>Ga0067045_1002904_pt1 | contig 37744 bp, 39 predicted proteins | sample TerdegcTABiofilm_FD_59184 | JGI IMG/M metagenome (GOLD analysis project Ga0067045, IMG submission 59184) | Combined Assembly of (Gp0054472, Gp0054536) Wastewater bioreactor microbial communities from Singapore -Terephthalate degrading... | reverse complement strand
ACAGCGAAGGGGAAACACCCGTTCCCATCCCGAACACGGCAGTTAAGCCCTTCAGCGCAGATGGTACTTGGCCCCTGAGGCCTGGGAGAGTATGTCGCTGCCAGGAATTATGACTAAGTTCTTCTTGTTCTGACAAGAAGTTCTTAGTTTTTTTGTTTATGTTGATTAACAGGTGCTAATGGGTTAGTATTAAAACAAATACTGGTGAAGTCCCCCGTCAGCCATAATGAAAAGAGGACAGGTTTCGGTGAGGCTTTTTAAAGGAGGATACTCTTTAAACCGCATAAGACAGTTTAGTTTTATTGTCGAATATGTGTACCTGGCGTTTATCTGCATTCTCATTATTAGAGAGGAACAACCCAAGGGTTTCGATTTCGGCCTGTACGGCCCGCTGATTGTAAATATATTACTGGCGCTGGTTTACAGCGCCGTCCTTTACCACAGCGGAAGAGAGACAGAACCGTCGAAGGCGGAGGTCATTTTCCGCTTGCTTTATCTGTACATGGCCGCAAAACTGATGGTGGAAACGCAAAACCCGTCGATACAGATCGTCCTGGTTTTACCTACCGTAATAATGGCGTTGAGATACTCTATGTTTTATACGTCCCTTACCGCCTTCATGACCACATCGGTCGTGTTATTCAACCAGTGGTTGTACAGGCGATTTGAGACTGATTATATGTTGGTCTATTTGAGCTTCATTTGGGTTATCGGCCTGCTTGTAAATTCATCCATGGAGCTGGAAAGGCAGATGCAGGCGGAAAAGCAGAATCTGCAGGAAAGAGAAAAACTTGCAGCGATTGGCCAAATGGCTGCAGGCATTGCCCATGAGGTGCGAAACCCGTTGACCACAATCAAAGGTTTGGTGCAGTTGCTTAATAAATACCAGTTGATGAAAGACAAAAACATTGTCCAGAATTACCTGGAGTTGATCGACCAGGAGATTGAGCGGGTTGACAGCCTGCTGAAGGATTTTTTACAGTTTGCTAGACCAAACTGGTTATGCAGAATGTCAACCGCATCATAGAAGACATCAGCGTGCTGCTGGAAGCGCATTACATAAGCAACAACATCAGGGCCGACCTGGTCCTGGAGCCGGACCTGCCCAAGGTTCTGTGCGACGGCAACCAGCTAAAGCAGGTGATTGTCAACGTAGTTATGAACAGCATTGATGCCATGCAGGGACGCAAGGTCAGGATGTTAAAAATCATCACCGGCTATGACCAGGACAACGTCTATATCCGAGTCGAAGACACCGGCGCGGGGATGACCGGAGAGCAAATGCAAAAGATATTCCACCCGTTTTACACTACTAAGGAAAACGGGACAGGCCTCGGGTTAAGCGTTTGCTACTCGATTATCGAGAACCACCATGGCAAGATCAATGTATCTTCACAGTTGGACAAGGGAACCCAGTTTGAGATTGTTCTTCCGCGGTTTAACTGAGGAACAGGCAACCGAAAAATAGAACTTTTAGAGCGGCTGCATATAATATATAATAATAAAGCGACCGTTTGATATTTTTAACCATCAATAAACAACGCTGGAAAAGGGAACCAATGTTCAAGCAAACGAGGAGTGAAACCATGAAAAAGCAGTGTTCCGTTTTGCTGCTGTTTATCCTGTTGCACCTCTTGCTTGCAGGTTGCAACGGTCAGAAGGCAGACAACCCGGAAGCGCTTTCGAACCTGTTGAATAATGCCGTCCAAATGACTAACAAGGCCATTGAAACCAAAGACATAAAGCTGGCAAGAACGATCTGGGAACAAATATCCGAATACGGCATAAAGGCCGGGGAACTCGGCAGAAAAGACCTGGCGGAAGGTTTGGGGCAGCTGGCGTCCACTTATGTGTACCTGATTGATTATCTGCAGAACGGCCGTAGAGAGCAATTGTCTCTGTTTGAGCAAAATTTTCAGCGAGCTGTTGACCACCTGTCCGGAATCATTAAAGAGCTGGAGAAAAGCAATTGAAATACTGCATTGACTTGTTTGGAACCACCAGCAGGTCAATTTCTTTTAGCCGGCGGCTTTATGGCGCGCTATAAGCTGACCCCGGCCGATACTTCGGGTAGGGGGTGACAAAAAAGTTATGAAGGTTTACCCAAAATGGATTGCGCTGATACTGGTATCCCTGCTATTTGTGGTTGCGGAGTATTTGCTCATGGCCCCAAGAGGAGATGTTGCGGCAGGTGGCCGCGCGTCGGAAACGATTGCCGTAGAAAACGACGCAGAAAACGGGCCGGGCGGACAGGGCGTTAAGCCGGCAGGGGAGGTTAAGGTTGAGACCAGAATGGTTTCGGAACAAAAGAGGATCGATTATCCGATTGAAAAAGTGCCGGATAATGGTCTGTTTAAGGGCGAGCAGCGTATACTCCAAAAAGGGGTTCCCGGGCTGGAATTGCTCGTTTACGAAGTGGTTTTGGAAGACGGTCAAGAGACAATGCGCAGGCTGACGGAGCGCATACAGCTCAAAAAGCCGGTCCGCCAGGTGGTAGCGGTAGGAACAATAACGACGGCGGCCAGGGGGGGCAATCAGTTCGAATTTAAGGAAATGCTGGAAATGAAGGCTACAGGGTATACCCATACTGGCAACAGAACATCTACGGATGTGTGGCCATCCAGGGGGATAGCGGCGGTTGACCCCCGGGTGATTCCCATGGGGTCGCGTTTGTACGTCGACGGGTATGGCTATGCTGTGGCCCTTGATACTGGCGGCGCCATCAGTGGGAAACGCATCGACCTGTTTTTTGAGACCAGGGAAGAGGCTATGCGCTGGGGCCGGCGCGTGGTGAAGGTTTTTATATTAAAATGATTATCCTTTGCACTATTGGATTTAGGGAGGTTGCAGCATATGTCCGGCCATTCAAAATGGGCGAACATAAAACACAGGAAAGGAAAGCAGGATGAGCAAAAAGGCAAGCTGTTCACGAAACTGGGACGTGAACTTATTGTCGCTGCCAAAATGGGAGGACCAAACCCTGAAGCCAACTTCCGTTTAAAGATAGCTATCCAGAAGGCCAAGGCCGCCAACATGCCCAGCGAAAACATCAACAGGGCCATACAGCGTGGGGCCGGGGGGCAGGAAAGCGGCGGACTGGAAGAGCTTGTTTATGAAGGTTACGGCCCGGGCGGAGCTGCCATTATGGTCAGCGTTCTGACCGATAATCGAAACAGGACGGCCGGAGAAATCCGCCACATTTTTTCCAAAAACGGGGGCAGCCTGGGCGAAACAGGCTGCGTCAGCTGGATGTTTGAAAAAAAAGGCGTGCTGACCATCAATAAGCAAGGGATGAACATGGCGGAGGACGATTTGCTGCTTTTGGCGCTGGACAAGGGCGCGGAAGACGTCAGGACTGTTGATGACGAGACCGTGGAAATCATCACTTCCCCGCAAGACTTCCAGTCTGTGAAGGAGGGGCTGGAAAAGGAGGGGATTTCCTTTGCGGACGCCGAGCTCACGATGGTTCCTTTAACCACTGTGGAGGTGAAGGACCCGGAGCAGGCAAGACTTCTGTTGCGCCTGATGGAGCGCCTGGACGAGCATGAAGATGTTCAGGACAGTTATACCAATTTTGAGATACCGGATGAATTGACAGCCGGGGCATAGGCAATGTGTATAATTTTTTGAGCATTTGGTCATGCTATGGGTAATCATTGTTGGCGATGCCGGGAAGGGTTCCTATGTCCTGGAAGAGGTACAAAATGCTTTGTTTCTGGTTTTTCTTGCTTGCAGGCCTCAGTTTCATTGCGGTGTATGAGCGGGTGGTTACCCTGCCATCGAAGGGGCATGACAGTGGGCGGGCTGCGACCATTATTACTGCAGGATCAAACGTTATTGGGCCCGGCACGGCGGTGTACATCAAGGATGAGTATACCCTGTGCCGCAAATATGGTCTTCCCTGTGGGGACGAAGCGTTGCTTGACGGAGCGGCGCGAGACCAGCTTAACAACCTCTCGGAGGATGAACTGCGAGGCAGATACCCGCAACAAGCGGGATGGGAAATAAGCTGGGAAAGGAATAAAGTAGTCATCCGGCAGATTAAACCGGGGCTGTGCCCGTTGCACAGCAAAAGATGGCATCTTGCTCCCGACGCGACCGGAGATAATATTGCGGTATACCTGGGGCCGGCGAAAGTAGGCAGGGAAGGCGGTGTCGTCAAGGAAACCGGGATCAGAATTGCTGATCTGCCGGTTGACCTGCGGGAAAGGGTTAGGAACAACGACTTTGAGTTTATTGACTGGGACGACCTGGTGGCTACGCTGGACAGCCTGGATGAGTGAGCGGAGGTCTTGCCGGGATGCAGAGCGCGGGGCCTCCTTTTTGGTTTCCTGCTAGCAGGATAATCCCTCTTGAACGGAGAATAAATGGTTGGGCGTCGCCAACAGGGACGGAGTGAAAAAAATGATTATCCTCGGTGTAGACCCGGGCACGGCAGCCACCGGCTATGGGGTTCTGGAACAGAAAGGGAACGGCTTCAAGACCATTGACTATGGCGTTATTAGGAGCGACAAGGGAAAGAACGCGGCCCAGAGGCTGCATGATGTCTTTTTGGGAATCAACCGGGTCATCGACAGTTTTAAGCCGGAACACCTGGCCATTGAGGAACTGTTCTTCAACAAGAATCTAAAGACTGCGCTGGTGGTGGGACAGGCCAGGGGTGTTGTCATTTTGGCTTCGCATTTGAAAGGGCTGCTGGTTTACGAATATACGCCGCTGCAGGTAAAGCAGGCAGTAGTGGGGTATGGCCGGGCGGAAAAGAGGCAGGTGCAGTTTATGGTTAAGGCGATTCTTAATCTTCCGGAAATGCCAGAGCCTGACGATGCGGCTGATGCCTTGGCTGTGGCCATCTGCCACGGGCATTCCTTTCATTCGGTTTGGCGTTGACCGTCCCGGAGACGCCGAGGGGGGATAGATGTTGCTGGAATTTATTCAAGGCCGGCTGGTGGCCAAAGGACCAAACCATGTGGTCGTTCAGGCCGGCGGGTTTGGTTGCCGCGTTTTTGTTTCGACCTTCACCTGGGAGTCTCTACCTCCGCCGGGGGAAGAGGTTGTTTTATATACGCACCTGCATATTCGGGAAGACGATTTCAGCCTTTTCGGGTTTTCAGGCCCGGAAGAAAAGGAATTCTTTGTCATGCTGATGTCTGTTTCCGGAATTGGGCCAAAACTGGCCCTGGCGATCCTTTCCAGACTGAGGGTATCGGAACTGAAAAGGTCGATTCTGCTAGGGGATGTTGCGCCTTTTTCGGCTGTGCCGGGCGTGGGTAAAAAAACGGCAGACAGGATTATTCTTGAGCTGAAGGATAAGGTTCGGAAACAGGAGTGGCCGGAGTATGCCAGACCAGGGGCGGCGCAGCACTACGCCGATGCCAGGGAGGAAGCCGTGGCGGCCCTTTTAGCCCTGGGCTATACCCTGCCGGAAGCCCAGAAGGCCGTACCGTTCCCCGACCCGTCTTCCGCCACCAGGCAAACCGTTGAGGAACTGCTGCGGATAGCCTTAAAAGCACTGGCCAAATACTGAGTTCTGGAGGGAACCATGACGGAAGAAAGAATAATTACCCCGGTCGCGACCGAAGAGGAAGCAGACGAGCAGAAACTGAGGCCTCACCGCTTGCGGGATTATATCGGGCAGGACAAGGTGAAGGAAAACCTGGCCGTGTTTATTGAAGCGGCAAAACAGCGGAAAGAGGCGCTCGACCATGTATTGCTCTATGGACCGCCAGGGTTGGGTAAGACAACCTTGGCCTACATCATCGCCACGGAAATGGAAGCCCAGATCAGGGCCACTTCAGGGCCTGCCATTGAACGACCGGGTGATTTGGCCGCCATTTTGACCAACCTCCAGCCGCGCGACATCCTGTTTATTGATGAGATCCACCGCCTTAACCGCGCGGTGGAAGAAGTGCTTTACCCGGCGATGGAGGATTTCGCCTTGGATATTGTGATCGGTAAGGGTCCGAGCGCACGTTCGATCCGGCTTGAACTGCCTCCGTTTACCCTGGTGGGAGCGACCACCAGGATCGGTAACCTCAGCGCACCGTTAAGAGACAGGTTCGGTGTCATAAGCCGCCTTGACTTTTACCGCGAAGAAGACCTGGTTACTATCATTGAAAGGGCGGCCCGCATATTGAAAATTGGGATTGACCCGCAGGGGGCCCTGGAAATCGGCAGGCGCTCCCGGGGGACTCCCCGGATCGGCAACAGGCTATTGAAAAGGGTCCGTGATTTTGCTCAGGTTCGGGGAGAAAAGGTCATCACCAGGCAGATAGCCGGTGAGGCTCTGGATTTGTTGGAAGTGGACCATCTCGGCCTCGATGCCATTGACCGCCAGATGCTCCTCACCATAATTCAAAAATTCGGCGGTGGGCCAGTGGGAGTGGAGACGCTGGCTGCGTCTATCAGCGAGGAAACGGTAACAATTGAGGATGTCTACGAACCATTTTTGCTGCAGATCGGCTTCCTGCAGCGTACGCCGCGGGGAAGGGTGGCCACACCTCTGGCGTACCGGCACCTTAATATCAGTTATGATAAGGACGAGGACCATAATTTAACGCTGTGGTAGGAGGCGGATCGCCTTGAAAATATTGCTCCATGTGTGCTGCGGGCCGTGCAGCACCTTTCCGGTCATGGCGCTAAAGGAACAGGGACACGATCTGACGGGTTATTTCTATAACCCCAATATCCATCCGTACACCGAGTTCAGAAAACGGCTGGAGACCTTTGAACAGTATGCCGGCAAGGTGGGATTGCCGGTCATGATTGACAGCAGGTATGACCTGGACGAGTTCCTACGCAGCGTAACGTTCCGGGAAGGGGACCGCTGCCGTGTTTGTTACGGCATGCGCTTGCGGCAGGCAGCCCGAGTGGCGCGGGCAGGAGGCTTCGACGCTTTTTCTTCAACCCTGCTGGTTAGCCCATGGCAGAAACACGACCTGATAAAGGACATCGGGGAGGCAGCCGGCAAGGAAGCCGGTGTTTCCTTCTATTATTGCGATTTCCGGGCCGGTTACCGTGAAGGGGTCAGGATTTCCAAGGAGGAACAGATGTACCGCCAGCAATACTGCGGCTGCATATACAGCGAACGGGACAGGTATTTATATTCGAAAAAAGCGGGCCAAAATGGGCCAAAATGAGGAGCCAAAACATCAAGGGGGTTTTTACAAATGAACGATTTTTCCGGAATAGGGAGGGTCTTGATCAGCCTGGGCGTCTTCATCATTCTGATGGGATTGTTCCTGTTAGCGATAGGCAAGGTGAGCGGAATAGGCCGCCTTCCGGGAGACATCATTTTCCGCAAGGGCAATTTCACCTTTTATTTCCCGTTAGCCACCTCGATTTTGCTCAGCCTGCTGTTGACCCTGCTGTTGAACCTTGTTTTTCGTCGCTGACCCGCATAAAACGGCAACCGGCCACGAAGTTATTATATATATAAGAGGTGATCATGTTGGACGAACAGCTGCGCCAGGCAATCGACATGGTCCAGCAGGGTCAGGCACAGCAGAGGGAGGACCTTATCCGGCGGTACCTTCCCTTTGTTGTAAAGGTCGCCTCGCAGACCTGCAGGCGGTTTGTGCGGGTGGGTACGGATGACGAAGCGAGCGTGGCCTTGATGGCTTTCAACGAAGCGCTTGATAAATACGACAGCAGCCAGGGGAGTTCTTTTTTTACCTTTGCTGAAGCGGTGATAAAGAGGCGGATTATCGATTATTTCCGCCAACGGCAAAGAGAGCAAAAGGAAATACCTTGGTCTTCGTGCTTTGAAGAAGAAGGCGACGGGCAGGGACATATCCGTCGGCTCGATAAGCTGTCCTGGGAAAAGGCTCGCAACGATGCTTGGGACCAAGAAATAAACGAGCTGCGACGCAGCGAAATCATGGAGTATATTAAAAGTCTCGAGGATTATGGAATTACCCTGCAGGACCTGGTAAAGGCCTCGCCGAAGCATCAGGACGCCCGGGAAGCTGCTTTTCAGGTTGCCCGCATAATTTGCGAAAACAAGGATATGCGGCAGCATCTCCAGCGGACAAGGCTTTTGCCGCTGAAGGAACTGGAGGCTGTGGCCGGGGTGAGCAGAAAAACAATGGAAAGGCAGCGCAAGTATATCATCGCGCTGGCCGTTATCCTGATGAACGAATACTACTTTTTACAGGAATACCTCCGGGGGATGAAGAGGTGAAGGCAATGACTGAAAAGCGCAAAGGCCTGGTAATGGAGACGTCGCCTAAGGGGCAGATCACGGTAATAACTCCCCAGGGGGAATTCCAGCAGATCCCCTGGACGGATTCTGAGGTCCCCCAGGTGGGAAGCGAGGTGGAGTATTGCCTGCCTGCAGCCGGCAAGCGCCTGTATGCCTGGAAAATAATGACTGCAATTGCGGCCGGAATCATCCTGTTCATTTTATTGCTGCCGGCGGGGTCCGGTTTATTAATGACAGGACCCCGGGAGGTGGTGGCCTATATCGGTATCGACATCAACCCCAGCCTGGAACTTGGTCTGAACAACAAGGGAAGGGTCCTGGAAGCACTGGGCTTGAATGAAGAAGGCTCCGGTTTGCTGCAGAGAATGAACATCATCGGGGTTCCGGTGCGGGAGGCCGTAGCAATGATTGCCAAGGAGGCGGTGAAAGAGAAGTACATTGCTTCAGGTGAGGACGGCATTATTTTGATCACCGCCGCGGCAGGCGACGGGCAGGCGTTGCCGGAAGCAATCGGAGGCATTGAACAAAAGGTTGCCGAAGTCCTGAAAGAGGAGAACGTTTCTGCCCAGGTGGCGATGCTCGAAATAACGGCTGAAATGCGGGAAGCCGCGAGAGCAATAGGGATTTCTCCCGGCAAGTATATCATACTGATGGAAGCCCTGGAGGAAGGGATGGAGATAACCGCTGATAACCTGAAAAAATCCAGTATTGCCCAAGCTGTCCGGGAGGCCGGGGGTGTGCCGGGCAGGCTGGTTGCCAGGGCCAGGCAGGATAGAGGAAGGTTTAAGGAAATGCAGGAAAGGTTTGAGGAACAGCAGCAGGTTTGGCGGGAACGCGCTAAAGAAGGGGGCCCCGGAACGGTGAAGCAAACGGATGAACAGCGCCGGGAAACAGGAGGCGAGCCGGCAGAAAAGAGAACAGAGGGCAAGGACTACCGGCCAAGCGAGATGAAAGGCCGGGCCGGGCAAAACGGATCCGGGGGCCAGCGGGGCAAGAGATGACCGGAAACCTGCAAATAAATGGGCATGACAAAATTGCAGGGCGGGGAGGAAAAAAGCAGCAAGCTGTCGAAAAAAGAAAAATACTTATCACCGTCTGGAACGGGGGTTAAGATGCGAATCCTGACAAGAGTCATAGCCTTATTCGTCTATTCATTTTTTTTCCTGTGCTGCGCTTTGCTTGGTGTGAGCCCTCCGGAAATTTATGGGGCTCAGTTTAACTGCCCGCAGAATTCGGTACGCGTTCTTCTGGCTGCCGGCGTTTCCTCCGCGGATTTTTCAGTCAGCGAGGGCAATTATGAATTGGTGGATTATGTCACGCAACGGGTGATCAGTACAAACGCCAGCGCCGGTTCGTGGATTGTTGCGCCCAAGGGCAGCAGCAACATCCAGGTTTCCTTTAACGGTACGCCGGTACAGGGAGCGCTGAGTTCACTGGTCGTTTTGCGGCAAAAGGATGCGGCGCGGCTCAACGTCTTCCGCTACAAGAACAGGCGGTACAGGGGCGACCTGCTGGTGGAAAACATCGGCGGTAAAATGTATTTAATCAACGTTATCGACATTGAACAGTATCTTTACAGCGTGGTGGGCGCCGAAATGGGCATGGGTGCTCTGGAGGAGGCATACAAGGCCCAGGCAGTGGTTTCGCGTACCTATGCCTATTACAAGAAGGGTAATCCCTACCTCAATTATGATCTCGAAGCAACCCAGATGTCGCAGGTGTACGGCGGTTATGACGCTGAGCTGCAGGGCGGCGAAGCGGTGAAAAGGGCGGTTGACGCCACCTGTGGGCTTGTCATTTATTATGACGGGGCACTTATTCAGGCCTTCTTTCATTCCAATTCCGGCGGTTGGACTGAAAGCGCTGTAAATGTTTGGTCGTATGACCTTCCATACATACGCCCGGTGCAGACGCCTGAGGATTCTTATGCCACCCAGGTCGCCCAGTACGGGGATTGGCCCGGAGTCACATACCAGTGGGAAAAAACATTTTCGCGGCAGGAACTGCTGGATGCGATTAAAAAATGGAATGCGGAGAACCCCACCGAAAGGATCAGCGTGGGACAGGTCGTTGAACTGGCGGTAAGCCGGCAGGCCGTTGATCCGGTCACGCGGGAATATCTTCCCGTTCAAACCCAGTCGGGCCGGGTTACTAGGCTTGATATTATTGGAACCAGCGGAACAAAAAGTTTTTTTAAGGATAACATACGCTCCGTTTTGGGTTTGAGAAGCACGCTGTTCAACATCGTTTTTGATTCTACGGTCCAGGTTTGGAATGCGTTTGCCACTCTTGACGTCTTTAACCGGACCAGCGACCTGGTATCGATCAACGCCGACGGTTATACGGCTAAACTTAATGGGAACAATGATAGATACTACGTGGTTTCGGCCGACGGGGTGAAAACCCTTCCCAAAGTATTCAGCACCATGACTATCACCGGCAAAGGCTACGGCCACGGTTTGGGCATGAGCCAGTGGGGGGCCCGGGGAATGGCCGCCCGGGGTGTCGATTACCGCAAGATCATCGAGCATTTTTACAATCAAGGGCTGAATGACGGCCGGCTGGAAGTAAAGCCATACAGCCAGTCCGGTTGAAGTTTGGGGATCTGTGTTGAGGAAGAACGGGCATGAGACTAGCAGATTTTGATTATCATTTGCCGGAGCGCTTGATTGCGCAGGAGCCGCTGCCCGGGCGCGAGCAGTCCAGGTTGCTTGTGCTGAAGCGTTCGTCCGGAGAAACAGAACACCGCCGGTTCACGGATATCGTGGAATATGTAGGAGAAGGGGATGTGCTTGTAGCCAACAACACCAGGGTCATTCCGGCCAGGCTCTTCGGCGTGAAGGCGGAGACCGGGGCGCGGGTCGAGGTCCTCCTGTTGAGGCGATTGGCCCACAAGAGGTGGGAAGCCCTGGTGCGCCCGGGGAAGAGAACCAAATTGGGCGCCGTCATAATCTTCGGCGCAGGTGAAGTAAGCGCCAGGGTAATTGAAATAAAGGACGATGGCGAGCGGGTGCTCGATTTTTCGTTTGAAGGCGTGTTTGAAGAGTGGCTGAACCGCCTGGGGCAAGTGCCGCTGCCGCCGTATATCCGCGGGAAGCTTGCCGACCCGGAACGGTATCAAACGGTTTATGCCCGGCGCCCTGGCTCTGCTGCTGCTCCAACGGCAGGGCTCCATTTCACGCCGGCTTTGATTGAGGAACTGAAGCAAAAAGGGGTAGAGTGGGTAGAAATCCTGCTGCATGTTGGAACCGGAACTTTCAGGCCGGTCAAAACGGAGGACATTACCCGGCACAGGATGCACCGGGAGGACTACGAGATTAGCCAGGAGGCTGCCGACGCAGTAAACAGGGCCTTGCGCGAGGGAAGGCGGGTTATTGCCGTAGGGACCACCTCGACCAGGGCTTTAGAAAGCGCGTTTTCGAAGGGAGAGGTGAAACCTGGCTTCAATTCCACGGATATTTTCATTTATCCCGGCTATGAATTCAAGGTGATCAGCGGGTTGATCACAAATTTCCACCTGCCCAGGTCAACCTTGCTGATGCTGGTTTGCGCCCTTGCCGGCAGAGAGAATGTCCTCCGGGCTTACAGCCAGGCGGTGAAAGAAGAGTACCGCTTTTTTAGTTTCGGCGACGCCATGTTGATAATCTGAAACCGAAGAGAGGGGGAAAACGATTGCCGGCCGTAACGTTCCAGATCACCAATAAATGTAGCCGGTCCAAGGCCAGGCTGGGAAAACTCAACACCCCGCATGGGGTTGTAGACACCCCTGTCTTTATGCCCGTCGGGACCCAGGCCACGGTAAAGGCGATATCGCCGCGAGACCTTGAAGAGATTGGGGCCAGGGTAATTTTGGGGAACGCTTATCACCTCTATCTCCGGCCGGGACATGAATTGATCAGGGAAGCAGGCGGGCTGCATTCGTTTATGGCTTGGCCGGGCGTAATCCTAACCGACAGCGGCGGTTTCCAGGTTTTCAGCCTCGGAGATTTGCGCAGGGTTACGGAGGAGGGCGTGGAGTTCCGTTCGCATATCGACGGGTCCCGGCACATGCTTACACCGGAGAAGGTGATGGAAATTGAGATGGCGCTCGGCCCTGACATCGCCATGGTCTTTGACGAATGCACCGGGTATCCTGCCGAACGCGAATACGCAAAACAGGCTATGGAAAGAACAACGCGCTGGGCGGAAAGATGTCTCAAAGCCCATTGCCGAAATGACCAGGCCCTTTTTGCCATTGTCCAGGGAAGCGTTTTCCCGGAACTGAGGAGAGCAAGCGCCAGGGACCTGGTTTCCCTCGGGTTTCCGGGATACGCTGTGGGAGGCCTGAGCGTGGGAGAGCCCAAGGAATTGATGTGTGAAATCCTGGATGAAACTGTTCCCTTGCTCCCGGAAGACAAACCCCGTTACCTCATGGGTGCCGGGTCGCCTGATTACATGCTGGAAGGTGTATGGAGAGGAATAGACATGTTCGATTGTGTCCTGCCCACCAGGATGGCCCGCAACGGGACGGTCTTAACCGGCACGGGTAAACTGGTCATCAGGAACGCCCGCTACAAATACGATTTTTCTCCTCTTGAGCCGGACTGCGGTTGCTATACCTGCCGAAATTTTAGCCGTGCATATATCAGGCATCTTTTCAACGTCGACGAAATTCTTGGGCCGATGCTAACCACTCTGCACAACCTGTACTTTCTTCTGCAGTTTATGCAAAAAATCCGGGAAGCCATTGCCGGCGACTATTTACCGGAATTTCGCAAGGAATTTTATAGTAATTACGAGGCAAATGAGGTATAATATCAACTAAGCTTGTCTGAAAATTAAGGAGGGAGCATAATGCCGCAGGGAGCGAGCAGCAGTTTTATCTGGTTGCTACTCTTTTTTGCCCTGATGTACTTTTTGATGATCAGGCCGCAGCAAAAGCAGAAGAAGCAACGCCAGGAATTGCTGAACAACTTGGAAAAAGGGGATAAGGTTGTTACCATCGGTGGGATACACGGTACCATAACATCGCTTGATGACGAGACAATGGTCTTGGAGATAGCCCCTAATGTGAGGATTACCATGCAGCGTTCGGCAGTCGGTTTTGTCAAGGTTGATGACGATGACGACAAACAGCCGAAAAAAGGCAAAGACAACAAGAAGGCCAAAGATAACGGGAACAAGGACGGCGAACAGGCAGATAAAAGAGAATAAAACAAACAATACAAAAACGCAGGTTGCTGCGTTTTTGTATTGCGGATAAAAAAGACCGTTTGCGAACATCATATCATCGTAAAAGATCGCGCCGGCCACGGCGCGCTGCAAGGTGATACGCTTGATTTCCCTTGAAGAGATAAAGAACGACCCGGAAGTAAACTGCTATGTGGAAATGGCCAATTGCCATCTTGGCGCTCAGGGCTATACCGACCACAGCTATCGACACCTTGATATTGTTTCCAAAAACGCCCGGGAAATCCTTAAGAGGTTGGATTATCCCCCTTCTCTGGCCGAACTGGCGGCGATAGCCGGGTATCTTCACGACATAGGCAATGTGATCAGCCGTTCCAACCACGGCCAGAGCGGCGCCCTGCTCGCGTTTTCCATCCTGAAAAGGCTGGGAATGCCCTGCGAGGACATTGCCCTGGTAATGGGCGCCATCGGCAACCATGACGAAGAGGAGGGGCAAATTGTCAATTTGGTTACTGCCGCCCTGGTCCTGGCCGACAAAACGGACGTCCACCGTTCCCGCGTCCGGAACAACGATTTTGCCCGGTTCGACATCCATGACCGGGTGAATTATGCAGTGGTAAACTCCGACCTGGTGATCAACGGCGACGAGCGGCTGATTGCCCTGCATCTGGTTATTGAAACGGCCATTGTGCCTGTTATTGAGTACTTTGAGATATTTTTGCAGAGGATGCTCATGTGCCGCCGCGCAGCCGCCTTTCTCAGCGCCCACTTTTCCATTGTCATAAACAATGCCAAGCTGCTGTAAAGCGTTCCTGGCTTCCAGCTGCCGGCAGAATGGTAGTTAATAGATTTGACAAGCACTGCCGGTGATAATATAATAAATCAGGTGTTATGGAATATTCTTAAAAGCATCAATATTAAGGGGTGACGTGGAGATGAAGTGGGGCAAGGTCGCGGCGCTGCTGCTGGTCGCCGGATTAATAGTCGGTGCGGCGATTCTGGCGGTTGATCCTCTCAAAAAGAGCCTGAAACTGGGCCTGGATCTCAAGGGCGGGGTTCAGGTCAGGCTGCAGGCCAAGGGGGCCGTCACCGATAAAGAGCTCAGCCAGATTATTGCCATTATGCGCAACAGGGTGGACAAACTGGGCGTGACGGAGCCCATCATCCAAAAAGAAGGCGAGAACCGGATCCTGATTGAACTGCCGGGCGTCAAAGATCCGGAGGCAGCGATAAACCTGATCGGCAAGACGGCCCAGTTGGAGTTTAAGACCATTGACGGGACGACAGTGCTGACCGGCAAGGATTTGGCGGATGCTCAGGAAGGCAAGGACCCGCAAACCGGCGAGTTCTTTGTGGGGCTAAAATTCAATCCGGAGGGGACGCAGAAGTTCGCCGAGGTGACCACCCAGCTCGTCAACCAGTACCCTGAAGTCAACGGCAAGCGCGATGAGAGGCGGATCATAGCCATCCTGCTCGATGAAGACATCCTGCAGGCCCCCTATGTGATTGAACCAATCACCACGGGTGAAGGGGCAAGGATCACTGGCTACAAAGACCTGCAGGAGGCCCATAATATTGCGGTCCTTTTGCGCTCTGGTGCACTGCCGGTGCCGGTGGAGATCATCGAGAAGAGAACCGTGGGGCCTACCCTGGGAGCCGATTCTATCGTCAAAAGCAAGACGGCCGGGATCTGGGGGCTGGCGGCTATTATGGTCTTCATGTTGCTTTACTACCGGGTTCCTGGGATTATAGCCAACGTCTCCCTGGTGCTGTATGCCCTGATTGTCCTTGGAGTCCTGGCAGGACTCAATGCTACTCTCACCTTACCCGGCATCGCCGGTTTCCTCCTGTCGGTAGGGATGTGCGTGGATGCAAACATAATAATCTACGAGCGGTTGAAAGAAGAGTTGCGGAACGGCAAAAGCCTGCGGGCGGCCATTGATGCAGGGTTTTCCAGGGCTTTCTGGACGATTTTTGACGCCAACGTGACAACCCTGATTGCTGCAGCGGTTCTTTTTTATCTGGGCACCGGGACCATAAAAGGGTTCGCAGTAACGCTGAGCATCGGTATCCTGAGCAGCATGTTCACTGCCATAACCTTTACCCGGTTTATGCTGAAAACCCTGGCTGATTCGAAGGCCGTCACCAACCCCAGACTGTACGGGGCTTAGGGGAGGAGAGAGCAGGCATGGACTTCATTGGAATAAGAACCAGCGGTATCGATTTTATTGGCCGAAGAAAAATATGGTATGCCATTTCTTTGACGTTGATCGTCATCGGGTTGCTGTCACTTTTCGTCCGAGGGCTCAATTTCGGGATCGATTTCAAGGGCGGCTCGCTCATTCATATAAAATTTAACAAGACTGGCGTTAATAGCGGCGATGTCCGGCAGATCCTCAGCGAGTTCGGCCTGGAAAAAAGCAATATTCAGGAAACCTCGGACGGCGGCATTGTAATTAAGACGGTTGAGATGGAGCAGGACAAGCTGGGCCAGGTGCTTACAGCCCTTGAAGAAAAGCTGGGCAAATACGACCTCCTGCGGAGCGAAAAGGTTGGTCCCGTTATCGGCACCGAACTGAGAAGGGCCGGCATATTGGCCTTGGTGATCGCCTCCGTCTTGCAGATAGTTTATATCACCGTGCGCTTTGAGTTCAAGTTTGCCATAGCCGCAATCCTGGCCTTGCTTCATGACGCCTTTATAGCCATCGCGTTTTTCTCCCTGTTCCAGTATGAGGTGGACAGCTCGTTTATTGCCGCCATCCTTACCATCATCGGGTATTCGATCAACGACACCATCGTCATTTTTGACCGGATCCGCGAGAATCTGAAAAACAGGCGCAAAGAAAGCCTCCAGGCCGTGATCAATAACAGCATCAACCAGACCCTGGCCCGTTCCATTAATACTGTGCTGGCTGTTGTGTTCGTCCTGGTGGCGCTTTTGGTCCTGGGCGGCGAGACGACCAAGAATTTTTCGCTGGCCTTGCTGGTTGGCGTGATAAGCGGAGCCTATTCCTCCATTTGTGTGGCCAGCCCCCTCTGGTATGAGTTCAAACCGGAGGAACACGGCAAAGCCAGGGTTGCCTAAATCCCCCGATTTTCAGCTGCCGGTTTATGTGGCCGGCGGCTTTTTTGTACGGTTGTCAGGGCAAGGCAGGATTTAGGGAAAGCAAAAGCGAATTGATCAGGCGATGAAGCGGCAGTTTGACTGCATTATTGAATTGTATTTACTTATCGATGAACATAAAAAGAAATATAGAAAGAAATATAGAGGAGGTGGCAGGCATGCAGTTCTATTTGATCTGCGCGCTGGTGTTTTCGTTGCTGGTGGCTGTGTTTGCCGTCCAGAATACGGAACTGGTGGTCATAAAATTCTTAACCTGGTCTTTTTCTGTTTCCCTTGTGCTGGTACTGCTTGGAGCGGCTGCGGCCGGCGCGCTGGTTCTGTATTTTCTCGGACTGGTAAAAAGTGTGGACACCTGGATGAAGATCAGGCAGTTGAGTAATGAAAAGGCCGAACTGGAGAATAAATGCCAAAATTTAGAGAATGAGCTATTTAGACTTAAAGGGAAAGAAGAGCCGGCAAACGAAGCCGCTGCCGAAGCGAAAGCTGAGAGCCAGCGATGATCAGGCCGGTTAGACAGAACGACGGATCAGGGAAAAGAGACGTTTGTCTCTTTTTTCATAGCGACATGTTTGGAACAGGAGATACGCATGCAAGAGAAAAGCATCTGGCGGGTAGGTAAAGTCGAAACAGAAAAGGCCGCTCAATTGGCCGGGCAATTGGGCATTTCGCCGGTTCTGGCCAGGATATTGATTTACAGGGGATTTGATTCCCCGGCTAAAGCGAGGGCGTATTTGTACGCATCTTTTGACGATTTGAGGGACCCCTTGGAGATACCGGGCATGAAGGAAGCCGCGGAAAGGGTGCTTGAAGCAGTAAACAAGGGCGAATACATATGCGTTTACGGGGATTACGACGTAGACGGGATAACTTCCACGGCGCTGCTTGTCAAGCTGTTGCGAAGGCTCGGTGGTAAGGTGGACTATTACATCCCCGGCCGTCTGGACGAAGGATACGGGCTGAACAGACAGGCTTTGGAGGAAATAAGGTCCAGGGGAGCCCGGCTTGTCCTGACCGTCGACTGCGGCATTTCTTCGGCCGCGGAAACGGCATACGCAGCAGGACTGGGATTGGAGGTAGTCATTACCGATCACCACCAGCCCTCGCCGCTTTTGCCGCAGGCCCGCGCCGTGGTCAATCCAAAGCTGGCGGGGGAAGAATGCCCCTGGTATGACTTGGCCGGAGTGGGAGTGGCGTTTAAACTTGGACAGGCTTTATCCCGCCTGGGCGGGGATGATATGGCGCCCAAAGAGTATCTGGACCTGGTGGCTCTAGGTACGATTGCCGATATTGTTCCTCTGCGCGGCGAGAACAGGGTTCTTGTCAGGGAAGGGCTACCCTTGCTTCGGCAGGGAAAACGGCCGGGGCTGGCCGCCATCATGGAGGTATGCGGTTTGGCCGGCAAAGATTTTACGGCGGAACAGGCCGGCTATATTCTGGCTCCGCGGCTTAACGCTTGTGGGCGGTTGGGCAGGGCCGACCTTGCAGTGGAACTACTCCTATCGGAGGATGAGAAATGGTGCCGGGAGGCTGCGGAGTTTATGGACCGGGAGAACAGGGCCAGGCAAAACCTGGAGACGAGAATCCTGAAACAGGCCGAGGCCATTGTGCAGGAGCGGGTTGACCTTGCTGCAGAAAAGGTTATCGTTCTTGCCTCTGAAGGATGGCATCCGGGAGTCATCGGGATTGTAGCTTCTCGCCTGGTGGAAAGATATTGCCGGCCGGTGGTCATGATCACCCTGGAGAATGGCCTGGGGAGAGGTTCGGGCCGAAGCATACCGGGTTTTAACCTTTACGAGGCCTTGGAATACAGCCGGGAAGCGCTGCTCGCTTTCGGAGGACATGGGATGGCGGCGGGACTGTCCGTGCAGCAGGAGAATATCCTTCTGTTGAAAAGGTTTCTGGAGAGATTTGCCGGTGAGGTTTTGCGGGAAAAAGACCTGGTGCCGGTCGTAGACGCGGATTGCGAAGTATCTTGTCAAGATTTGACTCCCGCATTGGTTGAAGAGATTGCAATGATGGCTCCTTTCGGTTATCATAATGCTAGTCCGCTTTTGGTATTGAGAGGCCAAAAGCTTTTGGACTGCCGGAGGGTAGGCGCCAGGGGCGCACATCTCAAACTGCGGCTGCGGCTGCCGGGGGAAAACAGTTGGCTGGACGGCATCGCTTTTAACAAGGGCGAACTGAAGCAGATGGCAGACTCCTGGGACAGGTGCGATGTGGCTTTTTGTCCGGCTATTAATGCCTACAACGGGCGAACCGCTTTGCAGCTTGTCGTAAAACACCTGAAATCAAGCCGGGACTTGGACGATCCATTCCGGCCCGCCTCGTTTTTGGACCGCCTGTACCAGGAAGGCGAGGTTTGGCTGGAAGACGACTGTTATCACGATGCCGTCAATCGCGAGGAGTTTTTTACGAAGCTTGCCGGTGTAACTTTTGAACACCGGCAGGATGTCATCAAAGAAATCCGGGACGGCGATAGCCTGGAAATCAGGCGCGAAACCGATAATGCCAGTGATAGCCATGCCGTCGCCGTTTACTGGCAGGGCATCCGCATCGGCTATTTAAATTCCCGCCTGGCGCGCAACCTGGCCCCGGCCCTCGACAGGGGCTGCCGTTATGATGCTGTTGTGGTACGTGTTACCGGCCGGGAAAAGGAAAGCCTGGGCGTAAATGTCCGCATCGCAAAGGCCGGGGAAAAAACAGACCCGGTCGGGCTGGAAGAAAGAAGAAGGCAAATCGTCGGTCTCCGGCCGTGGGAAATCGAGGAGAGGATCAGGCAGGCGGTTTTGGGGGAACACGAGTACCGAGAAAAACAGAGGGAAGCGATCGAGGCTATAAAGGCAGGGCAAAATCTGCTGGTGGTTTTTGCCACCGGCCGGGGCAAATCCGCAGTTTTCCAGAGCGCGGCTGCATATTTTGCCCTGGTGAAGGGTCAGGTCACAGTAATCGTTTATCCCCTGCGGTCCCTGCTTAACGACCAGCTTCAGCATATTGGGCCCCGGATGGCTGACCTGGGAATCATGGCGGAAACGATAAGCGGGGCCGCCGGCGTGGAGGAAAAAAGGCTGTTCTTTCAGCGATTGATGCAGGGCAGGGTCGATATTGTGCTGACCACCCCTGAATTCCTTGCCTGCCATTTGGAAAAATTCAAGTCCATTTCTGAACGATTGGGGTTACTGGTGGTAGACGAAGCGCATCACCTGGCCTCCGGCAGACGCCGGGGATACAGGATGCTGCCCGGGACCTGGCGCGAACTCGGCTCTCCGCAGGCGCTGGCGGTAACAGCAACGGCAGGAGACGAAGCCGCCCAAGCGATTGTCGATGCTTTGTCCTGCGAGCGGCTGGTGGCGGAAGAACACACGCGGGTCAACCTGCGCCTGGTTGACAGGCGGGGAGAGAGAGACAAGCTGGCTTATCTTCTGAACCTTATTTCCGGCGGCGACAGGATTGTGATTTATGTCAACAGCAGGAAACAGGCCTACCAGCTGGCGAGCGATCTCCGCCTCTTTTGCCCGCAGGCCCGCGAGGAAATAACCTTCTATCATGGCGGTCTGAACAGCGAATATCGGAAAAGCCTGGAGAATATGTTCCGCCAGGGGGCGCTGCGGGTTATGGTCACGACGAGCGCCTTCGGCGAAGGGATAGACATACCCGATATAAGGCACGTCGTCCTTTATCACCTTTGTTTTTCCCGTTCGGAGTTCAATCAGCTGGCGGGACGCGCGGGAAGAGACGGCAAGGAGGCCTTTATCCACATCCTGTTTGGAGAGAAAGACAGGGCCCTGAACGAGTTGATCCTGGAAAACGCCGCTCCTTCAAGGGAGATGTTGAGAAAGGTGTATCTTTTCTTGCGGGAAACCGCCAGGGAGACCAATCCCCTGCTGGTGACAAATGCAGAGATAAAAGAGGGCATGCTGGCGGCAGGTTTAAAAAATTTCCAGGAACAAACGGCAGCGGCCTGCCTGGCCATCCTGGAAGAGATTGGTTTAGTCTGGCGCGAAATGCAAGGCAACCAGCGGCAGATTCATTTCATACCACCTCCCCCCGGAAAGCTCGACCTCCACGATTCGGCACGCTACCTGGAGGGCCTTGGCGAATGGGAGGAATTCCTGGAGTTTTCCGCTTTTGTATTGCAGCAAAGCAGCGAGGAGATCCTGGCGGCAGTAAACAGGCCAATTATCCCGGGGCTGAACCTAAGGTTGCACAGCAGATGACACAGACGGTGGTGTAACAGTTGTCGTTCGAAGAACTGCTGGAAAGGTTGAAAAGATATATTCCGGAAAACGAACTGGGCACGGTGAAAAAGGCTCATGACTTTGCCTTGCAGGCCCATGCGGGTCAGGTGAGGAATTCTGGGGAGCCGTATATTACTCACCCGGTGGCGGTTGCCCATCTATTGGCGCGCCTGGAGCTCGACCTGACCACCATTATTGCTGCCCTTCTCCACGACGTGGTCGAGGATACCGGGGTCACATTGAGCGAGATCGAAAAGCACTTTGGCGCAGAGACCGCCTACCTTGTGGACGGGGTTACCAAGCTGAGCCGGATAGAATTCCGCACCAAGGAGGAACAGCAGGTCGAGAATCTGCGCAAGATGTTCCTGGCTATGGCCAAGGATATTCGCGTCATTATCATCAAGTTGGCCGACCGGCTTCACAACATGCGGACCCTGGAGCACCACCCGGCATGGAAACAAAAAGAGATCGCCGAGGAGACACTGGAAATATTTGCTCCGCTGGCTCACCGCCTGGGGATCTTCGCGTTCAAATGGGAACTGGAAGACCTGGCTTTCCGTTACCTGATGCCGCATAAATACTACGACCTTTCCAACAGGATCGCAATGAAGAGGCAGGAGCGCGAGGTCTATATCCAGGAAGTCATTGCTCAACTGAAGGAAAAACTGGCGGAAGTGGGCATTAAGGCCGACATTCAGGGTAGGCCCAAGCATTTTTATTCAATCTATAAAAAAATAGAAGAAAAAGGCCGTGACTTGAATGAGATTTACGACCTGATCGCGGTAAGGGTGATCGTGGAAAACGTTAAGGATTGCTACGGGACCCTGGGGATTGTTCATACCCTATGGAAGCCGATCCCCGGCCGGTTCAAGGATTACATCGCCATGCCCAAGCCCAATATGTACCAGTCTCTTCATACAACGGTCATGGGGTACAAAGGCGAACCCTTCGAGATCCAGATCCGCACACTGGAAATGCACAGGACGGCAGAGTATGGGATTGCCGCGCACTGGAAATACAAAGAAGGCGCCAAGGGGGGCAGCAAGGATTTTGAAAAAAGGTTGGCCTGGCTCAGGCAAATCCTGGAGTGGCAGACAGAGGTCCGGGACACCAAAGAGTTCATGGAGACCTTGAAAATAGACGTTTTTTCTGATGTGGTGTTCGTTTTTACGCCCAAGGGCGATGTGATTGAGTTGCCGGCCGGGTCCATCCCGATCGATTTTGCGTACCGGATCCATTCGGATATCGGGCACCGCTGCATCGGGGCTAAAGTGAACGGCCGCATCGTGCCGCTTGATTATGTGCTAAAAAACGGCGACATCGTGGAAATACTGACCTCCAAGCAGGCAGGCGGACCGAGCAGGGACTGGCTGAAGATGGTTAACACCTCGCAGGCCAAAAACANGATCCGGCAGTGGTTTAAAAGGGAGCAGAGAGAAGAGAACATCCAGCGCGGCCGGGAGATGTTGGAGAAAGAGTTCAGGAAGAATGGGCTGGACCCGTCGGAGCTGTTTAAAGCGGAGAGATTTATGGACATAGTGAAGCGCTTCAGCATGCACCAGCCCGACGACTTACTCGCAGCCATCGGCGAAGGCGCGATCAGTCCCTTGCAGGTGATCACCCGTCTGAAAGATGAGCTGCTAAAACTCAAGAAACCCCAGGAAGATACACTGTTTCCCGAATTCATTACAGAAGCGAAAAAGGCGTCGGCTTATGGCACATCACACCAGGGAGTCCGCGTCCGTGGCGCGGACGATGTGATGATCCGTTTTGCTCGCTGCTGCAACCCGTTGCCCGGGGACTCGATAATTGGGTATATTACCAGAGGGCGGGGCGTATCCGTCCATCGCAGCGATTGTCCGAACATCACTTACCATATGCAGGAGGAAGAGGGCCGGATTGTCGAAGTGGCTTGGGACGCGAACAGCGAGAGTACGTACCAGGTTGAAATCGAGGTGCTGGCTGCGGATCGTTCACGGCTGACCGCAGATATCATGAATACGATAGCCGATATGAAAGTACCGATCAATGCCGTTAGGGCGCGGGCAACCCGCCACGGCCAGGCAACAGTCAATCTGAAGGTCGAGATCCACAGCCTCAGCCAATTAAATCAGATCAAAGAGAAGGTTAAAAGGATAAAAGACGTAATCGACGTATTCCGGGTTACCCCGCACAAGTAAACACAAGGGAGGGATGTCACCTGCGGGCTGTCGTGCAAAGAGTGCGAAAAGGTTCGGTTCTGCTGGGAGAAATAACGGTAAGCGAAATCGGCCGGGGGCTGGTGGTCCTGCTTGGTGTGGGCCGTGACGACCGGAAGGAGGACGCCGTGTATCTGGCTGACAAAATCGTGAATCTGCGGATCTTTGAGGATGAAAACGGGAAAATGAACCTTTCGGTAGCGGACACCGGCGGCGAAATCTTGGCAGTATCGCAGTTTACGCTATACGGCGATTGCCGGCAGGGCAGGAGGCCGGGATTTACCGAAGCCGCCCCGCCGGAAACCGCACGCGCCCTGTATGACATGTTCATCGACGAACTCAAGAACAGGGGTGCGAAAGTGGGAACAGGCGTTTTCCGGGAAAACATGCTGGTAAGGATCGAAAATGACGGTCCGGTTACGATGCTTCTTGACAGCAGGAAACTATTCTAGGAGGGATTGAAGTGAAAATTGTTGTTATACCGGTCGGCCCGCTTGAAGCGAACTGTTACCTGGTTTATGATGAGGCGAGCAAGGAAGGTATGGTTATCGACCCGGGCGCGGAAGGTCCGAAGATCATGAGCCAAATCGAAAAAAACGGGATCAAGGTGAAATATATTGTCAACACTCACGGGCACAGCGACCATATCGGGGCCAACAAGTACATAAAGGACGCTACGGGAGCGGTTCTGTTGATACATGAGGAGGATGCCCCCATGCTGACTGATGCCGCAAAAAATCTGTCGGTGTTTATCGGCCAGGGGATCGATAGGCCGGCCCCTGACAGGCGGCTTACAGGCGGGGAGGTGCTGGAGGTCGGGGGCATGAGCTTTACTGTTTTGCATACTCCCGGCCACACCAGGGGAGGCATATGCCTGTTCGGCGGCGACGCTTGTTTCACTGGCGATACGCTGTTCCAGTACTCGATCGGCCGCACCGATTTTCCGGGAGGTTCTTTCGAGCAGCTGATCACGTCAATCAAAACGAAGATACTGCCCCTGGGAGATGAGGTGGTCGTCCTGCCCGGGCATGGGCCGGGATCCACCGTGGGACGGGAAAAAACGGGGAACCCTTTTTTGGCAAAATGACCGAGAAAAGGGTGTTGGTGGTTTCTGAGGAACCAGGGGACGCTGCTGTGTTGCACGACCTGGTGAGGGCACATTTTCCGGGGACGGTCCTGGAACACGCCCTGATGCGCCGGCCCAGAACGGAAGCCGAAATCCGGCCGGGGGAGGGGAAAACGTTGATTATCCGCCGGATTGATGGCGGAAGCCCCGGATTCTGTGCCGAACTGCTGGCGGGGGGGCAGAGATACTGTCACACAGAGCGCTTGCCTGCCGGTATTTTTGAAGAGGAAAAAACAAATCGGGAACGCAGGCTGATGCGCCTTGCCGTGTACAAAGCAATATCTTCGTACTGGGCAGGGTTGGCAAAAAAAGGGGAGCACGACCATGACGCCGTGGAGCCAAGCCCGTGGGGCATCCTGACGGGCGTCCGGCCAACCAAAATTGTCCACCGGCTGCTCGACCGGGGATTGAGCGGAGAAGAAGTGATGCTTCATCTTGTGCGCGACTTTGGGCTGAGCGGCTCGCGGGCCAGGTTGGTAATCAGGACGGCCATCAACCAGAGACCGTATTTATTGACCCCAGAGGAGGCCAGAAGAAGGTTAAGCGTCTATGCCGGCATCCCGTTTTGTCCCAGCCGCTGCCATTATTGCTCTTTTCCCTCCTACTCGCTCGGGAGATGGCAACACCTACTTCCCGGTTACCTTGAGGCCTTACGCCGGGAAATGCGGGCGGCGGGAGAACTGCTGGCCAAAAGAGGATTCACTGTGCAGGCCTTCTACCTGGGCGGAGGCACTCCTACCGTGCTTTCACCACACCAGCTTGACGGGGTGTTGTCGGTTTTCAGGCAGGATCTGCCCGGGGAAGACGGGTGCGAAATCACGGTGGAGGCAGGCCGGCCGGAGACCGTGGACCGGGAAAAACTCGACGTCCTGGTAAAACACCGGGTGAAAAGGATAAGCATCAATCCCCAGACCATGCATGAACCGACACTTTTGGCCGTTGGCAGGATGCACACCGCCGACGCTGTGGAGGAAGGCGTACTGCTGGTCAGGGAAGCGGGGATACCGGTTATAAACATGGACCTGATCGTCGGCTTGCCCGGCGAAAACAGGCAAATCATTGCCGGCACCCTGAACAGGGTACTTGCCTTGAAGCCGGAAAACATTACGCTTCACGCCCTGGCGATCAAACGGGCGGCACTTTACGGCCAGGAGAGGCAAGGGTTGTGTCTTCCCGACCGCGATGAAGGCCGGGCTATGATGGAAAGCGCACGCCAAATCCTGGAGGAGGCGGGTTACCAGCCGTATTATCTCTACAGGCAAAAAGAGATACTGGCGCACGGCGAAAACGTCGGCTACACGCTGGAAGGGCACCCGTGCCTGTACAACATACAAATGATGGAGGAAAGACAGACGGTTCTCGGTTTTGGCGTGGGGGCCGGCAGCAAAATCGTGAACACAGGCGACTGGAGCGTCGATAATTTTTATAATCCGAAGGACTTGACGGTTTACCTGGCACGGCTGGATGATTTGATCCGGAGAAAAATCGACAGGCTGGAAGCTTTGGATATCGATGGATAAGAATGGTTTTGTTGATTATCGCGGAAGGGTGGTTCGGCATGCTTACGACCAGACCCAGGGGTACGAACGATTTCCTGGCCGGGGAGATTGAAAAATGGCATTTCTTGGAGGGGCTGCTGCGCGATGTCGCTCGCCTGTATGGTTTTGAAGAATTGCGCACCCCGGTCTTTGAGCACACGGAACTGTTTTTGCGCGGCGTCGGGGAGACGACGGACATTGTGTCCAAGGAGATGTACACCTTTACTGACCGGGGCAACCGGTCGTTGACCCTGCGGCCCGAAGGGACTGCGCCTGCGGTGCGGGCTTATGTGGAGCATAAGCTTTATGCCGGGCCGCAGCCGGTGAAATTATATTATCTGGGACCGATGTTCCGTTATGACCGGCCCCAGGCTGGACGCTACCGCCAGTTCCACCAGTTCGGCGTAGAGGTGTTCGGTTCCCGTCATCCAGGGGTTGATGCCGAAGTGATAGCCATGGCCGTGGATGTATTTGGGCGCCTGGGCTTGAGCGGACTGACCGTTGAACTCAACAGCGTCGGTTGCCCGGCTTGTCGGCCGGCCCATGCCCAAAAGATGAAAGAGTATTTGAAACCGCTCCAGGCGAGGCTATGCCCGACCTGTAGGGAGAGGTTGGAGAAAAATCCTCTCCGTATTCTTGACTGCAAGAACGAGGAATGCCGGGAGTTGCTCCGAGACGTTCCGACCGTATCGGATATGCTGTGCGCGGGCTGCTGGGAGCATTTCCAGGCGGTGAAGGAGTATCTCGGCGTTTTGCAGGTGCCCTTTCGCTTGGAACCGCGCCTGGTAAGAGGCCTGGATTATTATACCATGACCGCCTTTGAGATTGTGGCCGAAGGAATCGGGGCGCAATCATCCATATGCGGCGGGGGAAGGTATGACGGATTAGTGGAGCAGTGCGGCGGTCCGCCAGTGCCCGGGATAGGGTTTGCCATGGGTCTGGAGCGCGTCCTGAACACTCTGGAGCAGCAAGGCCTGAAAATAGGGTCAACGAAAGGGGTTCAAGTGTTTATTGCCGCGATCGGCGAGGGAGCGGATTTGCAGAGCGCCGAACTGGCCCAAAGACTTCGCCGCCGTGGGCTGTCCGTGGAAAGGGACTACCTGGACAGGAGCCTGAAAGCCCAGTTGAAAGCGGCTGACCGGCTCCGTGCGCCTTACACGGTTATACTGGGAGAGGATGAATTGAAGAGACGGCAGGCCGTCCTCAGGAGAATGAATGACAGCAGCCAGGTCGTTCTTCCTCTGGATGAAATAGAGGATTATCTGGTTAAAGAGTCGGGAGGGAACGGAAAAGAATGAGCGAAACAATTCGGGGAATGAAGCGCAGCCATTACTGCGGGTGTTTAAGCAGAGCAAACACAGGGGAAACGGTTACTATTATGGGGTGGGTCAACCGCCGGAGGGACCACGGCGGGGTTATATTCGTTGACCTGAGAGACAGGGAAGGCCTGGTCCAGGTAGTTTTTGATCCCCGGATGGGCGAGGAGCATTTCAAAAAGGCGGAGGCCATCCGCAACGAATATGTGCTGGCCGTAGTCGGAACAGTTAGGCTCCGGCCGGAAGGCAGCGAAAACCCCAGCCTGGCGACCGGTGATATTGAGGTGGCGGCTGTTGAGTTTCGTATCCTGAATAAGTCCAAGACACCGCCGTTCAGCCTGGCTGATGAACTGGACGTGGATGAGGCCGTACGCTTAAGATACCGCTACCTTGATTTGCGCCGGCCGGCGATGCAGCAGGCCCTCATCCTGCGCCATAAAACAGTGCAGGCCATCAGGGAGTATTTTTCGGCCCGCGGGTTTCTGGAAATTGAAACTCCTATGCTGACCAAGAGTTCTCCGGAAGGAGCGCGCGATTACCTGGTTCCCAGCCGGCTTCACAAGGGAGAGTTTTACGCCCTTCCCCAATCTCCCCAGCTTTTTAAGCAGTTGTTGATGGTGGCGGGGATGGACCGGTATTTTCAAGTAGTCCGCTGTTTTCGGGACGAAGACCTGAGGGCTGACCGGCAGCCTGAATTCACCCAGCTTGATGTGGAGATGTCGTTTGTGGAACGGGAAGATATCCTGTCAATCATGGAGGATATGATTGCCGGTGTGTTTAAAAAAGCCCTTGGCCGGGAAATAAAGACTCCCTTTCCGCGGTTGAGCTATGCTGAGGCCATCGAACGCTACGGCGTGGATAAGCCCGATTTGCGGTTCGGGTTGGAGCTGGTCGATGTCAGCGAGGAAGCAAGAGGAAGCCAGTTCAAGGTTTTCAGCCAGGCCTTGGACCGCGGGGGCAGGGTTAAAGCCCTCAATGCGCCGGGGCTAGGGCACTATTCCAGAAAAGAGTTGGATGAGTTGACCAGGCTCGCCGGCGTTTACGGCGCCAAAGGGCTGGCCTATTTTATCCTGACGGAGGAAGGGATAAAATCGCCGATCGCCAAATTCTTCAGCGAGGAGCAGCTTGCCGCGTTTGTTGCCCGGCTGCAGGGCAGGCCGGGCGATCTGTTGCTCATGGTAGCCGATGAACCGGGTGTGGCGGCTGCTTCGCTTGGCCACCTGCGCCTGGAGATCGCTAAAAGATTGGACCTTATTGACCCGGATGAATTCAATTTCTTGTGGGTCGTCGATTTTCCTCTGCTGGAATGGTCTCCAGAAGAAAAACGGTGGATGGCGGTTCATCACCCGTTTACGTCTCCTGTGGAAGAGGATATTCCCTTGATGGACAGCGATCCAGGTCGGGTAAGGGCCATAGCTTATGATATGGTGCTGAACGGCGTGGAAATAGGAGGGGGCAGCATCAGGATCCATCAGCGCTGGCTGCAGGAAAAAATGTTTAAGGCCCTCAGCCTCAATCAGGAGGAGGTAAAGGAAAAGTTCGGCTACCTGCTGGAGGCCTTCGAATACGGCGTTCCGCCGCATGGCGGCATTGCCTTCGGCATTGACCGGCTGGTCATGCTGATGGCCAAAAAACAGACCATCCGCGATGTCATAGCTTTTCCCAAAACGCAGAGCGCAGTTGATTTGATGTGCCAGGCACCGTCCAAGGTTGCAGCCAGGCAGTTGAAAGAACTGCATATCAAGATCAATGCGGAGTGAAATTTAGCCAATTGCCGGCGGAACTTGCATTGCGGCAGGCATTATGCTAACATTGAATTGCGAAGGATATCCTCGTACCCTGCGGTGCCCGTGTGAAAGAGCCGGTTAGTTTTGAGCCAACACCATTACATTGGGAACCCGGACTCTGGCTGTGGCTTGCAGGCCTGCCCGAACAGGAAGCAAAAAGCAGCCGGGAGGGTACCCACCTGCCGAGAGCAGGTTCAAAACAACGGCCCCACGGCATAGTGGGGTTTTATTATGTCACAGGTTTACGTCATCCATTGAAAATTTTGCAAAAACAAGAAGGAAAAAAGAAGCTTGTGTCGAATAATGTTAAAAGCTGGCAAAAGGGATTGGCGTTGTTTAAAAAATCAATAACGGGATGCCTGGGGATGGCTATCAGCGGCTGTTACCCAAAATTGAGAGCTCGGGCTGAGGTTCAGTATTACCAGGATACGGAGCACACCGAAAAACCTTTCAAGGTTTGGGGTGTGCTCTTTTGATCTGTATAAACAAAAACTGGTGATGGCTGATAAAGTACAGATTATTCAAAGATGATTAAAGACTATTGAAGAGGAGAGAAACTCGTGGAGAGAAGGAGGGAAAACGGCTTTACTCTCTGAAAGTATAATGTTTACTGAGGGTAAAGTCGATTTATTTAGTCAGGGTCCATCCATTTTGAGTCCAAGGGGAGGCTTTCCGTCAGGCCATGAGGTCCGGAAAAAACAAAAAGCAGCGCAAAGAAGCAGTATTGTTCACGGCAGTTGGTATTCTTGTGTTGGTACTTTTACATGTGTATCTGGATTATCAAAGGGTTTTGTACAGTCTTCCGGTTGTTTGCGCCGTCGCCGTTATAATCCTGGCGGCTTTTTGGTGGGGAAGGCTCCATGGCAGCCGCGGCCTGCCGGTGGACAGCCGCCCGACAAGCCGGGATTCATTGACCAAGCTGCCGCAACGGGAGGCGTTTTTGAATCACCTTGAGGCCTGTTTAAGCGACGCGACAAGAAGAAATGGCTTGCTGGCAGTAATGGATATGGATATTGATCAATTCAATGAGATAAATGACATTATGGGGCCTTTAACCGGTGACGAGCTGTTAAAGGCGGTCACGGCAAGACTGCGGGACATGTTCGGGCAGGAAGCCTTCATCGCCCGCTCTGGGGCGGATGAATTCCTGATAGCGGTTGCCAGCGTGTTTAGTCTGGCGGATGTTGAGGAGATTGCCAGAAAAATTGTCAGCAGCTTTGAAAAGCCTTTCCATGTCAACGGGAATGTTTTGTATGTCACAGCAAGCATAGGCGTTTGCATCCATCCCTTGTACGGCCATGATCCGTTCCAGTTGATCCAGTATGCCGGTATTGCACTGAACAAGGCCAAAGACCAGGGTAAAAACTGCTATAGTTTCTTTAATGACCGGATGGTCCATAAAAACATGGAAAAAATAGTTATCGCCAACAACTTGAGGAGGATTGTCCAGCAGGGAAGCTATAACGAGTTGGCATTATACTACCAGCCGCTGTTGGACCTGAAGAGGGGAATAATAATTGGCGCCGAGGCGCTGCTTCGCTGGTTCGACCCGGAAAAAGGGCTGGTCATGCCCAAGGCGTTCATAGACATTGCCGAACAGACCAATCTGATCGTGCCGATCGGCGAATGGGTGCTGCGCTCTGCGTGCCGTCAGCTGAAGGCCTGGCTTGAAGCGGACTTCCCTGTGCGGCGGGTTTCGGTCAACATTTCAGGCGTTCAACTGCGCGACCAGCGTTTCCTTAATACACTTGGCGGCATCTTGAAAGAAATGGACCTTAAGCCGTATTATCTGGAGCTGGAAATTACGGAATCTGTGGCCATGAACATGGACAAATCGGCAGTAATGCTGGAAAGGTTGAGAAACCTTGGAGTCAGGCTTATCCTGGATGATTTCGGCACAGGGTATTCCTCCTTGAATTATTTGAGTAAAATCCCGATCAACGCCTTGAAACTCGATTACAATCTGGTGAAAGGGATCCCCTGGAACAATAAGGATGCAGCTATCGCCGAGTCCGTGGTCATGCTGGCCAAAAGATTAAAGATCGAAGTGATTGCAGAAGGCATAGAAACAACCGAGCAGCTTGAATTTTTTAAAAACCTTGGGTGTGATTACGTGCAGGGCTTTTTGCTGGGCAAACCGTTGCCGCCGGGCGAACTGCCGGATTTAAGGAACCTGGGAACAATCCGGTAAACATCTTACAACTCTTATCAATCATTTCAGCTGCAGGAGGAAAAAATGTGGTGGAAATCGATCTATGACCTGGAAAAGGAAATAAGGAAGTATTTCATCAGAACGCATATTGAAACTTTCGGCAAAGGCCCCGAAGACATGTGGGTGAAAATAAACCGCAATATTGGGACTTTCTTTTGTTCGGGCACATTGACGTTTCTGGAAGAGAACCTGAGGAATCTTCCTGACGGGCCGGAAGAATTATTGAGGCTCAGAAAGAAGATTTTCAGCAGCTTGGAACAGCGGGTGCTGAGCGATATAGAATCGATCAGCGGCATTAAGGTGCTGCACGTTGTTTTTGGACTTTGCATGGAAGAAAACATACTTTATGGTGCGATACTGTTTAAAGACAATGTGGAAGACGTGCTGAAAGCGGGCACACTATAGACGGGCGCACTGATAGCATGGATTCGGTCATGATTGCGGGACCGTTTTGAGGTATAATCAGGTATAATTTATTTTTATAGTAGATTTATTTAATATGATTGTTTGGCGGACGTTGCGGACGCAAATCACTTCCAGCGGGGATGCGGGCATGCATCAGTTTGCGAGGACAGAATTGTTGATAGGCAAGGAAGGGTTGGACAGGCTGGCCAACAGCGTGGTTGCGGTGTTTGGAGTCGGCGGGGTTGGTTCGTTTGCGGTGGAAGCCCTGACCCGGGCAGGGATTGGCGGGTTTATGCTTATAGACCCGGACAGGGTTAATCCGACCGATCTTAACCGGCAACTGGAAGCCCTCCATTCTACGCTCGGCAGGCCTAAGGTCGAAGTCTTGAGGGAGCGAGTGCAGGACATCAATCCTGCGGCCAGGGTATCGGTCTTCCAGGAAAAGGTTGAGGCAGGGAACGTTTTTAATTACGTTAAGCCTGGGCTCTCCTATGTGGTTGACGCCATCGATGATGTGCGCGGCAAACTGGCGGTTATTGAGGCTTCCATTTCAACAGGCATACCGGTCATCTCCGCTATGGGAGCAGGCAACCGGCTGGATCCGGCCCGGTTCAGGATAGCCGACCTCAGCGAGACTTCGGGTTGCCCGTTGGCCAGGGTCATGCGTCGGGAATTGAAAAAGAGAGGGATCAGCAGAGGAGTAAAGGTGGTGTTTTCGGATGAGCCGCCGGTCAAGCGATCCCCTGCACCAGGGGAAAGGGAACGCCCAACCGGCAGCATTTCGTATGTTCCACCGGCAGCTGGCCTGCTGCTTGCCTCCGGGGTCGTCCGCGATTTGCTGGGCATATAGGTGTTCACACTGGATGGTGGGTATTACTTGACAAATCATGTGGACAAGCAATATAATTAAATCAATAATACCCCATGGGGGTATCTGGTTTGGAAGAAAGCATCAAAAAAAGGCTCAGGCGGATAGAAGGACAGGTTAAAGGTATTCAGCGCATGATCGATGAGGATGCCTGCTGCATGGACATTCTTGTCCAGATTTCCGCCATCAGGGCTGCCGTAGCTAAAGTGGGGGTTATGATTTTTGAAAATCACGCTAAAAAATGCTTATTTCAAAGCCTGGAAGGGGATCCTAAAGACAGAGAGGCTGTTTTGGCGGACCTGTTACAGGTGATGAGCAATTTTCTCAAGTAATTTTCAAGCAAGGGAGAGGAAAAATATGGCTGACAACATCGTCCAGTTGCAGGATGGTAATTTTAAAGAAGAGGTCCTGGAGTCCGGCATCCCTGTTCTAGTGGATTTTTGGGCTGCATGGTGCGGGCCGTGCCGGATGATTGCCCCGGTCATCGAGGAACTGGCTGCCGATTACCAGGGCAGGGTTAAAGTCTGCAAGCTCAATGTGGATGAGAACGGCAAAACCGCCCAGGAATACGGGGTAATGAGCATACCGACCATAATCATATATAAAGACGGGAGAGAGGTAAACCGCCTGGTCGGTTTTATGCCCAAGGCCAATCTCAGCAAAGCGCTGGACCAGGTATTATAGCCCGGCACTTTGATACCGGCAAACCGCGTGTGGCAAACGCGGTTTTTTTGTGGCCGATTGCCGGTACCCCGGAAAGCGGCCGTGTTGCAGTATTGAAGTGGCTGGGATAGAATTGTTGTGGAGGTGGTGGCGATGGACCTGTTTACTGAGGCGCAAAAGGAAGCCTTGAAGGAAAAAGCCCCCCTGGCTGCCCGGATGCGCCCGGAGACATTGGACGAATTGGTCGGGCAGGAAGAGCTTGTCGGACCGGGCAAGCTTTTACGGAGGGCGATTGAAGCGGACCAACTCGGCTCAATGATTTTTTACGGCCCGCCGGGTACAGGAAAGACCAGCCTGGCGTTTATCATCGCCAAAAGGACCAGGTCCCACTTCGTCAGATTGAATGCGGTGACCTCAGGGGTAAACGAACTGCGCCAGGTGGTCAGGGATGCGGAAGAGAGGCTGGGGTTCTACCGGCAGGGGACCATTGTATTTATCGACGAGATTCATCGCTTCAACAAGGCCCAGCAGGACGCCCTTCTGCCGGCGGTGGAAGAAGGCAAGATAGTCCTGATCGGGGCAACCACTGAAAACCCTTATTTTAGTGTCAATTCCCCCCTGCTTTCGCGGTCCAGGCTGTTCAGGCTGGAACCACTAAGCGCCGGCGACATAGTAACGCTGCTGCGCAGGGCGCTGGCCGATAAGGAACGAGGCCTTGGCAATTACCGGACGGCCGTTTCGCCCGAAGCGTTGGAACATTTGGCCCAGGCGGCCCGGGGTGATGCCCGGCTGGCCCTGAACGGTTTGGAACTGGCTGTGCTGTCCACCCCGCCCGACGAAAATGGGGTACGGGTGATTGACTTGGCCTGCGCCGAGGAGTCAATCCAGGAAAGAGCGGTTATTTATGACCGGATGGGGGACCAGCATTATGACGTTTTTTCGGCTTTCATCAAAAGCATGCGCGGTTCAGACCCCGATGCCACGCTCCATTATCTTGCCCGCATGCTTAATGCCGGCGAAGACCCCAGGGCCATTGCCCGCCGTATTCTGATCCATGCGGCGGAGGATGTAGGGCTGGCGGACCCGCTGGCCCTGGTGGTGGCCAATGCCGCCGCCCAGGGTTTTGAACAAGTGGGACTGCCGGAAGGGCAGCTTCTCCTGGCCGAGGCAGCGCTGTACATAGCCTGCGCCCCTAAAAGCAATTCGGTCCTGGGGATCCATGAGGCCATGGCCGATGTCAAACAAGGGAAATACGGGCCTGTTCCCATGCACCTCAGGGATGCAAGTTATCCCGGAGCCAGGGAAATGGGACACGGGCAAGGATACAAGTACCCCCATGATTACCCGGACCATTATGTTGAGCAGGATTACCTGCCGCGGGAGTTGAAGGGAGCAAAATACTTCAGGCCTTCAATGAGGGGCAAGGACAAGGGCGTGGCGTTTGGAAGCAAGCAAAACGGCTGAAGGAGCGGCCGGTTTAAGGTGATGATGATGACCAGAAACAGGATAAGAAAAGGCGACCGGGTCGTTGCGGCCATGAGCGGCGGCGTTGACAGTTCCGTGGCATGCGCAATGCTTGTGGAGGAAGGGTATGAGGTGATAGGCGTTACGATAAAGACCTGGGACGAATGCGACGTGTCGAACCGGCGGGAACAGGCCCGATGTTCCCTGCAGGCGGTCCGGGATGCTCGCAGTGTGGCGGACAGGCTTGGCATTCACCATTATGTGGTGGATTTGAGAGACCTTTTTGCCCGGCAGGTGATCGGCTATTTTGTTGATGAGTACCTGCGCGGCAGAACGCCTAACCCTTGCATTGCCTGCAACCGCCATATCAAATTCGGGGCGCTGCTCGAAAAGGCTCGGGAACTAGGAGCCGCCTGTATCGCCACCGGGCATTACGCCAGGGTCGCTTTCGATGAAGCATCCGGCCGGTACCTGCTCTACAGGGGCGCTGACCGGGGCAAGGACCAGAGCTACGTATTGTACAACCTGACCCAGGAACAGCTTGCCCGGACCGTCTTTCCGCTGGGCGAACACACCAAGGAGAGTATACGCGAAAAAGCGATGCGACTGGGATTGGTTGTGGCTGAAAAACCGGAAAGCCAGGAAATATGTTTCGTCCCCGATCATGATTACCGGCGATTTGTAAAGGAAAAGGCTGCTGCAAAGGCGGTTAGGCCGGGATATATTATTGACACTGCGGGTAACATTGTCGGACGGCACGAGGGTTTGCCGTATTACACAGTGGGACAGCGCAAGGGCCTGGGGCTGGCGCTGGGCTACCCGGCCTATGTGGTGGCGCTTGATCCTGAACACAACAGCGTGATTGTGGGCCGTGAAGAAGACATATACAGGGGGACCCTCTGGGCCAAGGACAACAACTTCATTGCCGTGGACAGCCTCAAAGAAGAGCTGGAGGTAGAGGCCAAAATACGCTACGGGGCGGAACCGGCCCGGGCCATTATTTCGCCGGAAATCGACGGAAGGGTGCGTGTGCGGTTTATGCAGCCGCAGCGGGCCATTACCCCGGGCCAGTCGGTGGTCTATTACCGGGGCGACCTGGTGGTGGGCGGCGGGGTCATAGACGAGGTGGAGTTTTGACTTAGCCAGGCCGAATTTTTTTTTAAGCATATGTCTATACTATAGCCAAGCCGAAGTAAATCTGTGGAAGCGAATAAAGGATCTGGTCGAAATGATAAAGGGCCGCGAGTTCCGGAACAAACCCGTGTTTGATGCGGCGAGCGGGAAACTGCTGGGGTATGTGGTCGGCTTAAAACCGGCAGAAAACTGGAGACTGGAAGGCCTGTTTTTAATTTCTCCCCGTCGCGAGCCGTTTTTTGTGCCGTTTCAAAGCGTAAGCAGCGTAGGCCGGGATTCGGTGGTGGTGGAAATACGGCCGGGGGATATGAGGATGGAGGCCGGCGCGGAATGGGCAGGTCCGGTATACCGTGGACTGGCGGTGGTGTCGCTTGCCGGGGAAAGCATCGGCACCATCGAAGACATCGTTGTGGCAGAAGAACAAGGGATGATAGCCGGGTTTGAGGTTTCCGACGGGCTGTTAAAGGACCTGCTGATTGGGAGAAGGATAATCCCCGCTGAAAATGTGCTCAGATTCGGGGATGATGCGGTTATAGTAACGGATACTCAACAAGAATAGGGGGATAATAAGAATGAACTGTCCGGTATGCGGCGGCAAAGCCGTGGGACGGGTGGGGATGGACAGGTATTACTGTTGGGACTGCTTCCTAGAATACCAGCTTTATGGCGGGGAAGTGAAAGTTTATGCAGTATCGGAGGACGGCAGCCTGGTTGATTATGAACGGGCGGGTATGACTGGAACAAGTTGAAAAAAACGGGCAGGGGAGGTGACAAGATGCGCTGGAGATTCTTCAATGGCATGTTGGTGGGCGGCCTGGCAGGGGCACTGCTGGCTGCGCATATGTCCCGGCAGGAGAAACCAGAATCCAGACGATTCCTGGCAGGCCAGACCAGAAGGGTCGGGCGGAGGACAGGTCAGATAATGTCAGGCGTGGCCAGGGAAGTACAGGGCTTTATCAGGAGGCAGGAAAACTGAAATTAAGGATGATGCTGGCTGCGGGTTTCTGGCAACAAAAACACCAGGCATCTGTCGGGGTGAAGAAGCTTTGACAGGTGCTTTATTGTCTGCGCATACATCCCGGCGGAAATGTGGCGAGACCAGTGAATGCTTTCAACGGCTGGAGTAAACAACTGCGCCCTGTTGCAGCGTTGCTCGTTTTCGTGATGCTGGCCTGGTTTTTCTTTGCTGTCCGGCAGGTATTGGTGCCGTTTGCGTTTGGCTTTCTAATAGCGTATATTCTCGTCCCATTTGTCGGTGCGCTGGAAAACAGAGGAATGTCAAGGTGTTCAGCAGCGGCTGCAATTTATGTTGTTTTGGCCGGAGTAATGGCAGCCACCTTTTGGTTTGGTTTCCCAACCCTGGTGTCTGATCTGGAACGGCTGGTGGATTCGTTGCCGCTTTATACCACTGAATTGCAGTATGTATTAAACGGGGTGTTGGACGGGTACAACCGCATCCCCCTTCCGGAAGGTTTACGGACAGTAATTGATGAGACGATTGGCGAAATAGAAGCGGGGATAGCGGAAATGGCGGAGGGAACCGCTCGGCTTGTGCTGGGCCTGTTTTACCAGGCTTTTAATCTTATTCTGGCCCCGGTTCTGGGCTTTTATTTCTTGCTGGAGTATGACCGTTTGGGCCGCGGTTTGCTGGAATTCGTGCCGGTCAGGTGGCGCCGCGGTTTGGCCGTTGCGGGGAGCGAAGCGAATATGGTAGTAAAAAGATTCATCCGCGGCAATGTCCTGGTTTCGGCCCTCGTTGCGGTTATGACTTCGCTAGGGATGGTTTTGATTGGCATGGATTTCCCGCTGCTGATAGGTTTGGTGGTCGGACTGGCCAATTTGGTCCCCTATTTTGGAGCTATAGTATCCGCCGTTCCGGCAATTCTCCTGGCATTGGCCAAATCGAAGTGGATGGCCCTGTATGTGCTGGGGGTCTTGCTCCTGATTCAGCAAGTTGAAAGCAACATCATATCTCCGCGGGTGCTGGGAGACAGCGTCGGTCTACATCCCCTGGTGATCATCTTTGCCCTGTTGGCGTCCGGGCACCTGTGGGGTGTTGCCGGCATGCTGTTTGCCGTCCCCCTGGCCGGAGTCATAAAGGTTCTGCTGAAGCATCTTTACTGGCGGGTAGTCTGAGGCGTGGCGCTGGTTTTTTTCGGTTTCATTGACAAAAAAGCGCCTGTTTCGTATAATTAACTCATTGCATATCCTGGAAAACAGCAAAATCGTTTCTGCTGCAATCGCCGTGTAACGGCAGCCAGGACTGGATGCGGGAACTCCCGTTCCTGACACGGAAGTGTCGGCG
>Ga0067045_1002934_pt1 | contig 37746 bp, 38 predicted proteins | sample TerdegcTABiofilm_FD_59184 | JGI IMG/M metagenome (GOLD analysis project Ga0067045, IMG submission 59184) | Combined Assembly of (Gp0054472, Gp0054536) Wastewater bioreactor microbial communities from Singapore -Terephthalate degrading... | reverse complement strand
TCCCCGCCCCTTTTTTATTCACCGCGGCCCCCTTGATTTTCTTCAAGAAACGTTATACAAGGCGTCAGGTACCCGCAGCCGGGAAATCCGCTGTCATCCCGCGATCATTCAGTCCTTTTCAGGCATCGGGGAAGAAAGGAGAAAAGAGCCATGGCGGAGGAAAAAATAGGCGAGATCGTAAAATTCTTCGCGAAACCCAGTGTCGCGGCGATCAAGATCACCGCAGGAGAGGTGAAGGTGGGGGACACGCTCAAGTACGTCGGCCACACGACGAATTTCGAGAACGTCGTCGAGTCCATGGAGGTCAACAACGCGAAGGTCGAGAAGGCCGTCGTGGGCGACTACATCGGCGTCAAGGTGTCGGACCGGTGCAGGCCTGGGGACGAGGTATTCAAGGTCATCCCGGATTAGTGAAAACGGAAAAAAGACGAAGTTCTGAAGTTGAGAAGTTGAGAAGCTTGGGTCAGCCGGCAGGAAATCATTCGCCCGCCGTTTTCCGAACTTCCCAGCTTCCAAACTACTAAACTTCCTGCCTGAAAGGCATGCGACAGGGCCATGGGAGAATCGTATCCCGTGGCCTTTTTGTTTTCGCGGGGACTCCGTCACAAAGGGGTTGCCCGCGGCGGCGGGGCTGTGGTAACGTGCGCCGACGGTGCACCAAAAGGGTTCAGGGTACTGGGTCCAGGGTACAGGGTGAACCCGGAGGGAGGGCAGCCTGTACGGGACGAATTCATGGCCCGACAACCCGGGAGCCCATGAACCTCGACCCCCTTGAATACCTGGACAGCCTGAAGGGTGCCGGCATCCGGCCCGGCCTGGCACCGGTACGCAGATTGCTGAAGCGCCTGGGGGACCCGCAGGATCGTTACAGGAGCCTTCTGGTCGGCGGCACCAACGGCAAGGGCTCCATCGCGTCGAGCCTGGCCTCCATCCTGCAGGCGGCGGGATACCGCGTCGGGCTCTACACCTCGCCACACCTGGTCGACGTCCGGGAGCGCATCCGCGTGGACGGGGCCCTGATCTCCGCAGGGGACCTGCGGAGCCGGGTCCGCCGGGTGCGCAGGGCGGCGCGGGAAGGGGTGACCTACTTCGAATTCGTAACGGCGGTTGCGTTTGACCACTTCGCCCGGTGCGCCGTGGACCTGGCGATCCTCGAGGTCGGCATGGGAGGCCGCCTCGACGCCACCAACGTCGTCCGCCCCGAGCTGTCCATCATATCGAACATCGCCCTGGACCACGCCGAGTTTCTGGGCCCGCGGCTTGCCGACATCGCCCGGGAGAAGGCGGGGATCATCCGAAGGGGCGGTGTCTGCATCACCGCCGCGAGGCAGGCGACCGTCCTGGGGGTCTTCGAGGAGGCCTGCAGGCGGCGCAGGGCGCGTCTGCTGAGAGTGGGCCGCGAGATCCGGGTCCGTTCGAGGCGGGACGGCTCGCTGGCGTGCAAGGGTCCCGGGCTTTCGCTCGATACCCTCTCGCTCGCGCTGCGGGGGCCCCACCAGAGGGAAAACGCCGCGTGCGCGCTCGGAGCCGTGGGGGTCCTGCGCGAAAGGGGCTTCGACATCGGGGACGAGGCCGTCCGCAGGGGCCTTGCCGGCGTCCGCTGGGAGGGCCGGATGGAGATCGTGGGCGGGAGGCCCCCCGTTCTCTTGGACGGTGCCCACAATGCGGCCGGGGCCGCGGCGCTTGCGAAGGCCCTGGGCGGGTTCGAGTACCGACGACTCATCCTGGTATTGGGGATTCTTGCCGACAAGGACTGGAGGGGCATGCTCCGCCGCCTCGCCCCGCTGGCAGACCGGGTGATTGCGACCCGCCCTCCCGAAGAGAGGGCCCTGCCCCCGGAGGCGCTGGCTGCCGAGGCCGGTCGCTGGAGCCGCCGCGTGGACATCGAGGAGGATCCCCGGGAGGCCGTCGGGCGGGCGCTGGCGGAGGCCGGAAACAGCGATCTCGTCTGCATCGCGGGATCGCTTTACCTCGTGGGGGCGGTGCGTCCCCTGTTCATCCCATCGAAAGGAAACGGGTCTGTCGCGCGATGACCGCTGCAGGGAAAAACGGGGAAGCGGCAATCCTGCGCCGGGCAATCCGGCTCGTCCCCGTGCTCCTGCTTCTGGTAGCCGTCTCAGCCGCCGCGCAGCCGTCCCTCGACCTGCAGAAGGCCCGGAAAGGACCGATCCGCATCGAGGCCGAGCGCCTCAGTTACGATCGGGAAACGGACACGTACCGGGCCGAGGGGGACGTGGTCATCACCTTTACGGGGGGGGTCCTGAAGGCGGACACGGTGACCCTGAACCGGACGAGCGGCGACGCGTGGGCCCACGGCCGCGCCCTTCTCCGGAGCAACGGGGACACCCTCGAGGGCGACGTCATCGAGCTGAACCTCGAGACGAAGACCGGCGTCGTCCGCGACGGGCGGATGTTCTTCGTCCGGAACCACCTGACCGTCACGGGGAGCGAAATCGAGAAATCGGGGGAGGCCACGTACCGGATCCAGGACGGAACGGCCACGACATGCGACGGGCCCGTGGCCGACTGGCGGTTCAAGGGCCGGGAGATGAACGTCACCGTCGACGGCTACGGGACCCTGAGAGACGGCAGCTTTCAGATCCGCGACACCCCCGTGGTATGGCTTCCCTGGGCGATGTTCCCGGCGAAGACGACGCGCCAGACGGGGCTGCTCTTCCCCTACTTCGGGTACTCGCAGGACAAGCTGGGGTTCGACACGGAGCTCCCGTTCTACTGGGCCGTCTCGAAGAGCGTCGACGCCACGCTGTACACTCGGTACATGGACAAGCGGGGCCTGAAAGAGGGGCTCGAATTCCGCTATCACCCGAGCGCGGGCACCCATGGCCTCTTCTACGGGGATTTCCTGAAAGACCGGTGGACGGGATCGGACACCTCGGGGGGAATCCCCCGGACCTGGACGGAGAAACAGGACCGCTGGTCCTGGTACTGGAACCACGAGACGACGGTAAGCCCCGGGTTGACCTTCCGCTCGGATCTCAAGAAGGTCTCCGACATCTACTACTTCCGGGACTTCGGCTCGCACAACTACTACCTCGATCACTACGCGGGGACCCGCAACCGCAAGTTCGAGAGGGTCTCCTTCCTGGCCAACGAGCAGCTCACGAGTTACGACTCCACGGCAAGGCTCGTGAAGGAATGGCGCAACGTCAACCTCACGGCGCTGGGGCAGTACACGGACAACCTGACGAGCCCCTCCAACGACGAGACCCTGCAGCGCTACCCCGAGATCACCCTGACCGCCTTCAAGCAGCCCCTCTTCGGGACCCCGCTGAACGGGGAGTTCACCGGCCTCTATGGAAACTACCACCGGACCCTCGGGGAGAGGGGCCACTCGATCGATCTGTACCCGAAGGTCTCGCTGCCCTGGGCCTTCGGGGATTATCTCCAGGTCACCCCGACGGCGGGCTTCCGCGAAACCCTGTGGGACACGGAGAGCAACAGTTCCGCCTCGACGGGCGACACGGCGACCCGCTCCGTCTACACCCTGGGCCTGAGCGCGTCCACCGAGGTCTACCGGGTCCTGGACGTCGGCCGGGGAGGGCTGGAAAAGGTCCGTCACGCCGTCAAGCCGGAGATCACGTACAGTTACATCCCATCGGCCGGCCCGGACATCCGGCCCGATTTCGTGCTGCCCGTCGCCACGACGACCGTCGGCGGGGTCAACGCCAACGTGGACTCGCAGAACAGCATCACCTACGCCCTGACCAACACCCTGATCTCCCGGCTCCGCGACGACAAGGGCAACGCCGCGTACCGGGAGATCCTGCGGCTGAAGCTGAGCCAGACCTACAACATCACGACGCCGAACATCTACGTCACGCCGCCCACGCTCCTTGTGCCGACCACAACGCCCAACGTGCTGCCGGCGGACCCGACGAAGCCCTTCCGGCCCGTCGATCTGGAGGTGGACATCAACCCCTACAGGTACCTCGCGTTCATGACGCGGGCCGCCTATGATGTCAACACGAGCTCCTGGGCGCAGATCAACCAGGACATCACCCTGAGCGACGAGCGGGGCGACAGGCTGTCCGCCCTCTACCGCTACACGAAGAATTCCATCGAGTCCGTCGGCCTCACGGGCCGGGCCCGGGTCACGAACTCCCTTGACGTGTTCGCCGGGTTCCGCAGGGACGAATTCAGCCATGCATCTCTGGAGAAAACCCTCGGCCTCGAATACCGCCACCAGTGCTGGAGCGTCACGTTCAGTTACTCGGATCTCGTGGACGACCGGCAATTCATCGTCCTCTTCTCTCTCACCGGTCTCGGGCGTGTCGGGGGGTTCTCGGCCTCGAGGCAGACGATGGGGTTTTAACCGTTTTTTCACTTGACAAAAAGCTCCGAGTCGCCTATTGTCACGCTTTCGAATTTCACCAGAGTGGTGCGCCCATGAGTACGTTTATGGCCAAAAAGGAAGCCGTCGACCGCGAGTGGTTCCTCGTCGACGCGCAGGGAAAGGTTCTGGGCCGGCTCGCCCGTGAGATCGCTCACCGTCTCCGCGGGAAGCACAAGGCCATTTTCACGCCCCACAGCGATACGGGGGACTTCGTGGTGGTCATCAATGCCGAGAAGATCGCGCTGACCGGAAGGAAGCTCACCGACAAGATCTACTATCATCACTCGGGGTATCCGGGAGGGATCAAGGCGTGGCCGGCGGGAAAACTCCTGGCGAAGAAGCCCGAGGAGCTGATCCGGCGGGCCGTGCAGGGCATGCTCCCCAAGAATTCGCTGGGCCGCCAGCAGCTGCGCAAGCTCAAGATCTACGCCGGCGACAAGCACCCCCACGACGCCCAGAAACCCCACCTGCTTGAACTGTAAGACAGACCGGAGACGGAGTAGTGGCTATGACCGACAAGCGGATTTATGCGACGGGAAAGAGGAAAACAGCGATCGCCCGGGTCTGGATGAAGGAAGGGTCCGGCGCCTTCACCGTCAACAGCCGGAATTTCGACGATTACTTCACCCGGGACGTCCTCAAGAAGATCATCCAGCAGCCCCTGGAGATCACCAACCAGATGGGCAAGTTCGACTTCTACGTCAACGTCGACGGCGGCGGCATCGCCGGGCAGGCCGATGCGGTCAAGCACGGGATCTCCAAGGCCCTCTGCGAGTTCGACGCCGAGCTCCGGCCCATCCTGAAAAAGGCGGGCTTCCTCACGAGGGACTCGCGCATGAAGGAACGTAAGAAATACGGCCAGCCCGGCGCCCGGAAGCGGTTCCAGTTCTCGAAGCGCTAAGCGAAACGACCAGGGGGTTCTCGGAACCCCCTTTTTTATGCGGAGGGATGAGACCATGATTCGGGTCGGCATATACGGCGGCAGCGGGTACACGGGACTCGAGCTGATGAGGATCCTGCTCAGGCACCCCGACGTGGAGGTCACGGGTCTCACGTCGCGCAAGTTCAAGGGGCAGCCCCTGTCGGACACCTACCCCCTGTTCGAGGGGCTGACCGACATCCGCTTCATCGACGCCTCCCCCGGGGAGCTGGCCGGGATGGCCGACGTGATCTTTATGGCCACCCCGCACGGGGAGGCCATGGCCGTCGCCCCGGCCTTCGTCGCCGCGGGCAAAAAGGTGATCGACCTCTCGGCCGATTTCCGGCTGCGGGATCTCGATGTCTTCGCGAAGTGGTACCACAGGCACACGGCCCCCGAGCTCGTGAAACGGGCCGTGTACGGCCTCCCGGAGCTCTACCGGGAGGAGGTGAAGAAGGCGGACCTCGTGGCCAACCCCGGATGCTACGTGACAAGCGCCATCCTGGCGCTGGCGCCCGCCCTGCGGGAAGGGGTCATCGACCCGTCCACCATCATCGTCGACTCCAAGTCGGGGGTGAGCGGCGCGGGCCGGGACCCCGTCATCGGATCGCTGTTCTGCGAGGTCGACGAGGGGTTCAAGGCCTACAAGGTCAACGGGCACCGGCACGCCCCTGAGATCGAGCAGGAGCTGAGCGTGCTGGCGGGCCGGGAGGTGAAGATCTCCTTCACGCCGCACCTGCTTCCGCTCAACCGCGGCATCCTCAGCACCGTCTACGCAAGCCTGAAAAAAAAGCTTTCCACGGCCGAGCTGATTGACTTATACAGGAGCGTCTACGGCAACGAGCCCTTCATCCGGGTCCTGAACCAGGGAAGCTACCCGAACGTGTCCTCCGTGAAGGGAACCAACTTCTGCCACCTCGGGATCGCCGTCGACGAGCGGACGAACCGGGTCATCATCCTGTCGGCGATCGACAACCTCGTCAAAGGCGCCTCGGGCCAGGCGGTCCAGAACATGAACCTCATGTGCGGCCTGCGCGAGGACACGGCCCTGGGCATGATCGCCCTGTTCCCGTAGCGTTTCGCTCGAAGGGGCATAACCGCCATCGATTCGTTTTCTGCAGGGAGGGCAGACCATGGCGCTTCGTCTCTACAACACCCTGACTCGTCGAAAGGAGGACTTCGTCCCCGTCAAGGAGGGCGAGGTGGGGATCTACGCCTGCGGGGTCACGGTCTATGACACCTGCCACATCGGCCATGCGCGCTCCGCCATCAACTTCGACGTCATCACCCGATACCTTCGCTACCGGGGCTTCAGGGTCACCTACGTCAAGAACTTCACCGACGTGGACGATAAGATCATCGCGAAGGCCAACAAGGAGGGCGTGGGGTTTCGGGAGGTCTCCGAGCGTTACATCGCGGAGCACGACGAAGACATGGGCCGTCTCGGCGTAGAGCGGCCCACGGTCACGCCCCGGGCGACGGAGCACATCGCGGGCATGATCGACCTGATCAACCGGCTCATCGCCAGGGGTCTGGCCTACGCCGTGCCCGGCGGAGACGTCTACTTCGCCGTGAAGAAGTTCAAGGAGTACGGCAAGCTGTCGGGCCGCAACCTCGACGAGATGATGTCGGGGGCCCGCATCGCGCCGGGCGAGAAGAAGAGGGATCCCCTGGATTTCGCCCTCTGGAAGGCGAGCAAGGAGGGGGAACCCTGGTGGGACAGCCCCTGGGGAAAGGGCCGGCCGGGCTGGCACATCGAGTGCTCCGTCATGAGCGCCCACTTTCTCGGAGAGACCTTCGACATCCACGGGGGCGGCGAGGACCTGATTTTTCCGCACCACGAAAACGAGATCGCCCAGTCCGAGGGCGCCTCGGGCAAACCCTTCGCCAGGTACTGGCTCCACAACGGCTTCATCAAGGTGGACCACGAGAAGATGTCCAAGTCGCTGGGGAACTTCATCACCATCCGCGACATCCTGAAGTCCCACCACCCCGAGGTCGTGCGGTTCTTCGTCCTGCAGGGCCACTACCGGAGCCCCCTGGATTTTTCCGAGGAGGCCCTGAACGAGGCCCGATTCGCGATGAACCGGCTCTACGAGACCCTCAAGAGGATCCGTGACCTCTTCGCCGCCGATCCGGCGCTCACCGCCGTCGGTGTCGGGGAGGGGCAGCTTCCGGAGAAGGAGAGGGCGCTTCTGGAGCGGATCCGGGCCCTGCCGGAGCGTTTCCGGGAGGCCATGGACGACGACTTCAACACGGCCCGGGCGATGGGCTACATCTTCGACGCCGTCCGGCAGGTGAACGCCCTCTTGACCGGCGGGTCGAAGGCATCCCAGGCGGCCCTGTTCGTTCTCAACGAGGCCGAGCGCGTGCTCCGCGAGGTGGGCGGCGTGCTGGGGATCCTGATGGAGGACCCTGACGTTTACTTCGAGAAGGACCGGCTCAGGGAGGCGCAGAAGCGGGGATTGTCGGTCGACGAGATCGAGGCCCTGATCGATGAGCGGCTCCAGGCCCGGAAGGAAAAAAACTGGAAACGGGCCGATGAGATCCGCGATGCGCTGGCCGCGAAAGGCGTGGTGCTGAAGGATGCCAGAACGGGGACGACATGGACCCTTGAACGGCAGGTGCAGGGCTAAGGCCAGAAGGCGAAGGGCAGGGAAATGAAAGAGGCCGCCCGGCATACCGGGCGGCCTCTCTATTGCTCCCCTTCCGAATTCGATTGGTTGTCAGGCCCGTGATGAAGGGAGTTGTCCGCGCATCCCTTCGGGACTCCTAGCCGAGCAGGTTCTTCAGGCCTTCCGCCACGGGGGCCGTGAACAGGGCCACCAGGATGGCGTACATCGCGAAGCTGCCGGCCGCCTCGCCGAGGTAGATCTTCTCGTACTTCTGCTTCAGGGACACGATGATCATGCCGCCGACGATCAGGCACCCGAGGTGGAAGTAGGGGAAGTTCTCCACGCCCGCTGCGGCGTACTCGGCAAAGCAGAAGGTCCCCGTGATCAGAACGACGATACCCGCCAGAACCAGTGTCGAAAGCGTCTTTTTCATGATGTCTCCTCCGGATATTTTTTATTTCATGTTCTGGATGATCGATCTTTGCCTTTTTGTATTGAAAGGAGCGTGCCATGAGACGGCCGCTCCCGCGAAAAAATTATAAATGCTTGACATTCTTGATGAAATAGTGATATTGCGGCCGGCTTCTCCTCCCTGTCGCCCTTCCCGGCAGGGCCTTCGCTTTAACGAAACGTTAAACCGGTTCCATGAAATGTGGAAAAGGGCAGGCAACAGACCGAAGGCTGCAGGCGACAGGTCCAGGAAGACGAATGTCGGGACAGCGAAGCGGATTCATTAAACATTCCAATCACGTAAGAACCGCCTGCCCTCGGGTGCAGCTCGTGTCGAATGGGAAAGGGACCGGGCGTCGCCACCCGGTCCCCATAGGACAGGCGTCCCGTTGCATCAGTGCAGCATGAAACTCGAGACGACGGCGTCGAGGGTGCCGCGGGGAAGGAGGCACAGCAAGGCGGCGGCGTCAGAGTTCCTCGGGGGTGAAGGCGACAACCTCGTCGATCGACGACGCGCCGGCAAAGAGCATCACCAGCCGATCCACTCCCAGCGCGATCCCTGCCGCGTCCGGCATGCGGGACAGGGCGTCGAGGAAGGTCTCCGGCATGGGGTACGGGGGACGGCCCCTCCGGGTCCGTGTCTCGTTTTCCTTCTCGAACCGCCTCCGCTGTTCCGCCGCGTCCCTCAGCTCCGAGAACCCGTTGGCCAGCTCGAGGCCGCCGATGTAGATTTCGAAGCGTTCGGCCGTATGCGGGTCCTCCGGTTTCGTTCGCGCCAGCGACCCGAAGGCCGGGGGGTAGTCGCACAAAAAGACGGGCCTCGAGACGCCGAGACGGGGTTCGATTTCCAGGGCGAGAACCTCCTCGAAACGGTCCTCGGCCAGGGCCTGCTCGAGGGTGACCGAGCCGTATTGCTCGAAGGCCTCCCGGACCGTGACCCGGTCCCAGGGTTTCGAGAGGTCGATCGGGAATCCCCGGAAAGAGACCCTGCTGCCCCTTCCCCGGGCGATCGAGACGTACAGGAGCAGGTCCTCGCACTCTTCCATGAGCTGCCGGTACTCGATCCCCGCGCGGTACCACTCCAGCAGGGTGAACTCCGGCAAATGCAGGGGGCCCCGCTCGCGTTCCCTCCAGCACTTGGCGATCTGGAAGATCCGCTCGTAGCCCGCCGCGAGCATCCGCTTCATGCAAAGCTCCGGCGAGGGGTGGAGCCACCACGATCCGGAGGGCATCGCGTCGATGTGGGATTCCGGAAGGGGGGCGGGGATGCGGTTGGGCGTTTCGACTTCGAGGTAGCCCCGGGACAGGAAGAAGGCACGCGTCGCGTGGAGGATGTCGGCGCGCGTTTCGAGGGCCCGTCGCCGGTCCTCAAGCTTGCAGTCGGTGCTCATGGGGTCGGGATCCCGGCTACTCCTTGACCCGGGTCAGGTATTCACCCGTCCTGGTGTCGATGCGGATCTTCTCGCCCTGCTCGATGAAGGGGGGCACGCTGACCTTGTATCCCGTCTCGACGATGACCGGCTTGTAGTTGCCCGAAACCGTGTCGCCCTTGATCCAGGGGGGTGCCTCCGTCACGACGACATCGACGAAGTTGGGCAGGGTGATGTCGATGGGGCGGTCGCGGAACAGCAGGACCTTGCACTCCATGTTCTCGATCAGGAAATTCTTCGCGTCCCCGACCTGCTCCTCCGTGAGGGCGATCTGCTCGAAACTCTCGTTGTCCATGAAGTGGAAGGAGCCGCCTTCTTTGTAGAGGTATTGCATGTTCTTCTCTTCCGTCTCGGCGGGCTGGAAGGTGTCCACCTCGCGGAAGGTGCGGTCCATCTGGCTGCCGGTGAGCATGTTGCGGAGCTTGCATCGGTACAGGGACTGCCCCTTGCCGGGCTTGACGAACTGGAAGTCGACGACGATGTAGGGCTCGTCGTCCAGCATGATTCTGAGGTTCTTCCGAAGGTCGCTTGCGCTGTACATACCGGTTCTCCGCTCGGGGGCGTTCGGTTTACTGAAAGGGTCTCTTTCTAAACTATTTCGCTTTTATTGTCAAAGAATTTCACGGGGTACAGGGGCCGGGGGCAGGGTCCGGGAAGCGCAATCCGGATACTACGGGCGCTCGCCGAAGCCCGCTGAACGGGAGTCCTTCTGCACATGGGCGGTGTTAGACCGCTCTGACGCTCTCTTCACTGCAGACGCAGAAACCCGCCCTGCGGGCTCAGACATGCGGCTCCGCGGCCGTTCCGGTTCGCCGGGAACCGTTCGCGACACCGGGGGCGCATCGCGCCGGGAGGCGCGATCCTGTCCCTTCGCTTCCCTGCCGGGGAGCAACCGCAGGTTGCGACCAAGTCGCCTCACACGGGTCTTTGCAAAACCGTTTTGCAATCGCGACCCCCTTACAGCAACGAGGCGGGCTGGAGGGGGACCTTGCCCTTCGTGCCGGGCATGTCCGCGACGTAGCGGGGCAGGCAGATGCCCGAGGTTGTTTTCCAGAGCTTCTCCATCAGCTTCATCCCGTCGCGGACGTCCACCCGGAAATGATCCGTCCCCTTCACGTCCTCGCACTGGAAGAGGTAGTAGGGCTTCACGCCGATCCGCTCAAGTCCGTAGAGCAGTTCCCGCAGGGTCCGGTAGTCGTCGTTGACGCCCCTGAGCAGCACCGACTGGTTCAGGACGGGGACGCCGGCCTCGAGGAGCCGCCCGCAGGCTGCGGCGGCATCGGGGGTGATTTCCCGGGGGTGGTTGAACTGGGTGAGGAACCACAGGGGCCGGTATGCGCGGAGCAGGCCGCAGAGGCGTTCCGTAACCCGCATGGGCAGCACGACGGGCGTCCGGCTCCCGACGCGGAGGACCTCGACGTGCCCGATGGCCCGCAGCCGCGCGAGGATGCCCTCCAGGCGGCCGTCGGAGAGCGTGAGCGGGTCGCCGCCCGAAAGGATCACCTCGCGCAGGGCCGGGCGGCGCTCGATGTAGCCGGCGATCGCTTCCAGTTCGCGGGGCGCCAGGAGCCGCTCGGGCTCGCGCCAGAGGCGCCTGCGGTTGCAGTGCCGGCAGTAGACGGCGCAGCGGTTCGTCGCGATGACGAGGCAGCGGTCGCGGAACCGGTGGATGAGGCCCGGCACGGGGCTGTGAGCCTGCTCCTGCAGCGGGTCGTCCACGCCGCCGGGGGATGCGAGCTCCCGGGAGTCGGGGATGCACTGCCGCCGGATGGGGTCGCGGGGATCGAGGGGGTCCATGAGCGAGAGGTAGTAGGGGGTAGCCGCCGCGCGGCTCTTCCGTGCCGCGTCCTGCATCTCCCGGCGCTGCCCGCGACGCAGCCCCAGCCTGTCCGCCAGTTCGTCGGCCGTGCGAACCCGATGCCCGAACTGCCAGCGCCAGTCGTTCCACGACCCGGGGGGGATTTCCTCGTTTCGTTTCGGTTTCAAAAGGCCTCCGCCGGACTCTCCACGGTCCTTCGCTTTCTAGCACAACAGGGCGGCGCTGCCAAGCCGCGGGGAGCCATGGGCTCGAAAAACCATTGACGCCGGGTCCCGGCCGGGGTATCGAAAACCAGCGCCGGCCGCGCGGATGACGCGCTGGACCCGATCGGATGGAAAGATGACCGGCTTTGGGCTCGCCCTGATCCCGGTTGCCGCTTTCGTCCACGCCCCGTGGAACTTTCTCGCCAAGCAAGCGGGGAGCGGCCCGGCCTGCTCGCCCTGGCCGGCGCCGCGCTGATCGTCGCAGGCGTCTTCTTCGTTTCGGGAGGGCTGCAGGGACTCGGCCCCGGCCATGCCGGCCGCGCCGTCGGATACGGCCTTGCCGCGGGGGGCCTGATCGCCGGTTACACGGTCTGGGACAAGGTGTCCGTCAGCACGCGGCTGCTGCCGCCCGTCCTGGTGGACTACTGCTCGAATCTGGGACGCACCGTGCTGCTCACCCCCCTGTCCTACATCCTCGTGCTGACGGCCGGGGTGTTCACGCCCGTCAGCCACGTGGCCCCGGCCCGCGAGGTGAGCGTGCTGATCGCCGTGGCCATGGGCACGGGGCTGCTCAGCGAAGGGCAGGCGGTTGCTGGCCGCAGGGGTCATCGGGATCGGCATTGTCCTCCCGGCGCAAAATTGATAGGATGCCCTGCGGCCGTCGGCACGGAACGGGCGGGACCTGCCATGACCTCTTGCCCTTCGTGCCGAGGGGCCCCGCGCAGGCTCAAGAGGCGGGGGATCCGGAAGCGGTGGAAGGCGGGACGGGATGAAGAGGGATCTTCCGGTTGCGCAGCTGATGCCCGGCGACATCCTGCTGTACAGGGGCAGGGGACGGATCAGTGATGCCATCCGGCTCATCGACCGCTCGCAGGTCAGCCATTCGGCCCTGTTCATCGGCCGTCACGGGGAGACGGGCCGGGCCGTGGGTGAGGCGATCCGCGAAGGGCTCGTGAGACGGGAGCTGGCGAGGAGCGCCGGGGACGCCGAGTGGGTCGAGTCGCGAAGGCTCAAGGAGCCCCCGGCGAGCCTCGATCCCGTGATGGAACAGGCGGGCCATTACCTGGACCGCGGCGAGCGGTACGCCTTCGAGCAGGTTCTGCTTCTCGCGTTTTTGTGCCTGACCCGCAACCTGGTCGACTCGCCCGCCCTCGGGGGGCTTGTCCGGGAGACTCTCGATGCCGCCGCGGGCTTTCTGCTGCGCCTCTTCGACACGGGGCGGCAGCCCATGATCTGCTCCGAGTTCGTCTTCCGGTGCTACGGCGAGGCCCTGCCGGGCGCGATCGTCCTGTCCGTGCGGACCCCACGGGCGCTTCGGTCCGGGGAGAAGGGCCCCCCCGCCGGCGGGGGCATCCATCCCGGCAGCGCCCTGTTTCGTCTTTTCGAGCGGCACGGCGGGGCGCCCTCCGGGGACGGCGACACACCGGCCGCGCCGCTGCGGGCGCCCGTGCCTGCGGAGGCCTTCGCCGTGGAGCAGCGGATCGAAGAGTACGTCCGGGACCTGCAGCGCCGCACACCGAAGGCGGCCCGGATCGACCTCGCGTCGCCCGAGCTGGCGCCGTCCTTCGAGCGGTTTGCGGCAAGCCTCCACCGGGTGAAGCACCCCCCGGGGACGGCGGCCGTGCCGCCGGCGGAGGCTCTCGGCGGGCTCGTCGAGGCGGCGGCCGATTTCGTGACCCCCGGGGACCTGCAGAGAAGCCGAAGCCTTGCCTTCTGCGGGAAACTGAAAATGAAGGAGTGAAGAGATGAACATGCGCACGCACAGCATCTGCAGGCTCGTGAAGAGCGAGGACCTCAACCATCACGGCACGCTCTTTGCGGGCAGGACCGCCATGTGGTTCGTCGAGTCGGGGTTCATCGCCGCCGCCAGCCTGACGAACCCCGAGAACATCGTATGCCTGAACATCCACGGGATGCTCTTCCTCAAACCGATCCATAACGGCGCCATCGTGCGGTTCGAGAGCAAGGTCGCTCTCGCCGGCAAGACCCGGCTTGTTTCCTACGTGAAGGTGGTGGACAACAGGAGCGACGAATTCCTCCTCGACGGGTTCATCAGTTTTGTCCACGTCGACCGGCAGGGCAGGCCGGTTCCCCACGGCATCGTCATCGAAGCGACGGATCCGGAAGATCGGGCCCTGCAGGAGCGGGCCCGGAACCTGAGGTGAGGCGGGATGGACGTGAAGCTGCTCGACAGGATGGGCCCCGCGGAGCTGCGTTCCTATGTGGAATTCCTGCTCTGGCACTACCGCGTCATCGACGGGTTCTGGTTTCTCTTCGTGCAGGAGCGGTTCGATCAGGCCGCTGCCGAGGGCATCAACGAGCGCGTCTGGCACAAGTCGGCCGAGCTGGCGGCCCGCGATCTCGTGAAACGCTTCGGCATCGGCAAGGGGCTCTCGGGCTTCGTGCAGGGCCTCCGCTATTTCCCCTGGACGATCCTCATCGGGTATGACATCGAGGAACGGGAGGGCGAGGTCCTCATCACGGTGCCGCGCTGCGCGCCGCAGGTTGCACGGATTGCCCGGGGGCTGCCGGAGTTTTCCTGCAAGGAGATGCACCGGGGGGAATTCGGCAACTTCGCCAGCGTCATCGACGAGCGCATCCGGGTGGAGTGTCTCCACGCGCCGCCGGATCCTCACCCGCCGGAGCGTTTCTGCAAGTGGCGGTTCACGTTGTCCGGCGGGTGAGCCCCCCGGAGGGTCGCCCCGCCGCCCCTTGCGCCGCATATCACTCTGGTCCGGAAGGCGGACGCCTCCGGGCAGGAAAGGATTTTGAGAACCCCATGTCTGCGCGCGGAACGATCGGAATGCGGCTTGCCGTTCTGGCCTCGGTCGCCCTGCTGATGCACGCCTGCGCGGCGCCGCCGAAATGGAGGATCCTCGGGCCCGGGCCGTCGGCCGATCGGCCGGATAGGAGCGGCGAGCGGCAGGTCGCGGCCCCCCCGAAGAGCGATCAGATGATCGGCAGCCTCGCCGTGGTGCGCACCGGGGAGGGCGACACGCTCCCGGATGTGGCAAGGCACTTCGGCCTGGGTCACGATGCCGTCAGGGCGGCCAACCCGGATGTCGATGTCTGGGCGCCCCCGGCCGGAAGCCGCGTCGTGCTGCCCCGGATGTTCATCCTGCCCGATGCCCCGCGGCAGGGTCTCGTGATCAACCTGGCCTCCATGCGGCTCTTCCACTACCGGGGGAAGGGCCGGGCGATCGCGAGCTATCCCGTCGGCATCGGCGAAGAGGGCCGCTCCACGCCCATGGGCGAGATGCACGTGGAGCGCAAGGCCGTCCGGCCGACGTGGCACGTGCCCGCCTCGATCCGCAGGGACCACGCGAAGAGGGGCGACCCGCTGCCCGCCGAGGTGCCGCCGGGCCCCGACAACCCGCTCGGGGAGTACGCGCTCTACCTGAGCCGCACGAGCTACGTGATCCACGGAACCAACAAGCCCTACAGCATCGGCCTGAGGGCCACAAACGGCTGCCTCCGGCTCTACCCGGAAGACATGGAGAAGCTCTACCAGGCCGTCCCGGTGAAGACCCCCGTGCACATCGTGAACCAGCCCTACCTGGTCGGCCGCGCGGGCGGCATGCTCTACCTGGAGGCGCACGCCCCCCAGGAGGAGCTGAGCGCCGCCGACGTGAAGAAGAAACTCCACGCACGGCTCAAGGACATCGAGAAGAAGGAGAGGCTGCGCGTGGACTGGAAACGGGTGGAGGAGACGGTGACGCAGGCCCGGGGGGTCCCCGTCCCGATCCTGGAGGGTGGAGGCGGGCTCCAGGGCATGCTCGCCGGCGCCGCGGAAATCGAGCGGCCCGCCCGGCTGACGGGCCAGCCGCGGAGCCCCGCGTTCAGGCCCGGGGCCTGGTACGTCCGCGCCGACGAGACCATCGGGGAGGACAACGCGAAGCGGCTGGCGGCCGTCCTCAACCACCAGGGCCCTCAGATCCCGGCCCTCGTGGTGCAGAAGGGGAACCGCTACCAGGTCCTGGCCGGACCCTACGCGAGCAGGAAAGCGGCCGAGGAAGGCGCCCGGCGCATCAAGAGCGACCTGGAAATCGACGGGGCGATCATCGGACCCACCGAGTCGAGGGAACTGGCCCGGAAGACAACGGGGAACAGGTAACAGACATCCCCTGTCGACGGTATTTGACCTGTCCCTGGAACCTGCCGACTTTGCTTATCGGGGGAAGAGCTTCAGGAAGACCTCCTGAAGAATGCGGAAGACGATTCAGACGCCCGTGGCGAGAAACCCCGCCGCAACCCCTCCCAGGACGAGAACCGCCGCGTTGGCGGCGGAGAATCCGCCGGGCAGGGCCTCGAGGACGCCGATGAGGGCCCCGGGCACAAGGGCAAACCCGAGGATGAAACCCATCAGGACGGCAAAGGCCGCCCACTTCCATCGGCCCGCGTAGATCTTCTCGACGGCAAGCGCCGCCGCGAAGAGCGAGGCGGTGAAGAGAAGGATGTTGAAGAGGATCCGCAGGACGTCCATGAGCGAAAGATAAGAACGATGTTCCCTGGAGTCAAACCTTCGAGGCGCTGACGCGCGCTTTTATCCCCTGTTCCCCGGCCCCCGCCCCCTGAACCCTTCTGTTGATCAGCCCCCCGCCCGGATGGACAGGATGTCCCCGTCCTGCACGACGTAGTTCTTGCCCTCGAGGCGCCACACCCCCGCCTTCTTGCATCCCGCAAAGCCCTCGAGGCGGATGAAGTCCTCGTAGGAAACCGTCTCGGCCCGGATGAACGTCCGGGCGAGGTCCGTGTGGATCGTCCCCGCCGCCTCCTGGGCGCTCATGCCCCGGCGGATGGGCCAGGCGCGGCACTCGTCCTCGCCCACGGTGAGAAAGGAGATGAGGCCGAGGGTGTCGTAGGCCAGCCGGATGATCCGGCCGCGCAGCGACTCGGCGATGCCGTATCCGGCCATGAATGCGCCCTGCTCCTCGGGCGCCATGGCGGCCAGCTCCGCCTCGAGCTGCCCGCAGGCCGCCACCACGGGGATGTGTCCAGGAAGCCTTTCCCGGAGCTGCGAGGCGAGGGTCTCCGCCTCGGCGACCTTTTGCTCGGTGCAGTTGACGACGATCATCATCGGCTTGCGGGAAAGGTACAGAAACCCGCGGATCCTCTTGTCGTCCTCGCCGGACAGCTCCAGGGTCGCCAGGGTCGCCCCCGACTCGAGGTGGGCGAGGCATCGCTCGAGCAGGGCCTGCTCCTGCTGCAGGGCGGGCTGGGGCTTGAGGGCGTTCCGTTTGCGCAGCCGCTCCAGGCGCCCCTCGGTCTGGACCATGTCGGCCAGGATGAACTCCTCCCGGATGCGCTGGAAATCCCCGACGGGGTCGGCCGCACTCCCGTTGTCGAAGTGGCGCAGCACCACGAGGACGGCATCACTGTGCCGGATCTGCTGAAGCGACTTGGCATCGAGCGTCTCGTTTTTCAGCTCGCCCTCGCGGATCGCCACCGTGTCGGCCACGTCGAGGCGGGAGTAGGTCGTCTTGCGGGGGTTGAAGAGCTTCGCCAGCGCGTCGACCCTCGCATCGGGCACCTCGATGCGGATGGAGGGCTGCCCGTTGCCGTTCCCGCTGCCGTTTGCGCCCTTCAGGGCGTTGAAGAACGTCGTTTTCCCGGATTGCGGCGCGCCGATGATGGAGACAAACATGAATGTGGCTACCTTTCACAAGGGTTCGGTTTCCGACCGGTTGTTCAGTGCATGAGAAAGAGAGGGTAAGAAGGTCCGACCCTCTTACCTTCTGATCAGGAGTCCGATTCGGCCATGCGGCCTTCCCTGCGCTTCATGGACAGGCGCTTGCCGGCGTCGAGCTCCATCTTGCGCAGGCGGATGCTCTCGGGTGTGACCTCGACGAGCTCGTCCTCGGCGATGAACTCGATGGACTGGTCCAGCGACAGCAGCCTCGGGGGCCGCAGGGTCACCGTCGCCTCGGCCGTGGAGCTGCGGACGTTGGAGAGCTTCTTTTCCTTGACGATGTTCACGTCGAGATCGCCCGCACGGTTGCGCTCCCCGACGATCATGCCGCCGTAGACCTCGGTGCCCACCTTGACGAACAGCTCGCCCCGGTCCGCCATGGCCAGGCTCGCGTATGCCGTCACCTTCCCCACGCGGTCGGCAACCAGCGTGCCGCTGGCGCGCTGCGGGATGGGACCGGCCCAGGCGTCGTATCCCTCGAAGAGGGTGTTCATGACACCGGCGCCCTTCGTGTCGGTGAGGAAGTGGCTTCGGAAGCCGATGAGTCCCCGGGCGGGGACCAGGAACTCGAGGGTTACGCGGCCGCTGCCATGGTTGACGAGGTTCATCATCCGACCCTTGCGCGACGAGATCTTCTCCGTCACCACCCCGGTGAACTCCTCCGGGACGTCGAGGAACAGCCGCTCCACGGGCTCCAGGAGCGTCCCGTCTTCCCGTTTCGTGAGGGCCGTGGGGCGGGAGACCATGAACTCGTAGCCCTCCCGGCGCATGGTCTCGATGAGGATGGCCATCTGCAGCTCGCCCCGGCCGCACACCTCGAAGGCGTCCGCCCGGTCGGGCACGGGCTTCACCCGGATGGCGATGTTGCGAAGGGCCTCCCGCTCGAGCCGGTCCTTCAGGTGGCGGGAGGTGAGGTACTTGCCCTCACGTCCGGCGAAGGGGCCGTTGTTGACGTAGAAGACCATGGAGACCGTCGGCTCGTCGACGCGGATGCGCGGCAGGGGCTGCGGGTTCTCGAGGTCCGTGATCGTGTCGCCGATGCTAATCCCCTCCACGCCGGCCACGGCGATGATGTCGCCCGCCTCCACCCGGTCGGTCTGCTTCTTCGCGAGGCCGTGGAAGGAATACAGGGCGGAGAACCGGACGCCCGGCACGTTGTGGTCCCGGCCGCAGAGGGTGTAGGCACGGTTGATCTCGAGGCGCCCGCTCATCATGCGGCCGATCCCGATCTGGCCCACGTAGGAGTCGTAGTCGAGGTTCGTCACGAGAAACTGCGGCACGCCGTCATCGTCGCCCTCGGGCCCGGGGATTCGCGCGAGGATCGTCTCGAAGAGGGGCCGCAGGTCCGTTGAGCCGTCACCCGGCTTGAGGTGGGCGACGCCCTTCTTGGCGTTCGTGTAGAGGATCGGGAACTCGATCTGCTCCTCGTCGGCATCGAGGTCGATGAAGAGGTCGTAGACCTCGCTCACGACGGCATCGATGCGCGCGTCGCCCCGGTCGATCTTGTTGATGACGAGGATGACGGGCAGGGATTTCGCCAGGGCCTTCTTGAGCACGAAACGCGTCTGGGGCAGGGGACCCTCGCTTGCGTCGACCAGCAGGATCGCGCCGTCCACGAGGTTGAGGCTGCGCTCGACCTCGCCGCCGAAGTCGGCGTGCCCCGGCGTGTCCATGATGTTGATCTTCGTCGAGCCGTACCAGACGGCGGTGTTCTTCGCCATGATCGTGATGCCCCGCTCCCGCTCGAGGTCCATCGAGTCCATGACGCGGTCCACCACCTCCTGGTTGGCCCGGAAGATGCCGCTCTGCCGGAGCATGCCGTCGACGAGGGTCGTCTTGCCGTGGTCGACGTGGGCGATGATGGCGATATTCCGGATGGTGTTTTTTCTCATGATGCACGCTTTTCGGGGCGCATGGCGCCCCTCGAGGAAAACGAAAAGAAGGGCACCTCGATGCGCACCGAGGTGCCCTTCTCCGATGGATGAGTGCCGTTTTACAGAACCTGCACGTTCGCGGCGGCGGGGCCCTTCTGTCCTTCCGTGACTTCAAAGCTCACGCGCTGGCCTTCGCGCAGGGTACGGAAGCCCCGGGTCTGAATGGCGCTGTAGTGGACGAAAATATCGCCACCGTCGTCCATCTGAATGAACCCGAAGCCTTTCTGCTCGTTGAACCACTTCACGGTACCTTCCGACATCGCTTCCATCCTCCTTTCTCAGATTTTCCCGTAAAAGTCGGATGTCAGCTTTGGCAGAAAGTAAAAAACCACCAGACCCGTGCGAGTGTGGTGGCAAACAACCTCAAACCTCAAACTGCGTGTCCCCTAACTTTTACTGCACCCTGACGGTTCGCTATCTGTCGCCGCCAGGTCGGGGTGAACACTAATACAGCCGGGGCCGGATGTCAAGTGATTTTATCGACGGGGGGCGACATGAGGGCTGCTGCGCTTTGCCCCTTTATTTCGGTGCCCCCGATGGATACAATAGGGTCACGGCGAAAAGAAACGCGCATCCGCATCGGGAGGTGTTGAATGGTGACGGAACTGATGAAGGGCGTCTACTGGGTGGGCATCGTCGACTGGGGCCTGCGGAAATTCCACGGCCACGAGCTGTCGACCCACCGGGGATCCACCTACAATTCCTACCTCATCCGGGACGAGAAAACCGTCCTGGTCGACACGGCCTGGGCCCCCTTCAAGGAGGAGTGGCTCGAGAACATCAGGGCCGTCGTCGACCCGGCCGCAATCGACATCGTGGTCGCCAACCATGCCGAACCCGACCACTCGGGGGGGCTCCCCCTGATCATGCAACATGCGCCCGGCGCCGAGCTCATCGTCTCCAGGCGCGGGGCGGAGAGCATCGAGGGGATCCATCACCGGCCCTGGAGATTCCGGACCGTCAAGACGGGGGACCGCATCCCCATCGGGGAGAGCGAGCTCGTGTTCATCGAGGCCCCCATGCTCCACTGGCCCGACAGCATGTTCACCTACCTGACGGGCAGGAACCTGCTCATGCCCAATGACGCCTTCGGCCAGCACTACGCCACGGCGTTCCGCTTCAACGACCAGGTCGACCAGGAGGAGCTCTACGAGGAGGCCCTGAAGTACTACGCCAACATCCTCACGCCCTTCAGCCCGCTCGTCTCGAAGAAAATCGACGAGGTGGCGGGCCTGGGCCTGCCCGTGGACATGATCGCACCGAGCCACGGCGTGATCTGGCGCAAGGACCCCCTGCAGATCGTCTCGAAGTACAGGGAGTGGGCGGCCCAGACGCCCGAGAGGACCGCCGTGATCCTCTACGACACCATGTGGGAGGCTACGCGCAGGATGGCAGAGGCGGTGGGCGACGGCCTTGCCGCCGAGGGCGTCCCCTTCAAGATCTTCCACATGGCCGTCACGGACCGCAACGACGTGATCACGGAAATCTTCAAGACGAAGGCCGTGGTCATCGGCTCCTGCACGGTCAACCAGGGGGTGCTCCCGACGATCGCCCCCATTCTCGAGGACCTGCGGGGGTTGCGGTTCCAGAACAAGATCGGGGCGGCTTTCGGGTCCTATGGCTGGAGCGGCGAGTCGGTGAAGGTCATCGAGGAGCACCTGCAGCGCTGCAAGATCCCCGTGGCCTGTCCCGGCGTGAGGGCCAAGTGGCAGCCGAAGGCGGCCGACCTGGAGGCCTGCGCCGGCCTCGGCCGGGAGGTCGCGAAGGCCGTCAGGGCATGACCGAAGGCCCTGGTTCACTCCGTCAGCCGGGGAGCATCCGTTTGACATCCCTGCGGAGGTCGGAGCCTATGGCAGGCCGTATCCTCTGGTTCGACGAGAGCAGCCGGCGCCCCTGGCGGCTGGCCGTGGCAGGCGGGTTGCGGAGCGGGCCGGCCGGCCCGCCCGCCGACATCCTGTTCGGCGATTTCGATCCGCCTCGCGTCGAGGCGACGGTGGGCGAGCTGAGGCGAAGCCTGCCCGCCAACGGCATCCATGTCGTGAGAAGCGGCTGCGAAGCTCTCGAGTTCCTGCGGCAGCGGGGGCGGCGTTCCGACCCGGACGGGCAATCGCGGCCGGTGATCATGCTGCTGGATGAAGAGATCTCGGGGATGGCGGGCCACTCCATCCTGAGAAGCATGCTGAAGCGTCCTCTCCCCGGCGGGAGGTTGATCATCCTCCTGGTGGGGGCAGGACGCATTCCCGCCCACCGGCAATGGGCTCCTGAGCCCGATGGCTACATTGAGAAGCCCTTCTCGTTTATCAAACTCCTGAGATGCATACGGTCTGCGGGGGGCCGCTCCTGCTCTGCCCGGGCCCCCGTGCAGCAGCCGTCGGCGTGAAAACCCCTTCAATCTTGACAGCATCCGAGAGGGTCTGCTATTTTAAACCGTCCGGTCGCCCCCGGGCCCCATCCGCCTCGAAAACATCCCCTCCCCCGCTCCGAGGGGAACGTCTCGCCGAAAGGAGCCCTCTGCATGGTCACCACGATCCAGGAGAAGAGAGAGTCCCTCCTCGCCAAACCCCTCGCCATGGCCCGCCTCGTCGAGTACCAGCCCGGCTCTGTCGTGAGCCGCGCCGTCATCCAGAAGAAGACGGGCACGGTGACCCTCTTCGCCTTCGACGAAGGGCAGGGCCTGAGCGAGCACACGGCGCCTTTCGACGCCCTCCTGTGCGTCCTGGACGGGCAGGCGGAGGTCGTCATCTCCGGGAACCTCCATGCGGTGAAACAGGGGGAGATGATCCTCATGCCCGCCGGCGAGCCCCACTCCCTCAAGGCGGTGGGGGCGTTCAAGATGATGCTCGTCATGATCCGGGGCTAGGCGGCCGAAGGCCGACGGCGCGTCCCGCGCCGGGCGAGAAGGTGTGAAGGTGAGAGGGTAAGAAGGTTGGATTTGCCGGGTGCCATGCGAAACCTGTCCGCTTCTCCAACGCTCTCACCTTCATAGCCTCTTACCGTCTGTGATTTGCTGCCTACGCTCCGGGAGCGTTAAAAACCCGGGGAAAGGCTGTCGCGTTGCACCGTAACGATACGCTCATCATCGCCCATCGGGGCGTTACTTCCCCGGCCCGCGAGAATACCCTGGAGGCCTTCCGGAAGGCGATCGAACTGGGTGCGGACATGATCGAATTCGACGTGAGACGCACGAAGGACCTTCGCGTTGTCGTTCACCACGACCCGGGCATCTCGGGCGTCCCCCTCGACAGGATGACCCTGCGGCAGGCCCGCGACAGGGCCCGGTCCGCGGGGTTTCACCTGCCTGAAATCGGGGAGGCGCTCGAGCTTGCGCGCGGGCGGATCGGCCTCGACATCGAGTTGAAGGAAGAGGGCTGCGAGCGGGAGATCGTCCGACTCGTTGCCGGAATGCTCCGCATGGAGGATTTCATCGTGAGTTCCTTCAGCGCCGGGACCGTCGAAAGGGCAAAGCAATCCTGCGCCGGGGTCCGAACGGGCTTCATCTTCGACGACGCCGGCGCCCTGACGCGGGCGATCCTGCGGGGGGACACGGAGTGGCTGATCCCGGAGGAGACCCTGGCCCGGGGGAAACTCCTGGATCGCATGAGGGAGGCGGGCAAGAAGATCGCCGTCTGGACCGTGAACGACGCGGACCGGATGAAACGGTTCCTCGATGATGACCGGATCGACGGGATCATCACGGACCGAACCGATGCCGCCCTAGCCGCGCGGTCGGGTCGATAGAGCCCGGGCGATGCGGCAGTCAGCGGACATCCAATACACGGGTTGATGGAGGGTTTATGAACGAGCTTTCCAAAGACGAACTGAGGCTTCTCATCGAAAAGGGGAAGGCGCCGAGCTTGAGCATCTACATGCCCACGCACAGGGCCGGCGCGGAGGTTCAGCAGAACGCCATCCGGCTCAAGAACCTCCTCAAGGAAGCGGAAGAGCGGCTCGTCAGCGGCGGCCGCCGCGCGGTCGAGGCGGAGAAATTCCTCGAACCCGTCCAGGCCCTCGTGAAGAGCAGCCCCTTCTGGCGCCAGCAGTCCATCGGCCTGTCCCTGTTCCTGTGCCCCGATTTTTTCCGATACTATCGGCTTCCCGTGGAGTTCCAGCCGTCGGTCGTCCTGGCCGAGCGCTTCAACGTAAAGCCCCTGCTGCCCCTGTTCAATACCGAAGGCCGCTTCTACGTGCTGGCCCTGAGCCAGAAGGACGTGCGCCTGCTCGTATGCGGGCGGTACGGCGTGAAGGAGACGCGGCCCGAAGGCCTGCCGAGGAACATCGACGAGGTGCTCAAGGTCGACGCGGTAGGCAAGCGCCTGCGTTCCCGCTCCTCCTCGTCGGGGGGGACGGGGCCCCGTGGCTCGACGGCATGGACCGACGAGGTATACACGAAGGAACATGTCCTCCGGTACCTCCAGCAGATCGACAAGACCCTCCGGTCGATCCTGAAGGACGAGCGCGACCCGCTGATCGTCGCCGGGGTCGAGTATGTCTTCTCCCTGTACCGGGAGGTCAACACCTACCCCTGCCTCGTGGAGACGGCGATCATCGGCAACCCGGACCAGGCAAGCGCAGAGGAGCTTCACGCCCAGGCCCTCCCCATCGTGGAGCCCCTGTTCCTCAAGGAACAGGAGGAGGCCCGGATCCGCTACCGGCAATCGCTCGGGACGGGCCTCGCCTCGAACAACCTCGAGGAGATCGTGCCGGCCGCCCATCATGGACGGGTCGGGTATCTCTTCGTGGAGGTGGGCAAGGAGAAATGGGGAACCTTCGACCCCCGGACGGGGAAAGCCGTTCTTCACAACGGCGGAAAAAAAGGCGACGAGGACCTGATCGATTTCGCGGCGATCCAGACCCTGGGGGCGGGCGGGAAGGTCTATGCCGTCCCGCGCGGCGGGATGCCCGACAGGGAGCCGGTGGCCGCCCTGTTCCGGTACTGAACAGGGGCCAGGGTCCAGGAGAATGGAAACGTCGGGAGAACGGGCTGGAGAGACCGGAGAGTGCACCTCCCCGGTCTCTCCCGGTTTGGATCCTCATCAACGCCGACTCGAGGCCGGCGGGCGAAATGGAGCGCAGACCATCGGCGAACACCGTCCCCCGGAGCTGACGCAGGGCAGCCTCTGGAAGAACATCTGGCACCTTTCGTGGCCCACTTTCTTCATCATGGTTTTCAACTTCCTCGTGGGCCTGGCCGACCTCTACGTGGCGGGCTTCATCGGGCCCGACATCCAGGCGGCCATCGGGTTCGTCACCCAGCTCTTCTTCATCGTCATCATCGTCGCCAACGCCATCGGCGTCGGGACGATTGCCATGGTGTCGCGGGCCGTCGGGGCGTCGAACCCGGGACGGGCCGTCGGGATCGCGAGGCAGTCGCTCCTGTTCGGAGCGGTCGTGGCCGTCGTCGTCACCGCCGCCACGGTCGTATACTGCCGACAGGTGGTGGCCCTGGCGGGCATGCCCGGCGAGATCCGCGCCGTCGCGGAGGACTTTCTGCGGATCTTCGCCCTCGCCCTGGGGCCCAATACCCTGCTCATCATCGCCAACTCCATCTTCCGCGCCGCGGGCGACGTGAAGAAGCCCATGCTCACGATGTTCTTTGTCAGCCTCGTCAACATCGCGGGCGACTTCGCCCTGGTCTTCGGGATACCGCCCTTCCCGGAGATGGGGTACCGGGGCATCGCGCTGGCCACGGCCTCGTCCCTTGCCGCGGGGATGCTCATCAGTCTGGCGCTGCTGGCGACGAAGCGGTGGCGGGGCGTCTTCACCGAACTCTGGCGCGTGGATTTCCCCACCATCGGCCGGATCGTCGACATCGGCTGGCCGTCGGTTTTTCTGCAGATCGCCTGGCAGGCCGGGAGCATCGTGCTCTACAACATCCTGTCGCGGATCGGGGAGGGAACGGTCACGGCCCTTGCCGCCCTGACCAACGGGCTTCGGATCGAGGCCATCATCTTCCTGCCGGCCTTTGCCCTCAACATGGCCGCGTCCGTCCTCACCGGGCAGAACCTGGGGGCGGGCAACCCGAAGAGGGCCGAGACCCTCGCGTGGAAGACCGCCGGGGCGGGGATGGCCCTGCTCGGTTCGCTGGCCCTGCCCATCTTCGTCTGGGCCGAGGCGTTCGCATCGATCCTGGCGCGGACGCCGGAGGTCCTGGCCGAGACGGCACACTACCTGCGGATCAACATGGTCTCCGAGCCCTTTCTGGCCCTGGGGACCATCCTCTCCGGGGCGATCACGGGGGCCGGCGACACAAAGTCGACCATGTGGATCATCGTGGCCACCATGTGGGGGGTCCGGCTGCCGCTCGCCTACGGGCTGGCGATCACGCTGGACTGGGGTCCCACCGGGGTCTGGGTCGCCATGGTCGTCTCCATGATGTTCTACTCCCTGCTCATGGCCCTTCGTTTCCGGGGCGGACGCTGGAAGCACGTACGGATGGACTGACGAGCATTCCGGCTTCGCCGGAAGGGCCGGTTGTGTTAGAATCGAGATCATGCTTCGCCGGGGGAGGTGACATGGAAACCCGAGACACGATCCGCGGCATCCTGGAGAAGACGCGGACCATTGCCGTCTACGGCATGTCGAAGCATGCGGGCAAGGCGTCGTACTGGGTGCCGGAATACCTCGCCGGGAAGGGATTCGACATCATCCCCGTGAACCCGAGCGCCGGGGTGATCCTGAACCGGAAATGCTACCCCGACCTGAGATCGGTCCCGGACCGGATCGATGTCGTCCAGGTCTTCCGGCGCTCCGAGGAGGCCCTCGAGCCGGTCCGGGAGGCGGTGGCCCGCAGGAAGGACAGGGGCGACGTGGACGTCGTCTGGCTCCAGCAGGGGATCCGGAACGAGGAGGCCCGCAGGCTCGCCGAAGAAAACGGCATCCTCTTCGTGCAGGACCGGTGCATGTACCGGGAGTGGAAGATGATCCATCTGGTGGACGGGTGATGGGTGGGTGTCCGGTAACCAGCAGTCACAGTTCTTCATCGAGACGGAGAAACGCCGGTCATGCGCGCATACGAACATCGGAAGAGCGGACAATACGGTATATGAATTGGATGTCCACTCCGCTCTTCTGCTCTTCCTAACCCCTTAACTTCGCTACCAAACGCAGTGAGCTGCAATCCGCCGGATGCCGGGTCATCCCCTTATTGCGCAGAGGAGGAAGAGATGTGCGGGAGGTTCACGCTCGTCAGTCCCTTTGCCGCCGTCGCCGAGCGGTTCCGCGCATCGGCGCCGGGGGAACTTCGTCCCCGGTACAACATCGCGCCGGGACAGGACATCCTCTGCATTGTTGCGGACAGGGCAAGGCGCATCGAGCCCATGCGCTGGGGCCTGATCCCCTCCTGGGCGAAGGACCCCGCCATCGGCAACCGCCTCATCAACGCCCGCGCCGAAACCCTGGCGGAGAAGCCCAGCTTTCGCCGCGCCTTCGCGAGGCGGCGCTGCCTCGTCGCGGCCGACGGGTTTTACGAGTGGCGCCCGGCGGGGAAGCGGAAGGTTCCCGTCTATATCTTTCTCAAGTCGAGAAACCCTTTCGGGTTTGCGGGCCTATACGAGACGTGGCGTGCGCCCGACAGGCGTGAGGTGCGCACGTGCACGATCGTCACGACCGGGGCGAACGATCTGGTGCGCCCCATCCACGACCGCATGCCGGTCATCGTGGCCGAGGGCGACGAGGACCGATGGCTCGATCCCGACGAGGGAAGCCTTGAGCGGCTCCGGGCGATCCTGGCACCCTATCCCGCGGAGGAGATGGACGCCTACGACGTGACGACCGCCGTCAACAACCCCTCCCACGACGCCCCGGACTGCCTCCTTCCCGCCCCACGGTGACCCTCGAGGGAGGGTTGTTCCGGGGTCGCAAAGGGGTTCTTCAATGCGTCCCTCAGGCCGCGACATTGATGTCGCAGGGTCGTGACGAAAGGGTCGCCCCCCCACGAAAAGGCCGTCTACAGGGCGAGCCGAGAGGGGATGCCCCGGCGTGGCAGGGGTTCTCCCCCGCCGGAGGGGGGAGATTGCGTCGCCTGCGTCCGGGGACCGCCCCGAGGCGATTCTTGAAAATCATTATGAATGTTGAATAGTTAAAGAAAGATGACCGCTGTTGCCGGGATGGCAGAAGGTTTGCTTGAATAACAATAGATAATTTTTTCTCCTGCGGCGGCCCCGGCAGGACTTCGATTCTGCGGGGACATTCGCCAGGGTGTGAATCAGAACCAGGCTCGGGAAACGGAGAAGATATCGAGAGGAAGGCCGTTCCTGTTCGATGGAGAAACCGGGACCCCCGGGCCGAGGACACCATGGTAAAGTGGACACCGACTCTCATCTCGGCAAACGGCGGAGGAAAAGACCATCACCGTACCACGGGCGCCCTCCCTCCCGAAGAGATGATCCCGTCCATTCTGCTCGGGGTGGGGAAGGTTCATTTCGACGCGGAACGCATCGACAAGGCCCTGGCGTTCTTCGATCAGATCGTCGAGAAGTACCCGCGGAGCGAGTCGACCGCGGAGGCGATATACCTCAAAGGGGTCTTCCAGTACAAGAGCACGCACAACGCGAAGCCGCTCAAGATGGCCTATGAAAGGCTTCAGGCGGATTACCCGACGAGCATATGGACGAAACGCGCTTATCCTTACAGGCTGCTGTGAGGATATCGATATAAGATTCCCTCCCCTTCCTCCTCGCCCTGTGCAGTCCCCGCCTTAACTGCACAGGGCGAGAACATTTCACCCCCCTGTGAAAAGATGGAAGTTAGGAAGCTCGGAAGCTCGGACGTTCGGAGTATGTTCAGACGTGCGCACGGCTGCCGGTTCGTCCACACTTCCCGGCGTCGCAGCTTCCAGGCATTCGTCTGAGGCGTGAGCCGCTACGACCACCGCAGCCGCAGCGAATTCGTCACCACCGACACGGAGCTCAGCGCCATGGCGGCGGCGGCGTAGACGGGGTTGAGCAGGACCCCGAAGAACGGGTAGAGGACGCCGGCGGCCATGGGGATCCCGATGACGTTGTAGATGAAGGCCCAGAACAGGTTCTGCCGGATGACCTTCATCGTCCGGAAGGAAAGCCGGATCGCCTCGGGCACGGCCCGCAGGTCGTCGCGGATGAGCGTGATGTCGGAGGCTTCGATGGCCACGTCCGTCCCCGCGCCGAGGGCGATCCCGATGTCGGCGGCCGAGAGGGCCGGCGCGTCGTTGATCCCGTCTCCCACCATGGCGACCACCTCGCCCTGCGCCTGCAGGCGTTCGATCTCTTTTGCCTTCCCGCCGGGGAGGACCTCGGCGAGCACCCGTTCGATGCCGAGGGCCCGGCCCACGGACCGGGCGGTGCCCTCGTTGTCGCCGGTGATCAGGCCCACCTCGAGGCCCATGCCCTTGAGCGTTGCCACCGTTTCGGCGGCCCGGTCCTTCGGCACGTCGGCCAGGGCGATCACCCCGGCCGCCTCCCCTCCAAGGGCCACGAAGACACAGGTCTTCGCCTCGCCGGAGAACCTCTCGGCCGTCGCGCCCAGCCCGTCGAGGCGAACGCCTTCCCGCTCGAGCAGCTTCTGATTGCCCAGCAGGACGATCATACCATCGATGCGGGCCCGGGCGCCGAGGCCCGAGAGGGCCTCGAACCCCTCGACAGGGCCCGGCGCGATCCCCTCGCTGCGCGCCCGCTCGACGATCGCGGCGGCCAGGGGGTGCTCGGAGAGGGCCTCCACGGAGGCGGCGACCTGCAGGACGCGATCGCGCGCCATGCCGGGCGCCGTCTCGACGTCGGTGACGCGGGGCGCGCCCACGGTGAGGGTCCCCGTCTTGTCGAAGACGACCATGGTCAGCCTGTGGGCCTTCTCGAGGGTTTCGCCCCCCTTGATGAGAATCCCCTTCTCGGCGCCGATTCCCGTGCCCACCATGACGGCCGTCGGCGTCGCCAGCCCCATGGCGCAAGGGCAGGCGATGATGAGCACGGAGACGAAGTTGAGCAGGGCCCGTGTGAAGACGGGGTCGGGGACGAAAAAGGCCCAGACGACGAACGTGACGGCGGCGATCGCCATGACCGTCGGGACGAATACGGCGGCCACGCGGTCGGCGATGCGCTGGATGGGCGCCTTGGATCCCTGGGCCTCCTCGACGAGGCGTATGATCTGCGCGAGCGCCGTCTCGGCCCCGATCTTCACGGCCCGGAAGGTGAAACTCCCGCTGCGGTTGATCGTGGCCCCGAAGACCTCGCTCCCCGGCTCCTTCGCGACGGGCATGCTCTCCCCCGTGAGCATGGATTCGTCCACGGCCGAGGAACCGCTGAGGACGATGCCGTCCGTGGGGATCCTCTCCCCGGGGCGCACGAGGATCTCGTCGCCCTTCACGACCTCCTCGACGGGGATGTCCACGGGCCGTCCGTCGCGGATCACCCGCGCCGCCCGGGGCCTGAGGCCCACGAGGCGCCTGACGGCCTGCGAGGTCTTTCCCTTCGTTCGTGCCTCGAGGAGGCGCCCCAGGACGATGAAGCTCACGATGAAGGCCGCCCCGTCGTAGTAGACGTGGGGGTGAACCCCCGCGCCGGTGAAGACGGACGGAAAGAACGTGGCGAGCGCCGAGTACAGGTAGGCCGACAGGGCCCCGATGGAGACGAGCGTGTTCATGTCGGAGGTCTTCTGCCGGAGCGCCTTCAGCGCCCCCGTGTGGAATCGGCTCCCCACCCAGAAGACGACGGGCGTCGTCAGGACGAAGAGCAGGTAGAGCATGGACTGCCGGGGGATTGCGTACAGGAAGGGGAACCACTCCTGCATCGTGCCCATGAAGATGACGACGCTCAGGAGGATGCCGGTTGTGAACTTGATCGTGAGTTCCCGGATCTCCCGCTCGCGGGCCTGCTCGAGGGGATCCTCGCGCGTCGTGTCGACGAGGCCCAGGTACTCGTAGCCCGCCTCCGTGACGGCCCTGCGCAGCGCGTCCGGCCCGCCCCACTCCGGGCCGTGGGTCACCGTCCCCCGCCCCGTGGCCAGGTTGACGGCGGCCTCCTCGACGCCGGGGACTTCCTTCAGGGCACGCTCGACCCTGCGCACGCAGGCCGCGCAGGTCATCCCCCCGATGGACACGGTTGCCTTCTGCCGGGGGCCGCCGCCCGCCGGTTCCCGCGAGACGACCTCGTAGCCAAGTTCCCGGATCGCGTCGGCCATGCCGTCCACGTCCGCGACGCCGGGGTCGTACTCCACGAGGGCCTTGCCCGTGGCGAAGTTCACCGAGGCGCCCTTCACTCCCGGCAGGGCCTTGAGGCCCTCCTCCACGCGCCGCACGCAGGCGGCGCAGGACATACCGGCAACCCCGAGGGCGATCTTCTCAGGCAACGTCGAACCCCGCCTTCCGGATCCGCTCCGCGATGACGGCCCTGTCAACGGGCCGGGTCTCCTCGAAGGTCGCCTCCCCCCTGTCGAGATCCACCCTCACGTTCCGAACCCCGTCGATGCCGCTCAGGGCCTTCGTAACGGCCATGACGCAATGGCTGCAGGACATCCCCTTGATCTGAATGGTGGGCATGCGGTTCTCCTTTTGTCGATCCGTTTGGGCTATTATAAGCACGGGCACCGGCGATTCCAAACACAAATCCTTTGCTCCGGCGGACGGTTATGGTACAACTACCCGCAAAGGCCCATCCACGCAGGGAGAGTCCGCCCCATGCTCAAGCACCTGGAAAAGCTGGAAAGCATCGTCATCCGGGCGCTGGTCGTCCTGATGGCCCTGGTCGTCCTGTTCGCCTCTCTCGATCTGGCGTGGATCATCGCCAAGGATCTCTCGACGCCGCCCTACCTGCTCTTCGACGTGAACCGCCTGCTCGAGATCTTCGGCATGTTCCTCCTTGTCCTCATCGGGATCGAGCTCCTGGAGTCGATCCGGATGTACCTGGACCATCGGCTCGTCCACGTCGAGGTGGTCATGACGGTGGCGATGATCGCGATCGCCCGCAAGGTCATCATCCTCGACGTGAAGGAACTCGACGGGCTCAAGCTCATCGGGATCGGCGTGATCATCGTCGCCCTGGCCGGCGGGTACGTCTATATCCGCCGTTGCTACCGGGACGGCAGCATCTGCATTCCCGAAAGGCACCCGGAGTAAATCCGCTTTGAAACGGCACGGATTTCGGTTATAGTGGCCGCTCATCCGGGCCCGGCGGGGCCGCGGGGAAGCGCGAACAATCCACGAGGAGGCAAGAGGGGAACATGATCTACAACGAAGAATTCGAGACGTTGCCGCGCGAGGCGCTGGAGGCCCTGCAGGTCAAGAGGCTCCAGCAGGCGGTCCAGCGCGTCTACCACACCGTGGGCTTCTACAAGCGCAGCTTCGACAACGCCGGCGTCAAGCCCGACGACATCCGATCCCTCGACGACCTGAGGCGGCTCCCCTTCACGACCAAGCAGGACCTGCGGGACAACTACCCCTACGGCCTCTTCGCCGTGCCCATGTCGAGCGTGGTCCGGGTCCACGCCTCCTCGGGCACGACGGGCCGCTCCACCGTCGTGGGGTACACGAGGCGCGACATCGACACCTGGTCCGAGCTCATGGCCCGGTGCTTCGTCATGGCGGGCCTCACGAAGAACGACATCATCCACAACGCCTACGGCTACGGCCTGTTCACCGGCGGCCTCGGGGCCCACTACGGGGCCGAGCGGCTCGGCGCGAGCGTCATCCCCATCTCGGGCGGCAACACGAAGCGCCAGATCATGATCCTCCAGGACTTCGGCCCCACCGCCATCTGCGCAACCCCCTCCTACACGCTCTACCTGGCCGAGCAGGGCGAGGAGATGGGCGTCGACATGCGCTCCCTGAAGCTGCGCGTGGGCGTGCTCGGCGCCGAGCCCTGGAGCGAGAAGATGCGCGGGCAGATCGAGGACAAGCTCGACATCACGGCCCTCGACATCTACGGGCTCTCGGAGGTCATGGGGCCCGGTGTGGCCATGGAGTGCCTCGAGGCCAAGCAGGGGCTCCACATCTTCGAGGACCACTTCATCGCCGAGATCATCGACCCCGAGACGGGCGAGGTCCTCCCCGAGGGGGAAACGGGCGAACTGGTCTTCACCACGGTCACCAAGGAGGCCTTCCCGCTGATCCGCTACCGGACGCGGGACGTCTCCCGCCTGGTCAAGGCGCCCTGCCGGTGCGGCCGCACGCTCGTCCGCATGGACCGCGTCACGGGCCGCAGCGACGACATGATCATCGTCCGCGGCGTCAACGTCTACCCCTCCCAGATCGAGGGAGTGCTGCTCAACATCCCGGGCATCGAGCCCCACTACATGCTCATCGTGGACCGCGAGGGCAACCTCGACACCCTGGAGGTGCAGGTCGAGGTGGGCGAGAAGGTCTTCGCCGAGACGGGCGAGGTGAAGGTCCTCCAGGAGCTCAGCCGGCGGATCACGAAGGACATCAAGGACTACCTGGGCGTCTCGACCAAGGTGAAGCTCGTGGAGCCCAAGACGATCCAGCGCTTCGAGGGCAAGGCGAAGCGCGTCATCGACAAGCGTACCATCTGAGACCGCACAAAGGGGGTGCACCCATGAACAAGGTCGAGCAGATATCCATCTTTCTGGAGAACAAGCCGGGCGGGCTGGAGTTCGTCACGCGGGTCCTGAAGGATGCGGGCATCAACATCCGCGCCCTGTCGCTCGCCGACACCTCCGACTTCGGCGTGCTGCGCCTGATCGTCAACGACGCGGAGAAGGCCAAGCAGGTGCTCAAGGACAACGGGTTCACCGTGGGGCGCACGAGCGTGGTGGCCGTGCTGGTCCCCGACCGGCCGGGCGGGCTCCACAGCATCCTCGAGGCCCTCTCGAAGGAAAACATCAACGTGGAATACATGTACGCCTTCGTGGAACGAAGCGGCGAGCATGCCATCATCATCTTCCGGTTCAACGCGACGGACCGCGCCATCGAGATCCTGACGAAGAGCGGGTTCACGGTCCTGCCGGGGGAGAAAGTATACAGCCTGTAGGCCGTATCCGGGGTTCAGGATCCCGGGTACAGGGGCGGGAGGAACAGGTCCCCCTTTTTCATTCCCCTTATATCAGGGGGGAAAGAGGGGGATTTTCCTTGAAGGGGGGAGGCATGAGCGAGAAGGTTTTCGAGGCCCTGCGCGGGCGTGCCAAGGACGAACCCTACGCGAGGCTGCTGGGCCTCGAGCTCGTGAGGGTCGAAGACGGTTACGCGCTGGTCCGGATGCCCTTCACGGAGAAGCACCGCAACATCCACGGCCGATGCCACGGCGGCGCGCTCTTCTCGCTCATCGACGAGGCCTTCCAGTTCGCCTCGAATTCCAGCGGCCGCATCGAGATCGCCCTCAACGTGGGCGTCTCCTACCTGAAGGCCCCGGGCGACGGCGACACCCTCGTGGCCGAGGCGAAACTCGTCAGCCGCTCCCGCCGGGTCAGCCATTTCCTCATCGAGGTCCGCAACGCCGCCGGCGATCTCCTCGCGTCCTGCCAGGCCACCGCCTACCGCCGCGACGACCCCCTGCCGTTTCTCTAGGTCCTCCTCTGCCCGGTTCTTCCCCGGGCGAAGGCCGCCAGTCCGGCGAGCCCCGCCAGCAGGAGCAGCGCCGCCGACGGCTCCGGGACGGCGTAGGGGCCGTCCGGCTCGTCCGCCGTCCAGCCGTTCGGCACGGCGTATCGGAAGACGACGACGGGCTGCACGATGCCGGGAAGCGTGATGGGAAGCTGCGTAATGGGACCCAGCGCGCCCGGCAGGGGCGAGAGCCCCTCCCCGCCGACCGTCGTGCCCGGCGGCGCCAGGGCGTCAATGCGCCGCAGCAGCACAGTGTCGTAATCGCGTCCGCCGATGCTGTAGCCCACGAGACTCCAGTAGCCGGCCGTGTAGCCCTCCGTAAGCTGCACGATCTCGAACGTCTTCGTCCCCGTCCAGTAGTCGTCCGAGTCGGAGACGGTCACCGCCCAGGCCCCGGACTGTGAGCTCGGCACGATATCCCAGAGGGTCACGGCGTGCCCGATGCCCAGGCTGAGGTAGAGCCCGTATCCCTGGCTGATGAGGGACCGGGCCTGGTCGATGAAGTCGACGGGATTCGCGGGCGTCTGGTAGAGCTGGACGATGACGGGAGGCAGGGGAAGGGCGCCTGCGACGCCGTAGTGCCACTGGAAGTAGGACCGGAAGGCCTCCGCGCCCGTGCCCCCCTGGTTGGGATAGCGTGCGAGAAACTCGTGGTAGACGTCGTACTCCTTCGCGTAGCCCCCGGAGGCGCTGTCGACGCCCCAGCCCGTGTAGGCCAGCACGTTCGACGCCGCGGCCGCCCAGCACATGGCCGAGTCGGTCGTGTCCGCGGGGTCGATGCCCGGCGGGATGCTCCAGTACTTGTTGACGTCCTCGTTGACGGCGGCGGCGGGGGACGACAGGATCAGGGGGACCAGGAGGCAGACGGCGGAAACGACGGCCCTCAAACGGTTCACAGCCGACATGGCGACCTCCTTTCGACGGTACCATTCGATGAAGCAAAAAAGATGCCTGACTTGTAACCTCCCGATTTGTTTTGGGATCGTGATAAAACGGGTGTGCTGCGGCCTGCGGCGTTCGTAAAGATTTCCGACGGCACAGCCCCCGCGTGCCCGCTGTATTCCCGAAACGATTTTTTTGTCGATGGGTTGGGCAGGGAAGCGGGATCGTAAAAAAACCTGACGCCGGCAACGCAAGGGCGCTTTACCGCCTCGCGCCGGGGTGTGGCCCGCCGGGAGAGGGGTCCCCAACCTGTCAACGTCCAGCCGGCCCGCTATCCCCTGCCGTATTTTCTTTTCAGGAACTGCTCCCCCGAGGTGGGGTAGAGGACATAGGTCAGGACGTCCTCCTCGGTGCGGGCCAGGTCGCCGAGCTTTCGCCGGGCCGCCTCCATCTCCGGCCTGAGGTGGTTGGCCGGCCGGTCCGTGATCCAGACCCCCTTCTCGTAGCCGCGCAGGGCCATCTCGCGGACCTTCGGGTCCACCGCGGCGGGCGTCTTTCCGTAGAGGCCGAAGAGAAGGTCGCGGAACTGGTTGCTGATCGTCTGGTAGCGTCCCGCCATCACGTTCATGACGGCCTGGGAGCCGACGATCTGGGAGGTGGGGGTCACCAGCGGCGGCATCCCCGCCTCCCGGCGGACCGCCTGGATCTCCCGCTGCACCGCCGGCAGCCGGTCCAGGGCGTTCATCTCCCTGAGCTGGCTGACGAGGTTGGAGGTCATCCCGCCGGGGATCTGGTGGGCGATCACGCTTTCGTCGATGAGGGACAGGCTGTTGGACGCGATGTGCTTTTCGTACCTCGGTGCCAGGGATTCCAGGTAGTGCCCGATGTCCAGGATCCGGGACATCTCGATCCCCGGGTCCCGTTCGGTGCCCTCCAGGGCGAGCAGCAGGGGCTCCACCGCCGGCATCGACGTCCGCATGGCGTAGGGGGCGACGCAGGTGTCCACGATGTCCACCCCGGCCTCGACGGCCTTGAGGCAGGTCATCGATGCCATGCCGCTCGTGTAGTGGGTGTGGAGGTGCAGGGGGACCCGGACGGCCTTCTTGAGCTCGGAGAACAGCGTGAACGCGTCATACGGCGCCAGGATGCCCGCCATGTCCTTGATGCAGATCGAATCGGCGCCCATCTCCTCCAGGGCCCGGGCCTTCGAGACGTAATAGGGCAGGTTGAAGACCTCGCCGCCCAGGCGCCGCTCCGTCAGAGAGTAGACGACGGCGCCCTCGAAGTGCTTGCCGTTCGCCCGGATGCGGGCGGCGCCGGTCTCGAGGTTCCGCAGGTCGTTNAGCGCGTCGAAGACGCGGAAGACGTCGATCCCGATCTCGCAGGCNNGGTCGACGAAGGCNCGGACGACGTCGTCGGCGTAGTGCCGGTAGCCGACGAGGTTCTGGCCGCGCAGCAGCATGGCGAAGGGGGTCTTTTTCATGTGCCGCTTCAGGATGCGCGGCCGCTCCCAGGGGTCCTCGTTCAGGAACCGGTGCATCGTGTCGAACGTGGCGCCCCCCCAGACCTCCACCGCCCAGAACCCGACCTCGTCCATCCTCTCGGCGATGGGGATCATGTCCTCCGTGGTCATCCGCGTCGCGAAAATGGACTGGTGGCCGTCTCGGAAGGTGTTGTCCTGGAACTTCACCGGGCCCATGGGCTTCTCCCGTTCCTGCGGGTCAGGTATCGTTGATCGCGTCGATCAGGCTCCGGAGCCGTCCGAAGTCCCTCCGGTTGAAATCGATCACGAGCCGGGGTCGGTCCACCTCGTCGGCGTCCTCCCGCTCCTCGTCCAGCGGCCCGGAGGGCGCGATGCGGCCCCCGGGCAGGAGGAGGTCGCGGAACCGGCCCTCCAGCGCCGCGATCTCGCCGTCGGCCAGGGGGGAGGTAAGCCGGATCACCAGCTGCCCCCGCACGTACCGCAGGCTGTGGTAGCGGCGGTAGAACCGCCGGATCCGCTCCACGGCTTCCTCCGCGGAGGACACCCGCTCGAAGAGCGCCATGTCCGACGGGCAGATGTAGCGGTGCGGCAGGAGCTCCTCCTCGAGGAACCGGGTCACGCGGGCCCAGTAGGACGAGCCCGGGGTCTCGACGAGCACGAGCGGCATGGGGTTGCGCTTGCCCGTCTGCACGAGGGTGAGCGCCTCCATCGCCTCGTCGAGCGTTCCGAAGCCGCCCGGGAAGAGCGCCACGGCGTCCGACTCCTTCAGGAAGGCGACCTTGCGGTTGAAGAAGTACTTGTAGTTGATGGACCGCGGGTTGCCCTCGATCACGGGGTTGGGCTTCTCCTCGAAAGGGAGTCGGATGTTCACGCCGAAGGAGTGCTCGGGCCCGGCGCCCTCGTTGACGGCCGCCATGATGCCGCCCCCGCCGCCGGTGATCACCATGTAGCCGGCCTCGGCGAGCCGCCTGCCGAAGAGCTTCGCCGTCGCGTACGCCGGGTCGTCGGGCAGGGTGCGCGCCGAGCCGAACACCGTCACCTTGCGCACGCCGCGGTAGGGCGCGAAGACCTTGGTGGTGAACCGCATCTCCTTGAGCGTCGAGTTCATGAGCTTCAGATCGGCGCTCTCGTCGCTCTCCTGCCCGGCCTTGAGCGCCGCGATGATCATCTCGCGCACGTACTCGGGCTTGCGGATGCCCCCCGCCGTATCCAGCAGGGTGTCGATCAGCCCGTCCAGGGGGCCGTTGGTTCGGGTGAAGTTGATTTTCATGATGGCTCCGGGTTCCCTGTGCTTGTCCTTCCGCGGTCTGCGGCCCTCAGCCTCCGGCGGCGGCCTCGAGGGCCTCGTCGAGGATCGAGAGGGCCACCTCGGCCTCGCCGGGCGTGATGTTGAGGGCCGGGCAGAGGCGGATCACCTTCGCCTGGATCAGGTTGAGGATCATCCCCC
>Ga0067045_1028270_pt1 | contig 37777 bp, 28 predicted proteins | sample TerdegcTABiofilm_FD_59184 | JGI IMG/M metagenome (GOLD analysis project Ga0067045, IMG submission 59184) | Combined Assembly of (Gp0054472, Gp0054536) Wastewater bioreactor microbial communities from Singapore -Terephthalate degrading... | reverse complement strand
TTTGATTTCATCCGGGTATCCGGATCCAGAGTCTCCGATACGGCCGGATCCGTCCGTATCGGACATGATTCGGAACCGGCTTGCAAGGTATGCCGAGCCGGAGTCCGCGGTTCGCCTGGCCTGGCGCGCCTACGTTCCCGATTCCGCTCCGTCCCCGGACTATCGGTTCACGGTCTTCCAGTATTCGGTTCAGGAAGCCGGGAAGAAGACCTTCTCCCTGAGCCCCGCCGGACCGGATCCCGTCTTTATCGGGGTCTTCGACGCTGAAGGCTCCGAGAGGTATACGAATGTGGGAGAGCTCGGAGTGGATCCCTCCTTTGAGCTCTGGATGGAACCGGGAACATGGTATATCGCCGTCGGCAGTATTAGAGGAAGAGAACTAACGGATTCGGTGTTTTTGGAGATTCGATAGTTCGGCTAGGACTTGCGTCGGACCGAAGAATGGGAGGCCCGAGGCCCGGGTTCAAGCTCCGCATGCGGGCGCGTGAGAACAGGGACCTAGAACGGGGACAGAGCTGAAACTCGCGGGACTGGAACACGAGGGACAGAGCTGATTTTAAAATTGAGCCAATTCCAAAAGTCGGTCACTTTTGAAATTGGCTTTGCGATTGCTTGCGGTTGCGTTGCAACCGCTGCGCCCAATCGCAAGTTTCAAGGCAGCTTTTTCAAACTCCCCTGAGTTTTGAAAAAGCCTCAATTGACAATTCTTCGGTTTATCGCGAAGCTTTCCTGAGATAGGAGGTTCGATATGCCACAAACGAAGATGAGTATATTCGAGTACGCGATTCGTTCAGAGGAGGAGGGTGCCGCCTTTTATTCCAACGCGGCCCGATCCTTTGGGAAAGGCCCTGAGAAGAGTTTTCTTGAAGGGTTAGCTGCGGAAGAGGTCAAGCATGCCGATACCTTCCGGAAGCTTAAAGAAAAGGTCGAAAAAAAGGGGGTTGGGGAACTATTCGGCTCCGCCGAAGTGAGCGACTACCTGGACGCCGTCGTGCGCGGAGGGCTTTTCGAATCCGCCCGCCAAGCGGTCGAGGGCGGCGCGACACCGAAGTCCCCGGAGGAGATCTACGCCGTCGCCGTCCGGGCGGAACGAAGCTCCATCCTGCTCTATGGCGAACTTGCCCGGCAGGCGAAGGACAAGGCGACCCGGAAGATCTTCGAGGAACTCGAGAGGGAGGAAAAGAACCACCTGGTTCGGATTGTCGCCCTGCGGGCAGACCACGACACCATGTTCGCGATCGAGCGGTTCGGCTGCGTGTGTTGAGGCTCTAGAGAAAGAACGAAGGAGGGCGTCCTTCGGGCCCTTTACGCATCGGATTTCGCCGCTGTAACCACTCCTCGAGAAGCGGATTGGGTGGTTACATGGCCTGCCCCGGGACGCTACCTCTACTTAGCCCGGGTTGCATTCCGGGAACCGCATCGGGTTGACGAATTGAGAATGGTTTCATGAGTCGGCCTTGGCTGCGACCGAACGGGGATCCCTGCAAAACTCTTCGCTGGTCAGGATGAGTCCGCCGCAAACGCCTCGGGAGGCGAACAGGGACGCGTAGTGTTCGTCCTCTCCGTAGTCGGCTTGGGCGTCCTCGATGTGGAGGATCCGGTAGCCGCGGTCCGAAGCGTCCCGGGCCGTGGTGTCCACGCACTGGCTGGTCGCTAACCCCGCAAAGGCGATCATGTTGGGCCTTATACCTTCAAGCCATGAGGCCAGGCCCCCGGAGGCGAAACCGCTGAAGGTCGTTTTATCGAATACCGCATCCTCGGACGCAGGAGCTATTTCGGGAAGGATATCGGCGAGGGGATCCGAGGCAAGGGGGTACAGGTCCGGATAGCCCTCCGAAGCCGCCCGAAAATGGGCTTGGCGAAAGAGCCTATGCAGATCCGAGCGGTCCGGTTTACGTCCGCAGAGCCGGAGGTAAGCGACCGGCCATCCCTGTTCCTTAAACGCCGCCTTGAGTTGAACCACGGCGGGGATCACGGTGTTGCGGACCCGACCCTCGATATAGGCCAGAGCACCCGGGGCGTGGAACTCCGTCCAGGCCCGGAAGGGCGCCCGGGAATCGATATAATATCTCTGCATATCCACGATCACGAGTAGACAGTCCGGGCGAGGCATCGGCATGCTGCTAGATCACGGTACCCGGAGGTATGATCGCGTTCTTGGGTATCACGATGACTCCGTCCACCACGTACCAGGCTTGGTACTCTCCGTCCTTCCTCTCCATCGCGTCGATGCCGATCCTGCAGTTTTCCCCGATCCGGGCGTTCTTGTCGACTATGACGCCCTTCAAGATGCACCCGTGTCCGATTCCGATGTTCGGGATCCCCTTGCGGGCGTTTTCGGCCTTCTGCTCGTCGGACTCATAGTAGTCCGCCCCCATACAGATAGTGCCGTCCAGGTTGGCTCCGGTTTCGATGATCGTCCGGATTCCGACGATGGATCGGGATATGCTTGCGTTCGTGATGATGCAACCATCCGCCGTCAGGGTTCGATCCAGGGTACAGTAATTGATTTTCGAGGCGGGCAGATTGCGCCGATGGGTGAAGATCGGTTTCTTCTCGTCGTAGAAATTGAAGGGCGGGTTGATTTCCGTAAGGTCGAGGTTGGCGTCGTAGAAATTCCGGATCGTTCCGATATCCTCCCAGTAACCGTTGAAAATATAGGCGTTCACGGGGTTCTCGGAGAGCACCTTGGGAATGACCTCCTTCCCGAAGTCCATAAGTTCGTTGTCCAGGCTGGATTCCATCAGGCTCGCATCGAAAATATAGATACCCATGGATCCCAGGTAATCTTTCCCGCCTGAACGGCGGTCTTCCATGAGTTCCCGGGGAATCTTGAAGTCCGATATGTCTTTAACCGGTCCCGGCTTCTCCTGGAACTCCACGATCCGGTGCTTCTTGTCCACCTTCAGGATGCCCAGGGCTGAGGCCGCTTCCCGGGTCACCGTGGTACAGGCGATCGTGAGCCCGCATCCGGACTCGACATGTTTCCGGAACATGTCGTCCAAGTCCATCCGGTACAGCTGGTCCCCGGAGACGATCAGGTAGTGAGTTGGATTTTGGGTACGGAAATGGATAAAGTTTTTCCGGACCGCGTCGGCGGTGCCTTCGTACCATCCCGAATGGGTAAGGGTTTGCTCGGCCGCCATGATCTCCACGAAGCCGTCCGAAAAGTCATCGAACATATAGGTACGCGCCACATGGAGGTGCAGGGACGCGGAGTTGAACTGGGTCAGAACGTAGATCTGCTTGAACCCGGCGTTGATGCAGTTGGAGATGGGAATATCCACGATGCGATACTTGCCCCCGAAGGGTACGGCCGGCTTGGAGCGGTCCTTCGTAAGAGGATACAGTCGGGTTCCCTTTCCGCCTCCCAACACGATGGCCAATACCTTGGACACGATGGACTCCTTTCCTGTTCTGTTTCCGTATTTCGTTTATAGAACACCCTTCGTATGGTAGTATAAATCATGAATCCCGATCCTGCCATCCGGGTATTCGAGAGAATTCTCGCGGATCCCGATATCGCTCCCTGCGTGACCCGGGTCGAGAGGCTTCCCGAAGTCCCGGGCTCCTATGCTTCCCTCCCCGAAGATCTTGACTCCCGCCTGGCGGAAGCCTTGGAGAGCAAGGGCATCACCCGTCTGTATACCCACCAGAAAGCATCGTGGGAACTGGCCCGGAAGGGCCGAAACTTCGTCGTCGTGACCCCGACGGCCAGCGGAAAGACCCTCTGCTACAATCTCCCGGTCGTTCAGGCCCTCCTGGAGGATCCCTCAGCGCGGGCCCTGTACCTCTTCCCGACCAAGGCCCTGTCCCAGGACCAGCAGGCGGAGCTGAACGAGGTCGCCCTGGGCGGGAGCCTTCCGGTGAAGATCGCCACCTACGACGGGGATACACCCGGTTCCGTACGGGTTTCCGCCCGGGACACGGGGCGAATCGTCATCACCAATCCGGATATGCTCCATTCCGGCATCCTCCCCAACCACGCCAAGTGGTCCCGGTTCTTCTCTGCACTGCGATATGTGGTCGTGGACGAGATGCACGGGTACCGGGGCATCTTCGGAAGCCATGTCGCCAACGTGATCCGTCGGCTAAAACGGATCGCAGACTTCTACGGCTCGAAACCCTCGTTCATCCTCTGCTCCGCAACCATCGGTAATCCCCGGGAGCTTGCGGAACTGCTGGTGGAGGAGCCCGTCCAGGCGGTCACGGAGAACGGGGCGCCCCGAGCGGAAAAGCTGGTGGTTCTATATAATCCGCCCCTTGTCGATCCCGTACAGGGAATCCGAAAGAGCACCGCCACGGAATCCCAAAAGTTGGCCGTTAGGCTTCTTCGAGCCGGAGTCAAGACGATCCTCTTCGCCCGGTCGCGGCTTAGGGTCGAACTGATCGCGGGGTATATAAACCAGGAGCTCCGGAACATCTATACCGACAACGAGGGAGTCGTCGTCGAACCGTACCGATCGGGGCTCCTGCCCACGGAGCGGAGAGCCATCGAGCGGGGACTCCGGGAAGGCACCGTGCACGGAGTCGTGTCCACGAACGCCCTGGAGCTGGGAATCGACATAGGAGGCCTGGACGCCGCCATCATCGCGGGGTTTCCCGGTAGTTTCGCGAGCTTCTGGCAACAGTCCGGACGTGCCGGCCGCAGGGCTGGACTTTCCGCGGCGTTCTTTGTGGCCTCCTCCAATCCGCTGGACCAGTACATCATCGCGCACCCGGAGTACTTCCTGGGTGTTTCCCCGGAATCCGGGAGGGTGGATCCCTCCAATCCCTACGTCTACATGGATCATGTCAAATGCGCCGCCTTCGAACTGCCCTTCGAGGAGGGCGAGACGTTCGGCCCCGACATCGAGGAAGCCCTGGCCTTCCTGGCCGAGGACGGCATCGTACGGAAGGCCGCCGGCCGATGGCACTGGTCTTCCGCGGGCTATCCCAGCGAATCCGTGTCCCTACGCTCCGCGGCTTCCGACAATGTCGTGATCGTGGATGCCACGGAGGGGCGGAACCGAGTGATCGGGGAGATGGACCGCCCGAGCGCAAAGGAACTGATCTACGATGACGCGGTGTACATCCATAGAGGCCGGCAGTACGTGGTCTTGAAGCTGGACCTGGAGAATCGCCTCTGCAAGGTGGAGGAGAGAGAGGTCAACTACTATACGGATGCCGTGGTCAAGACGGACATCAAGGTGCTGACCGAAGACGCCCGTGGGGATACGGGAACCGCATCCTGGGTCCTAACGGACATTCTGGTTCGCTCGGAGGCGGAAAAATTCAAAAAGCTCCGATTCCATACCCATGAGAACATCGGGTATGGGGATATCCATCTTCCCCCTGAGGAGATGCAGACCAGGAGCCTGGCCTTGTTGTTTCCTCCGGGATCCTCCATGGGGACAGAGCTCGAAAAAGGGGACGTCGCATTCCGGGCGGCCGTACTTTCCGGAACCTCCTATCTTATACGCAGGATCGCCCCGATGTTCCTCATGTGCGATCCCCGGGATATCGGAGCCGCCGAACGGGTTCGGGACGATCATTTCAAGGTTCCCTGCTTGTACCTCTATGACAAATACCCCGGCGGGACCGGTCTTGCGGAGGCTCTGCGGGGGATTCTACCGGCGGTGTTCCGGGCGGCGCACGATTCCGTCGAGCTCTGTCCCTGTGCGAGCGGATGTCCCTCCTGTATCGGGGTGGATCATTCAGACGGACGGACCGCCTTGGACGGCCGAGAGGTCAAAGCGGGTGTCCGACGGCTTCTGGCGGCTTCCGTCTAGGCTCATGGCCGAGAACTTAAGATCCAGACTGGGGAGGGCGCGGGATGTAGCCCGCGCGGTCCGGTATACCCATCCGGAGTCTGGGGAAAGGCTGACGGAAGTTCCACGGCCCGAATCCCTCGGACAACTCGCGGGCTGGACCCAAGCGGCTCCGTACGTCCTTTCTCGAAGCGTCCTTTGTCCCAGCCCCCTACCGGGTTCCTTGGATCTTAGGCCGTATATAGGATTTTCCCGATCGCGGAATATTCCAAGGCTGGAATGGATTTGGCCGGAAGACGACCCGGCGCGTCGCACCCTCCCTGCCGACCGGCTCCTTTTCCTGGACCTTGAGACGACGGGTCTTTCCGGCGGTGCCGGTACGATCGCGTTCCTGGCGGGACTCGGAAGGGTCGAACCGGGAGGAGCGAACGGGGACTTCAAGATCCGACAATACTTGCTTACCGATTATCCTGGGGAAGCCGATTTCCTGGACGCAGTGCTGGGCGAGTTAAAGCCCGGAACAGTCCTGGTCACCTACAACGGGCGCTCCTTCGACGAACCGCTCTTGCGAACCCGCTGTGTGTTGAATCGGAAGGACTGGCCTCGGTATCCTCATCTGGATTTTCTTCCGACGGCCCGCAGATTATGGCGAAAGCGCTTTCCGGACTGCGCTCTCGGGACTCTGGAGCTTCTCCTGCTGGGAAGACACCGAACCATCGATGTTCCCGGCGCCCAGATCCCGGATATCTGGTTCGAGTTCTCCCGGTATGGCTACCACCCCTGTATGGAAGCCGTCCTGGAGCATAACATCGCCGATGTGGAGGCGCTGGCGGCCGTAGCCGCGGAGTGCGTCCGTGTTAATGCGAATCCTATCGATGCTACGGATTGCGACAGGACGGCCTTAGGATCTCTCTGGCTGAGAATAGAACCGGATACCGGCAGATTGATATTGGAGCAGGCGTTTAAGGAAGGCGATGAACGGGCAGGGTGGCTGCTCCTGAAAAGCTATCGAAGGGATGGATCACTAACCGAGTATCGACGCATCCTTAAAGCTCTGTCCCCATCCTGGCGTTCTTGGGAGGAAAAAGCCAAGGACGCTGAGCATAGACTTGGGAATTATCAACAAGCTCTAGAATCTTCGGTTTCTGCATTGTCCTGCGCCACGGATGCGGAGCACAGGACATCCCTGGAACTCCGCATCCGACGGCTGAAACGAAAATTGTCCCTTAAACGGCCTCCGGCAGATCGTACAATCCCCCGGCATTAATGACATCCGGGTAGCCCGAAGCCTTAAGAATCCGGGCCGCGTAAGCACTTCGGGAACCCGAGGCGCAATACACGATGATGCTTTTGTCCTTGGGAACCTCCGCCAAACGATAGGGAAGCTCGTTTACGGGGATACAAACCGCGTTGGGATAATGCTCATCCTCGAACTCCTCTAGGGTCCGTACGTCGAGAATGAAAGCGCCGGACGCGATTTTCTCTTGAACGATGTTAGCCATAGTCTTCTCCTTTGAAGAACCTGATTCTGGTTATTCTCACTCCGCAAAAGTTAGTCCCGGTTGCAGGGACAGAGCTGCCATTCCACCTGAAATGTTCCAAACCCGATCATACCCGCGTTGTCGCAGGGCTCTTAGCGCAATGTGGCTCTCAAATCCCGCCTTGGATAGGAGTAGAAGGTCGCGATCCTTTGGGAGTTCCACCATTCGATCCCGAATCTCATCCGCCGGGAGGTGCACAGAGGCCTCAATAGAACCCTTCGAATATTCGCCGTATGTACGTACATCCACTAAAAGCGCGGAACCCTTGGCGATACGCTCCGCGGCTTCGAGGGCGGATAGGGAGGGGGAATACCCGGATAGATCATTCTGGGCCGCAAAGGCCGCCATATTGATCGGATCGTTGGCGGAGTTGTAGGGGGGAGCGTAGGTCAAGTCCAATTCAGCCAGATCGTCCACGGAGAGGCCTCCGGCTAAAGCCGCCGCCAAGACGTCAATACGCTTTTCCACACCCTCTCTTCCGAATGCTTGTCCACCTAACAGCCGACCGTTCGAGCGATCGAAGACTAATTTCAGGAAAATGTCCTTAAACCCCGGGTAATACGTTACATGGTGGGCTTTGGTTATCGTCGATGTTAGGACATCAAACCCCGCGGCCCGGGCGGCCTTCTCGGTCAATCCGGTCATGGCAAAGGTCTCATCCATGGACTTGAAAACGCTGGACCCGAATGCGCCCTTGTATATCATAGAGCCGCCAAGGGCATTCGTAGCGGCGATCCTACCCTGACGGTTCGCGGGTCCGGCCAAGGGAACGCGAAGTCGACGTCCGTCTGTTCTTTGGGCAATCTCGATCATATCCCCGGCAGCCCAGATGTAGGGATCGCTTGTTCGGAGTCCAGGATCCACGGACAGACCTCCGGAGGGACCGATCTCAAGACCTGCCGATTTGGCGAGCTCCGTGTTAGGGCGTACCCCGGCCGAAACCAGAACAATTCCGGCCGGCAGTACTGTTCCGTCGTCCAGAGTGAGGGTCCCGGAGGAGGCATCCACGGAACGAGCGGATCGGCCGGTAAGCACCCGGACGTTCGCAGCTTCGTAGGATTTTTGTATCAGGCGGCCGAACTCCGGATCCGCCGGGGGCATCAGAGTGTCGGTCACTTCCACGATGGTCGTGGCGAGACCCCGTTTCACGAAGGCTTCCGCGCTTTCTAGGCCGATGAACCCTCCGCCGATCACAACGGCGCTGGACGGCTTCAAGGTGTCCACATAGGTATGCACTGCATCCATATCCGGAATAGTCCAGAGACGGAAGACGTTCGGCGAGTCCAGTCCCTGAACGGCCGGGAAGACAGGAGTCCCACCCTGCGCGAGTATGAGAGAATCGTAGGGAAGATCCGATTCTCCTTTCAAGCTTCGGATACGAACGGTCCTAGATTGTCGATCGAGGGACAGAGCTTCGGTTTGCAGGAGAACCCTTACCCGATACCTGGAAAAGAACCCTTCCGGAGTCTGAAGTATCAAGGAGGATCGCTTTGGGATGTCCCGGGAAACAAAGTACGGAAGTCCGCAGTTCGCGAACGACACGTACCGCCCCTTCTCCACGATCGTGATGTCCGCGAATTCGTCCAACCTACGGGCTCGGGCCGCGGCCGTGGCTCCTGCGGCTACACCACCAATTATTACAAGCTTTTTTGGGTTCTTAGACTGAGTCATTTATTGCCCCCTCAAATATTGATTATAATATATATAAAAACATATATAGTCAATATCAACTTCCCCGTATCTTCAATACAGATTAGAATAGATCTCGCGATAAGGCCAACCGGAAGAAGGGAACGGCGATGATTAGGGGAGCTCGGATAGACAAGCTGATAGATTACCTTTACCCGGCGGATGGAAGAGCCTCGGAAGCGAAAACACTGATCGCAGATGTACTCGATCGGCATCGAGAAGCACTCCGAAGGTCGGGCGCCCTTAGAGAGGGTATTGATCTGGCTCCTTTGTCGGAGAAAGATGTCTTCCTGATAACCTATGGAAACACCTTGACAGGTAAAGTAGGGGAGTCTGCCCTCGCCACCTTAAGGAACTTCGCGGACGTACGACTCCGCGGGCTTGTTTCCTATGTTCATATCCTACCATTTTTCCCGTATTCCTCGGATGACGGTTTTTCCGTGATAGATTACCGGTCTGTCGACCCGAATCTAGGGGGCTGGGACGATATAGAAGGCCTGGGTGCGATATTCAAGCTGGCAATCGACCTGGTGATCAATCACGCGAGTTCCCGGAGCGCCTGGTTCCAAGGATTCCTGAGCGGGGACCCGCGATACGAAGAGTATTTTCTTACCCGTCCGGACGGGTATGATGTATCCGAGGTCGTTCGACCTCGAACCCACCCCCTTCTGACCCCCTATACGCGGTCGGATGGATCGATCGTGAACGTCTGGACAACCTTCAGCCCGGATCAAGTCGACCTGGACTTTTCGAATCCTCTCGTGCTCGCGGAGATGCTCGACATTTTCCTCGGGTATGTGGAGAAGGGCGCTCGAATACTGCGCCTGGACGCGATCGCCTATCTTTGGAAGGAGGATGGGCATCCCTGTCTGCATCACCCGCGTACCCATGCTATCGTCAAGTTATTCCGGGCCGTGGTTGATTCGCTCGGGCTTGATGTTCGCCTTCTTTCCGAAACCAACGTACCTCATACGGAGAACATCTCCTATTTCGGTTCCGGTGACGAGGCGCACATGGTCTATAATTTCGCTTTGCCGCCCCTCATGGTTCATACCTTTGAAACCGAGGATGCGACTCGACTTTCCGCCTGGGCTCGGGAGCTTCGAGCGCCTTCGGGCTGCGCGTTCCTGAATTTTCTGGCTTCCCATGACGGGATCGGATTGACGCCCGCCTTAGGCCTAGTTGACAAGGAAGCTTTTCAACGAACCCTTGATGAGGAACTCAAACGGGGCTGCTTGATCTCCTATAAAGCTACACCAGAAGGGCCGATCCCTTACGAACTGAACGCCTCCTGGTTTGACGCGATCGCGGATCCGAAGTTGCCCGAGGATATGCGCATTCGTGCCCACCTGGCCAGCCACGCGATCGCCGCGTCCCTGGACGGCATGCCTGCAGTATATATCCACAGCCTCTTAGGTACTCCGAACTGGAGGGAGGGTCCCGCAATCCGAGGGTATAATCGGGCTATCAACCGTCGAGCTCTGTCCCTCGATGAGGTCAATTCGGCCTTGGCGGATCCAGAAAGCCGAGTATCCCGTTGTCTGTCCGGTTTCCGTTCGTTATACGAAAACCGAGGGAAAGAACCAGCCTTAGCCCCGGGAACCCCCTCGCGCGTACTCTCGGAGCGCGGCTCCGTGTTCGCCGTCCAACGGGGTGAACCCGGGAAGCGCCTTCTGTGTCTTACCAACGTAAGCCCTCGGCCTGCCCGATTCGAGCTTGAGCAAGGCATGTGCCGTGCAAAGCCACCCTATGATCCGATCAGCGGGGCGGATCTTGTTTTGACCGGTACACCGCTTCAAATCAACCTTCAGCCGTATGGAGTGGCCTGGCTCCCTCTTGATCCGCCTTGACAGGCCGCGAACTTTCTCGGTATTTTCTTCCTTGCATACGAGTTGACGGTGATGGACCCGGCGTCCGGGGGGCGAGGGATGAACGAGATGAGCTCGCGGGTTCGATCCGTCAGAAGAACCATTCGCGCCGGTCGTATAACGGCTATTACCCCAGCCTTCCAAGCTGGAGACGTGGGTTCGACTCCCATTCGGCGCTCAAGGCTGTAATTCCTGAAGATATAAGGGATTACAGCCTGTTTTCTTTTTTAGGCAACCCCTAAAAACCTCTATGACCCATAATTCACACCACGAGGTAAACAGGAGGAGGCAAAAACTTCAGGAAAGTTTTGCATCAACATCTGAAGAAGCCCGATTGCACGGTCAAGTTCGTGACCAAGTGCCTCGATTCCTAGGGAAAAGTCTTCGGACGAGAGGGACAGCGGACGAGAGGGACAAGAGGAGGGACAAGAGGGACAGAGCTTATTTATAAAAATCATGCAAGCAATGCAATCAAACCAAGGAATTCCGTACGTATTGTAGGTATGAGAAAGCCACGCATACTCAGGGAAGGTGCCCTCTACCACGTTTCAGCTCGGGTCAACCGCAAGGAGTTCATTCTGGATGAAGCAGGCATGAAGGATACGTTCCTGCAGGTGATTCGCCGAGCCCGGAAGCGCTACCGATTCCGGATCGAGAATTTCTGTGTGATGGGCAATCATTATCACCTTTTGATCCGCCCGGGACCGCGGGAATCGCTGTCGAGGATCATGCAGTGGATCATGAGCGTATTCGCGATGATCTATAATCGACATCACGGTTATTCCGGACATGTGTGGGGAGAGCGTTTCTTCTCAAAGATTATTGGAGAATTCAGCGATTTCCTTGAAACCTATCGCTACATCGACCAAAACCCGGTAAAAGCCGGGTTGGTAAACTACGACTGGGAATGGAACCACGGAGGTCTATGGCATGATCGATCGGGATGGCGACATATCCTTGCCGATCCTGTCGACGGAACCTTGCTTTGGGCGCCTCGACATACGACGCTCCGTTTGCCCGATGCGAGGTTCTAGCAGGGTGGAGAATACTCGAATTTCCCCCTGATATCGAAAAGAAATCGCTCGAGAACCTGACAATTTTCCGGTTTTTTGCGAAACGTAGGGCAGCTCGTGTAAAAAGCGCAATTACCGGTTTCAACAGCCTCGGAGAATGTTTCTCTTGAAAGCTATACGTTTGTATAGTATACCATAAGTATGGAATTGCCGATCATCGGCTCCGACATTCGAATAGGTACCTCGGGATATGACTACCCGGAGTGGAAGGGGAGTTTTTATCCCGTAAACATTGCTCGAAAGGATTTTCTCGGCTTTTACAGCGAGCTGTTCAATACCCTGGAGATCAACTTCACGTATTATGGGCAGCCTCGGCCGGAGATCTTCGATAAGATGCTGGGCCGTCTTCGGCGGCCGATCGATTTTTCCGTCAAGGCTTACCGTACCCTTACTCATGAACGAGTTCTCGGTTCGCTCCCGGCGTCCGCCCATAAGTTTCGGACGGGTATACGTCCCTTGGTTCAGGCGGGATGCCTTGCCGCGGTGCTTCTTGAATTCCCGTCGTCGTTCCATTATTGCACCGGCGAAAGAATCTATCTTGCCCGCCTCTTGGACGAACTCGAGGGATTACCGCTGGTTGTCGAGTTGCGCAATGCCGAGTGGTACAGCGCTCGGGTTCTCGAGGCTTTGAGAGAACGAAATGTCGGCCTGTGCATTCTCGATGCCCCTCGTCTTCCGGGGCTCCCTCCGGCCGCGGACCTGGTCACGGCGGATCTCGCCTATATCCGGTTCCATGGGCGAAACGCTTCCTCTTGGTGGACGGGGGACGCGGGGTCCCGCTATGAGTATTTCTATAACACGGAAGAATTATCCGCATGGGTCCCCCGCCTCGGGGCCCTCGGGGCCCAAGCCCGGAGGATTCGGATATACTTCAACAATCACCGCAGAGGAAACGCGGCCGCCAACGCCCTCGATTTCGCTCGCCTTGCGGCTTCCTCCGGCCTTCTTCCGGATCCGTCATGAGCGCGGGGACCGTCTTGCACGTCAACGCGGTCGGATTCATGGCCGCCCTCGAGGAGAACCTCGACACGGCGCTCCGAGGGCGGCCCTTCGTGATCGCAAACCAACTTGCACCCCGAGCCGTCGTTTTAGACCTTTCTCGGGAAGCATATCGGGAGGGAGTGAGACGGGGGATGCTGCTTGCCCAGGCCTTCAGGGTCCTGAGCGGGCTCGTCGTGCGAGCGCCTCGCCCAGAAGTCTATACCTCGGCCAACGAAGCGCTGGACAAAATCTGCCGTTCCTATAGTCCCCAGGTGGAGATGGCCGGGAGAGGGCACGTCTTCGCGGACTTGTCGGGGACCGGGAGGCTCAACGGCCCTCCGGAGGACGTATCCCAAAAGATTCGGAGAGATATCCTTTCCGCGACGGGTCTCCGGCCGGTTCTTGCTCTGGCGGGATCCAAGACCGTCAGCAAGGTCGCTACCCGTGTCGTCCGCCCTGCAGGTTTCATAGCTCTGTCCCCGAGGGAAGGAAATACGCTCTTGCGCCATCAACCCGTCGAGTATTTGCCGGGCATAGGCGCCGTCCTTTCCCGTCGTCTTGAGTTGCTGGACATCCGGGAGATAGGGGACCTGGCGGAGCTTACGGATGAGGAAGCCCGAGCTTTGGGGCCTCGAGGCCCGGAATTGGCGGCGCGGGCCCGGGGCGAGGATTTTTTGCCCGTCGATTCCGTGCCCCCGGAACGCCGTACCGAGCGAGGAGCATGTATGTTCGAGCCGGATGTAGCGGACCCACAATTGCTTCGGCCCCGGCTTGAGTCTTTGGCGTCGGAGCTTGCATATTCTCTTCGCAGGCAGGGGCTTGGAGCCCGGCGTATGCTCGTGGAGCTGTTGTATGCGGATGGACGTAGAAGCACCGCGTCCACGCGGTTTCCCCGGATTCTGGCCCGGGACGACGAGGTTATACACGCGGCTCGAATCTCCTTCCTTCGGGCTCGAACACGGCGAGTTCGAGTTCGCAGGATTTTCGTCGAGTTGTCTGATTTGGCTTCCGGCGGCCCGGAACTCGACCTGTTCGAGCCAGCGGAATCTCGTCTCGCGCTCCTCCAATCGACTTTGGATAGGGTGCGGGCTCGATACGGCTTTTCCGCCCTTTCCCGGGCGATCACACTGGCCGGAAGCCGGGTTGAACAGGCGCCTGCAAACGAGGAAAGCGTGTCGAATCCGGTGACTCCTGCGATCCGCAACCCATGGATGTCATACAAAGCCGAGTTCAGTCCTGTTGATCGTGCCTTTGGCTGAAGGGGCGGCATGTTCACGCCCTTGCTGGTTTCGTCTTGCTATTCCTTACACTATGGCACGGTATTCCCGAGGGATCTGGTTCAGAGGGCTTGCAAGCTCGGGTACCAAGCTCTCGCGTTGACGGATCGAAACGGAGTATACGGGATCCCGTCGTTTTTAGATGCCGGTGTAGAAGTCAACCGCAATCAAGGGACAGAGCCGGAGACCGGAACAAAACTAGAACGAGGGACAGAGCTCAAATCTCCTATGACCACAGAACAGAGCAATCTAGAGCGATTCTCCGCAATTCTGGGGACAGAGCTTGTGGAAGGAGATATTAGGGCGCTCCTTATCTCCCGGACGCGGGCGGGATGGGCCCGAATATGCCGTATCTTAACAGATCAGGTTTCGGGGCGATTCGACCTTGGCAGAACTATCCTGCAAGAATTGGAGCTCTGTCCCTGTGTCTTAGATCACGGCTCAGTCCCGGATCTTTTTATCGCGACCGATAACAAGAACCTTCTCGAGTCGGCCCGAGGAAGGGCCTATGCTCTGCTCACTCCGATGTCCGGACGCTCCGGCTCGGGGGCATTCGCGTCATGGAAACGGCTCGGCGAAACGGGAGCCCTTCCCCTCGCGACGGGTGAAGTCCGCTTCCTGCATCCGTCGGATAGGGAGGTTCAGCGGCTCCTTATCGCGATAGGAAGCGGCAGGACCAAGTACGATGTCCCCGATACGGAGCTCGCAGCGCCGGACTCTGTTCTCCAGCCTCCTCATGATGCCGCCCGGCTCTACGATAACGTGCCGGAGGCCATACTTTCTAATGAAGCCCTGGTGGAATCGATAGAACTACATTCGATTTTCGACGGGTATGTCTTTCCGAAGTATAAAGCCGGGAACGGGGACAGAGCTTCCACGGAATTACGTGCCCTGGTCTATCAAGGAGCGGAACGGCGCTATGGAGCCATCGACGAGATCACCCGTTCCCGCTTGGAATATGAACTAGAAATCATTGAATCCAAGGGCTTTTCCGACTACTTCCTGATTGTTCGAGACATCGTACGGAAAAGTGCTCGGACCTGCGGGCGCGGAAGCGCCGCCGCAAGCGTGGTTTCGTATGCCTTGGGCATCACGGATATCGATCCCATAGCCCATGGTTTGTACTTCGAGCGCTTCCTGAATCCGGGTCGCCAGGATCCGCCGGACATCGATGTGGACTTTCCCTGGGACGAGCGGGATGCGATCCTGGATTCCGTAATCCGGGAGTACGGCGAGGAACGGGCCGCTCGAGTCGCGAATCACGTCTGTTTTCAACCCCGCTCCGCGCTTCGGGAGACCGCCCGGGCATTCGGCTTACCGGACGGGGAGATCGGTACCGTGGAGCGGGCTTTGTACCTCGATCGGAGTCGAGCCTTGGCCGAAACGGATACCGTCTGGAGCGAAATCCTGGAACGAGCCTTGATGATAACCGGCTTTCCCCGCCATCTGGGGGTTCACTCCGGAGGCCTCGTGCTTGTAGCAGGACTTTTGACGGATTATGTTCCCGTGATTCCCAGTGGTTCCGGTATCCGAGTGACAGCCTGGGACAAGGATGGGGTCGAAGCAGCCGGATTGGTCAAGATTGACCTGCTCGGCAACCGGAGTCTGGCTGTGGTCAGGGACGCTCTTATCAACCTAGAGAGCAATGGCACGCCGATCAAGGAATCCGACTGGGATCCCCTTTCGGATGAAGGCACCGAAGCGCTTCTAGCTCGCGGCGATACGATGGGAGTATTCTACGTGGAAAGTCCGGCTATGCGGCTTCTCCAGAAGAAGACGGGCAAGGGAGATTTCGAGCATCTTGTCATTCATTCATCGATCATTCGCCCGGCGGCAAACCGCTACATCAACGAATACATCGACCGTCTCAAGGGAAAGCCGTATAAACCGCTTCATCCCCTGTTGGATGATCAGCTCTCCGAGACGTACGGTATCCTCTGTTACCAGGAGGACGTCAGTAAGGCGGCGGTTACCTTGGCAGGTTTCACCCCGGCAGAGGCCGATGAAATCCGCAAAGTATTGTCCAAGAAGGATGTAAGAATAAAGCTATCGGCATACCGGAATCGGTTCATGGAGGGTGCCCGAGCTCGCGGCGTCGATGATGCCACGATCGACGCGGTCTGGGAAATGATCGAGTCCTTTGCGGGGTATTCTTTCGTAAAAGCCCATTCTGCAAGTTACGCGAAGCTGTCCTTCCGGGCGGCTTACCTGCGCGCCCATCATCCCGCCGAGTTCATGGCCGCCGTCTTGTCCAACAAAGGGGGGTTTTATTCGACCCTCGCCTATGCCAGCGAAGCCAGACGGATGGGATTACGCCTCCTTGCACCCGATGTGAACGAGAGCGATATCCGTTGCCGAGGACGGGGTGATACGATCCGGTTCGGACTTGGAATGATCTCATGCCTGGGCTCCGGGGCCGCTTCCGCCATCGTCGCCGAGAGGAGAAGAAACGGACGCTATCAAAGCGTGTCCGACCTAGGCCGGCGAGTTCGAATCGATTGCACCGATGCTGAAGCTCTCGCAGGCTCTGGGGCCTTGGATTCTCTTGATGAGGGACAGAGCTGCCCTCAAAAGCTCCTGAGCCTGCTTTCCCGGGCCTCAACAAGAGAAGAAACTCGCTCTCGAGGGACAGAGCTCTTCGCGGAATCCATTCCCGGAACGGGGCTTGGTATTTCCCGAATCCATTCTGGGATGTCCGAGCGCATGCGGCTTGAGGCTCAGTTGAGATATCTCGGTACTACTTTAGAATACCATCCCCTAAAACTTTTTCCCCGCGCCCTTGATCGTCCGCGGACACTTGGAAAAGATCTACCGGGATCGACAGGCCGCCGGATCCTGCTCGCAGGTTGGCCGATTTCGGTCAAACCCGTCCTGACCTCCACGGATGAGCCAATGGAATTTGTATCCTTTGAGGATGAGACCGCGCTATACGAAGCCGTACTCTTTCCGGAGGTATATAGACGATACAGAGCTCTTCTTTGCGACGGGAAGCCCCTTTGGGTAGGGGGCTGGGTGCAGGAAGATCGTGGAGCTTTTGTGCTTTGCGTGGATACCCTGGAAGCTATAAAATGCTCTGTCCCCATTGGAAGGGCTCCTACTCTAACGTAAGCTCTGTCCCTGGTTTCATGAGCTCTGTCCCTCGAGCCCTGAGCTCTGTCTCTGGTTTCATGAGCTCTGTCCCTCGGCTGGTCCGGTCCCTCGGGTCGGTCCCTGTCGGGGGCTTCAAGCTCAGTACGGTTACTGGAAATCCGCTATCCTTACAGCCAATTTCAAAACTCCGTCACTTTTGAAATGGGCTTTGCGATTGTTTGCGGTTGCGTTGCAACCGCTGCGCCAAACCGCGGATTTCTAAGGTGGCTTTTTCAAAACTCCCTGAGCTTTGAAAAGGCTTCTTTGATAAAGCTACCTTAAAGGGAGATGTAGTCATGGAATACAGGTATGTAGGGCGGTCCGGACTCAAGGTATCCCCTCTTTGGCTGGGTACTTGGAATTTCGGGGACTCCACTCCCGAGGCCGAGTCGGTGCGTATGATCCGGATGGCCCTGGATTCGGGCATCAACTGCATAGACACCGCAGACTCCTATGCGGCCGGGGAAAGTGAACGGATCATCGGACGCGCTCTGTCCGGCGGGTTGCGGGAAAAGGTCATCTTGGCGACGAAATTTCATTTCCCCGTTTCCGAGGATCCCAATGACCGCGGGAATTCCCGCCGACACATCCTACAGGCCGTCGAGGCTTCACTACGGCGGCTCGGCACGGATTGGATCGATCTCTACCAAGCCCATCGTCCCGACTTTGCGGTTCCCCAGGAGGAGACCCTCCGCGCCCTGGATGACCTTGTTCGGCAGGGAAAGGTGCGATATATCGGGTCCTCGACCTTTCCGGCCTGGATGCTCATGGAGGCCCTGGGGATCAGCGAACGTCTGGGCTTGGCGCGGTTCGTCTCTGAACAACCTCCCTATAATCTGCTGGACCGCCGGATCGAGAACGAGCTGATACCTCTTGCCTTGCGGCACGGCGTGGGGATCCTGGCCTGGTCGCCCTTGGCCGCGGGTCAACTGGCCGGCCGATACGCCGATGCTGCCAATCCCCCCCCGGACTCGAAGGCCGCCCGGGTATCCTATGTGGCCTCCCGACTTACCGAGCGGGGGGTGGAAACCTCCCGATCCCTGGCCCGGATCGCGGCCGAACGGGGGCTGACGTCCTCCCAGCTGGCCTTGCTATGGGTTAAGGACCAGCCGGGCATCACCGCAGCCTTGCTCGGCAGCCGCACGGAAGCCCAGCTTCGGGAAGCCCTGCCGGTCCTGGAGATGAGCCTGGACGATGCGGCTGCCGCTGCCCTCGATCTCCTGGTGCCTCCGGGCAGCGCGGTGGCGGATTTCCATAACACGTCGGGATGGATGAAGATGAAGCTCCTGTAGGTCCTTCGACGGGGTATTGGAGAAGACGGGCGCCTTTTCGATACGACCATGCTGTCGCAAGCTTCCGGGAATCCTTCGGTGGCACCCGGTTCCGGACGATCCCCTGGGTTTTCGATCGTTTTTGGTTGACCGCGGTCAACCAAATAGTTTATTATCGATTGACATTCGAACCGGATTTCGGTTTTGCGGGCTCCCCGGGAGCTTGAGACGGGTATGTCGGCCCGGGGATCTGCGCAGGACGTCATCTTGCGTTCCCTCGGTTCTTCTACGATACTGATACCATCCGACACCCCGATGGAGAGTCGTGTATGGAACGTAAATGCTTGCGTTTTCTGAAAATACTTCGAGCGGAACTCGAGGATCTCCTGGAGGATCTCAAGGCCGTCGAGGACCGTTACCGACAGCGGTTCGCCAAGTCCGAGATCACGAACTACGTTTTCCTCGAGAACGAGGCTCTCCTGAGCCGGGAAGAGGAATCGGTCCGGGCGTTGATGTCCAGCATTGACGGAATGAATTCGTCAGGCTATAAAAGTGTGGAAGAAATCGTAGAGGCCTTGGATGCCGTCGCCCGTGAGTTCATAACCACCAAGGAGTATCCTGCCGCCGTTCATAGACTGCTTAGGCGGAAAATGGAGAAGGTGCTCTCCTACGTTATGGCGGAAGACGCCCCATAGATCTCTATTCGGATAAGGGGAAGCCATGGACATTCGACTTCAGGAACTTCTGGACAAGATCAGGAAGGACGGGATAGAGGCCGCCCAAACGGACGCCGCCAAGGTTCTGGCGGAGGCGGAGGAGCGGCGCAAGTCTATCCTGGCCGAGGCGGAACGGGAGGCCAAGGCTTTGCTCGCCAAGGCCAAGGCGGACGCGGAGCGGTTCGAGGAGGCCGGAAAGGCCGCCTTGGAACAGGCCGCTCGGAACCTGGTCATCTCTTTCCGGACGGAGATCTCGGCGGTCCTCTCAGCCATCGTTCGGGCGGACACGGAAAAGGCGCTTTCCGGATCCGTACTGGAAGCCGCGATACCCGCGGTCCTCGCGGCATGGAAGGACAAGGGTACGGACGATCTCGCCGTACTCCTGCCCCCCGCGGAACTGGCCAAGCTGGAAGGCTACTTCCGTAAGAAGCTGGAGGCGGAGCTCAAGAGGGGACTGGAGCTCAAACCCTTCCCGGGGATCAAGGCCGGGTTCCGGATCGCGGAAAAGGACGGAACGGCCTATTACGATTTCTCCGCGGACTCCCTTGCGGAGATGCTCTCCCAGTACCTGAACGCGCGGCTGGGCGAGATCGCCGCATCGGCGATCCGGAAAGAATAACGCCGTGCCCGCGTACTACTATCTGCGTTCCACCCTCCCGACACTCCTCCCGGCTTCCGCGCCGCCCTTCTCGTTCCAGGGATTTCTGGAGCGTTGTGAGGGCCGGATGCGGGATGCGGATTTTCGGGTGCTGGAGGCGGCGGGGAACCTGGAGTCCGTCGATCCCGAGGTCGACCGACGGATCCGCTCGTCCCGGGTCCTGACCTCCTTCCGGACCTGGGACAAGGCGCTTCGGAACGAGCTGGCCCGTCTGCGGGCCCATCGTCTCGGGAAAGGTCCGGAAAAGTACCTGCGGCCCGGGGATCCGGAGTGGGACGGGATACGCACGGCCCAGGCCGCCGCCCAGTGCGAGGATCCCCTGGAAGGGGAACTCCTCATCGAGCGGGAAAAGTGGGCGTACCTAGAGCGCCTCGAATCCGGCCATTACTTCGATCTGGAAGCCCTGGCGTCCTACGCGCTGAAGCTCCGGATCCTGGAACGAAGGGCTCTCTTCGAAGCGGAGCGCGGCGAGGCTTCCTACCGGACCGCCTACACCGAGATCCTCGATGCCGCAGAAGCGCCCTCCGCCGCCGGACGCGGGGCCTAGGTTAGATTCAGAGCGATCGGAGAGATATGATGACGAAGACGAACGGAAGCGTGACGGGCGTGAACGGAAACATGGTGACGGTCCGGGTGGAGGGAGCCGTCTCCATGAACGAGGTCGCCTATATCGAGACACGAGGCAAGCGCCTCAAGAGCGAAGTGATCCGGATCCGGGGGGATCTGGTCCAGGTGCAGGTCTTCGAGATGACCAAGGGCATCCGTGTCGGGGATCCCGTGGCCTTCACGGGCGAGATGCTCGCCGTGGAGCTCGGGCCGGGCCTTCTGGGGCAGATCTACGACGGCCTCCAGAACCCCCTTCCCGAGGTTGCAGCCAAGGTAGGCTACTTCCTCGAACCTGGAGTTTACCTGGAAGCCCTGCCCAGGGACAGAGCTTGGGCATTCACCCCCGTCGCCAAGCCCGGAGACAAGGTTCGGGCCGCGGACCTCCTGGGCACCGTTCCTGAAGCGGCCTTCACCCATCGGATCATGGTGCCCTTCGGGTTCCTCGGGACCTATACCGTGAAATCCGTAGCGCCCGCGGGGTCCTACAAGGTCACGGATCGGGTGGCGGAGCTCGAAGGCGAGGACGGGACCGTTCATCCCGTGACCCTGATGTTCCAGTGGCCCGTGAAGCGGGCGGTCACCTGCTACGCCGAGCGCCTGAAGCCCGTGGAGCCCATGGTCACCCACGTCCGCCTGATCGACACCTTCTTCCCCGTGGCCAAGGGGGGCACCTACTGCATCCCGGGCCCCTTCGGGGCCGGCAAGACGGTCCTCCAGCAGATCACCAGCCGCCACGCGGACGTGGACATCGTCATCGTCGCGGCCTGCGGGGAGCGGGCTGGCGAGGTCGTGGAGACCCTCAAGGAGTTCCCGGAGCTCCTGGATCCCCACACGGGCCGGTCCCTGATGGAGCGGACCATCATCGTCTGCAACACCTCCTCCATGCCCGTGGCTTCCCGGGAGGCCTCGGTGTACACCGCGGTCACCATGGCGGAATACTACCGGCAGATGGGACTGGACGTCCTCTTGCTGGCGGATTCCACGAGCCGCTGGGCCCAGGCCATGCGCGAGATGTCCGGCCGCCTCGAGGAGATCCCCGGCGAGGAAGCCTTCCCCGCCTATCTGGAGTCGGTCATCGCCTCCTTCTACGAGCGCGCGGGCATCGTCCGCCTCGCGGACGGCCAAACCGGATCAGTCACCATCGGAGGGACCGTGTCCCCCGCGGGCGGCAACTTCGAGGAGCCCGTCACCCAGGCCACCCTCAAGGTCGTCGGGGCCTTCCACGGCCTGTCCCGGGAGCGTTCGGACGCCCGCAAGTACCCCGCCATCCATCCCCTGGAGTCCTGGTCCAAATACTCGGGCATCCTCTCGGCGGACGCCGTGCGCTACGCCCACGGGGTCCTTGCCCGGGGCGCCGAGGTGGGACAGATGATGAAGGTCGTCGGCGAGGAGGGAACCTCCCTGGACGACTATGTGGTGTACCTGAAGAGCGAGTACCTGGACGCGGTCTACATCCAGCAGAACTCTTTCGATCCCGTCGACGCGGCGGTCTCCCCGGAACGTCAGAAGTACGTCTTCTCCATGGTCATCGGCGTGCTGGGTTCGGCCTTCCGGTTCAAGGACAAGGACGAGGCCCGGGACTGGTTCTACAAGCTGCGCCAGGGCTTCCTGGACCTGAACGGCTCGGAATGGAAGAGCGACCGGTTCGCCCAGGTCGAGAAGGGCCTGCGGGCTTTGATCGACGAACGCGCGACCGGCCTGGATCCCAAGGCGGCCCGCATCCTCGAGACCCTGGAGAAGTGAGATGAAGAAGGTATATTCCCGCATTGAATCCATCACCGGCAACGTGATCACCGTCCGCGCCGAGGGCGTGCAGTACGGGGAGCTGGCCCAGGTGAACACCCGCTTCGGGGTATCCCTGGCGGAGGTGATCCGCCTGGCGGACGACGAGGTTTCCCTCCAGGTCTTCGCAGGAGGCCGGGGCATTTCCACGGGGGACGAGGTCCGCTTCCTGGGGCATCCCATGCAGGTGTCCTTCACGGATTCGCTAATGGGCCGGATCTTCAACGGCGCCGGGGAACCTCGGGACAAGGGGCCGGAGCTCTCGGAGAACCTGATTCCCATCGGCGGGCCCTCGGTCAATCCCGCGAACCGCATCATCCCCCGGGAGATGATCCGGACGGGCATCCCGATGATCGACCTCTTCAACACCTTGGTGAAGAGCCAGAAGCTCCCGATCTTCTCGGTCTCCGGGGAGCCCTACAACCAGCTCCTGGCCCGGATCGCCATGCAGGCGGAGGTGGACCTCATCATCCTGGGCGGCATGGGACTCAAGTACGACGACTACCTCTTCTTCAAGGACACCCTGGAGCAGGGCGGGGCCCTGTCCAAGACCATCATGTTCGTGCACACCGCCGCGGATCCCGTGGTGGAATGCCTCATGGTCCCGGACATCTCCCTGGCCGTGGCGGAGCGCTTCGCCCTCAAGGGGAAGAACGTCCTCGTCCTGCTCACGGACATGACGAACTTCGCGGACGCCATGAAGGAGATCGCCATCACCCAGGAGCAGGTCCCCTCGAACCGCGGCTACCCCGGCGACCTCTACAGCCAGCTGGCCTCCCGGTACGAGAAGGCCGTGGACTTCTCCGACGCGGGGTCCATCACCATCCTGGCGGTCACCACCATGCCCGGCGACGACGTCACCCACCCGGTCCCGGACAACACGGGCTACATCACCGAGGGGCAGTTCTACCTCAAGAACGGCCGCATCGAGCCCTTCGGCTCCCTTTCGCGGCTCAAACAGCAGGTCAACGGGAAGACCCGGCCCGACCATCGGGCCATCATGGACGGCATGATCAAGCTCTACGCCTCCTACAAGGACACCCTGGAGAAGAAGGCCATGGGCTTCCAGATGTCCAACTGGGACGCCAAGCTCCTCAAGTACGGGGAGCTCTTCGAGCAGGAGATGATGGACCTCTCCGTGAACATCCCCCTGGAGGAAGCCCTGGACAAGGGCTGGGAGATCCTGGCCTCGTGCTTCGATCCCCAGGAGACGGGGCTCCGGACCGAGCTGGCGGAGAAATACTGGCCGAAAGCCCGGGCATGAGAAGGCGATAGCCGATGGCGAAGATCAAGCTGACCAAGAACGAGCTGAAGAAGCAGAAGGACGCGCTCAAGATGTACAAGCGCTACCTTCCCACCCTCCAGCTCAAGAAGCAGCAGCTCCAGACCGAGATCCGGGGCATCGAGGCCAAGGCCAAGGCCCGGGCGGAGGAGCGGGAGCGCCTCCTGGCGGAGTTCCGCACCTGGATCGCGGTCTTCGGGGAGGAGGACGCGGTCCGAACGGATTCGGGGGAATGGCTCCTGGCGGTCCGGGAGATCCGGACCACCTCGGGGAACATCGCGGGAGTGGAGATTCCCGTGTACGCCGGCGCCGATTTCGAGCTGGCGGATTACGACCTCTACCTCAAACCCCTGTGGATCGACAAGGCCCTGGACCGCCTCAAGGCCATGCTCGAGCTGGACCTGGAGATCAAGGTGCTCCAGGAGCAGATCGCCCGGCTGGCCCGGGAGCTCCGCATAACCACCCAACGGGTCAACCTCTTTGAAAAAGTGAAGATCCCGGAGACCGCGGAGAACATCAAACGAATCCGGATCTACCTGGGAGACCAGCAGACGGCCCAGGTGGTGCGCGGCAAGATCGCGAAGCGGAAGGTAGTGAGGGCGGCGTCATGATAGCACCCATGAAGAAGGCCATCCTCGTCCTGAGGGAGCGCGGCAAGTCCGCGGCCCTCAAGTCCCTGCGCCGCCTGGGGGTGGTGCACGCGGATCCGATCGAGGGCCGGGGACAGAGCTGGGAAGCCGCCTCCGAGGAGCTGGCCCGGATCGAGAGGGCCATCGGCATACTCCTATCGTACAAAGCCAAGGAAATTTCGCCGTCCATCGACTACGCCGCGGCCTTGGAGCTCGCCGGGAAGGTGAACGAGACGGCGGAGGGCATCAAAACCTCCCAGGAGCGGCTCGCCGCGGTTCGAAAGGAGATGGAGCGGATCCAGGGCTGGGGCGATTTCGATCCCGAGGCCCTGGCCTTCCTGCGGGAGAGGGGCATGGATCTGCGCCTCTACGAGGCGAACCCCAAGGCCGCGGCCTCCATGCCGGAGGCCCTGCCGGTGATCCGGGTGGCCTCGGATAAGGCAGCCGTGAGGTTCGCGGGGTTCCCCTCGGGAACCGTGAGTCTCCCGGAGGGCGTGGAGGAGTTCGTTCCGCCCCAGGCGTCCCTGTCCGCCCTTGAGGCCGAGGAGAAATCCCTGCTGGCAGCCCTTGCCCGGGGGGAGGCCTTTCTGGCGGAGGCCGCGCGATCCCGGCCCCACCTGGAAACCGCCCGGGAGCGAGCCCGGGCCAACCATACCTTCGAAACCCTGCTTTCCGGCATGGAAGGGGAGGGCCCCGTCGCCTGGATCTCCGGCTGGGTGCCGGCGAAGGACGCCCCCCGGCTCGCGGCCGCCGCCGCGGAACACGGTTGGGGCCTTCTCTTGGACGATCCCGGAGACGACGAGTTTCCGCCCACAAAGATAGAAAGCAATGCCGCGGTCCGCATGATCGCGCCGGTCTTCGATTTCCTGGGGACGGTGCCGAACTACCGGGAATACGACATCTCCGCTTCCTTCCTGGTGTTCTTCACCATCTTTTTCGCGATGATCTTCGGAGACGGAGGCTACGGCAGCATCCTGTTGATCCTGGGCCTCTTCGGGGCGTTCAAGGCCAAGAAGTCCGGGGGACCCGTGCCGGACGCCGTGCGTCTTCTGCTGCTCCTTTCTTCAGCCACCGTGGCCTGGGGAGTCCTTACGGGCAGCTGGTTCGGTCTTCCCGCCGAGATCCTGCCGGGCTTCCTCAAGAGCCTGCGGATCGGGTGGCTGGCCTCGGACAACCCCATGGCGGGGGCCAATACCAAGCAATTGTGCTTCATTTTAGGGCTCGTCCACCTGGTTTGGGCCCACATGAAGAACATCAAGCGGGATATCAAGTCCCTGAAGTTCCTCGCCCAGGTCGGCCTCCTGCTCCAGCTGGCGGGGATGTACTTCATGGTCCTGAACCTGGTCCTGGACGCCGTCCGGTTCCCGGTGCCCCTCTTCGCCCTCTACCTGATCGGGATTGGGTTCCTGCTCAATTTCGTGTTCGCGAATTACGAAGGAAATATACTGAGGAGCATCCTGGCCAGCCTGACGAACATCGTCTCGGTCCTGCTGGGGGTGGTGAACGTCTTCGCGGATATCACCTCCTATATCCGCCTCTGGGCGGTCGGTCTGGCGGGGCTTGCGATCAGCCAGACGGTCAATACCATGGCCGGTCCGATGCTGGGCAGGGCTGTCCTGTTCGTGTTCGGTCTTGCGTTGATCGGGTTCGGCCACGGCCTGAACCTGGCCTTGAGCCTGCTGTCCGTCATCGTGCACGGGGTACGGCTCAATATGCTGGAATATTCCGGCCACCTCGGGATGGAGTGGTCGGGGTTCAAATACGAGCCCTTCCGGGAAGGGTCCGACCAAGAAGCTTCGGCGTAGAAAGGAGTCCTACATGAATATCGGCATGATCGGAGCCGGCGCCGTCATGGCGCTGGCCGCCATCGGTTCCTCCATCGGTGCGGGCATCGCGGGCCAGGCGGCCATCGGTGCGTGGAAGCGGAACTACCTGGCCAACAAACCCGCTTCCTTCCTGCTCATGATCTTCGCGGGAGCACCCCTGACCCAGACCATCTACGGCTTTATCCTGATGGGAGCCATGATGAATTCCTCCAAGGATCCTGCCCTCCTGCTGGCCATGGGGTTGGCCGGCGGGGCGGGCATGGCCATGTCCGCGATCGCCCAGGGAAAGGCATCCGCCGCCTCCTGCGACGCCTTCGGAGAGACCGGCAAGGGCTTCGCCAACTACATCACCATCGTCGGTCTCTGCGAGACCGTGGCCCTCTTCGTGATGGCCTTCAGCTTCGGGGCGCTGTAAAGCAGGTATACAGCGGACGGTGGACGGTAAACAGAAAAACTGGGAGTCCGGTGACTAGGACCGCCTATGCGGTCTTGGTATCCGGCCTCTGGCGTCCCTCCCGTCCACTGTTGACCGTCCACCCCCATGCGCATCGTCAAGGTCGGCAAGGTCCTCCTGGGTCCCGGCTATCCGGTAGCCGTGCAGACCATGTGGAAGGAGCCCCTGGGTCCTGGTGACCCGGGGGCTTTGCTCGTCCGGATCGGTAGGCTGAAAGCCCTGGGCTGCGACATCCTTCGGTTCGCGGCTCCGGATCTTCCCTCCGCGGAGATCCTGGGCCGATTGGCCCGGGTTTCCCCCCTTCCCCTGGTCGCGGACATTCATTTCGACTGGCGTATCGCCCTGCGCTGTCTGGATTTTCCGATCGCCAAGATCCGCATCAACCCGGGCAACATCGGCTCCCGGGCCAAGGTGGAGGAGGTGGTCCGCAAGGCCTCGGATCGGGGAGTCCCCATACGGATCGGCGTCAACGGAGGGTCCCTTCCCCAGGACCTTCGAGGAGCCGCGGATCCCGCCGGAGCCATGATCTCCGCAGCGGAGCGGGAGATGGATGTCCTCGAATCCCTGGGATTCAAGGACTATCTGGTATCCATGAAATCCAGCGATATGCGGGCCACCCTGGAGGCGAACCGACGGTTCGCCGCTGTCCACGACGTACCCCTCCATCTGGGCGTGACCGAGGCGGGCCCCCTGATTCCCGGTATCGTGAAGAACGCTATAGCCCTGCATTCCCTGTTATCCGAAGGAATCGGGGCTACCCTGAGGGTTTCCCTATCCGACACCCCGGAGAACGAAGTCCTGGCGGGACGGGAGATCCTGGCCGCCGCGAAACGGGGGCGCCCGGGGGTCAACATCATCTCCTGCCCCCGCTGCGGCCGCGGGGGCTTCGACGTCCACGGCTTCCTGGCCCGCTGGCAGGATAGGCTGTACGCCCTGGACCGGGACATCACCGTCGCCGTGATGGGATGCGCGGTGAACGGCCCCGAAGAAGCCCGGCACGCGGACATAGGGATCACCGGGGCCGGGGACAGAGCTGTCGTGTTCCGAGGGGGCAAGATAGTCCGAACGATTTCCTCGGAAGAGGCCGATACTGTATTCGAGGAAGAACTGTCGCGCCTATGAACCGTACGTATACGTTCCGCATCGCCGCCGTATTTTCGGCGATCCTCGTCCTGGTTCCGGCCCTGGGAGCGGTGGAGTCCAAGGTATGGGTGGAGTTCGAGAACGGCAAACGCCTGTTCCGGGAGAAGGAATTCGGACAGGCCTTGAACGCCTTTCGTTCCGCCGCGACGGAACGGCGCACCATGTTCGAGGCCGCCTCCCGAGCGCTGTCCACGGCCATGGATTCTCCCCAGGCCCGAAGGGCGGAGGGTTCCATCCTGGCTCTTGTGGAGGAGTACGCCAAGGAAATATTCCTTTCCTCGGAACTGGAGCGCATCAACGAACAGGCGGGTTCTTCGCTTAGAAAGAAGATAGACCTTCTGCGTCAGCGCCGGCTGACGGACCGCTTTCGCGGGTTCCTGGACGCCCTGTACCTTACCCTGGATTACCGAACCTTCGATGAATTGGGTGATTCCCTGGCCGATCTCCAGAAGGCCGCGGCCGCCTTGGCGATGTATCCGGAGGCCGAGTTCTGGATGGGCCGGGTCTTCGAGGCCGAGGGGGAGCTCCGGCTTGCGGAGATCCAGTATTCAAGGGCCTGGGACATGCGGGAAGCCTACGAGGTCGCGGACGACCGGTTCACCCCGCTGTACGCCCTGGCGGACCTGTACAGGACGCGGGGAGACTTCCTCCGGATGGAGGAACAGTACCTCCAGATACTACGGCAGGATACGACGGTCTCGGATCCGAAAAACGAATACCTCCGGAACGCCATGCTGAATACCCTGACCCGGGACGGGTTCGACAAGTTCATGAGCCTGTATAGGACCGAGACCGACTTTTCGGTGCGAGCCCTGGACGCCCTAGGAAGCTTCTGGTACGAGAACGGCAGGCAGGCCAAGGCCGTCCTTTACCTGGGTCTGGCGGTAAACAGGGTCCTTACGAAGGCGATCGACGCGGTGCGTTCCGAGGAGCCGTCCTACGCTTACGCGGCTTTGCCGGAACTTCTGGCCCGAATCGCCGGTCGAAGGGATCTGGAGGAGTATGCCCGGAACGCGGAGCTGTACAGGCTTCTGTTCACCCTGGCGGACGCCCTGTACGCGAACGGGGCGCGAACCCCGGCCCGGGACCTGTGGAGGGTTCTAGCCGCGGCCCCGGGAGCGGGGATATGGGGTGCGAAGTCCGAAGGCCAGCTTCGTTCACCTGTCGTGAAGGTTCCAGTCCTTCCTTGAGTTCGGAGATCGGATGAACCGCTCCACCCCGGAAGGTCGAGCCCGGGACTTAATCGTTTAGGTCCGGAAGCCTGTTGTCCGCGATGATCCGTCGGACAAGATCCCGGATAAAGGGGTCGACGATGGAGTATACCCGACGGGTCTTCTGGACTTCGGCGGACACGATGTCGTTCTGCTTGAGGATGGCCAGGTGCTGGGAAATGACCGGCTGCGGCTGGTTCAGACATTTCCACATGTCGGAAACGCAGGGGTCCGCCCGGCGTTCGATCAGGCAGAGGAGCCGAAGACGAATCGGATGTCCCACGGCTTTCAACATCCGCGCGTACTCCGCGAGAGTTTCTGCGGGGCAAAGATCGCTGGCTTCCATGGCTCCCATTGTATATTAAAATCTTTATTTCTTCAATAGCGATTCCATCTCACGTTTCGGCGCCGCGTCCAGGTATTCCACGATCCTCTCTCGATCCTCGTCCGCGATCCGGGTGAAGGCGAAGGCTAGGACATGGTTCTTCCGGACCAGGGTGCATCCCAGGGAAACGATATCGGAACCTACCCGGAGGGAGCAGTCCTCCAGGAAGACGCCGGGTTCCAGATCCTCCGTCAGGGCCGGGAGGTCCGGCTTCAAGGACAGTCCGGAGACGCTTATGGTCTCGATCCGCCCGGCCACGGGCAGCCCGTCCGAGGGGCGGTTGAACAGGAAGTCCAGCCTGTCCCAGGCGGCCGGGTAGATGCGGTCGGAGGTGCGGGAATCCTCGACCGCAACATAGCGTTTCAGGATCTGTTGGAACCTGGACAGCTCGGACCGGTCGCTCAGATCCTCCTTGACTACGCCGTTTACCCCCAAATGCATGGCCTTGGCGGCTTCCTCGAAGGGGAAAACCTCGCCTCTCAAGAGGATGAACACGCAGCGTTCCTTGGCCCAGGACCTGCGGGCGACTTGCACCAGGGGTTTCCAGTGACGGGGAAAATCCCGGGCGCTCACAAGGATGGCGTCGGGTTCAAGCTCTTCCAGGTTGTCCAGGGCTTTCAGGGGGTTCCGATACCTCAGTACGTCGAAGCCCAGGGGGCGAAGGTAGAACCGGATGATGTCCGCGATGGCGTCGTCCTCGACGACCAGGAGAGCCTTCATTCGGTCCCCTTGTTCAATACCGAGTAGCCGACGATGTACCAGACGTCGTCCCGTTTCTGCAGTTGGTAGGTGTATTCCTTGACCAGGCGGATCTGCTGGTACTGGAATTTTTCCAGGACCCGTACGGTGCCGCTGGCCGCGGAGTACCGGGTTTCCAGGATCTCGAACCAATAGGGGATCGTGACGATATCGTTGTCCACGATCTCCCGCTCAAGCTCCTCCTTGTAGCGGTCCAGCATCCTCCGTCGGCCGTCGTCGGACTCCTTGTCGTAGACTCGTTTCTTCTCGGGAGCCCGGGTCAGCAGGGCTTCCAGGTCGAGGTAGAGGAAAAACTCGTTCCAGCGTCCCTTCTGGCGGGCTTCCAGGGTCCTACGGATCACCTCATCCGGAGGTATCCGCTGTGCGCGCAGGATGTCACCGGTCTCCGCGGAAAGGGTTTCCGCGATGGATGGAATCCCGGCTCCGGGCCGTACGGAAACCACAAGATCCCGGGAATATACGGGCCGGGAATCGGGACGTAGTAACTCCGGATGGAACAATACCCGGACTCGGTAGACCCCGGCTTCATCCATGCGGACATAGCGGCGGAGATCCTCCACGAAGGAATACTCTTCCCCGGGCTGGAGGGCTATCTCTCGGTAATAGACCGGGCTGCCGGAGGCGACGGTGCGCTTGTACGTGTCGCTTGCATCCAGCGTGCGGTTGGACGGGGTGCGGGCTTCGAAGGCCAGGGAAAACATCCGCTCCTCCGCCAGCTTGAATCGATACGGAGCCGCGGATGGATTGGAGATCGTGATCTTCAGGAAGATCTCGGAATCGGTATAGTAAATGCGCTTATCGAAAAAGCGGAGCTCGATTTCCGGCTGTGCGAAGGAGAGGCGGGCGGCCAGGACCGTCAGCGTCAAGACCAGCATCGTGCGCGGAAGCTTCACCGGGTACGCTCCTTGTAAGTCCCTATCGTATTGTATATCATGGCCTCCCGTCCAGGATCCGAAGGACCGTCGCCGGACGGACCGCGGACCCGGCAGGGTGTCGAAAACGGCCGCGGAGCCTGTTTCGGCACTACCGTACTGTCCCAATCGCGCAGATAACCGCAAGGTTTTCGAGCGATTGCATAGCGGGTTGGGGAAACACTTCGAGTATTTCACCAACCTCCCAGATCTCCCGTATGATTCTCGGAAACCTTGCATGAAATCATTATACCTGCTGGATGTACTCGCCCGCCTAGAATCCTCGGTTCCCGTTCGGGAATTTCTTTCCAGCCTGGCGGACGCTCGCTTCCCCGTCGACTGCGGGGGCCTGGAGGGCGCCTATCCTGCCCTGCTAGCGGCTCTCTGCCGCGAGCGGCTCGGGCTGCCCCTCCTGGTGATCCTTCCAACGGACCTGGAGGCGGAGGCCTTCGCCCGGGACCTCGAGCTGGCGGGGGTGGAGGCGGAAACCTTCCCCTGGTGGGGAACCGCCGCGTACCGACCCGTCTCTACCCGCGCTCCGGTCTTCGGGGAGCGGAGCGCCGCCCTGGCCCGGGCCCTGGGCCGCGGGGACGGCTTCCCCAATGGGATTCCCGGCGAGTCCGTCGTGGTCGTGGCGAGCCAGCGAGCGGCCCTTACCCCGGTTCCCCCTCCGGACTACTTCGAGAGTCTCCTTTTCGCCCTCGAGCGGGGACAGAGCTTCGATCCGGAAGCGGTCACGGAGCGTCTGTCCGCCTACGGGTACCTCCGGGTTCCCAGGGTTTCCCTCCCCGGGGAGTTCGCGCTTCGGGGCGAGGTCCTGGACGTCTTCCTGCCCGGGGACGAGGAGGCCTGGCGGGTGGTCTTCGAGTTCGACGAGGTCGAGGAAATCCGGCGCTTCGATCCCGCGGACCAGAGCTCCCGGACCTTCCGGGAGGAGCGCGTGGTGCTCCGCCCGGTCAAGGAGGTGGTCTGGGACGAGGAACGGAGGGCCGCGCTGGTCCGGCGGCTCTCCGGGCTGCGAGACTACGGCCCCGAGAAGGCCCGCCTCCTAGGCTCGGCCCTCAAGGACTTCGGGGAGGTCCAAGGGGAAGAGCTCCTCTTCCCTCTGGCCTTCGACCGACCTTCCTCTCTCTTTGACTATCTCCCCGAGAACGCGGTCGTATTCTTGGCGGAACGGGAGCGTCTTTCCGGCCAGGCCGAGGCGATCTCCCGGGAGTTCGCGGGACTGTACCGAAAGGCGTCCCTCGAGGGCCCGGTCCCCCCTCCGGAAACCCAACTGGTCGACTTCGAGCGCGCCGTGGCGGAGCTGCCCCGGGTCGTACGAACCTGGAGCCTGGCGGACTCCTCCGCCGAGGGGCGGCTTGGCTTCGCCTCCGAACCGTCCCGTTCCTTTTTCGGGAACATCACCTACTTCAAGGAGGAGCTGGGGACCCTGACCCGCAGCGGGTACGACGTCCGGATCTTCGCGGAGACGGACGTCCAGGCGGAGCGGATCCGCCTCATGCTAAAGGACTATCCCGTCCGGGTCGAGCCCGCGGGCCTTTCCGCGGGATTCTCCGTCCCGGAGCTCCGGCTTCTGCTGATCCAGGAAAACGAGATCTTCGGCCGGCGGAAGCGAGCTCCCAAATCCCTCAAGACCGCCCGCTCCAGGATCATCGACACCTTCATCGAACTGGCCCCCGGGGATTTCGTGGTGCACGTGAACTACGGGATCGGCCGCTTCGTATCCATCGAACGAATGCGGGTCCTGGGCAACGATCGGGACTACGTGAAGATCGAGTACGCCGAGGGCGAGACGGTATTCGTGCCCATCGAGCAGGCCAATCTCGTCCAGAGGTACATCGGGAACGAGGGAGAGGAACCCCGGCTCGACCGTCTGGGATCCAAGAGCTGGGAAAACCGGAAGAACAGGGTTCGAAAGTCCGTGGAGGACCTGGCGGAGCGCCTGATCCGGATCTACTCCCGGCGCAGGACGGCTCGGGGCTTCGCGTTTCCCCCGGACGGGGAGTGGCAGACCGCCTTCGAGGCCGCCTTCCCGTACGAGGAGACCGAGGACCAGCTCCGCTGTATCGCCGAGGTCAAGGAGGACATGGAATCCGACAAACCCATGGACCGCCTGATCTGCGGGGACGTAGGCTACGGCAAGACCGAGATAGCACTGAGGGCGGCGTTCAAGGCGGTGATGGGGGGCAAGCAGGTCGCCTTTCTGGCGCCTACGACCATCCTTGCGGAACAACACTACGAGACCATGGCGGAGAGGTTCTCCGACTTCCCGGTCCGCATCGCCATGCTTTCTCGGCTGGTGGACAGGAAAGACCAGCGCAGGATCGTGGAAGAGGCGAGGACGGGGGCCGTGGACATCCTGGTCGGAACCCATCGTATCCTCCAGAAGGACATCGCCTTCAAGGAGCTCGGGCTCCTGATCGTGGACGAGGAACAGCGGTTCGGGGTGAAGGACAAGGAACGTCTCAAGGAGATCAAGGCTTCCGTGGACTGCCTTACCCTGACGGCGACTCCCATCCCGAGGACTCTGCACATGTCGCTGCTCAAGATCCGGGACATGTCCGTCCTTACGACGCCTCCGTCCAACCGCCATCCGATCCGGACCTTCGTGGATGAGTACGACGACCAGAAGATCGCGCAGGCGATCCGCAGGGAGGTGGAGAGGGAGGGCCAGGTCTTCTTCCTGCACAACCGGATAGAGAGCCTGGAGGACGTGCGCGTCCGGCTGGCCTCCCTGGTTCCGGAAGTGATGGTGGAAACGGCCCACGGCCAGATGGACGGACGGGAACTCGAGGACGTGATGCACCGGTTCATCCATGGCGGCTTCCACGTCCTGGTATCCACGACCATCATCGAGAACGGGATCGACATCCCCAACGTCAACACCATCATCATAGACCGGGCGGACGTCTACGGGATTTCCCAGCTGTACCAATTGCGCGGAAGAGTGGGCCGCTCGGACCGCGTCGCCTACGCGTATCTATTCTATCCGGACAGACGGGCCCTCTCGGAGATCGCCATGAAGCGCCTGCAGATCATCTCGGATTTCACGGAGCTGGGCTCGGGGTTCAAGATCGCCATGAAGGACCTTGAAGTCCGCGGGGCGGGAAACCTCCTGGGCCGGGAGCAGTCCGGGGACATCTACGCCGTGGGCTTCGATCTATACCTGCGTCTCTTGGACGAGGCCGTGGCTCGGCTGACCCAGGAGGGCTGGGAGCCCGAGGAGGATCCCTACCTCGAACTCGACTACGCCGGCTACATCCCGGACGATTACGTCACCCAGAGCGCGGTGAAGATGGAGATGTACAAGAAGATCGCTTCGGTCTATTCCCAGGAGGACCTGGAAGCCCTGTACCGGGAGTTCGAGGACCGTTTCGGCCCCCTGCCGGACGAGGCTGCGAGCCTCCTGGCCCTGGCGGAAATCCGCCTTTTGTGCAAGCGACTCGCCATATCCTCCCTCAAGGAACGGGGCGGCTTCGTCACCGTGGAATTCTCCAAGGTGGCCAAGGTCTCCGTGGAGCGTCTTCTCCGGCTGATGCGGGAGAGCGGTCAGAAGATAAAGCTCGATCCCAAGCGCCCCAACGTCCTGTCCATCTCGACAGGGCCCATCGGCCTGCGGGAGAAGAGCGAGTTCATCCGGGAAAAGCTGGCGGCTCTAGCCGGCTGAGCCGTGCCCCGGAAGCTCATCGCTTTTCTCCGTGATATCGGGGTCCCCGTTCTCCGCGCTCGGTCCCGGAAACAGCCGCCCATCCATGCCCAGGGGCGGCCTTTGGGCGGGCGTTTCCCCGAAGCGGCGTCGGGCCATCCACGACTGCGTCCAGACCCCCGCGCCCGCCAGGAAGGCGGTGAACAGGAAGACCGCTCGCATGGACGACGCCTGGTAGAGGATTCCCCCCAGGAGGGATCCGAAGACCTGGCCGACGGTTAGCAGGGCTTCGTGCACGGTCATCCGGCGGTCCCGATCGGACGCTCCCGAAGCCCCGTAGAACATGGAGCTGTTGTAGGCCCAGGCCGCTGCAAAGCCGAAAATCACGAGGCCCGCGGCCAAGACCGGGAGAACACCGGCCGCCAGGGCCAGGATCAGGGCGGCTCCGGCGGCCAAGGATGTGGGCACCGGCAAGAGGCCTTTCCGGAACCTCCAGAAAGAGGAGCGGCCGAAGAAGAGAAACCCCGCCGTCGTGGCTGCCGTCCGGACGGTGATCAGAAGCCCCGTTCGGGATTCAGAAAGGCCCAGCTCGGCCCGAGCGAAGAGCGGAAAGATGTTGGCCAGGATGCCGACGGCGGCGTACAGAACGAACACGGAAGTCCAGGCGGAAAACCGCAGGGGGGTGCTCTCGTCCCGAACGGAAGCGGACCGTGCGAGGGAGGGGGCCGGCCTCTCGTCCGAGTCCCGAAGGAACCTCTTCGAGACCTGCAGGAAGACCGCGTTCGCGGTGAACATCGCGACCGCGAACCAGAGGGGAAGGAATTTCCCCCGCTCGCTCAGGGTCCCCGCCAGGTAGGGGCTTACGATACCCCCCAGGCTCCAGGAAAAGCTGAACAGGCCTGTCGCGCGGGATAGGTCGCGGCCTTCCAGTCCCCGGGACAGCCAGCCCATGAGGGGGGGCCAAAAAAAGGCGAGAACCGCCCCGAACGCGGAATAGGCGATGAAGGCTGCCGGCAGGCTTGGAACCGCGCAGAGCGATAGGATGATGACCGCGGATGCCGCGGTCATGAACGTCATGGAATTCCGAGGAACAAGGCGGGCCGTCAGGTTTCGGAAGACCAAGCAGGAGGCGAAGTAGACCAGGGACCAGAGGGCTCCGAATCGCCCTACCATCGCCGGGGGGGCGTGGAATACCTCCCGAAGGATGAAGATGAGGCCGAGGTTGACGCTGCCGATGCCCATGCTGTTCAGGAACGCGGCGGGACCGATGACGGCCATCTTCCGCAATCCCGCGGACAGGGCGGGGGGCTTCGTTGGGTTCACGGGATGCAAGCTCCTAGCGCCGGTACGGATCTCGGCGGACGATTCGCGAAGATCCAGACTAGGCCGAGGCGGGATGGAAGGTCAAGGCGGTTTTGACATCCCCCTCCGGGGGCGGTACAATCCATCTGAACCGCGGGCCCTGCGGCCTAGGCCGGAAGCGGCCCGTCATCGGGTACGGGAGGGACGGACACGGATGGACACGGCGGAACGGGTACGGGAACTGGAGGCCTTGGTCGAGCGGCATAACGACCTCTACTACAACTCCCAGCCCGAGATCTCCGACGAGGAGTTCGACAAGCTTCGGGATGAACTCGCGGCCCTGTCCCCGGACAGTCCCGTGCTTCGAAAAATCGGAGCGGATGCCGCCGACGGCTTTCCCAAGGTCCGCCATCTCATGCCCATGGGCAGCCAGGAGAAGGCCACGAGCCCCGAGGAATTCCTCAAGTGGGCGGCCAAGGTCCGCCACCCCGAGTACCTGGTGCAGTACAAGCTGGACGGGGCTTCCCTGGAGCTCCAGTACGAGGCGGGGAACCTGTCCCGGGCGGTCACCCGGGGGGACGGACAGGTCGGGGATGAGATAACCCCCAATGCCCGCCGAATGGCGGGTGTCTTAAGCCGTTTGCCGGAGCCGTTTACCGGGGCGGTGCGCGGGGAAGTCATCATGACCCGGGAGATCCATAGGAAAAAGTACTCGGACAAGGCGAACTGCCGAAACGCCGCCAACGGCCTAATGAAACGAAAGGACGGGGCCGGGAGCGAGGACCTCCGGGTTATCTGCTACGACGCGTCGGCCGTCGCAGACGCTTCCGCCTCCGGGAGCGCCCCCGTCTCCCGGGACGACAGGTATTTCCCGGATGAAAAATCCAAGCTCGCGTGGCTGTCCAGGATGGGCTTCGAAACCGTTCCCCTCCGGATCTGCTCCTCTCCCGAGGAGGTCGTTGACTGGCGGGCCCGCGTCATGGACGTCCGCCCCGGTCTTCCCTATGACATCGACGGCCTGGTGGTCAAGGGAAACGAGATCGACCCGGTGGACATGGCCCGAGCCCGGCCTGAAAAACAGATAGCCTTCAAGTTCTCCCCGGAAGAGGCGGTCTCGACGGTACGCCGGGTGGAATGGAGCGAGTCGGGGGCGAACTTCACGCCCATCGGCATCCTGGATCCCGTGCGCCTGGCGGGAACCGTAGTCCAGCGGGCCAACCTCTGCAACACCGACATGATCCGCTCCCTTTCCCTCAAAATCGGAAGCCGGGTCGTCATAACCAAACGCGGCGAGATCATCCCCAAGATCGAGTCCCTGGTCGAAAACCCTCCCGACGCGGAAGAGATTCCCGTCCCCTCGACCTGCCCATCCTGCGGATCCGTCTTGGTGGACGAGGGAACCCGGCTGTATTGCCCCAATCCGGAGTGCCCCAAGAAGTCCCTGCACCGTCTGGAAAAGTGGCTTTCCGTCCTGGACGTTCGGGATTTCGGGTCCGTGATCCTGGGCAAGCTCCATTCGTCCGGGAGGGTCCGGACCATAGCGGATCTCTATAGCCTGCGGGCGGAAGAGCTTGCGGCCTTCGATCGCATGGGGGACGTGCTGGCCCGGAAAATTCTGAGAAACCTCTCCGCCCGGAACGAGGTGAGCCTGGCCGAGTTCGTCGCGGGCCTGGACATCGAGGGGATCGGGGTCCTGGTTGCGGAGAAGGCCGTTGCCGCGGGCTTCGATAGCCTGGAAAAGCTCCGGGCCGCTGCGCCCGAGGAGCTAGCCGCGGTGGAAGGCTTCGGGGAGATAACGGCCCGTACCCTTGTGGAAGGGCTCGCCGCCCTGGGCCCTGAGATCGACGCGCTGACCGCATGCGGGGCCGTCCGGATTCGGCCCCCC
>Ga0067045_1000409_pt1 | contig 37791 bp, 36 predicted proteins | sample TerdegcTABiofilm_FD_59184 | JGI IMG/M metagenome (GOLD analysis project Ga0067045, IMG submission 59184) | Combined Assembly of (Gp0054472, Gp0054536) Wastewater bioreactor microbial communities from Singapore -Terephthalate degrading... | reverse complement strand
CCGGTTGACCAGGAGATGGCGCAGTATTATGTAGATAGCGCTTGGCTCAAAGATAATTTAAATAAAGTTGTCATTTTAGATGCCAGGTCGGAAAAAGAATATAAGGAAGGTCATGTGCCGGGTGCTATTAACGTGACCTGGCAGTCTTTATCCAATATGCAGCCAAAACAGGGAGAACCCGGCTGGGGAGTAGTCCTGCCTCAGGATAAATTAGCGGAGAAAATTGGCAGCCTGGGGATAGACGGCAGCAAAACAATAGTTGTTTATAACGATCCGAAGGGCCTGGGTGAAGAGGGAAGAGTCCTCTGGATGTTGAGGATAGCCGGATTAAAAGATTCCAAAATGTTAAACGGTGGTTTCCCGGCCTGGAAGGCATATGGCGGAGAAATAACTCAGGATATTCCAGCCGTTAGTCCGGTTAACTTTAAGATTACTTCACCCGATTATTCATTGCTGGCAACCACCGACTATGTTAAAAATAACATGGCCAGTATTAAACTTGTGGATGCGCGTTCACCCGAAGAATACAGCGGTAAAACCAATCATGGCGAGAAGGCGTTGGGACACATCCCGGGGGCTGTCAGTATCCCGTATAACAATGCTTACAATAGCGACGGGACTATCAAAAGTATCCCTGAACTTAAGGAGATGTTCAGCAGCGCGGGGTTGAAACCGGAAGACGATATTGTAACTTATTGCACCGTGGGAATCAGATCCGGCTTTTTGGTGGAAATTCTTCGCATGTGCGGCTACGAAAAAGCCAAAAACTATAACGCATCATTTAGTGAATGGTCTGGGGCGGGGCTTCCTGTAGAAAAATAATCAAACGATAAAAGCCAGGACAGGCATAAAGCCTCCTGGCTTTTATTCTTAGACTAATCCTGACATACTTACCGTTGTTAAATTAGGCAGCCACAAAATCCTATTCCAAAGACAAGCAGGATCAAAACCAAGAAAATGATAAACGCATTGTTACCCCAGCCAGGTACCCAACAACCGGGGTCAGGTTTTCTCTCAACATAGTCTGCCATTTTACATCACTACCTCCTTTGTTTATTTTTTATAGAAGCAGTTTAAATAATAAAACCGCCCCAAGGCCCTGCTCCCAAAATAAGCATATATGTAAATCCTACAATACCTATGCCAACTACAGGTGATGCCATTTAATATTACTCTTTTTATCTTTATACATATGCGGCGGATGGTCGAAGTGTTAATCATTACTGCCTATATACCTTTTCATACTGTAACCACTGGACTATAACCTTCATGAGATTCATAAAGTATAAAAGTAAGCGGAGGCTGAAGGGATGAGTTTTAATCATAAGGATTGGCTTCGGTATGCCCCTGACCTTTATGAAAAAGCCACAATTGGAGTCGAGAGGATCTTAATTCATTGAGAGAGGCGGCCGATAAATTCAATAACCTCACCGGCATGGGTCCTGTTAAACAAGATAAAGGAGAAAAAATTCAAAAAGAAGATGCTTTAAAGGGAGAAATGGAAGGCGGAAGCTTCTGGCAGCAAGATTCCGGCCCACTGCTTAGTGGTGCTTTCACTCCTGGTACAACAAAGAATAGCTTTGCCCCACCTATTTCCATAATATGAGACAACTAAAGAGATAAATGTTCATATTATTCTTCCTGGCATTGCTTCCAAGGACGATTTAAATATAATCTTATCCCAGGAAGCGATGGAACTGTCTGGCACCAGGACTGCTGTCGGATTTTTAGGGGGTAAGACACTAAACTGACCACCAGCTTTAGCCGGTGGTCAGTTTAGTGTTAAGAATACTATTACATGGGATCTTACAGCTGGATACTACCTGGAAATTATATACGGATAAAAGGTCCGACAGGAAGGGATAGCGGTGAAGGGAATTTTGATAAATATATTCCCGACTCCTTTGCATAAAAAGCAAGTAGAATCCTCACCCATTTTTTAACTATAACGGAATATTTATAAATATTATTTCATAACATATGAGAAATAACGTCGAGGAGGATTTCCTATGCACGAACATATATTAAAAGTTGTCCAGGATTGTGAGGCTGTGTGTGAAAGCACGTTGACCGCAGTGCTTGGCATGCCGGATGTCAAAGCAAGGGTTATGCAAATTCATCTGCTGCATGACTGTGCGGATATTTGTACTTTAACTGCGAAGTACATTGCGCGTTATAGCTCCTTTGCCAAACATCTGGCTCATTTATGTGCTCATGTCTGTGAGATGTGCGGAAACCATTGCTTGCAGATGCCCGATCCTCAATCACAGCATTGTGGCCGGGTTTGCCTGGATTGTGCAAGAGAATGCCGGGCTTTTAGCGGGATGGCAATGCCAATGCCGTCTCCTGACATGAGTTGTCCTAGCCCAGGTTATGGCTACATGCTAGGCATGTATTCCCAGCCGGAAAAGAAAGACGAAAAGAAGTAGTAACTGTATTTCTAATGGTGGATGACATGATAGACAATAAAATGTATCACGACCCTTGTATGATTCTCGACAAGGTTATAAGTAACGAAGAAATGAAAGTGCACCTATACTATGAGCTGGCCAAGGTGACGCCGGACAATCCCGGACCACCAGCACACCCTATCCCTGATGTAATCCATGAAATTACGGAGCGCATATCAAGCAGCGTAAAAAGGCTGAAAAGGCTCCAACACTACTTTCCGTCGTCCCCACAAGGTACAATGCCGTTAGGCCGGGCCGACTCCGTCAAAGAGATGTCTATACATCACACCTGGCTCGAAGGGATAAAAAGGGTTCGGGACATAGATATAAACCAGTGCTATCTGTTATGCCGCCTGGCCATGTGTGCTCCATACCCGCACGTCCATAAAATGATTTTAGACCTGTTGATGGATGAACTGCATGAGGCAATGTTCTGGGACGGCATTCTAACCGCTTATAGCTGGATGCCAACGGCTTATGCCGGTCCAATGGATTACCCAGGTCCCAGTAGTCCCGGTACCGGTTATACCAGTATGCCAGGCATGTATTCCCAGCCAGAAAAAAAAGACGAAAAGAAATAGCGCCTTCTGCCTTCAAACAAAACAGGGTATACTCATATACCCTGTTTTGTTTAAAATGAAACAGGACAGCCTAAAAAACTTGGAGAATACGGAATTTACTTTCCGCGGCGAGGTAAATCTTGAATTATTCTAACGATTGAAGTATATGCATTGCTCATGCTATTCAGGAAAAAAGAGATCCAGGTTGTCAAATCAGGGTTGTTTCGACCCTCATAATAGTTTGCGGGAAGTTCCATTTGTAAGCTTGCGTAATACTTTTTTAAATCAGCCGCATAGTGTTCTTCCACTGAGTAATAACCATGCAGGTCGTAGCCGCCAAGCATAACTATGTAATTAGCCATTGCGCGGGATAACCTGCCATTTCCGTCTTTAAACGGGTGAATTGTTACAAGCTGATAAGCAAAAATGGCTGCCCTGACAGGTACAGGAATCTCCAGCGATTCCTTCGAATGAAGCCAGTTAACCAAAGCGTGCATTAAATCAGGGATATCTCTATATGAAGGTGGAATGTATACAGGTGTTCCAGTTTCCCTATCCCAGACGGCGTACAGGACCCCCGGCGGCGAAGGGCCTCGATAGCTACTTTTTTCGCTTAGCCAAATAAGGTGCTTTACATTAATTATTGCATGTACTTTTTTTATGAAATCCACAGAAATAGGGATTTTTTTACTTTTTGCCCATGAGAGATAATTTAAGGCATTTTGGTAATGTTTTGCTTTAAATGAATCACCCTCTATCGCCGTTGAGTAATATGTCGCTTTTATCTTTGCCTTTTGCCGCAAATTTTCCGAAAGATCAACAGGTAAAACAGTGTTATCCACTATTTCTTTACAGTACTCCAGATGGTTTAAAAGATTAACGATAGTGTTAGTATAGTAAAAACGCGGTCTGAAATGCAATTAACACACCCCTGGAAATTTTTTGCGTAGACATACATGCCGCTGATGCTGCACCAGCAGACGGATGAAAATAGCCGGGGGAAGGGTGGTTGTCCCGAGTGAATGGCTTGCGTAGAGCCGGTAACAGCACCTAGCGAAGCGAGGAAGCGGAATTGGGGACGTGGACAGGACGTTCGCGCCAGCCTTCAGCGAGCCAGGACGGCGAGTTGAAGGCGGACCAATTTCGCCCGACGCGAGCTTTGGTGCTGTCGGCGAGGAGCATTGGAGTGAACAGGGACAATACCCTGCCCGGGTAAATTCTATTTTCAAGATAGAATGCGCCGATAACAAAGGACGTCAACCATAGGAATATGGCCCAAGACCCGGACTGAGCCCGGCCGTGCCGGAAGTGCTTGACTCCAGGCAGGCGGGAATAAGAGATAAAAACCTAACCGCCCTTTCGGGCGGTTAGGTTGGTTGTTGTAGTACTGGGGCTCATCTTTTTAAAAGCCTGAAGGGAGGATAGGCCTGTATTTACCCCTTTTAAAGACTATGCCTAAATCCAGCCGCCCCAAAAGCCAACGCCGAAGATAAGCAGGATGAAGATCAGGAAGATAATAAATCCCCAGTTACCAAAGCCGGCGAAAGCGCTTTCAGCCTTAATGTCAGCCATTGCTGATCCCCCTTTCTTTTTACATAATATGCTTACAAGAATTTATTGGTTACAACTAATTACTACTTACAGTATTTTTGCATAGCCCCGTTAAATAAAAAGATGTGGTGATATTCATCCTGGATGATCCTTTCCAAAAGCTCTTTAATATATGGATCACCAATCTTCTGTTGATGATCGCGATAGGCTATAATAGCAGCCCATTCAGCCGCGATGTCGAACGCCAGCTTGTCGCAAACGCTGTAGCCGTAGTAGACATAAGCGGCATTCCAGTATATTTCAAGGAAAGGACCTGGTTAGCAAGTAGCCAGGTCCTTTTTCGTTATACAATTAAATGGAGCCAGGTATCATTTACATAACCTACATAAGTATTTTCTCGGGATGGCTGTAGATATTCATCCTTTCACCACGGGCAAATCCCACTAAAGCAATGCCAAACTCGTCGGCTAAATCCACCGCCAGGCTGGTAGGCGCGGCGCGTGATACCACTAAGGGTATACCGCTGTGGCCGGCTTTAATCAGGATCTCCGAAGACACACGCCCGCTCAGCAGCAAACACTTGTCATCAGTCGCTAATTGGTTTAATAAAGCATAACCTAAAACCTTATCCACAGCATTGTGGCGCCCGATGTCATCGAACATGGCCAGCAACCCGTTATCATCGCCCAGAGCCGCGCTGTGCACACCGTGAGTCTTTCTGTGGGTGTCAGATCCCTCTTCCAGTATGCCGATCAAATGTAATAGATGAGGGGCGGCAAACTGCTTGGAAGATTTTACCGGCTCTAACTGAGTAACATCATTGACGAAGTACAGACATGCCCGCCCCTTGCCGCAGCAACTGGCAATTTGCCGCTTCAAAAATGTTTCAGTTTGCTTCACCGGTGCGGTAGTTTCCACCCACATCAAACCATCAGTTTCATTAAAGGTAATATCCTTAATATCAGAATATTTTTTGACTATTCCTTCGTTGATTAAAAAACCTATCGCCAATTCTTTAAATGCGCCTGATGAACAGACTAAAGTAACCAGTTCAGTATCATTTACATATATTGTCAGCGGTATCTCATCAACAATTAAGGCGTGGTCAGGCTCTACCTTGCCTTGATCATAGGTGACTATTCCCCGTTCTTGATAAAGAGATTTTTGAGACACTCTGCGCTCCACTCCTTTCATAAACCCCTTGCTGTTTGATCATCTCTTCAATTATTTAACTGCACACCTTAAGCCGCTTTACCGCCTCCTCCAGCCCGTTCTCTCTCAACTCAAAACGCAGGAAACAATTTACAGACCACATTAATGATCGTCTCATTTTTCAAAGGCTCCCTACAACCTTCTTACTACCCTACCCCACCCTACCCTGAAAACATATGTTCGAAAAGAGACAACAGTACCCTAAGACCACAAAACCCAATTATTAAAAGGTTTTGGTCTAAGAAATCTTTAGTAAAGGAGCGAACTTAAAACTTAAGCAGCTTCAATTGTTACCTTAAAGCCCAGGCTGTTCAGACGTTTGATCATGTTATTGATGACGGCATTCTTGCGATGCTGATCTAAATAATTAGCACCCAACTCCTGGTAAGGTTTAGCCGTCTTTAAGATATAGTATACCCTGACCAGAATACTATGACCGACGGCAACAGCGGCTCGATTTGCTCCCCGGCGGGAGGCAATCCGGTGATATTGAGCAGATAGATAGGTATCTTTGGTGCGTGCAGCCGCGCGGGCCGCGTTCGGTAAGGGTCGTCCGCAGCAATTTGTTACCTTTGCGAGTCCGACCGGACTTTCGTTTACCGGCGCTTTGATTATTGCCGGGAGCCATTCCCGCCCAGGAGGACAGGTGGGTACTGGAAGGAAACCGGCTCATATCGACTCCTATCTCAGCAATAATTTCCTCGGCGGCTTGCCGGCCAACTCCCGGGATTGTATCTAATAACTCGATCTCGCGTTCAAAAGGGCGCATCCGTTCTTCGATTTCTTTGTTTAGTCGGGCAACTGCCTGATCCAAAGAGTCAATGTGGCGAAGCTGTAAATCCAGCATCATTTTCTGGTGGTCACTAAGCAGCCCTTGCAAGGAGTCAACCAACTGATCATGCTTGTTCTTCAGCCGCCCCTTGGCCATCTTCGCCAGGGTCTCCGGATGATCGATACCGTTAACGATGGCTTCCAGCATGGCCCTCCCGGAAGCGCCTAGAATATCAGTGGCTACCGAACTGAGCTTGATGTTAGCTCCTTCTAAAACCTTTTGGATCCGCTGGACTTCTCTTGAGCGTTCACTAAGCAGGCTCCGGCGGTAGCGCACCAGTTCCCGCAGTTCTCGTTGGGAACGGTCGGGAATGTAACTGCCTTGCAGCAGGCCATGGCGTAAAAGATCAGCGATCCATTCGGCATCCTTAACGTCGGTCTTGCGCCCGGGTACCGCCTTGATATGAGCGGCATTGACGACAAAAGCAGTGATATCTGCTTGCTCCAGTAAGTTGTAGATTGGTTTCCAGTACACCCCCGTGCTCTCCATGGCGACATGGGTACAGCCTTTGGCGGTAACCCAGTCCAGAAGAGCCAAGATTTCTTTTGTGGTAGTCCCGAAGGTCTTGATTTCTTTCCCTTCGGGGGTGATTGCGCAGGCCACCACTGACTTTTTGTGAACGTCTAAACCGCAGCAGCGCTCGTAAACAATTTGCATGTCGACAAACCCCCTTGAACTTGGCTGGCGTCTGTTGACAGCGGCCGGTGCGAAAGCCTTTTACGGGTTAATCTACCCTGCGTGCTTCCCCAAAAGGGAGCTACATTCTGTGGTGCACCAGGCTTATCGGGATCAGTCTACCCTACGGGCTCTAAGCACCAAGTTAGTTCGACATCCTGTCGCCAGCCGCGGATTATGGGAATATTATACAACATTACAGGCTAGTTTTCATTCTTCTGCTGGTGCCGCGCAAGCGGCATGGGTGTCTATCTTGAAAATAGAATTTACCCGGGTAGGGTATTGTCCCTGTTCACTCCAATGCTCCTCGCCGACAGCACCAAAGCTCGCGTTGGGCGAAATTGGTCCGCCTTCAACTCACCGTCCTGGCTCGCTGAAGGCTGGCGCGAACGTCCTGTCCGCGCCCCCAATTCCGCTTCCTTGCTTCGCTAGGTGCTGTTACCGGTGCTACGCAAGTCGTTCACTCGGGACAACCACCCTTTCCCCGGCTATTTTCATCCTTCTGGTGCCGCTTCAGCGGCATGGATGTTTAAGTAATTAGATTAATCTCTCTCAGTTTTTCTTGATTTTTCGGCAACCCCCACCTTTCATAAAACACAAACATATTGTGTTGGGGACTTGCCGGTGTAGGCGGGATGTAAGGAGCCCGTAAGGCGACTGAAATCCCGCCTACACCGTGCGGCGCGCGGCCGGGAGCCGTCTACCTCCCCTTGACGGAAACAACGTTTTTCAGGAATTTAAAATCCTCTTTTTGTCAATGATCATAGTTATGCAGTACGCTACCCCTGCAGTCAAGGATATGGGTTTCACAGGATATGCAGGGGTCAACGAACGAATGGTCCGGCAAAGAATTAAGCACACATTTTTTTCAATAACAATTTTTTTCAATAACCTGTTGACAAAGTGTTAATAACTCATTATACTTAACATAAGTAAATGAGTGATACGAAGTAGTATCAAACAGCAATGATGCTTTTTAGGAAAGGTATCTTTCTTAAAAAGCTTTTTTGTTTAGGAACACAAAGGTGTAATATATATAATTGAGCAGTGACGCTCTCGGAGCAGGACTGGAACCCCTGTAATGAGAGCGTTTTCTATTATAAAGGAAACTTGGAGAATTAACGCGATTTTTTTTGTTAGGTATACAAAGGTGTAATTGAACTGAGCAGTGACGCTCTCGGAACAGGTCTGGAAACCTGTGATGAGAGCGTTTTCTGTTATAAGTAAAAGGACTGTTGGTCAAAACGCCGCTTTCAAAGTAAGGCGCCAACTCTGGGAGAAGCGTTTGGACCGGTGTTTCTCAAACAAGGTTAAAAAAGTTTTATGGGAGGTTAGAGAAAATGAAAAACCGGCTCTTGCGGACTATATTCATGGCTAATACTTTTCTATTGACAATCCCGGTACTTGCCCGGGCGGAAGACGCTGCGGAAGCGGTTGCGGAAGCTGCTGCGCCTGCCATCGACACCGGCGACACGTCGTTTGTATTGATCTCGGCAGCTTTGGTCATGCTCATGACACTACCCGGCCTGGCTCTTTTCTACGGCGGCTTGTCCCGCAAGAAGAATGTCCTCAGCACAATTATGTACAGTTTTTTTGCTATGATTGTTATTAGTATTCAATGGTCGCTTTATGGGTATAGTTTATCTTTTGGCCCGGACGTACATCATATAATCGGGAACCTGGACTGGTTGGGGCTGAAAAATGTCGGCTTTGATCCAAACCTTGACTATTCAGCAACGGTTCCCCACCAGGCGTTCATGGTCTTCCAGATGATGTTTGCGGTCATCACCCCTGCTCTAATTTCCGGAGCTTTTGCGGAAAGAATGCGTTTTCCAGCCTACCTGGCCTTTCTGATCCTTTGGGCAACCTTTGTTTATGACCCTGTGGCTCACTGGGTGTGGGGCGTTGGCGGCTGGCTTAGAAATCTTGGCGCTCTGGACTTTGCAGGCGGTACCGTGGTCCACATTATTTCCGGTGTTTCCGGTCTGATTGCATGTATTGTTCTTGGCAAGCGCAAGGGCTATGGCAGTGCGCCGATGATTCCGCACAACCTGCCTTTTACGGTGGTTGGAGCAGCTCTCCTGTGGTTCGGCTGGTTCGGTTTTAACGCCGGCAGCGCCCTGGGTGCCAATAGCCTGGCCGCGAGCGCTTTCGTGGTAACCCACCTGGCCACGGCAGCGGCAGCGCTGTCCTGGGTAATTACTGAGTGGATCCACCATGGTAAGCCAACCACCCTTGGCGCTGCTTCAGGAGCGGTAGCCGGCCTGGTAGCCGTTACCCCCGCCGCCGGCTTTGTGGAGCCGATGCCAGCCATTATTATTGGTCTGGTTGCCGGGGCGTTTTGCTACCTGGCAGTGGGTGTAGTCAAGGCCAGGTTACGTTACGACGACTCCCTGGACGCTTTTGGGGTGCACGGTATCGGCGGCACCTGGGGTGCTTTGGCAACAGGTCTTTTCGCCACCAGGGAGGTCAACCCTTTAGGCAATAACGGGCTTTTTTACGGCAATCCCGAACAGTTGGTCATCCAGCTAATCGCTGTGGTTTCCAGTTGGGCTGTGGCTATAGCAGGCACCTTTGTAATACTAAAAGTCATCAATGTATTCTGCAAGCTGCGCGCCAGCGATGAGGAGCAGGAGGCCGGCATGGACATCACCCAGCACGGTGAAGACGCTTANACNGACTTTGTCCTTTCAGCTTCGCNNTTTGGCGGCGGTGGGANGCCTGCTTCAAAGNCNTCNGCCAGCCAGGTAAAGCCNGNNNTNTAANTAGCGCNGGGGCNGNGGCTCCATTCNCNGGCTNNAGAAACTTAANTAACTCAAAAAANANNCCATTAAGAGGAGGGAATNTACTTGACCAAGATNGAATGNNTCCTGCGCCCGGGTAAACTGGAAGATGTNAANGANGCTNTTAATAATTATGGTATTCANGGNATGACNGTNACCCAGGTNATCGGTTGCGGNCTNCAAAAGGGCCGNACTGANGTCTACCGCGGCACTGAGTACAGCNTAAACCTGCTGCCGAAAATTAAGATAGAGATGGTTGTCCCGGATAAAGACGTTGACGAAATCATCAGGGTTATTATCGATTCAGCTCGAACCGGGGAAATCGGTGACGGTAAAATCTTTACCTATAAGGTTGACGGCGCTGTCCGCATCAGGACAGGTGAAAAAGGAGAAGAAGCTATTTAGATGTTTTAGCAAGAGCAACTTTGATATTTTAAATCAAATTATAAAGCATGTGTTTTTACACGATCAGAAATAGTGAACTTATATTTGCTTTCTGGAGTATGAGAGGGGGCATCAACCAGAGTGATACTGTTTAATATTATTTCTTCTTCAGCTAGCAAACGTCCATTGTTGTAACATTTACGGCGGATTTCCGCCCGGGGAATTACTGCTGTAAGCTCGTTTTGCGGTTGAATTGTATTATTACGCGCTATTCTTATAATGATGTCCCCTATTTTAATTTCCAGTTTATTTTTAATTATCCCGTCAGTTATATCTTTAGTTTGCAATATATTATTAGAGTTCGAAAACCTTTCGGATTTTCGGACGGGCTTTTTTTTACTAAAGAAATTAAAATTAAACATCTTTGAAATTCTTATTTTCACATACGACACCCATTATAAGTTATGCCAATAATGCCTGATACGACACCTACCCCCAAATTTTTAAAATGCGGATATACTATATAAAAAACCCCCACTCTGGAGAGCAGGGTTTACAATGTTTGGGAAACCAAACCCGCCGAAAAGACAAGCATTTGGACTTGAGGATATTTTATCGGCCTGTTCTTGAGTGGTTCTGCCTTCCTGGACCGCCTCGTCAAGCATTTGTTGCTTGGTGGTTTCCAGGGCTGTTGTTATAATACTTTGATCTAAACCAAGATTGGCAGCTAGCTTTGATATAAAGTTTTGGTACAGGTCTTCCATAGTACCGTTTACTTCATCGCCACCGGCGAAGGATATGCCAGCGGCGGCCCCAACAAGAATAACCACGGCCAAAAGGATAGCTCCGGTACGCCATTTCTTTGTTTTCAAGGAAACACCCTCTTTCATTATTTTAATTCGGTGCACCGGTTAGTTTTATATTAGTATTTAATTGTGTAAGTTTTGTGCAAATTCCGTGAACATTTTATGAACTTAATCTAACAACAATGTAGAATTAAGAGTTTTTATGCTATAATATACAAATATAAATTTCTTGCAACCGGTTTTACCGGCAGGGGGAGGGAAAGTCTGTGTGGCCGGAAAAGTTTGAACGGGTAGGCCTGACTTTCGACGACGTAATGATTATTCCATCTGCTTCGGAAGTTTTGCCCAGAGATGTGGATACCTGTACCAATTTGACCAAATCCATAAAATTAAATGTTCCACTTATGAGCGCAGGGATGGATACTGTTACTGAATCCCGTATGGCTATTGCCATAGCCAGAGAAGGGGGCATCGGGGTTATCCACAAAAATATGTCTGTTGAACTTCAGGCACTCGAAGTCGACCGGGTTAAAAGATCGGAACACGGTGTAATCTCAGATCCGATATACCTTTCACCAGATAATCTTGTCCGGGAAGCACTTGTCTTGATGGAGAGATACCGGATTTCAGGCGTTCCTATTACTGTTAAGGGGAANCTGGTCGGCATCCTCACCAACCGCGATCTCCGTTTTGAACAGGACTTTACAAAGAAGATCGGTGAAGTGATGACCAGAGACAATCTAATCACTGCTCCGGTGGGTACTACTATGGAACAGGCCAAGCAAATCCTTCAGAGGTATAAAGTAGAAAAATTGCCGATAGTAGATGAATATTTTAATCTGAAGGGTCTGATTACCATTAAGGATATTGAAAAGTCGCGTCAATACCCTAACTCGGCCAAGGACAAGGAAGGGCGGCTTGTGGTAGCGGCAGCAGTAGGGGTATCGTATGATACGGAGGAACGGGTTGAATCTTTAGTAAGAGCCAATGTGGATGCAATTGTGATCGATACAGCGCATGGGCATTCCCGGGGTGTTTTGGATACGGTAAACAAAATAAAAGAAAAGTATCCCGATGTAGATATTATTGCTGGAAATGTTGCCACTGCCGATGGAGCCAGAGACCTGATCGAGGCTGGCGCCGATGCAATCAAAGTGGGGATAGGCCCCGGTTCTATTTGCACTACGCGGGTAGTCGCTGGGATTGGAGTTCCCCAGATTACCGCCATTTACGATTGTGCCCAGGTAGCGGCGAGGTACGGCATACCCGTTATCGCTGATGGAGGTATAAAATATTCAGGAGATATAACGAAGGCCATAGCTGCCGGTGCTGATGTGGTTATGCTGGGCAGCCTGCTGGCAGGTACGGAAGAAAGTCCCGGGGATATTGAAATTTACCAGGGACGCAGTTATAAGGTGTATCGCGGCATGGGATCATTGGGTGCCATGAAATGCGGCAGCAGGGATCGTTACTTCCAGGATATGCAAGAAAACGAGAATAAGCTCGTACCTGAGGGAGTAGAGGGTCGGGTACCCTTTAAAGGTTCGCTTTCCGAAACTGTTTACCAGTTGGTCGGCGGGTTGAGAGCCGGAATGGGTTATTGCGGCTGCCGCAACATCTATGAATTAAAAACTAAAACAAAGTTTATGCGTTGTACCGTGGCTGGCTTGAAAGAAAGTCACCCGCATGATGTTATGATTACAAAGGAAGCACCTAATTATAGTTTATAGAATGTTTTCAAAAAATGAATGTTTTAGGGCGGTTTTAATATCCATAAATTTCTACGATAATCTGCAACAGGAACCCTCTGGTGAGGGCTTTTTTTTTCGAAAAGTCTTGTAGTCTAAAAAGTGTCAGTTGAAATATTTTCTGCCGGCGCTTGCAGATCATTCTAGGAACTATTCTGGAATAATTATATAAGGTACAGTTACATGCCGGCGTTCGGAGGGGTTAAGATATGCTCAATTCGAAATAAAAAAAAAATTAAAAAAATTCTAAAAAACATATTGACAACTTTAGTTGCTCTGAATATAATGAAAGTGAACCAGGAAATAACTCTCAAGTTAAAGTACTGGGGAGGCAGCCCTGACTGGTTCGGTAGCTGGGGTTTAAGCATATAGTTGAAACGTAAGAGCTTTAACTGGAAGTGGTTCAAAGGCAGGTTCTGAAAAGCCGGTAGGTGAAGTAAGAGCAGGCCAGGCTAACTGAAATCCCGAAGGCTAAGGTAAAGCCGGGGGGAAAGTAAAGGAAACTGAAAATCCGTTGGCTAAAGTAAAGCCAAAGGGTGAGTAGGGAGGCCAGCATCACCAGCAAAGGGGTTCAAAGGGAGATCTCTGAAAAACCTGGAGGTCGAGTAGGAGATCGAACAGGCTGATTGAAATCCTGAAGGCTGGGGTAAAGCCGGAGGGAAAGTAGAGAAAAACTGAAAGTTCTTCGGTTGAAGTAAAATTGAAGGACGAGTAAGGTTGCCGGTACCCATAAGTGGATGGAGTTCAAAGGATGGTCCGAAAAGCCGGTAGGCGAAGTAGGATCGGCCAGGTTAACTGAAATCCCGAAGGCTAAGGTAAAGCTGGAGGGAAAGTAGGGGGAAGTTGAAAATCCGGCAGTTAAAGTAAAGCTGTTGTGAGGAGTAAACAAACCGGTACTCTGGAAACTTATAAGTTCAAAGGGAGATCGCTGAAGAGCCGGGTGGCGAAGTAAGTGGTCGACCAGGTTTACCGAAATTCTGGCGGTTAAGGTAAAACCGTTGGGAGAAGTAAGTGAACCGGTACCTAAAGTTAAAGCCAGGAGTAAGCTTAAGCTGAAAGCCGCAGCGAAAACCCCGTAAATGGGTTAAGCGAACAGGAAGGCAAGAGAGATAGCAATATCGATTGAGCCACAGGAGTCAGGGTATACTACCAAAGGAGGGATGTACTGAGTTGCAGTACACCTCGGGTAAAGGGTAGGCAGGTTCCTGAGAAGGAATCGCAGTTGCCTACCCTTTTACCGTTTATCCCATATAAATAACTAATACTGTCGGTATAAGTACTGGTACATAGCCTGTAAAAACCGGGTTGCCTGGTGGATGGCAGATTTTACTTATTTACTTTTATTTCCATGGTTTCTTCTGAAGTCCGGCTGTTTTCAAACAACATGCTTTCAAACAGCAGAATATCTTCCTTTCTGACATTTTTGCCAATGCGCACCGCTAAAACATTATTGGGGTTCTCTGTAATATCTGGATCATCGGTGGTACGTTTTTCCAAACCAACTTTCTTAAAGGCATTTATCATCATTTTTCGGTAGGCCAGTAATCCCAGACCGCTGCCTTTTAAATCCCAATGCCAGCAAAATTCGATAGCTACTACTATATAATTCTCCACAACAGGGTTGGTAAACGCTTTTTTCAGGAGTGCTGTGCCGATTCCTTTTTTGCGCCAGTCCGGGCTGACTTCGATCCCGCCAAGTTCCAGAACACGCGGGTGTTTGCTCCACCTGCTGTACTTGCTGGGGTAATGGAAAGTCAAGTAACCGATGATTTCCTGCCCGGTTCTAGCTGCATAGATCATTCCTTCCGGCAATTTTGATATTTTTATTAAAGCTGTCATCTGCTTATCTGCCGGGCGGAAGCTGGTCAGTTTTTTATTTAAAAACATTTTTTCAAGACTGGTTGTTTCAACAGGTCCTTCCACAACTACCTCGCCTAATGCAGTATTTAGTAAATAAGCTGCACTCATGCAGTCATCTCCTTATCTTTTATTAAAGATTTATACCGTCATCGAAATATTCCCTTTATGATTACTTTTATTATGTCCATAAATTTTTAAAGTTGACGAATGTAAAATATTGTTAAATATTGTTGGAATATTTTGCTATAATTATCATGGAAAAAAAAGGGAAATTAGTAGATTAGATGAATTAATTAAAAAGGCTTTTTAATAATCGCAAGGAAGGTGAATTGCTCAAGATGGGCGGGAAGCTAAATTCTCTGACTGATGTTTTAAAGAAAACCCTTTTCTTTTTTGAATCGCTTACAGTAGCTGAACTGACACCTTATGTTCAGCGGAAAATGCTCAAAGATTACTCTCTACCCCAGGTAGAAGAGAAGGTAAGCCTTTGTCTGAGCCAGCACCCGTGTTTTTACCGGCAAAGAGATACCTGGCATTTAAACCTGGAAGGGCTGCGGGAAAATGATCAGTTTTATTCTCTTCTTCTTAAGCGGGGACAGCCGCTGAACCTCCGCGATATACTTAAAAATGGAAATACTAAAAAGCGAAAGGTGAAAAGGCTCCTTGCTGAGGAAGTTTTATTGATCTCAGACGGGAGGTTTATCCAGCTTGATAATGGGTACTGGGGTCTAACGGAATGGGAAGTTGAAACCAGTCACTATTCCTTGAAACATTTGGTTGTAAAGGCGTTGAAAATGCATCCGGGTGGTCTTTCCATTCAGCAACTTCACGAAGTGGTTAACTCGTGGAGAGCCACGGAAATAAAGACTATTGAAGGGGTATTGCGAAAGTTTCCTTATTTTGAACTGGTAGGGGAGGGAGTATGGAGTTATAATCCCGCCACCCGGTTACTGTATGACGATTTATTAAAAAGATTTTTAAATATGATCAACAGGCAAAAGGACAGGTGGCACCGGGATCGCTCCCGCTGGAGAGAGAGGATAGAGTTTTTACAGAAAAGCCTGCGTGAGGCCGCGGCTGGTCAGAGGGAGGTTGCAGCCGCTCTTGCTGAAAAAATGGAATTAGCCGGACAGCATGATTACTTATTGACCCAGATGGCTGAAAAAGACCTGCTGCTCTCATTGCGCAAGCGGGAAATATTGCGTTACAGGGAGCATATTAAGAAACTGGAAGCCAAGGCTAACAGTATTTTACATCAATGCCGCCTTTGGGTAGCGAGAGCCAACGAAGCAAAGGAAGATGCGGCAAGAATGAAAGATTTGCTGGCTAAAAATCAAAGCAGCCTGGAGGGACTTTTCACAAAACTTCAGCATTATAAGGAAAAAGACCGGGAAAACAAAGCCAGGCTGGTGGAGTTAAAAGAAAAACATGCTGTCAAGGTGGCTGGATTGCAGACAGAAATTGTAGAATTGAAACAAAAGATGGAGAGAGAAAGAGCCTCGGCGGCGCTTGAGGAGCGTAGGTTGCTGGAGGAAATAAACGACCTGAGCAATGCCCTGAAAAAAGGCTCTCAGGGTGGAAGAAGAGCAGCAGAGGGCATACATGATGGCCCAACAGGAACTGGCTGCCGCGAGAGAAGAATATAAATTCCTCGAAAAGCGGATGAGAAGCCCGCTGGTCCGTTTGGTAATAAAAATTTGCTCATATTTTAACAGGTTTTCTAAAGAACCTGTATAAATATAGACCGGTGCTTCTAACGGGTAGTTATAAATACATAGGCGAAACACGGTGTATTTTTGCTTTTTTTAAACATAATAAATTCATGGTCGGCTGTTTCCCCAAAGTATTGCAAGGAGTGAGAACCGTGAGTACTACCGATTGTGGTCCCAAGTTTGATATTATCCCCGGAGATCATGAACCGGAAGTGGTACCTGAGCCAGGCCGGCGGGACGAACCGGAGCGGCAGGATGATCCTGAGGAGGAGCCGAGACCTGGTAAAAAGGTGGCTGGTCGTGTCAAAGGTACACTTGAGTCTGTTAAGGAAATGGGATCTTCAATGCCGCTGCCCGAAGTGAAAAGCAACATTCACTGCCTAACCATTGTTGGCCAGATCGAAGGTCACCTGGTGCTGCCGCCTCAGAACAAAACTACAAAATATGAGCACATGATTCCTCAACTGGTGGCGCTGGAACAGGCTCCCGAAGTGAAAGGCATTTTGATTATGCTTAATACGGTGGGTGGAGATGTTGAGGCAGGGTTGGCCATAGCAGAAATTATTGCCAGCATGTCCAAACCTTCCGTATCTGTTGTCCTGGGTGGAGGGCATTCCATCGGTGTGCCGATTGCCGTTTCTTGCAGTTACAGTTTTATTGCTTCAACCGCAAGCATGACGATCCACCCGATCCGTTTAAATGGCCTGGTTATTGGTGTTCCCCAAACTTATGAATATCTGGATAAGATGCAGGATAGGGTAGTGCGGTTTGTCGTGGATCACTCAAATATATCAGAAGAAAAGTTCCGGGAGCTAATGTTCCGTACCGGGGAACTGGCCAGAGACATAGGGACGGTATTAATTGGTAAGGAAGCGGTGGATATCGGGCTTATCAATGAAGTGGGAGGTATCGGTGAGGCGATGAAAAAACTAAACACTTTGATTGATGAGCGTGAAAATATGAAAAAAGGGGCGCCGGTCCAATGATTTTATATACCCCAATGCAGCTTGAACTGGTGCTGGAGGGTTTCGATAAGGTAAACTACCCGGATTATCAGGAGGTAAATTATAATGGTGTTCCAATGGTAGTAGAAGACGCTGGTTTTGGAAAGAAAAAAATAGTGAAATTGTTAAGCACAAACCCTTATGATTATTTGAAAAAGGATTTGTTTCCTGGAAGCCTGATCGAATGCTAAACTCAATGAATGCTGTATTCTTGCCGGTTTTACCGGGCAATCACTTTTATTAAAAGCCAGGCCCTCGTTTTTTTAAAACAGAGGGCTAATTTTTATGTGAATTTACAAGGACTTTTAGGAGCGCCTGTGATATATTATTTTTCAGGAGGGTAAATGATGGGAACTCAGGGCCAACTTGGGGAAGAACTGAAATACGAGATAATCGGAGTTGTCCTGATGGCGCTGGGCGTGCTCGGTATTGTCAGCCTGCTGTCTCAGCCTTCCGGGCTGGTTAGCGATTTTGCAGTCAGGGTTCTGAAAAGCATTGCTGGTGAAGGTTGCTTCTTCTTCCCTATTCTGTTAATTCTGGCAGGAGGCAGGCTGGTACGCCGGCGGGGCGGGAGTGCTGTTTCCCAAAGGATGTATGGGGTAATGTTGCTCTTTTTAACAGCTCTTACCTTTATTCACCTGATTATTCCTTTAGAGGATTCCTTTAAGGCGGGGGTGGCCGGAGACGGAGGAGGTATGCTCGGTGCCCTGCTTAGTTATATATTTAGAAAATCTTTTGGTATTGTTGGTACCTACATTATTCTGATTACAGCCGGGCTCGTGGCGTTGTTGCTCTTGACAAACCTGTCCCTGGCTGCAATGGCCCAGGTGTTTTCCGCCAAAGTCCGGGAAGGTTCCAGAAAAGGGTTGCGAGGGTTGATCAACTATCTTTTTACGGAGGTGGAGGAAGAACATCAGAAAACGCCGCCCCCGCCTGTTATTATTGATCACGGAGAGCAGTTTACGATACTGGAGTCTACCCCGGCAGTACCCGGAGAGTCTGCAAAAGAGCGGGGACAGGAGGAGCAACGTGCTAAAAATAAAGAAGAACCGGCACAGGTAAGAAGCGCCGCGAGCAGGAAAGAGACGGCAGCATGTAAAAAAGACGGGGCGCCATGTGTCAGGTTGGACTTTTGGCCGGATAATTCACCCTACCAGCTACCCCCGCTGTCAATTCTATCACGCCCTTTAAGGGTTAAAAATACCCGGTTGAGCAAAGACATAAATGACAATATTCGCATTCTGGAAGAAACCCTGGAGAGCTTTGGAATCAAGGTCAAGGTGATTCAGGTTTCCCGTGGTCCTGCGATTACCCGCTATGAAATCCAGCCGCCGCCCGGTGTTAAAGTCAGCAGGATCGTGAGCCTTGCAGATGATATTGCCTTGAGCATGGCGGCACCGGGCGTCCGGATCGAGGCGCCCATTCCCGGCAAAGCGGCTGTGGGCATTGAGATACCAAATAAAGAAACTTCCATGGTACACTTGCGGGACCTGCTGGAAACTCAAGAATTTATTCAAGCTCCTTCAAAACTGACAATATCGTTGGGGAAAGATATTGCCGGCAACCCGGTTGTCGCTGACCTGGTTAAAATGCCTCATTTATTGATTGCCGGTGCCACCGGGTCGGGTAAGAGTGTCTGTATTAACACTATAATAGTCAGCATTCTCTTTAAGGCTACACCTGAAGAAGTCAAGTTCCTGATGATCGACCCCAAAATGGTGGAACTCGCCATGTATAACGGAATCCCCCACCTGGTCTCCCCGGTGGTGGTTGACCCTAAGAAGGCAGCCGCGGCCTTGAGGTGGGCCGTCAGGGAAATGGAACATCGCTACGAGCTGTTTGCCGCGGCAGGCGTGCGCGATATTACCCGCTACAACAGGATGCTAAAAAATAAGGAACCAGGTGACGACCGGCTTACGCTACCTTTAATTGTAGTGATTATTGACGAGCTTTCTGACTTGATGATGGTAGCCCCGGCCGATGTGGAGGATGCTGTGTGCCGGCTGGCGCAAATGGCCAGGGCTGCCGGTATTCATCTGCTGGTTGCGACCCAGCGTCCTTCTGTAGATGTAATCACCGGTTTGATCAAAGCGAATATCCCTTCCCGTATTTCATTTGCTGTTTCCTCGCAGATTGATTCACGGACTATTCTGGATATGGCTGGCGCGGAAAAGCTTCTCGGCAAGGGGGACATGCTCTTTTTCCCGGTGGGTGCTTCAAAACCGGTGCGGGTTCAGGGCGCTTACCTGTCTGACCGCGAAGTGGAGGATCTGGTAAACTTTCTAAAAAAACAAGCCGAGCCGGTTTATAACGATAAGATTTTGAGAGAAGAACCGGAGAAAGAGGCTGTTCCTGAAATGGAGGACGAGCTTTTGGCCCAGGCGGTGCGGCTCCTTATTGAAAGCGGTCACGCCTCTATCTCGTTGCTGCAAAGAAGGCTGCATATTGGTTACGCCAGGGCGGCCCGGTTGATTGATATTATGGAAAAGAAGGGTATAGTTGGTGGTTATGAAGGGAGCAAACCCAGGGCTGTCCTGATGACTTTGGAGCAGTTCAACCAGGTTTTCAAAAAAAATTGACTTTGACCTGTTTCGTTGACACTGCCTGCCCCATGTGTTATATATTTTGGGGAAAAGGAAACGCTAAAACAAGTGGTATGGTATAAGTCAGATGTATACAGACATAACAGTTGAAGAAGCTCTTGAACTGGACGAAGCTCTTCTGTTAGATGTGCGTTCGGAAAAGGAATATTCGGAAGATACCATCCCCGGCGCCGTCAATATCCCTGTTTTAAATAGCGAGGAACGCGCGGCGGTGGGAATAACTTACCGTAAAGGCGGCTCCGCCCCGGCGTTAAGGCTGGGGCTGGAACTGGTTTCGCCAAAGCTGAGTGAGAAACTGGCTGCTGTTGAAAAAGTGGCCTGCGGGAGGAAACTCGTGGTTTTTTGCTGGCGGGGCGGCCTTCGCAGCCAGTTCATGGCTTCGCTGCTGGATAACGCGGGGTATCAGGTTTATCGCGTGGCTGGCGGCTATAAAGCTTACCGCCGTTATGTAAACGAATACCTGAACCAGCAGCAGCTCCCCTTGAAAGCTGTTGTCCTGCATGGCCTAACCGGGGTAGGGAAGACTGAAGTTCTTGCTCGCCTGGGACAAAATGGGATACCTGCCCTGGATCTGGAAGGTCTGGCCCGGCACCGAGGATCGGTTTACGGGAAGGTTGGCCTCCCGCCTTCCCCGACTCAAAAGACTTTTGAAAGCTGGATTGTGCGGTATTTAAGAAAAGCCTGCGAAAAAGGATTTTTTGTGGTGGAGTGTGAGAGCCGGCGGGTGGGTAATCTGCTGGTGCCGCCCCTGGTGATGGAATTCATCCGGAAAGGGTATCGGGTTCTTTTATATACTTCTTTGGAAAACAGGGTGAGACGGATTCGGGAAGTATATACCATTGGACCAGATAATAATAAAGAAGAGTTACAGCAAGCAACTGCTTCACTGGTGAAAAAGCTGGGCCGGGCCAGGGTGGAAGAATTGAACAGGTTACTGGCGGAAAATGAAATTGACAGTGTTATTACTTATATGTTGAAATACCATTACGATCCTTTATATAATTACCCGGACTGTCCCGCCACAGGTTACGATCTCTGTGTAGATACTTCAGATATGGAAAATGCTTTTAACAGCATTTATAATTTTGTATCGAGTTTATCGTCGGAGTAATTACCGGTTTCGCTCAATAATATAGCCTGAGGTTAATTTAATGTTTTCATTTTATCCTCCTGGCACGCTGTTTTACGGTAGAGTAAGCTACCTTTATACAGTGACCCAAGAGTTTGGTGGGGAGGTATGCTTGTGGAGATCGGACAAAAATTAAAAGAAGCAAGGTTAAACAAAGGTCTTACCTTGCAAGCTGTCGAAGATGAGACCAAAATTCGCCGCAAGTATCTTCAAGCCTTGGAGGAGGAACAATTTCAGGTCCTCCCCGGGCCTGTATATGCAAAAGCTTTTTTGAAAACCTATGCAAGGTTTTTAGATCTCGATGTGGAAGATATCTTAAATGATTATAACAGATATCTTGCAGAAGTTACGCCTTTAGAACCGTCAGATAGGCATCCGGAAGCGAAAGACGAAGCGGGTGCTCCTGAAAAACCCCGTCATTGGCTTTATCTGGCGGCAGCGGCTGTTATTGTCGGGCTGGTCTTCCTGGTTGTTTATATCGCCAGGGTACCGGCCACGGGTAACATGGCCGGTAAAACTGTGAATGAAGCCAAAACCGGTGAACAGATTCCGCCGGTAGGGCAGCAAACTCAGGTGGAGCAGCAGCCCGCCGATATTTATGCACTGAATCTCGACCTCAACGTCAAAAGCAACCAGTGTTGGATGCGGGTTACGGTAGACGGAAACCCTGCTTTTGAAGGGACTCTAACTGCCGGCCAGTCAAAGCGCTTTGAAGGCAAAGAAAAGATCTATATAAGAGTTGGCAACGCCGGGGCGGTTGAGGCTTTATTAAACGGGCAGAACCTCGGTTTGTTGGGTGACCCCGGGGAAGTGGTAAGCCGCGAATTCAAGGCAGTACCGCATGGATAAATAAGAATAATAATTCAAAACTAAACTGTATCGCCATCAATGCTAAATACAATGCCGAGCGCTCCGGGGCCCGCGTGGGTGCCCACTACAGCGCCAAGAGTGGAAACAACAGGTTCGTCGCAGTGAAGCCTTGCCATTACTTTTTGGCGGAGTTGTTCTAATCCTGCGGAGTCATTACTATGGACGAGAGAACATTTTGTTTTTTGACCCCCGGCTTTTTCCTCGACAACCTGGATAAGTCTTTCAATTGCCTTTGTCCGGCCCCTGACCTTTTCGTAGGGGTTTACTATACCGTCTTTTAAGAATAAAAGCGGTTTGATATTCAAGATTGTACCCAGGAAAGCCTGAGCCTTGCCGATCCGGCCTCCGCGGACCAGGTAGTCCAGGCTGTCGACAATAAAGTATACATGTAACTTGAGAAGCAAATCGTTTACTATTTCAAGAACCTCCTCCTTGGTTTTTCCGGCGCGGGCAGCGCCGGCAGCTTCAAGGACAAGTTGCCCCAGCCCCATGCTGACCAGTTTTGAGTCGATCACCTCAATATCAGCTCCGGGAACCATATCCTTACCCATTATGGCAGACTGGTATGTGCCGCTCATAGCAGAGGAAATATGGATAGATATGATGCTGCCGCCTTTTGCAGCCAGCCTGCTGTAAGCTGACGCGAACTCAGGCGGAGTGGGTTGGGAGGTAACCGGTAAGTCCCGGTTTTCTGCGAGCTTGTGGTAAAATTGTTCCGCGTCAATATCCACGCCGTCCAGCAACGGATCGCACCCGTTGAAAATAACTTTTAGCGGTACAACTGTGACCCTGTAATCTCTTATGAGTTCCTTAGGCAAATCAGCGGTGCTGTCGGTTACAATATGAACTTTGTTCATCAAATACACCCTCTGTGGTTCTTTTAAAAAGCCTGATTAATTATTGCTACAAATCCTACTCAACTGAAAAGATCAAATCATAAACCGGCTGGCCGCCGTTTTGAAGTTCAAAGTCTTGATCCCTGAATTTCTCCCGCATTTTTTCGCATAGCGCTTCTGCTTGAGCGATGGGCATCGACTTGCCGAAATAAAGGGTAATCAAGCGGCCTTCGCCTTCAATCATTATTTTCAGGAGGTCTTCGAGCACACCGGCCAGGTCTGTCCCTGCACTTTTCAAATCCCCGTCGGCCAAGCCGATGAAATCCCCTTTTTTTATTTTAAGACCTTTATAAACAGTGTCGCGCACTGCTTTAGTTACTTCGCCGGAGCGGACAGATAGCAGGGCTTTTGCCATCCTGTGCCCGGCCATTTTGAAGTCGTCCTCCGGACTCAGGGCCAGGAGGGCGGCAAGGCCCTGCGGAATGCTTTTGGAGGGAATGACTGATACTTCTTTTGAGGATAACCTGCCGGCTTGTTCCGCTGTGAGGACAATATTTTTATTATTGGGGAGAATAATAATTCTTTCGGCCTGCACTTCTTCAATTGCCTTCAGGAACACGCCGGCGCTGGGGTTTAATGTCTGGCTGCCGGAGACTACGGCGTCGGCGCCGAGGTTTTTCATTATCTCCATAATTCCTTTGCCGGTGCCTACTGAAATGACCCCGAAAGATTTGCCGGAACCGGAGTTTGGCCGGTTAATTCCGGAAACGAGTTCCAGGTTCTGCTCGGCCATGTTGTTTATTTTTAAATCGTGCAGCGTTCCGTGCCTGAGGCAGCATTCCAGTACCAGCCCGGGGTTGTTGGAGTGGATATGTATCTTGGCGAGTTCCTCCCAGCCTACCACCATCAGGCTGTCCCCGTAGGGAGACAGTTCTTCCCGCATTTTTTCAAGTGGCAGGTTGCGCCCTTTGACCAGAAGTTCAGTGCAGTAAGTGTAAGCGATCGCCTGTTTGCTTTTATGGAAAACCGGCCGGTTTTGCGGGGCAGGTTTCTTTTCTGCGGCCGGTATCTCATGTACGGCTTTTGCGAATGGCGAGGCCGACTTAAGAGAGCGCAAGAAACCTTCCAGTATTACCACAAAGCCCCTGCCGCCGGCGTCAACCACTCCGGACTGCTTCAGTACCGGAAGCAAATCTGGCGTTTCCTGCAGGGCCAAAATGGCATTATTAAAGACAGTAACCATTAGCCTGAGCAGATCACCGCTCCGGCGGGCAGCCGCGCCCTCGGCCGACTTTCTCACAACAGTGAGGATCGTACCTTCAACCGGGCTCATCACGGTCCGGTAGGCAAATTTCGCGCCCTCTTCCAGGGCGCTGGCAATATCGGAGGCTGTAGCCCTTTCAATACCACTGAGAGAACTGGAAAAACCTTGCATTATTTGGGAGAGAATTACACCTGAGTTGCCTCTGGCGCCGGTTAGACCGCCGCGTGCCGCTGCTCCGGCCACCAGGCCGATATGGTTTGATTCTACAGCCTTTGTTTCTTTAACCGCTGATATCAGGGTTTGATACATATTGGTGCCTGTGTCGCCGTCCGGCACCGGAAAAACATTTAAAGCGTCAATTTCTTCCTTTGACTGTCCAAGTAGTTCAACAGCACCTTGAAGCATCATTTTAAAATCTTTACCATCAAAAGAGTAAATTGCCACTTATTCTTCTCCTGTATTAAAATGAATTTTCGATTTACTTCGACGTTCCGGCTTGTTTTCCTTTTATTATAATAATTACCGTAGCCTTTGACAATTTTCTCGGCAAGTTGTACATTTAAATAAAAATTGAGGGTAAGGTTTTAATCTGCGGCCCAGGAAAAAACTTTTGTATTATGCCTAAAATTTTTTCAAAAAAACACCTACCGGGTGCTTTTACGCAGGAATTAGCTTGTTACCGTCGAACTAGTAACTACTTAAAGGTAACAACCAGTGGTTAATTATATGAAAAAAAGGGGTTGGTTCTGCCTGCCATTATGCAGAGGAGACAGCGGCCGGGAAGATGGTTGCTCATTTTAGGTTTGAGTATCACGTTACTTTGGATAATTATTTTTTTTGCATGGGGAACAATTGCGGGCGCTGTTACCAGGGTGAAGTTTCTGTCCAGTCAAGAGGTAACCAGGACTGAGTTGCTGGAAGGAATATTAATTAAAGAAGAGAGGGTTGTAACGGCCCCGGTGGAGGGGCAACTGCAAACCATCGTCCAGGATGGAACGAGGCTTGAGGTTGGAGCCGTTGCGGCACAGGTACTTACCGCCGGCGAAGCACCCGGCGGCATTAACATATTCACACCGTCAGCAGGTATTTTTTGTACCCACCTGGACGGGTTGGAAAATATTCTTTCATCAGGAAACCTGGATATATTGGATCTTTCCAGAGTAGAAAAAACATCTGGCAAGATAACCGCCGGGAAGCACCGGGTAGAAAAAGGACAGCCGGTGTTTAAGATTATCGATAACCTGTCGCCGTTATATATCTATGCCGAAATTCCCAAGTCACACTTCCCTCTTGATCTGGCAGACAAGCCTAAGTGGCTGCCGGCGACATGGGAGAATATGTCTCTTTTAATAAAACCCCATAAATTGGCGGATAAAGGTGACCGGTGGGAAGGGATTTTTTTGTTGGCGGATTACCCGGAATCGCTTTTACACTACCGGAGGGTGCGCTTAGCTGTCACAACAGACAGACTTGAAGGGCATCTTGTGCCGGCTGGCGCTGTTGTCTACCGCGATGGTACTCCTGGTATCTACCTGGCGGTTAAGAAAAAAGCCCGGTGGGTTCCGGTTAAAATAGAAGGAGAGCTTGCCGGCATGGTGGCGGTTTCCGGGCGCGGGTTGAGTGAAGAAACCCGGTACGTTAGCAACCCTGTTTTTACGAGGGAAGGAAGCCGGGTGGAGTAAAGGAGCGAGTTGGTTGAGTGTCCTGGAAAACTTGAACCGGGTGCGGGAGCGGATCAACGCCGCCGCCCTCCGGGCGGGGCGCCGCCCGGAAGAGATAAAACTGGTGGCGGTAACCAAGACTGTACCGCTTGAGATGATCAGAGAGGCGATAAAAGGCGGGATAGTCAGTCTTGGCGAAAACAGAGTGCAAGAGTTGATGCAAAAGTATCCCGGCTTGCCGCCCGGGTTGGAATGGCATTTAATAGGCCACTTGCAGACAAATAAAGTTAAAAAAATAATTAATAAGGTGGCGTTGATTCATTCACTCGACCGGTGGTCTCTGGCGGAGGAGATCAGCCGGGTTGCCGTGAAAAACAACACTGTATGCAGGGTACTGGTACAGGTGAACGTGGCCGGTGAAGACACCAAATATGGTCTTTCTCCGTCTGAGGTGGGAGACTTTGTTGCCTCTGCCGCCCGCCTGCCGGGCCTGGATGTGCGTGGTCTGATGACTATTGCTCCGTGGACTGAAAATCCCGAAGAAGTACGGCCGGTATTCCGGCAGTTGAAGGAATTAGCTGTACGTTTAAAGAATAGTAAGACCGGGGCGGCTCTGGAGTATCTTTCAATGGGTATGAGTGGTGATTTTGAAGTGGCGGTGGAGGAAGGCGCCAATATTTTGCGAATTGGGACGGCAATTTTTGGTGAGCGGCGCATTTAATAATTTATATTGTGGGAGGGTTAAGTTTGGCTCTTAAACTGGTGGACAAGGTGCTTGGCTTTATGGGTTTTGAGGAAGATACCGGGGAGGAAGAAGAAAAGCGCAGCCGTGATGAGGTGCTTGAGGAGCAGCCTTGGCAAAAAAAGAAGGAAAAAGCCACTGTTTTAAATTTACACGCGCAGAGGCAGGTACGGGTGGTTGTGGTTGAGCCCAGATCTTTTGATGAGGTACAGGGTATTGCTGATAATTTAAAAAACCGGTGCCCGGTTATCGTAAACCTGGAGCAGGCCGATTCCGAGTTGGCCAAGCGTGTGGTTGATTTTGTCAGTGGCGCCACTTACGCGTTAAGTGGAAGCCTGCAAAAGGTTGGGAACGGTATTTTCCTTTTTGTGCCCAACAATGTTGATATAAGCAGCGAATTAAAAGCTCAAAATAAAGAAAAAGGAATATTCCCATGGGTGCACTCATAAATTACACGGGGGATGGCATGATGCCTTTAAAAGGGCAGAGAATAGGCTGCCTTGGCGGAGGCGCCATGGGCGGGGCACTGGTTGAAGGGTTACTGCGGAAAGGTTTGGTGACGCCTGCCGGGCTATATGTAAGTGACATTAATAATGAGCGGCTGGAATACCTGGGTGAAAAGCTGGGGGTTAATGTAACGACGGACAGCACTGCTGTAGTTGAGCTGGCGGATATTATTATCCTGGCTGTAAAACCGCAGGTGGCCGTTCCGTTGTTGAAAGAGATTGCACCGGCAGTAAGATTGGAGCAAACCTTCATTTCCATTGCAGCGGGGATCACAGTTGACCAGCTTGAATCTTGCTTTGAGGCTCCTGTTCCGGTTGTGCGGGTAATGCCAAATGCCCCTTGTCTGGTGGGTGAAGGGGCCAGCGCTATGAGCGCTGGGAAGCATGCCCGTAAAGAAAACATGGAAAAGGCGCTGGCAATTTTTGCGGCTGTAGGTAAGGTTGTTGAAGTTCCCGAACCGCTTTTGGATGTTGTAACAGGCTTGAGCGGCAGTGGCCCGGCGTACATGTATTTACTCCTGGAAGGATTTATTGACGGGGCTGTGCGCCTCGGTTTGCCCAGGGAGACAGCCGGGGTTTTAATCGCCCAGACTATGCTCGGCGCTGCAAAAATGGTCCTGGAAACCGGGGAGCATCCTGGTAAGTTAAAAGACATGGTAACCACTCCGGGTGGGACTACCATGGCCGGTCTTTATGTGCTGGAAGATGGAGGTGTGAGAGCGCTGATGATGAAGGCGGTTGACGCCGCCACCCGGAGATCCCGTGAAATGTCCGGTTCAAAGTAAAAGTGTGGGGGGTAAAATGGGCGTAATCAACACTGCCGTAGATGTGGCATTCAGGGTATATACTTATCTCTTGATTATCCGGATCTTGATTTCGTGGTTCCGGCACAATCCTTACCAGCCAGTAATCAGGTTTATTTACGAAATTACCGACCCTTATTTGAACCTGTTCCGGAAGATTATCCCGCCGTTCGGGATGCTGGACCTGTCGCCTATACTGGCCTTGTTTGCGTTGCAATTACTTGAATGGCTGGTTCACCAGGTATTATATCTTTTCAGGTTATATTAGAAGGATTAATATTTAGTGGTTAATAACTGCCCAGAAGCCAGCTTGTTGTTTTGAAGTATTCTGAATTCTGACTGCTGAATTCTTAATACCTGAAATTTTATTAACCGATCAAACACCGCTGGATATTCAGAAGAAAGATTTTCGCCGTGCTTTCCGGGGTTACAATCCGGAAGAGGTCGATTCTTTTTTAGACCAGGTCACGCAGGATTATGAAAAATTATACAAAGAGAACATCGATCTCTCTGAGCGGCTGGCCCAGGCTGATCAGAACATGGCCCGCTACCGTGAGATTGAGGAAGTGCTGAAAAATACGATGGTCATGGCTCAAAAAAATGCCGATGATTTGATGCGGAATGCTGAAAGAGAATCCAGGCTGATCCTGGACCGGGCCAGGATTGATGCGGACCGGCTGTCGCGGGAGGCCGAGCAGGAAGCGGTTGTACTGATCCGGAAAGCCGAGCAACGGGCTGCCGGGATGATATCTGAAGCCGAAAGTAAAGTTGGGCGAATCCTCGAAGAATACCACCGGCTTGAAAGACAGGCTCAGGTATTTAGAATAAAGTTCCGCACACTTTTAGAAGCTCAGATGAAGCTCATTGATGGTGAGGATGAGGAAGGCGTTATGAGGGGAGAAATACTTATGAATGAGCCTGTGGATGAGCCAACAGGAGAAGACGGCAAGCAGTCTGTCCCTGCATAGCTATTTTTAATATTATTATCAAAAAGCCTGCCGCTACGGGGGCTTTAGAGCAAGTAAGGGGTATGTTGTCTTGGATAATCTTTCAAGGCTTTTGAACAAGAGGCTACCTAAAGTTCAAGATGCGGGTGGGTTTTTTGTTTGTGCTGTTTTAATGCCAATTGTTGAAATTAACGGTAAACTGCACGTGCTTTTTGAGATCCGGGCAGGTCACCTTAACAGGCAGCCCAGGGAAATATGTTTTCCAGGCGGCAGGGTGGAACAGAGTGAATTTATTAGCCCGCAGGAGACTGCTATCCGCGAAACCACGGAAGAGTTGGGCATCGCCAGGGCGGAGATTAAACTTATAGGGCCTCTGGATTATGTTATAAGCCCGCTTGGAGCGTTAATATATCCTTATGTAGGGAGGATCGCCGGGTATGAGAAGATAGTTCCCAACCCGGCTGAGGTTGATGAGGTTTTCCTGGTTCCAATAAAACACTTTTTAATGAACCCACCTGCCCAAAGTAGTGTGGAGGTGGCAACACGCTATGCCCGGGATTTTCCTTTTAACCGGATTCCACCGTATTACAAGAAAGGATGGCAGACACTGGGATCTTTTCCGGTATATTTTTATGAATATGAAAATAGGTTGATCTGGGGGGCAACCGCCAGGATCCTTCATAACTTCATTAGTCTTTGCTATGAAAATAATGACTATTAAGATGAGGTATTGATTGACTTGCTTTATGTTAGAGAAGGGAAAGACGGGTTTTTTTTTTAAGGTAAGAGTACAGCCGGGAGCTGCTGCAAACCAGGTGGCGGGCCTCTATGAGGATGCTGTTAAACTCCGCCTGACGGCGCCGCCGGTGGAAGGAAAGGCGAATGAAGCCTGCCTGGCTTTTTTAGCCAGGCTCTTATCTGTTCCCCGCTCTCAGGTGGAGGTAGTATCCGGCCATACTAGCCGCAATAAAATAATTAAAGTTGCGGGTGTGAGTGCGGAAAAAATATTTAAAGCTTTCGGTCTGTAAAAAATAATCAAGCATGTTTATCACGGCGGCGTGCATTTTTATTGGCGGAAGTTGACTGCCGGGGCGCTTTTCTATATAATATTTCGTGTTGAAGTATGAAGTTTTACCTGTGAACGGGAGGAGTAAGCGGAAGCGATCCGTTCAGAGAGCCCGGGGTAGGTGGAAGCCGGGTACGGAGAACCGTTGAAAATCACCCGGGAGGCGCCGGCTGAAACCAGGCAGGGATTAAGCGCGGACGGCTCGCCACCGTTATATGGCGTGAAAGAAGCTGGCCGTTTATACGCGTTTCAGCGTTTATGAGGGCCTGCAGGAGGGTGGTACCGCGGGTAAAGAACCCGTCCCTTAAGGGACGGGTTTTTAAATTGATTAACATTAGTATCAGTGAGGTGCAAAAAATGGACTACAGTAAGACTTTGAATTTACCAAAAACCGGCTTTCCGATGCGGGCCAATCTGCCTGAACGGGAGCCGGAGTTTTTAAAGTTTTGGGATGAGATTGATATTTACCGCAAGGTTCAGGAAAAAAATAAAGGCTGCCCGAAATTTATCCTGCATGACGGCCCGCCCTACGCCAACGGACACATTCACCTGGGCCACGTCCTGAACAAGGTGCTTAAAGATATTGTGGTTAAATTTCGATCTATGTCCGGGTATGATGCGCCTTTTGTGCCCGGCTGGGATACCCACGGCCTGCCCATCGAGCAGGAGGCGATTAAGGCTTTCGGGCTGAACCGCCATAATATAGACCCGGTAGAGTTCAGGAAAAAGTGTAAAGAATTTGCCCTGAAGTTTGTAGATATCCAGCGGGAAGAGTTTAAGCGGTTGGGTGTGCGTGGTGACTGGGACAAGTCCTACCTTACCCTGATGCCCAATTTTGAGGCCCGCCAGATCGGCGTCTTCGGGGAAATGGCCAAAAAGGGCTACATCTATAAGGGGTTAAAGCCGGTATACTGGTGCGCTGCTTGTGAAACTGCCCTGGCCGAGGCTGAAGTGGAGTACGGTGATGAACAATCAGATTCCATATATGTGAGATTTCCGGTAAAAAACGGCAGAGGTGTTTTGCCGGAGGAAGCTGCTTACGTGGTAATCTGGACCACCACCCCCTGGACCTTGCCGGCCAATGTGGCTATATGCCTTCACCCGGACTTTGAATATGTGCTGATCGAGATAAATAAAGAAAAATACGTGGTGGCGAAGGAATTAAAGGACAGCTTCCTGAAAAGTATTGGTGGGCCTGATGCCGGTGTGCTGAGGGAATTTAAGGGTTCTGAACTGGAAAGAGTGGAGTGCGCCCATCCCTTTATTGATAGAACGTCGCTGGTGATTTTGGGCGATCTCGTCACCCTGGAGCAGGGCACGGGGTGCGTCCATATTGCTCCCGGCCACGGCATGGAAGACTTTATTGTGGGCAAGCAGTATGATCTTCCCGTGCTGTCACCTGTTGACGGCAAAGGCCGTTTTACCAGTGAAGGCGGCATTTTTGCCGGGCAGTTTTACCTCGACGCCAACAGCGCGGTGCTTGAAGAGCTTGAGCGCCGCGGTCATTTGCTGAAGCATGAAACCTTCCAGCACTCGTACCCGCACTGCTGGCGCTGTAAAAAGCCGGTACTCTTCCGTGCCACCGAGCAGTGGTTCGCTTCCATAGACGGCTTCCGGCAGGCGGCCCTGGACGCCATCCGGAAGGTGCGCTGGATCCCCGAGTGGGGCGAGGAGCGAATTTATAATATGGTGGCCAACCGGAGCGACTGGTGTATCTCCCGCCAGCGCACCTGGGGAGTGCCTATCCCCATCTTTTATTGTAGTAACTGCGGGAAAGATCTGATCAATGATGATACTATCAGCCATATTCAGAAGCTTTTCCGTGAACACGGTTCCGATGTCTGGTTTGCCCGGGATGCCGGCGGACTGTTGCCTCCCGGTACAAAATGCCCGCAATGCGGCTCGGCTGATTTTACCAAAGAAACTGACATTATGGATGTCTGGTTCGACTCCGGTACCAGTCACCTGGGTGTGCTTGACGAGCAGTCTGCCTGGCCGGATCTGCGCTGGCCGGCGGATCTCTACCTGGAAGGCAGCGACCAGCACCGCGGCTGGTTCAATTCCTCCCTCTCCACAGCGGTGGCCGTTACCGGTCAGGCGCCTTACCGGGCGGTGCTGACCCACGGTTTTGTGGTGGATGAACAGGGACGGAAAATGTCCAAATCCCTCGGCAATGTGGTCGACCCGGCCAAAGTGATTAAACAATTGGGCGCTGATATCTTGCGCCTTTGGGTAAGTTCGGCCGATTACCGGAGTGACCTGGCGGTTTCTCCCAACATTTTGAAGCAAATTACTGAGGCTTACCGGAAAATCCGGAACACCTGCCGTTTCCTCATTGGGAACTTATACGATTTCGACCCGGCTAAAGACCGTGTGAAATACGAGCAATTACCTGAAATTGACCGCTGGGCGCTCTTAAAATTACAAAAGTTAATCCAGCGGGTCATTGCCGCCTACCGGGATTATGAATACCACGTCGTTCACCATGCTGTCCATGGCTTTTGTACGGTCGATATGAGCGCCCTCTACCTGGATATCATCAAGGACCGGCTTTACACTGCACCGGCCCGTTCTACCGAACGCAGGGCCGCTCAGACTGTCCTGTACGAAGTGCTAACCGCCCTGGTACGCCTGCTGGCTCCGGTGCTGGCCTTTACCTCGGAAGAAATCTGGCGTTATGTGCCTGGTGACAAGGAGGGTGTGATCAGCGTTCAGCTTGCTGATATGCCGGAAGTTAAGGAAGAGTATCTTGACGGGGAGCTGGAACAAAAATGGGGGCGGCTCCTGGATGTTCGTGGCCAGGTGACTAAAGTCCTGGAAATGGCGCGGCGTGATAAAGTGATCGGAAACTCATTGGAAGCATCCGTCAACCTGTATGCGGATGAAGAACTTTACAGTTTTCTGGAACCGCTGTCTGCCGAACTGCCCACTGTATTTATTGTCTCTGGTGTTTCTCTAAAACCTTTGAACGAAGCCCCGGACGACGTTAAACGCTTCGAGACCTATCCTGAGCTGGCTGTGTCCATCCAGCCGGCCAGGGGGAAAAAATGCGAACGCTGCTGGATGTACCACGAAGATGTAGGGGCTGATCCCGATCACCCGACCATTTGCCCGCGGTGCGCACAGGCAGTAAAAAGTTAAAGGTAACTATTCACTAAACCCGTGGAGGCACGGCTTTATTGCTAGTGAACGACTTGCGAAGCGCCGATAACAGCACTCGGCGAAGCTGAGGATGCGAAATTGGGGGCGCGGACAAGGATGTCCGCGCCAGCCTTCACCGAACCAGGACGGTGAGTTGAAGACGGCCCAATTTCTGCCGAAGCGAGTCGCAAGTGCTGTCGGCGCGAAGCACTGGAGTGAGCGGCGATAACGCCGTGCCTTAGTAGCGGTTTCACTGAATATATACAGTTAAAGTTGATGTAAGAAAATCGAATGTGAAAAGTAAGAAACCTTCCTCCAAAGAGGAAGGTTTCTATTTAAAGAGCCCGTAATGACCATTGCTTTAAAATCATGAAATCCTTTAGAAGTCTATAGCAATTTATTGATCGCTATGAGCTTCATGCTAAAAATCAAGGACTTTTAGCATTTTGGAATCATGATTATCTTAGCTTTACCGGTAAATACCTTTTTTGACTTACAACAATCGGCTTTGACTGATGCAAACCCTTTTTTAGAACATCTACCGGTATACCGGCCAGTTAACTCCTGGCCCGGCCATTACGAACCCTTGTGATAGTATTTTGCCCTCAAATACAGATATTATTAAAATATTTTTTTGTTAATATTATCCACAGGAAAGTATGATAATATTATTAACGGTGGTGTGATATGTTTTTCTTGATTTTAACCGTAACGCTGATATTGGACCAGGTATCCAAAACCTTGGTGAAGATTTTAATGCATTATGGCGAATCTATCCCGGTTGTGCCGCCGGTTTTTTATCTGACTTATACTCTTAATCCGGGGGCTGCGTTTGGTTTGCTGGCATACCGGACTCCGTTGTTTATTGCCGTAACGGTATTGCTTACCGCCGGGGTATTGCTGGGGTATAAAAGACTGCCCCGGGAGCGCCGCCTGCTGCATTACGGTTTGGGATTGATTTTAGGCGGGGCGCTGGGTAATCTCGCGGACCGGTTGAGGTACGGTTTCGTGGTTGATTTCCTGGACTTTCGCGTATGGCCGGTTTTCAACCTGGCCGATACGGCTATCGTTGCCGGAGCCTGTTTGCTGATCTGGGAATTGTTAAAGGGCGACGATCTGAAAAATGACGGCAAAAAACCAGAAAAGGAAAGTGGAATTTAATGCCGGAAATGAATTTCTTTCAGGTAGACGGAGCAGGCGCCGGAAAGCGCCTGGATATTTACCTGACCAGCGTGGCAGAGGGATTGAGCCGTTCCTTTATCCAGAAGCTAATTGCGGAAGGGATGGTCAAGGTTGACGGTGAGGCGGTACGGGCCAGTTATAGAGTTAGGCCGGGGGATCTGATAGCATTGAATATCCCTGAGACGGAAGATTTGGAAGTAAATCCGGAGCCCATCCCCATTGATATCTATTACGAGGATAACGACGTCATCGTGGTGAACAAGCCGCGGGGAATGGTGGTGCACCCGGCTGCGGGCAATTTTTCCGGCACGCTGGTAAACGCTCTCCTTTTCCACTGCCGGGATTTATCGGGGATTAACGGAGTGACCCGGCCCGGTATCGTGCACCGGCTGGATAAGGATACTTCCGGCCTGATTATGGTTGCCAAAAACGATGCCGCCCACTTCAGCCTGGCTGAACAATTGAAGGACCGGCAGGTTAGACGCCGGTATCTTGCCCTGGTGCATGGGCGTGTCCGTGAGGAATCAGGCGTGGTGGACGCCCCAATCGGGCGTGACCCCGGTGACAGGCAGAAGATGGCCGTGCTGGATAGAAACTCGAAACACGCGGTCACTCATTACCGTGTGCTCAACCGCCTTGCCGGATATACTTATCTCCAGTTGAAACTGGAAACCGGCCGCACCCACCAGATCAGGGTCCATATGGCCTATATCGGCCATCCCGTGGTGGGTGACCCGAAATATGGCCCTGCCCGGCCTCATTTTGGCCTGGACGGGCAGTTTCTCCACGCCGCGGTGCTTGGTTTTAAACACCCGCGCACTGGTAAATACCTGGAGTTTGATGCGCCTCTGCCCCGGGAACTCCAAGAAGTTCTGGATAAACTGAATAAACTGACGCCTGAAGAATAATTAATAAAACTCCATGAAAAGCAAGGGACTGAACATTATTGTGTTCATGTCATCAGGAATTGTTGAAACAGCCGGGAGGAAATGGTACGGTTACGCCGCTTCAGCGGCGTTTTATTTTAAATAAATAATTTTTATTTTATCTTGAATAGCAATAAAAATAATCTATCAATATAATAAAGGAATCTTGTTATTTTTATTGAATTATTGTCCTGACCGGTAAATCCCAGTTGGGGTATCTATATTCTATTTCATGTTGTCAGAATATGTAGAATTTAAATCAAATGATACAGCAGAAGCGCAGTAATGAGCAAAGCCGGGATTACTTTGGCAAGGAGGTGAGATAAGCATGAGTACAAAGCTTAAGTTCAAAACATGGTTCTCAGGCTTTATGTCTAATTGCTGAGCATGTGATGCCGCTGTTCCGGCTGGAGTTTCCAGACAAGAATATGCGAACTGCACAGCTTACAGGCATCATATGCGTTGGCAAAGTGACCCGGCATATGTACTCATGGCTTTCTCAAAGGAAATAGACGGGGTGTTTGCCGGGAGCAACCCTGTTTCCTGCAAAGAGGAGATGGCTTCTTAACCCAAAGTGTCCGATAGAGGCTGTTCAACTAAAGAAGGAATATAACTGTGAGGCCTATTGAGCTAAGCTGGCGCGGTTTTTCTGGTACTACTTCATCAGGAGTGTGATAAAAATGAGTGCAGAACTCAGATATAAACCAAATATGGTGGGTATTGTATGCAACTGGTGTTGCTACGGCGGTGCAGACCTGGCGGGAGTTTCCCGTTTTCAATATCCCCCTTACATTAAGCTGATAAGGGTGATGTGCTCCGGCAGGGTTGACATGGGACATATATTCCGGGCTTTTTCAAATGGAGCGGACGGGGTCTTTGTCGGCGGTTGTCATATTAACGACTGTCATTATATTACTAACGGGAACTACGACGCGTATAGCATGGTCCAGATATGTAAAAAAATACTTGGTTTCATCGGCGTGACCCCCGAAAGATTAAGGATTGAATGGGTATCTGCGGGCGAAGGAATCCGTTTTGCCAATATTATGAATGAATTTAGCGCGGAGATACAGAAACTGGGACCTCTCGGCAAAAGCGAAGGAATGGACGAAAATACATTAAAGTTCAAACTTGAATCAGCTATGAAACTAGTTCCATATATTAAGCTGGTGGAAAGGGAGAGGCTGAGAGTACCTTCCAGGATACCGGAAGAAGATTTTTATAAGTTTTTCACCAGCGACGAGTTTAACAGGTTGTTTAACGAAACAATTGTAGAAAAACTGGTAATAAGCCAGATCATCACACTTTTGAGGAAAGGGCCTCTTACAACCGGAGAGATCGCTAAGGTTTTAGGCCTGACCCCGTCTGAAGTATCAAGGCACCTCAGCAGTTCGTCAAGGCAGAGATTTGTCAGGTACGATGAAGACCTCAAACGTTACGCTCTGGCGTAATAAAACCTGATGAGGGTGGAGAGAATGGAAAAAGAACAAATTAATGACCAGGTTATAGAACAGATTTCTAAAAGTTTCGGAAATAGTAATTTTGGCGATGTTATGGTTGTCGGCGGTGGGATCAGCGGTATTCAAGCCGCGCTTGATCTTGGCACTGCGGGTTTTAAAGTTTACCTGGTGGACAAAGCGCCGACCATTGGCGGCCACATGGCCCAGCTTGACAAGACCTTTCCCACTAATGACTGCTCCATGTGCATTGAATCACCTAAATTTGTTGAGTGTAACAGGCATCCCAATATAGAGATCATGACTTATACTGAAGTTGACAGTGTGGAAGGGGAAGCGGGGGACTTCAAGGTAACTCTGTTTAAAAAGCCCAGGTATATTGATGAGAGCAAATGCACGGGTTGCACTGTCTGTGCAGAGTACTGCCCTGTCGTGTACCCTGATCAATTCAATCAAGGAATATCGAATAATAAAGCCATCCATATATACTTCGCTCAGGCAATCCCCCTTAAACCTTATATAGATGAGAGCTGCCTCTACCTTAAAGAAAAGAAATGTCAGATTTGCAAAGGAGTCTGTAAGACTAATGCCATAGATCTTAATCAAACGGGGGAAAAGGTAGATGTAAAAGTAGGGGCGATAATTCTGGCTCCCGGTTTTGAGCCGTTTGATCCCCGATTGAGGAGTGAATATCACTACGGGGAGTTTGCAAACGTGGTCACCAGCCTTGACTACGAGCGGCTGTTATGCGCTACCGGGCCATATGAAGGCGAGATACTGCGCGCTTCTGACAAGAGGCACCCCCACAATATAGCCTGGATTCACTGTGTCGGTTCAAGGCAGGTTCTCCCCGGCGGCAACAGCTATTGTTCGGCTGTATGCTGCACGTACACCCAGAAACAGGTGATTTTGACAAAAGACCATGACGCTGAGACGCGGTGTACGATATTCCACAATGATATCCGTTCCTACGGCAAGGATTTCGAGCGGTTCTACCAAAGGGCAGAGAATCTCCCCGGGATCCGGTTTATCAGGAGCTACACGTCAATAGTGAGAGAGGACCCGGAGACCAGGAATGTCA
>Ga0067045_1028269_pt1 | contig 37793 bp, 22 predicted proteins | sample TerdegcTABiofilm_FD_59184 | JGI IMG/M metagenome (GOLD analysis project Ga0067045, IMG submission 59184) | Combined Assembly of (Gp0054472, Gp0054536) Wastewater bioreactor microbial communities from Singapore -Terephthalate degrading... | reverse complement strand
ATGGATCGGCTCCTCGAGAATCCAGTTGCCCCCCCGCCCGAGATCGTAGCGCCAGCCGTCTGAGCCGAGCCGATAGGGGTTCCGCCATAACTCGATCAGGGCATATTGTGGGTCGCCGATCGCCCCCGCGTCGACCAACTGCTTGACCTTGCCCCACAGCGAGGAGAAGCGGAACTCGTGCCCCACGGCGATTTGCCGGCCCTTGGCACGCGCCCGTTGCACGAGGTCCTCGCACTCGGCGACAGACAAGGCCATCGGCTTTTCCATCAGCAGGTGCTTGCCTGTCTCCAGGACGTCGCGGCCCACCGGATGGTGCAGATGGGACGGAAGGACCACGTCGACGACCTCGATCTCCGGCCGCCGGAGCAGTTCGCGGTAGTCGGCCACCACCGCGGCTTCCGGATGCGCAGCCTGGGCCTCGGCGCGGCCGCTCTCCGACTGCTCGGCGATCACCGCTAGGTGCGTCTGCTCGCCCTCGGCAATCACCCGGGCGTGATGGCGCCCCCAGGCACCGTATCCGATCAATCCAAAAAAGACTTTACTCATAAAAACCTTTCGGCTATAGTATTTTCGATTTCAAAAGAAATGTCAAGCGCTCAACGGGGGAATCGGACATGAGCAGCCGGAAAGCGCGCTGGACGAAGGTCTCTCGCCTCCCTCGGAAATGGCGGCTTGGCGGGGAGAACGGCCCCGGCCGATCCTCCCCAGCAACGCCGCTCTCGCGCCGGCGGTTCCTGGCAACGGCCGCGGCCGGGGTGCCGGCCGTCCTCGCCTCGGGCCTGCTCAGCGCCGCGCCGGGAAGCAAGTTGTGCCACGCCTGCATCGGAGTGACCCGGATGGGCCACAACGACTTGGTGAACTTCCAGCGGCACGCCCGGGTCGAGATCGTGGCGTTGTGCGATGTGGACACGCAGCATCTCGAGTCGGCGGCGAAGCTCGTGCCGGGCGCGCGGCTCTATACCGACTGGCGCGAACTGTTCGACAAGGAAGGCGACAAGATCGACTCGGTCAATGTCACCACGCCCGACCACATGCACTTTCCGATCGCCTACCGGGCGGTCCAGCGCGGCAAGCACCTCTACTGCCAGAAGCCGATGTGTCACGACCTGGCGGAGGTCAGGAGGCTCACGGAGGCGGCCGTCACGAAGGGGGTCGTCACGCAGCTCGGCACCCAGCACGCCTCCGGGATCGGCGACCGGATGACCGTCGAGTTCCTCAAGGGGGGCGTGATCGGCCGGATCAAGCACGTCTATCTCTGCTCCAACCGGGCCGCTCCGAACCGGATCCAGGGGCCGCGTCCTCCGCAGGGCACCGAGCCGCCGCCGTCTCTGAAGTGGGACCTGTGGATCGGCACCGCGCCGATGAGGCCGTATGCGCCTGACGTGTATCACCCGGCCACCTGGCGAGGGTGGCTCGACTTCGGCACCAGTTGGTGCGCCGACATGGGCTGCCATATCCTGGATGCCACGTGGCGGGGCCTGGACCTGAAGGCCCCGGTGAGCGTGACCGCCGAGGTCGAGGAGTCCTGGAAGGCGTCGGCCGCGCGGCGGGCCGACAACTGGCCGCAGAGCGAGCACGTCACGTGGGTCTTTCCCGGCAACGAGCGGACCGACGGCAAGGAGCTTGTGGTCGAGTGGTTCGACGGCCCCTATTTCCTCCCGCCGAAGGCGGCCCAGGCGTACAAGGTGACGGAGCGCTACCCGTCGGAGGCCGCCTTGCTGGTCGGTACCGAAGGCGCGCTGATGCAACAGGTGGGCACCGGGCCGCTCCTGCTTCCGCTGGGAAAGTTCAAGAACTACCCGCGGCCCAAGCTGAAACCGCGGAACCACTATCATCATTTCGTCGATGCCTGCCTGGGCGGCGAGAAGACCGAATCGCACTTCGCCCAGACGGCGCCGATGACAGAGACAATCCTCTTAGGGACGATCGCGATCCGTTGCTTCGGGCAGAACCTGACTTGGGACTCCGCTCGGATGAAGTTCCCCGGATGCCCGGACGCAGAGCGTTACCTGAGACGCGACTACCGCGCCGCCTGGGAGGTGGGGTGAGGGGAGAGGGGAGAGGGGAGACGCGGGGAGTGTGCTCGGCGCGGGTCTCCCGACCCCGCCGGATACGCGCGCTCGGCGCGGGTCTCCCGACCCCGCCGGATACGCGCGCTCGGCGTGGGTCTCCTGACCCCGCCGGATGCTGACCGCAGGTCTCACGCTAGGCCACGGATCAGGGCTCAGAACCAGAGAATCCGACAGGAGCGACTCCCGTGGAAAGCTCGGCCCCTAATCCCCAGCCCCCAATCCCTAATCCCCAATCCCCGATCCCCAATCCCTCACCACCCCCGGGTCGCTGGTATCGCGGCGTGACGGGCTACCAGTGGCTGGTGCTGGTGATCGCCTCGGCGGGCTGGGTGTTCGACGCCTTTGAGGGGCAGGTCTTCAACATCACCCGCAACGACCTGCTGACCGACATCCTGCGTACCTCCTCCGATGCACCGGCGGTGCATTGGTGGGGCGAGGTCTTCCTCGGCGTGTTCCTCGTGGGCGGCGCGTTTGGCGGGATCGTGTTCGGCATGTTGGGCGACCGGTGGGGACGCAAGCCGGTCATGGTCGTGACGATCCTCTTCTACTCCCTGTTCTCGGGCCTGACCTACTTCGCGACCGATCTCTGGCAGGTCGGGGTGTTGCGATTCCTGGTTGCGATGGGCGTCGGCGGGGAATGGGCCGTCGCCGCCACCCTGGTGGCCGAGGTCTTCCCAAAGCACGCCCGGGCCCACGCCTCGGGGATCTTCCATGCCACGAGCTGCCTGGGCACGTGGATTGCGGCGCTTGCGGGACTGGCGGTCGGCACCCAGTGGCGCTACGCGTACCTGATCAGCATCGTGCCCGCGTTGCTCGTGGTCTGGGTCTGGTCGAGCGTCCAGGAGCCGGAGAGCTGGCGGCGAGCCCGGGAGAAGGCCGCGACCGGCGAAGGGGCGAAGCTCGGGAGCCTCCGCGAGTTGTTTCTTCACCGGGTGTGGGGGCCGCGGGCGATCCTCGGCATGGTGCTGGCCGCCGTGGGGCTGGGCACGTTCTGGAGCGTGACGATCGCCGGCCAGGACCTCGTCCGCGATCTGTTGGCGCGCGCCAACGTCCAGTCCGAGGCCCTCACGCCCGCCGAGATCGCCACCAAGGCCAAGTTCGCCTATGGCGTGGTCGAAACCATCGGCATGCTCGCAGGGCTGCTGTCGTTCGGGCCGCTTTGTGTACGTCTTGGCCGGAGGCGGACGTTTATCCTGTTGCAGGCCCTGTCGCTGGTCATCGTGCCGATCACCTGTTTCGTGCCGGCGACCTACACGCAGATGCTGCTGCTCTTACCGCTTCTCGGCTTCTCGACGCTCAGCGTCCACGCCGGATTCGCGATCTACTTCCCGGAGCTTTTTCCGAACCACCTCCGCTCCACGGGCGCAGGGTTCTGCTTCAACGCGGGCCGGCTGGCGGCCTCGCCCGTGCTGGTCTTCTCCGGTTGGCTGAAGTCCCTGCCCGGGATCAGCCTCCCGCTGGCCATTACGCTGATGAACCTCCTGTTCGTCCTCGGCATCGCGGTCATGCTCTTTCTGCCGGAGACGAAAGATCAACCCTTGCCGGAGTGAACTGCCGTGACCACAAACTCGATGCCCGATTACCTGAGCGTGCCGGCCTCCGACCTCGGCAAGGGCACGCCCGTGCGGGTCCGAGTGCTCGGCGACATGGCCGCCCTCGGACGCGACGCGGCGGAGGCGATGCGGCAGGAGATCGTTGATGCGCATGCGGCAGGGCACGGGGCGACGCTGATCGTGCCGGTCGGGCCCGTCGACCAGTTCCCGATCCTGGCGGCAATGATCAACGAGGAGCGGATCGATTGCCGCGGCGTCGTGCTGATCAACATGGACGAATACCTGACCGACGACGACCGCTACGTGCCTCACGATCATCCGCTGAGCTTCCGCGGATTCATGGACCGGCTCTTCTACGGCCGGCTCGATCCCGCCCTGGCGCCGCCGCCGGAGCATCGCGTGTTTCCCGATCCGCAGGACCCGGAGGCCGTGTCGCGTCTCATCGAGAGCCGCGGCGGCGTCGACGCCTGCTTCGGCGGGATCGGCATCAACGGCCACTTCGCCTTCAACGAACCGCCCCCGCCCGGCACGAGCATGAGCGTCGAGGAGTTCGCCGCCCTGCCGACGCGGGTCGTGTCGCTGGCGTGCGAGACGCGCACGATCAACTCAGTCACCGTCGGCGGAGAACTCGCGGTCATTCCGCGGCGTGCCGTCACCGTGGGCGCGAAGGAATGCCTCGGCGCCCGCCGGTTGCGGCTCTACGCCAACCGTCCCTGGCAGAGCGCCGTGGTCCGCCGCGCGCTGCACGGCCCGATCACCGCGGCGTGCCCGGCGTCGCTCATGCGGCTCCACCCGGACGCCGTGCTGACCGTAGCCGACTACGTGGCCCAACCCCCGAACATCATGCTGCGATGACCCGATGAGACTGGACTTTCGCGAAGAACGGGTGCTTGCGGTGGTCGCCCATCCGGACGACGCGGAGATCCTCTGCGCCGGCACCCTGGCCCGCGCCAAGGCCGAGGGCGCGGAGATCGGCGTTGTGGTGCTCTGCAAGGGCGACGGTGGACAGCCGCCGCAGCCGGTCCGCGACCTGGCCGCGGTGCGTCGCCGCGAGATGGGCGCCGCCGCGTGCGTGCTCGGCGCCCGGCTCTTCTGCGGCGGCGTCCCCGACGGCGGGCTGACGGACGACCGGCCCACGCGCATGCGCCTGGTGGAACTCTATCGCCGCTTCCGGCCCACGTTGGTACTGGCGCATTGGCCTCGGGACTACCACGCCGATCATCGCGCCGCAGCCGTGTTGGCGGAGGCGGCCTCCTGGCTCTGTGCCTCGCGAGGCCAGAAGACCAGGTCGGCGCCGGTGGCCGCGCAGCCGGAGCTGTGGTGGATGGACGCGGTCGGCATGAGCGGTTTTGAACCGGGCTTCTACGTGGATGTCTCCAGCTTCCTGGCGATCAAGGAGGAAATGCTGGCCTGCCACGGCAGCCAGATTGCACGCAGCGGCGACGGCGACTTCTCGCCCCTTCTGGACCTGATGCGACTCCAGGCCGCAACGCGCGGCGTCCAGGCAGGCGTTGCGTCGGCCGAAGCATTCCAAGCGTATCACGCCTTCAAACGAACCCGTGCCTGGTGAACGCGCGATCGAAAAACCAGCGATGGACTGCGACGGGCGTGGGGAGGGATGAAGGATGAAGGATGAAGGATGAAGGATGAAGGATGAAGGATGAATGATGAATGATGAAGGATGCGCCGCGAATGATCGGTTTCGGATCCCCCTGCGTCCTGCGTCCTGCCCACTGCCCACTACCCACTGCCCACTGCCCACTGCCTACCGCCCACTGCGTCCTGCGTACTGCCTACTGCCTACTGCCTACTGCCTACTAACCCATGACCCAACCCAAATCCGCCACGTTCGTGCCGGCCGGCGTTGGTCCGGTGCGGTACCTTGAGAAGTCTAATCCCAAGAACTCCGGGCTCGAACTCCTGAGCTACGGCGTTTACGAGTTGAGCGGGTCGGCCCATAGCGGTTTGCTGGCCCATCCCGGCGAGGAGGCCCTGCTGTTCTGCTGGCAAGGCGAAGCCGAGGTGACGCTCGACGGGGCCGTCTTTGCGCTGCGCCGCTACGACGTGCTCTACGTGCCGCGCGGCGCGACCTACCGGCTTCGCCAGACGGCGGGCGAGAGCCGCCTGATCCTTTGCCGCGCTCCGGCCGCCAGTGCGCATCCGGCGTTTCACGCCCGCTGGAGCGAGTTTTGCCACGACGAGCGCCGGATCCGGCATCTCGACGGGAAGGACGTGTACCTGATGTTTGACGTGAGCGAACCCGCCGACAAGCTCATCGCCGGATACACGATCTTCCGGCCGTTCCAGCGATCGTGGCCCCCGCACAACCACACCGATCAGGAGGAGGTCTACATCTTCCTTCAGGGGCACGGCGCCATGGAGGTGTATGCCGACGAGAAGACGAAGACCTTCGTGCATTCGGTCGGGGAAGGGGATGCCGTCACGATCCCGCTCTTGAACTACCACCCCGTCTTCAGCCAGGAGGAAGAACTGCACTTTCTCTGGTGCATCGCCGGCGCGCGTTACTGGGTGGGGGACAAGAGCAAGGACTTCCTGGCCGGCAACGTCGACAAGCTGACCACCTGAACCGCCCTCCCGAACGAGACCCACGACATGGCCCCTTGTGAGGGGGTCCACGCCATAGACATTCCCCGGAAATCTGTGGTATCCTGAGTTCAGGACGCGATCCCGGGGATTTCGAGCCGGACCTGAACGGCGTGGCGTCGGGGCGCGGGCACTGTCGGTGCTTGGAGGTGGGGGAGCATGCCGAAGACGACATGGGTAGTTGCCGTGGTCCTCATGGCCGGCGTCAGCTACGCCCAGAGACCCAGCGTGACTTCGAGCGTCTTTGAGACCTCGCTTCGGGCAACGCCGGAGTCGGCGATCGACAGGATCGTCTCCCGGAAGCTGGACTCGATGAACCTCCATCCCACGCTCTGCTCCGACGCGGTGTTTCTCCGCCGGGTCTATCTCGACGTGATCGGGACGCTCCCCACGTCGAAGGAGGCCCGGGAGTTCTTCGAGAGCAAGAACCGGAGCAAGCGCCGGGTATTGATCGAGCGGCTGCTCGAACGAGAGGAGTTTGCCGATTACTGGTCGATGAAGTGGGCCGATGTCCTGCGGATCAAGGCCGAGTTCCCGGTGAACTTGTGGCCGAATGCCGCCCAGGCCTATCACCGTTGGGTCCGCGCCTCGATTGCGGCCAACAAGCCGTACAGCAAGTTTGCCCGGGAACTGCTCTCCTCCAGCGGCAGCAACGTCCGGGTCGGGCCGGTGAACTTCTACCGGGCCACCGCGAGCCGCACGCCCGAGGGACTCGCCGGGGCCGTGGCGTTGACCTTCCTGGGCACGCGGGTTGAGGGGTGGCCGGCAGAGCGGCTGGCGGGCATGGCGGCCTTCTTCTCGCAGGTCGGTTACAAGCCCACCGCGGAATGGAAGGAAGAGATCGTCTTCTGGGACCCCTACGGCCTCAGCAAGATTCCCGGCAGCGTAGCCCCCGGCAAGGCGGCCCTGACGCCCGAGAAGGCTACCCCCCAAGCGCCGCAACCGGCGGCCGAGCCGGCGGTCGTGTTGAAGACCCCGGCGCCGTTCCGGGCCGTGGCCCCCGACGGCGCGTCGGTCATGATCCCGACGGACCGCGATCCGCGCGAGATGTTCGCCAACTGGCTGATCCGGCCGGGGAATCCCTGGTTTGCCAAGTGCGCGGTGAACCGCATCTGGGCGTGGCTCCTGGGCCGCGGCATCATCCACGAGCCGGACGACATCCGGGACGACAACCCGCCGGTCTATCCCGAGCTGCTGGAATACCTGGAAAATGAGTTCATCGACAGCGGCTACGACTTGAAGACCGTGTATCGGTTGATCCTCAACTCCCGGACGTATCAGTCGTCCTCGCTGCTTCGGACGAAGAACCCGAAGGCGGAGGCCTACTTCGGCTGCTATCTTGTGAGGCGTCTGGACGCCGAGGTGCTCATCGACGCCATCAACCGAGTCACCGGCACGACCGACCTGTACACCAGCGCGATCCCGGAACCGTTCACCTACATTCCGGCCGATATGCCGGCGGTCGCGATCGCGGACGGGAGCATCACGAGCCCCTTTCTGGCCTTGTTCGGCCGGTCGGCGAGGGCGACCGGCATGCTGACCGAGCGTCCGAGCAGGCCGCTGCCGGGCCAGTGGCTGCACATGCTGAACTCCAGCCACATCCAGAACAAGCTTGAGAGCGGCACGTGGATGAAGACGTTGACCGAGTCCGGCGACCGGTCGCTGGAGGAAATCATCGACGAGTTGTACCTGACGATCCTCTCGCGCTACCCGACGCAGGACGAATTGACTTCCATTATGGAGTATCTGTTCTTCACGGTCGGCGACAAGCCCGCGGCGGCAGCCGGCAAGTCGCCGCCCTCCGCCGGGAAGGCCCCGGGGAAAGGCCGCCCCGCCGCGAACCGCCTGCCCCGGCTAAGCGGTCAGCAGAAGCGCAATAACTCGATCGACATCGCCTGGGCCCTGATGAATAGTATCGAATTCCTTTACCGGCACTAGCAGAGCATTTCGGAACCGGCACGGGAGTAGGTTATGCTTCAGCATGACGATTCCTTAAGCGGGTTATGCTGAAGCATAACCTACAGGGGGAGAACCGATCATGAACCAACCGGATCGCGAAGCGGCAAGGATTTCTCGACGCGAGGTGATCCGCCGGGGCGTCGCGGGCGCGGCAACCTTGGCGGTCGCCGGCCATCTCGGTTCCGCGTCGCTCACTGCGGCGGAAGACGCGAAGGACGCGAAGGCCGTCAAGGCCAAATCGGTCATCCAGATCTTCCTTTGGGGAGGCATGTCGCACAACGACACCTGGGATCCCAAACCGGAGTCGGGCCGCGAGTACATGGGCGACTTCTCCGAGACCGTGGAAACCAACGTGAAGGGGATCCGGCTCAACGCCCTCTTCCCTCTTCTGGCCAAACAGGCGGACAAGTTCTCGCTCATCCGCAGCATGACCCACGGGAACAACGGCCACGAAACGGCGGCCTACCTCATGCAGACGGGTCATCCGCCGGGGGAGCGGATCTCGTATCCGAGCGTCGGGGCCGTCTTCGCGATGGCGAAGGGCCGGACCTACGAGGGCTTGATTCCGCCCTACGTCGTGCTGACCGCGCCGCAAGGCCGCTTCTCCGAGGAGGGTTTTCTCGGGCCGAAGTACAAGCCCTTCGCCACCGGCGGCGACCCCAGCCGTCCGCGATTCGAGGTCGAAGGCATCGTGGCCCGCGGCATCACCGACGACCGTCAAAAAGGCCGGCGCCGCCTGTTGCGCAACTTGGACACCCTGGGCAACGCGCTGAGCTACAACGAGGAGATTTCCGCCACCCAGGCTGCCAAGGATGCCGCCTACGAGTTGATCTTGGGTAAAGGCAAAGACGTGTTCGACCTTTCCATGGAGAAGCCGGAGTTGCGGGACCGGTACGGAAAGAACACGTTCGGGCAGGACTGCCTCGTGGCCCGGCGCCTTGCCGAGGCGGGCGTCCCTTACATCGTCATCAACTATCCGGCAGGCTGGGATACGCACAAGGATCACTTCGCCACCATGCGGCGGCAGTGCCCACAGTTGGACCAGGGCCTGGCCACGCTGCTGGCGGACCTCCAGGACCACGGTTTGCTGGAGAGCACGCTCGTCTGGTGCTGCGGCGAATTCGGCCGTGGTCCCAAGGTCGATTGGCAGCCGCCGTGGAACGGGGGCCGCAACCACTACGGCAAGGTGTTCTCCGTGCTGGTGGCGGGCGGGGGATTCAAAGGCGGACAGATCGTCGGCTCTTCCGATCCGAAGGGGGAAGAGGTCAAGGACCGGCCCGTCTATCCGGTCGACCTGCTTGGCAGCATCTACCACCTGGCCGGCATCTCCACGAAGGCAAAGCTGCCCCATCCGATGGGCGTCGATGCCTACGTGTTGCCCGACGCCGCGGAGAACGTGAAGTCGGCCGGCCTGTTGACCGAGATCATGTGAGGCGAGCAGGGATTAGGGATTAGGGATTAGGGATTAGGGATTGGGGATCGGGGATTGGGGATCGGAACGGGGCCATGCTGGGGCCCGGACTGTGAAATCGGGGAGCGTTCAAGGGTGGCATGCCGTCACGCGGCTTCCGCGGGTCGGCATGCTGTACCCGAGACATCCCGACACGGCGCGACGGCATGCCGCGCACTCCTCTCCAGCCCCCAAACTCTAATCCCCAATCCCTCACGACAACGGAGCGGCTTATGAACAGAGTTCAGCTTGTGGCGCCGATGCTGACCGTGGTACTGGCCGCGGCCTCCGCGGCGATCGGCCAACCCCGGCCCTATATCGGATATGTCTATCCCGCGGGCGGGCAACAAGGGACGACGTTCCGCGTCAAGCTCGGGGGGCAGAACCTCAACGGCGTCAACGGCGTGATCGTCTCCGGCAAAGGCGCCTCGGGGAAGGTGGTCGAGTATCTCCGCAAGCTGGGCGTCCAGGAATCGGCCCTGCTCCGCGAGCAACTCGATGAGCTGAAGAAGGATGTTCCGAAGAAGAGTTGGGACGCGCTGGCAGAGGCCACCGTGGGGACCGACGCGTCGATGAACGCGGATATCGGGATGCTGAGCAAGGAGATGATGTCCCGCCTGACGCTGGGCGGGCACGGATCGGGGGTCCGGACGGTCCAACTCGACAAGCTGGGCATCGACCGGAATCTCGCGAATCTGATCATGCGGATCCGCACCCGGATGACGGAGTACGTCCAGCGCCCGGCCAGCGCGGCGATCTCGAGCCTCGTGATCGCCGAGATCACGTTCGCCTCCGATGCCGCCCCCGGCAAGCGCGAGTTGCGGCTGGTCACGCCGTACGGCGTATCCAACCCGCTCGTCTTCTTCGCGGGGGAAGTGCCTGAGGCCAGCCGAGCTCCCATGCTCACCAGCGAAGTCCAGGTCCTGGGCAAGGAAGCGCTTGCCCTGCGGAGACGCAACGAGGACAGCGACGCCGAGCGGCTCGTGACCGTGCCGTGTACCGTGAACGGCCAGATCGGATCGGCCGAGGTACACCGCTACCGGTTCAAGGCCCGCAAGGGCCAGCGGCTCGTGATCGCGACCGCTGCGCGGGACCTGGTCCCCTTCATCGCCGACGCGGTTCCCGGCTGGTTCCAGCCCGTGCTGGCCCTCTACGATTCCCGCGGCAGGGAGGTGGCTTACAGCGACGACTATCGCTTCAACCCCGATCCGCTGATCCTCTTCGAGGTGCCGAAGAACGACGACTACCTTCTGACGATCAACGACGCCATCTATCGCGGGCGGGAGGATTTCGTCTACCGTGTGACCGTTGACGAGATGCCGATCGTGACGAGCATCTTCCCGCTGGGGGCGAGAGTCGGGACTTCGCCGTCGATCGCGATGAAGGGCTGGAATCTCGAGGAGGCCAGCCTGGCCCCGCCGCCGGCCGGCTCGCCGCCGGGAATCCACTTCCTCAAGGCAGCCAAGGGGAGCCGGAAGGCGGACCCGGTGCCGTTCCAACTCGACACCCTGCCGGAATGCCTCGACAAGGAACCCAACGATACCCCGGACCGCGCCCAGAGGATCGAGCTTCCCGTGATCGTCAACGGCCGCATGGATCGGCCGGACGACTGGGACGTGTTCCAGTTCAGCGGGCGCGCCGGCGAAACGATCGTGGCCGAGGTAACAGCCCGAAGGCTTCGCTCCCCCATGGATAGCCTCCTGAAACTCACCGACGCCAAGGGCACGTTGCTGGCGATCAACGACGACTATGACGACCTGGAGGGCGGAACCAACACCCATCACGCCGATTCCTACCTCACGTTCAAGCTGCCCGCCGACGGCACCTACTACGTCCACCTGGGCGAAACGACCCGCAGTGGCGGGGAGGAATACGGCTACCGGCTTCGGATCAGCGAGCCTCGCCCGGATTTCGCGCTACGCGTGGCGCCCTCGAACGTCTTCCTGCGAAGGGATGGGGGAGATGCCGTGAGCGTGTACGTCGATCGGAAGGACGGGTTCGCGGGCCCCATCAGGCTGACCCTGAGGGACCCACCGAAGGAAATCTCGGCGTCTCCGACCGTCATCCCCGGGGACCAGCCGCTGGCTCGCCTGACGATCCGGGCCCGCTGGGGCGCACCCACCGGGCCGTTCGACCTGGTGGTCGAGGGGACTGCCACGGCGGGCTCGAAGGAGCTGGTCCGGAAGGCGGTTCCGGCCGAGGACCGGATGCAGGCCTTCCTGTGGCGGCATCTCGTGCCGGCCGAGGACTTCAAGGGCCTCGTCTTCGACCCCAAGGCCGACGACTCGAAGCCGCGCCGCAAACGGGATCTGTCGGCGATCACCACGGCGAAGGCGGCCCCCGGGACCGGGAAACCGACGTTCACCAAGGCCCAGGTGGCCGGGCGCTTGCGGCAGTTGGACTCCCTGTTCGAGGAGGGGCTCCTCTCCCAGGCGTTCTACCGCAAGAAAGTCGCCGAGTGTGGCGTAAGCGAGTAGCCCTGGTGAAGAACCGAGGCGAATCCCGGGAGGGCGAGGCTCCCGCCGAGCCTCGCGTCCACGACGAGCGACGCCCGTTTCAGGCTCGGCAGGAGCCTCGCCTTCCCCGATTGCGGCCAGCCCTTCAAGGGCCGGTCGCCGGGCGCGACGGCTTCGAGCGCAGGCCCACGCTGTTGACGACGATCACACGATACTCGTGCTTCGCCCCCCGGGCCGCCGTCCGGTCGAGGTACTTCATTTCCGGCAACGGCGCCTCGGGCGTGTCGTGGTACGACATCGCCTGGAAGAGCGGGCGGCCGAAGCGGCGCACCGGTTTCTCGGGCAGTTGGGCCAGGTCCTTGCCGTCTCGCTGAATGACGAAGCCGCCGATCCCGCTTTCCAGATCCGCCTCGGCCTGCCAGGTCAACTCGACGCCCGGATCGCCCTGGTCGACCGCTCGGACATGGAAGGCGGCCGGCGGCGGCGTGACGTCGGAGGTCGCCCCGGTCTTCACGTACTCCCTCCATGCCTTGGCGACGCGCTCGTTGGGAAGCCAGACCGCCTCTTCCACCCGGCCGGCGAACGACGCCATCGGCTCGGCGTGGTCGCCGAGCGGTTCGGCCAGCCAGGCGATTCTCATGTCCACCGGCTTGAGCTTCTGGTTGGGGCTTCCCTTGTCCGGAAGACGCATCGCCAGGCAGGCGTCGAAGAACGGGATGGCCAGGTAGCGGCAGTCGCCGCACTCGTGAGCCGTCCGGGGATCGGGGGCAAGGCCGATGGGCGCCCCGTGGGCACGGTACGCCTTGAACATCGCCAGAGCCCCGTTCCAGGCCCCGCTGAATCGCTTGTTTTCGTTCTCCTTGGCCCCGGGGTTGCACATCACGGGGATCGCGTAGGCCGCTTCCGGGATCTCCGGCTTGGGAATCTCCCCTTTCTCCCAGACGGCATAGGCCGTGCCCGAGCGGAGCCAGATCGCGGCGATCCGGTCGGGGTACATCGTCTGCATCAGGCTGGCCCAGAAGCCGCCGCCGGAGTGTCCCCAGAGGCACCAGGGTACCTTCGCCAACTCCGGGCGCTTCGACTTGGTCGCGAACTCGCCGATCGCCTTCAAGAAGGTCTTCGCGGAGCCGTTGCGTGGATCACACCAGAGGCGGCAGTTCTGCTTCTCCGCCTGCTGATACGAGGGGCCCAGGAGGGCACAGTCCCATTTCTTCGCCAGGGCCTGCCAGTGCAGGTCGTACGCGGCGGTCGCCCCGCCCTTGCACGCCCCCACGCCGCACCCGTGCTGATGGACGAGGATGCCGCGGAGCGTCGCAGGGCCGGCGGGAATCCAAAGCGTGTAGGTCACGCCCATCGGTAGTTCGCCGGGCTGGGACGACGCCGGGTAGCTGACTTCCAGGTACACGCCCTCCGCACCCGCCGCGCCGGTGAGGGCTGCATGCACAAGCACCGCGACGCCGCAGAGCGCGAGCAGTCGCTTCCCGACACCTTGCGCCCCGACCCACAACGTTGATTGCCGTTTCATAGGATACCGTCCACCCAACCCGCGCAGATCGCGACAATCAGATATGGCAGACACTCACGCGACCCACGGTTCCCGCATGGCGCGGGAGCGGAGGCGGTTGGCGTCCGGGTCGTTGAATTCGGCCTTGACCGGGTCGAATTTCAAGCTCCGTTTGAGCCACATGCAGATGTTGGCCGCGTGGACGGTCGACATCGCGCGGTACATGACCTCGGGATTCGCCACCGTGAGCCGGCGCGACTTGACGCAGTCGAAAAAGTTCCGTGCGTGGTTCATCGGGCACTGCGTGCGGGCCATGTAGTCGGCGACCACTTTTTTGAACTCGGCCAGCAGGGCGGGCGACGAGGCGCGGGAGTAGTCGTTGCCGTCCCCGGAGTTGGCGATCCAGCCCTCCGAGCCGTCGAACCGCTGGCCCGAGTAGCTGCCCCAGTCATCTCTCTCGCGTGCGAGGATCATCTTCACGCCGTTGGCGAAGTGGGTGACCATGCCGTCGCCGTAGGGGTTGTCGACGTACTGGTACTCGACCGCCGACGTGTGCGGCGCGCCAATCCCGGCCTGGACCTGGACGATCGTGTGGGCGCCCCATTCGCCGATACAGCCGGTGTGAAAATCGTAATGGCCCCGCCACCGGCCCGCCACGTAGGCCGCGTTGTACGGCCGCCACGGGCACGGCCCGAGCCAGGCATCCCAATCGACCTCTTCCTTCGGCGGCTGGGGTTCCGCGGGCAGCCAGTCGTGGCGGAGCATGGCGGAATCCCACGGGGCGATCTGGGCGTAGGCGGTGTGCAGCTTGCCGAGGCGTCCGGATCGGGCCATCTCGATGCCGAACACGCGGCTGGCCATGCTCAAGCCCTGGGTGCCGCTCTGGTAGACCCGGCCGTAGCGCCGGGCCGTCTCCACCACCGCCTGCCCCTCGGCAATGGTCATGCAGGATGGCTTCTCGCAGTAGACGTCCTTGCCCGCCCGCATCGCCAGGATTGAGGCCATCGCGTGCCAACGGTCGCCGGTGGCGATCAGGACCGCGTCGATGTCGGTGCGTTGGGCGAGAAACTCGCGGATTTCCGGGTACATCCTGCAGTCGGAGTTGCCGTACTTTCCATCGACCAGCTTCTTGATGGCCTCGCGGCGGAGTTTTCGGGCGTCGCAGATGGCGACGAACTGCACGTCGGCCTCGACGAGCATCCAGCCGAGCACGGCCGTGCCCCGTCCGCCCAGCCCGATGCCGCCCAGCACGATCCGCTCGCTCGCGGCGACCCTGCCGTCCTTGCCCAGGGCCGAGGCCGGGACCGTCCATGGCGCGGCGACCATTCCGGCAGCGGCGACCCGCAAGAGATCGCGACGGGTCGGCTTCGCCGAGCAAATCTTCTCGGGCGACGGACGTTTGGCGGTGTTCATTGGCCGTCCTCCTGAATCCTCCGGTTCACCCGTCAGGAGCATACGCGCCCCCGGGAAGCGACGCAAGCCTGGAACGAGGATTACGATCCACGTCAGATTCGGATGGCCGTAACACTTCAGCCGTATGAAGTTGTCGGAAGAGGAGAAGGGAAAAGGAAGAAAGCGGGGGAAAAGGGGGACAGAAGAGGAGAGGATTCCCATTCAGAATTGTGGGATCAGGACGCGGCTTCTTGCCTTTCCCATTTCTCCAGCTCTTTCCCTTTTCCCTTCCCGTATTCGCACTTCATTCCGCTGAACACTTTCGGATGGCCAATTCGCGGCTCGGCAGGAGCCTCGCCCTCCCGGGGATTGCAGAACCGCCATGCCCCACCGTCGTTCCGGTGAAGGGACACGGGCCGCCGAAGCACGAATCACCACGATCAGACAGGAAACGCTCGTTTACCGCCGAACATCGCTGCCTCGGTTCGCCGGGCGGTCCGCGCGACGTGCCGCGACATCCTGGCGGCCGATTCGTCCGGATCGTTTGCCAACAACGCTTCCAGGATGGCGAGGTGCTCCTGCATCGCCTCTCGTTGGAGCGATGCCTCGGACCCAACGACCTGGTAGACCGTCCCCACGAGGATCCTGTATCGCTGTATCTCCTTTTCCAGTCGTAAGTTACCGCATCGAGCGGCAATGAGGTCGTGAAGCTCCAGGTCGGTCTCCATCGCCCGGCGCGCGCGGTCCGGCCCGGCACAATCGCTTGCCAGATGTTCCGTGACGGCTTGGAGTCGCTTGAGCGACTCGGTCTCGATCTGCCCGCAGGCCGACCGGGTCGCCTCGGTTTCCAGGATTCCCCGAAGATCAAAGACCTCCCGCAGTTCCCGTGATCCAAACGGCCCCACCCGCGCCCCTCGGTTGTGAACAAACTCGACCACTCCAAGGGTCTCGAGTTCCAGCAACGCCTCGCGCGTAGGGGTTGAGCTGGTACCAAATCGCGCGGCCAGTTTCATCACCCTCAATGGGGTGCCCGGAGGCAATTCGCCCCGAAGGATGTCGACGAGCAGACGCCTGCTGAGCTCGTGCCGAAGGGCACTGCGCGAGTAGGGTTGGGATGCGAGGGCTGCATCGGGCGTGTTCACCCCTGAATTGTGCATAATCCACGCCCGGAATGCCACCCCCCTGGGGACGCATGCTTCCTGTCGCAATCGAACGCTAACGTCCTGGGACCGGCGGCGCCGAAGCCTGCCATGGCGGCGAGGTCCGCCCGGCCTCTTCCCCGTAGACCTGCGACAACTGGACTCCGCTCGCCTGGGCCGTGTAGAAGAGCCGGCCGTTGGAGACGATGGCCCCGATGCACTCCCGGCTATCGACGGCTGGACCGCTGGTCAGGAGTTGGTTCCCGGCCGAAAGGTCGATCAGGTCCATGTTGCACCCCAGCACGCAGGGCTCGGAGAGGGTGAATCGGGTGCAGGCGTATCCGAAGTTGAACCGGGACAGGATCTTCCCGGTGTCCCGGTCGAACACGTAGCCGTCGCGTCCCGAGGCGTTGGCAAACAGGTACTTCTCTCCCACGGAGACCACGTTGACCGCCGAGGCCACGGGGTCCGACTCCCACACGAGCGAGCCGTCCCGGGCGTTGAGGCAGCGGACGTAGCGATGGGTGGTCTTGTCATTCGGCCGGTTGTAACCGCCCAGGTAGAGCCGGCCGTCGCGTCCCGAAATGGTGCAGCCGGCCGTGACCGAATAGTCCGTGGTCGACCAGAGGGTCTTTCCGGTGAGCGGGTCGAGGGCCATGGTGATCCCGTTCGGCCCTCCGCGCTCGGCGCGGGGCTCCTCGCGTTCGGCGCGGGGCTCCTGACCCCGCCGATCCGCCGACCGCAGGTCTCCCTCCGCGACCCTGGAGACCTTCGGTCCTGAAGGTGCGGGGTCGGGAGACCCTCGCACAGCGCGTGGGGCGTAGCCAAAAAAGGTCGAGTAGTAGAGCGTGCCGTCGAGCAGGCAGAGGCCGCAGTCGTTGCCCCCGGAGCCGAGGTCGGAGAAGTCGCGGCTCCACGCTTCCCGGCCCGTCGCAACGTCCCACGCCCGCACAAACGGCTTGTTGTCGCGGGGGTAGTAGGGATTGTCATGGGTGTAGATCCAGGCCATGACCTCGGCGCCGTCGGGCGACGGCTCGGGCTTGCCGCTCATGACGAAAGGCTTGGCGGTCCCCTGCGCGGCATAGCGGCCCGATCCGAACGCGTAAATGGCCAGGTTCTTGTGAAGCACCGGCCCGGCCTGCCGGCTCCAGCTTGGCGAGCCGGTGAAGGGGGCCTCCCAAATCAACTCGCCGGTGGCGGCGTCGAGGCAGCGGAGCCGCGACTTGCGCATCCCGGCCTGGGGCAGCAGCAGGCGTTCGTTCACGTAGAGGGGCGCCGTGAACGAGAGATAGACGTCGGGGAAGTAGCGTCGCCACAGGAGCCGGCCCGTCTCTTGCTCGACCGCGAAGATCTGGCCTTCGGACGTATGGGTATACATGCGGCCGCCGCCGCAGACGGGAACGTGCTTGAAGGTGCCTTCGTAGCGGCGAATCCACTTCATCTTGAACGGTCCGCGCAGTCCTTGGTCGTTGGAGTTTGTGTTGGCGAGGTTGCCGTAGTTCGAGGACCAATCGAAGCGCGGCTCGGTCAGCTTGCCTGTGAGGGGGCTGCGGATCTTGCACAAATCGAGGTCTTGCTTCGGAAGCGGAGCGTGGCCGCCCGGGCCGAGCACGTAGAGGTATCCGTCTTCGCACCCGAAGTAGACCCGGCCGTCGCAGACCGCGGCCGGGGCGGAGATCGCCCGGCCAAAGGCGGTCTTGAACGACCATCCACCGCCGCCTGCGAGCGGGACCACGTACAGGCCGCCGTCGAGTCCGCCGACCACCGCGTGGTCCCGGAGCAGGATCGGGGGGGCGATCGACGGATAGGCGCCCAGCCGGACCGGTTCCTTCGCGCCCGGCATGTGTTTGCACAGGCCGAAGCCCGCCTCGGGCCGGCAGCGATAGACGTCGCTGCCGCGGAGGCTCACCGAGCAAAAACTCAGCAGGCCGGGAAGGTTGATCGCCGTCTGGGTCCCGGGCACATGGTCGGTCTCGACCTTCCCGTCGCGCAAGCGGAGGATTTCGACGCGGCCCGTATTGTCGCGGCGGTGCCACTGGTTGTACACGGCGCCGTCGTCGCCGAGGCTCTGCCCGAACGAGGCGGGGAACTCGTTGCCAGCGTTGTTGGGCACCAGTCCTATGCCGCGAAGCGCGGGCCGGTCGCCGCAGTCTTCCAGCCAGACGGTCCTGGCGCCGGCCGGAACGACGATCGTCTTGCCCAGCGCGGCCACGTGGGTGGCGGTGCAGAACTGATCGCGCCACGTGACGCGGCCCTTCTTGAACGCCAGCCAATCGGCCCCGCTCCAGCGATCGCCGGAGAACTTCACGATCTCCTTCACGAAATCCCAGGTCCAGCAGACGGTCCCGTCGGGCCGCAGCGCGTGGACCTGCGAGCCGAGGGTGGCGAAATAGACCCGGTCGCCGACCACGGCCGGCGCGCCGAAGATCGGCTCCCCGCAGGGGATGTCGCGGACCACGGCACCGGTGGCCGCGTCGAGCACGTAATAGCGTCCCGCCATGGTCCCGAAATGGAGGTAGCGGCCGGCCAGGGCGGGCGACGAGACGTTGCTGCAATTGGCGTTGCCACCGGGGCTCTGGAACCGCCACAGCACGCGGAGGGTCGCCGCGTCGATGCCCAGCGCGACCCCGGCGGCATCGACCACGTAGACCCGGCCACCGTCCACGACCGGCGAGGTGAGGATCGAATCGGTCGCCGCCACGGCCCCCACAAGGCCCAGCCCGGACGCCACGGCCCGCTCGGGCACGTTGCCGGAGCGTCGGCAGTCGTACTTGAACTGGAGCCAGCTCTCCTCCGCAGAGGCCACGGCTGCAAACAAGACCGTGGCGGAAATCAACCCCGCGCAACCAGCGGATCCTCGTCCGGACATCTCATGCCCTCCTATCCGTAGTCCGATGTGATCTTCAACGACCCGACCGCAAATGTCAAGCGTCCGAACGAGGCCCGGCTACCGGGCGGAACAGAGCCTGCAGGGCCATCATCTCGGAGAACACCCCCACTGGATCGAGGAGCCGCTCGCCGCACCGCGGATATAGCACGCGTGGACAAGGGCCCAGTACAGCGGCCTGGGGAGGGGAAGGCGGAGACACGTGTCGAGGAAATGGACGCAGGCGACGAGGGCGCCAAGTCCTCGGACCCAACGGGCCAGGTGCCGCACCTGCCGGGTGCTCCGCAGTTGCGGCTCCAACTCCGGGTGCTTTTCAAGCAGAACGCGCGAAAACCGGCCTGACTCGACGAGCCGCCTGCAGAACCGCTTCACATCGGTCGGGTGGTCGTGGTACGCGACGGCCCGAGGGGCGTAGTGGAGCCGCATCCCGGCGCGGAGCAGCCGGTAGCCCAGTTCGCTGTCCTCCCAAAGGGGATTGCGGAGGTCTTCATCGAACGGGAAGTCGACTCGGTCGAAAAGCGTCCGAGGCAACGAGAGATTCGACGTGTAGAAGAAACCCCACGAGAGCGGCACGTCTTCCCGGGCCGCGGCATAGTGGAACTGAGGGCCGTGCTCCCCGATGAACTTCAGAAACGGCGTGGGACGCAGGTGGGACGCCCAAGTGGTGTAGCCCACGACGGCCACGTCGCTGGAGTCGCCGTGCCGGGCGTGGCAAGCGAGATGCTCTTCGAGAAACCGGCGCCCGGGGAGCGTGTCGTCGCCCAGGAATACGAGGAGCGGGTGGCGTGCGAGGGCGATTCCGGCGTTGCGCGCCGCCGCCGGGCCACGGTTAGCCTGCTTCAGGTAGGTCAGGTCGAGTGACGAGCGTCGCCGGAAGTCCGTCACGGCAGCTTCCGTGGCGTCGGTGGAACCGTCGTCGACGACGAGGACCTCCAGCCGCTCCCGTCCCACCGTCTGCGCCTCCAGGGCCGCGAGCACCGCGACCAGCGATTGCGCCCGATTGTAGCTCGGGATCACGACGCTCACACGGCGTGGATCCGCCATTTCGGAGGCGTGATTCTGCGGGGAGGTCATCGACACAGATCGGGGCCTCCTGCCGCAGCGGACGTTTCCCGGCAAGTCTCCGCGATCGCCTCCGCAAACGGCGTGAACTGAGGTCGGATCACCGAATTCAAGAGGGCCAGATCGGCGATGAGGTTGCAGCGTCGCGAGGCGTGCGACCGGACCAATCGCGGCGCGATCCCCACGGCCCTACCTAATTCCTCGGCGAACCGGCGCACGGAGACCGGCTCGGGCCCCGCCACGTTGAGGACCGGCGGCAACGGCACGCCGGCCACGGCCCTTTGGGCCAGCTCCTTGAGGAGGCCTGCCGCATCGGCGACGTAGGTGAACGAGACGACGAGCCCGCCCGTTTCGTCGCCCCCCTGCGATTCCCTCATCTCGTCCGCCGCCGGTTCGAGCACGATCTCCTGTCCGGCGCGGACACGGGCCAGAAGGGTGGCCGGCAGCATCCGCTTCTGTCCGGGCCCGAACAGCCCGAACAATCGGACCGCGAGCACCGCCGTCGGACCGGCGAAGAGTCTCAACGCCTCTTCGGCGGCGAGCTTGCTCAGGGCATAAGGATCGTCCCGCCGGACCGTGCTCCCCTCGGCAAGCGGGGCGAACGACGGGGCGTAGACGTTGCCCGATGAGGTGTAGCAGAACGTCCGCACGCCGGCCGCCACCGCGGCCCGGGCAGCCTTGATCGCTCCGAACGTATTGACCCCGAACAGATGGTCGGCCGACCGCGGGAACTCGCGGTAGAACGGCGACTGCGCGAGATAGAAAACGGCATCGGTCCCTTCCGGGAACCGGACCTCGTCACGGAGCACGTCGAGCGTTTCGCACCGGACCCCGGCCGCCGGCCGCTCGAACGTGGCCGTGTCGTAGGCAAGAACCTCCCAGCCGCTTCGAGCCAAGTGGCGGGCCAAGACGGTGCCCAAGAAGCCTGCTGCTCCGACAATGGCTGCTCTCATGGCCTGGCTGCTCCTGGGGCGGAGTCTTGCGGCGCCGTCACGTCGCCGGACTCGGCCGCCGGGGCCGATGCCTCCAAGACCTCTCGAAAAGCCGTCAAAAAGGTCTCGGCGATCACCTGGTTTGAGTGGTAGCGATCGTACCATGCCCGGCCCCGGGCCACGAGGTCGCGGGCGTACTGCGGGTCGCGGTAGAGGCGGGCCATGCCCTCGAACACCTGCTCCGGCGTGGCGGCATTGAGCACGGGCGGCATCTCCGGGAAGCACCAGCGGTGGCGGTCCTCGTCGAGATAGAGCATCGCGGGACAGCCGTGCAAGAGGCCCTTCGGCATCGTACTCCCAAAGGCCCCAAGAAAGAACTGGTCGGCCAGGAGATCGCAGGCCCGGGTGTAGCGGATCATCGCCACGTTCGGCTGCGGCGGGATCCAGAGGACGCGATCGGCCACGCCGAGCGAGTCGAGCAGATCCTTCGACGCTTGGATGGTCTGTCCCCACTCCACGAAGATCGCCCCGGCCCGCGGATTCACCTCACGCACGAACCTGGCGAACCCGCGGATCAGGATATCGTTTCCCTTCTCCCAGTCGGGGTGGCGCCGCGGCTCCCAGTGCTGCCGGGGAGGATGGAAGACGAGAAAATCGCTCTGGAGCCGGCGCCGGAGTTCCTCGCGGAGCCTTTCGGCGTTGCGTCGGTCCCCGCTCAGATCCTCATTGACGGGGTGCGGCACGAAGCGGTATCGCTCCAGTCCCAGGGGCCCCACGGAGCGGATGTTGTCGCAATTGGTGATGAACACGCCGTCGGCCAGGCGATAGGTGATCGCGCAGACGCGGCCCTGCTCGTTGGCTTCAAAAGGGATGTTGCGGATCGTCCCGTGCTCGTAGGCGAAGTACGGCCGCGTGCCGGCCAACAGCGGCCACCTGCCCTCGATCGCGTATCCGACCACGACGTCGTAGCGGCGAAGCAGCCGCTTCCACCAGAGGCACGCGGTGCGGTTCCGCACCAGGTCGGCCGGCGTCAGGGGATCGGGCCGGTCAGGAAACACCCGGGCGAACTCGGCGATCAAGTCTTCTATGCGGCGGTCAAACGACCAACCGTCGAACGGGGTTGCATGATTTCGGGAGGGATCGGAGACTCCGAGCCGGGCCGTGTCGGCCCGGTTTGCATCCCATCGTCCTTCGTTCCCAGCGCACGGCCGGGCCGACACGGCCCGGCTCGGACATCCCTGAATCGTGGAAGTTCCTCTTGACCGTGCCGACGGATGATTCGATCGTGTGAGTCGCCGCACAACCGCGCCGACGACGCAGCAGCCCCAAACCGCTTCGTGCTTGAGCCGGCGGACGATTCGGCCCAGCCACCCGGCGCGGACCGCGTCCACCGCGGTCCGCACTCCGCGGAGCCGCGGCGAGCAGGCATACCAGCGTCGCAGGCGGAGGTAGCTCCACCGAAGCCAGCCGGCGAGCCGCCAACCGCCGCGCTTCGCGTTCAAGTAGGCGATGCAGCATCGTAGGGGCCCTTGGGCGAACCACCGGGGACGCTGAAATCCGTTCAGCCGAACGGCCTCCCAGTCGGGAAAGAACTGGTCGCCATAGTCGCCGGCGAAGTCGGCGTCTTCCCACTCGGGACAGGCCATGATGTGGTAGTAATCGGCGCAGACCACGTCGCAATCGACTCCCTGGGCATTGAGGATCTTGGCGTTCAGGTAGGCGTTGTTGGCCACATTGCCGATGTGCAGCACGCGGAGCCGACGTCCGTGCAATCGCTCGAACCGGGCCGGCCAGCTCTCGTCTTCCGTGTCTTGGCGCTTCGTCATGATGCCTCGTTGCCATGAAACGGGAAGGGCGCCCAAGGGGGTTGCGGCCAGGTGACGATCGTCTCGTCCTCGCTGATCCGCCGGACCTGGCAGTCCCGGCTGAGTGTGCGGCGGTCGCCGGCGCCGACGATCTCGACGGCCACGCGGCCCACGCGGCCCCGGACCGAAAGGCTCACCCCGGCCAGGTCTTTCTCTTCCAAAGGGGCCCGACGCCCTGATAGGCGCAGCACGACGCCGTCGCCCGTCGCCTCGGCGTCGAGAATCAACTCGCCCACCGTCTCCAGGTACCGGAGAAACGCAGCGCAGGGGGCGACCCAGATCCGCTGGGCATGGTATCGGGCGGCCAGGTCTTGGAGCTGTCGGACCGCGGGCTGCGGCAGGGGTCGCCCCCGGGCGACGACGGGCTGTCCGTCCGCCTGGCGAAAACACCCCAAGTGCTGATACAGAATCACCGCCCCGCCCGACGATTCCAGGTGATCGAGGTTCTTCGGCGAGATCTGCTCAGCCAGGCTGCCCGGGTCGGGGGCCCAGGTCCGCCGTCCGCGGAAGCGGCGGAACGCGAGGATCTCCTGGCCGTCGCGCAGCCTGTCGCCGCAGAGGATCCGGTCGCCCCAGGGCGACGGGTCGCGAGCCGCCAGTCCGTCTTCAAAATTCCTCCCCTGCGGGTTCCCCAGGCTGAAGCGGTTCGTGGCAAAGGCGTCGAGCCAGAAGTAACGCAATCCGGCCGCGGGCAGGAGATCGGCGTGGTAGGCCGCGCTGCCCGGCACGTCCCCCTGGGCGTAGGCGTTCGCCCACCGGCCGCCGAGGTTCTGCACGTTCCGGGCACTGCCGTGGTTCGTCCAGACCGAGAGCCGCACGCCGAGGCGATCCAGTTCCGCCACCGCCGCCTGCGCGTGCCGGCGGTGAAAACCTCCTCGCACGTCGAACCCGCCGTAGCCATGGAGGGTGTCGAGATAGCCGAGTTTCAGGAGTTCGGCCAGGTAGGGCGCGTACCGGCTGGTGCGCCCGCAGTCGTCGCCTTCAAAATAGCTGAAGCCGAGATTCTCCGGGTCTTCCGAAAAGAACCAAAAACTGCTCGACGCCGGCAGTCCGAGTCCCGGTCCGAGAGGCGTCGATTCCTGCGTGGTGAGCCAGCGGCCGAGCGTGCAGAAATCGCTCCAGCAGAAATACTCGCAGTCGCCGGCCAAGGTGAATCCGGCGCGGAAGGGATAGGGCCAAGGAAGAACCCTCGCGAAGGCCTGGCGGTCGGGGACGGGGATCTCCGCCCTTGGCAGCGCGTTGTTCCTGAAGTCCGTCGTCGCGACCCACGCCCCCGGGCCCGACTCCGCCAGGGTTTTTATGCACGAGGAGAGATTCCGCGCGGCGTAGACCGTGGAGTACCATCGCGACGATTCCGAGCCGATCCGGGCCAGGGCGCCGGGCTCCGCGGCGCAGGATTCGAGTTGCCGGAGGATGTCGCCTTGGGTGCGGGCGTTGAGGATTGGCGGGGGCGACGGGTATCCGTGGAGGTTGAAAGGCGCCAAGTACGTGAGCACCGGCTTGCCCATGCAAAGGGCCTCGAAGCTCACGCTGCCCAACGAGCCGACCTTGAACTGGTCGACGATCACGTCGGCCGCGGCGTAGCGGCGGAAGAGGGCCGGCTTGGCAAAGCACGCTTCGAGAAAGATCACCTTGGGGAGCAGCCCCTGCCGCTCGATCCGCTCCCGGGCGTCGCGGTAGTCGTTGCCCCAGCCCGTGACGACCAGCCGCACCCCGTCGCGGTCGGCCGCGAACCGGGCGAAGGCTTCGAGGAAGACGTCGGCGCTCTTCCACGTGTAATCGACCCGCGAGGCGAGGAGGAAGATCAGCTTGTCGCGGGGCCAGCCGAGTTCGGCCCGCGCGGCGTCACGGTCCCACTCGCGGTGGAAGAGCGAGAGGTTCACGTTGGGCAGGAATCCGTAGGCCACCTTGTCGAGCAGCCCCCGGGCCCGCAGGACCTCGTGGATCTCCCGGTCGCATCCATAACCCTCGATGGCGAAGCGATCGGACGCCAGGATGTGGGCGAACAAACGCGAGACCGCCGCCCGGGAGCCGTCCCGGTCGGCCAGATCGACGCGGCAATCGCCGCCGTAGGTGAAGTAGAGCGTCGGCCGCCCGGCCAGATAAGCGCACGCCGCGGCCAGGAATCCGAAGGCGACCACCACGTCAGAATCCCGGAGGGCCTCGATCGTCCGCCCGTGGGAGCCGGCCGCGTCGCAGAGGAGTTGCTGGCACGGCGGGTCGAGGCCGGTCCGCTCGATGACCCGGCGGAGCGGCTCCGAGACCAGCGGCGTGCGCCGACGACCAAAGAGCGAATCGAGCCGGCCGCGTTGCGCCGGATAGACCACCCGTCCGCCGTCCTGCCAGCCCCAGCCGGTCTCGACCCGGCGCCACTCGTCGAGCGTGCGCTGCGACTGCATCACCTCCGCATAGCTCAGGGTCACATCGGTCTCTTCCCAGGAAGGGCGGGAGAATGCGAAGCTGTTGGCCCCGTCGTCGATGAGCTGCGCGAAGACGCCCTCCTCGCGCAGGATGTTGACCATGTTGAACGCATTGTTGGCGATGTTTCCCACCAGCGCGACGCGAACGCCGCCCGCAGGACGAGCAGGCCGCCGCGGCGCAAATCGGCGGAACAGCCGAACCGCACGGGAAGCCTCGCGCCGGGCGCGGGAGCCGATACGCGTAAGCAGGTCCCGGCGCGGCTTGCCGTTTGCCGGCGGCGGGCTTGGCGGTTCGGGCGGGTTCTGCGGGATCGACGCGGCGATCTCTTGCTCCGCATCGCGCACCATGCGCACGAGGACCTCGTCGGGATACCGGGAGAGATTGACGCAGAGGTCCTGCGTCATCTGGTCGGCCATCCGGAGCATGAACTGCTCCACGTCGGCGATGCGGCCTTCCTGGCGCAGCCGCTCGAAGAGGATGGTGCCCGGGAAGGGAAGCGGGAACTGGAAGTAGGCCGGGATGCCGAGGCGGCAAATCTCATCCACGGAGCGGCGCAGCGACAATTCGTCGTCGCCGGGGAATCCGTAGAGCATTCCCAGGTAGCTCGGGGCCAGATCGTGGGCGATCAGGCGGCGCAGGGAGGAGACGAGCGTCCGGGCGTCGAGCCGCTTGCCCATCTCCGTCAGGATGCGGTCGTCGAACGACTCGACGCCGACCGACACTTCGTAGAACCTCGCCCGCTTCAACTCGACGAGCAGGTCATCGTCGAGCAGATCCGCGCGGGCCCCGCCCATCCAGAAAAAGGTCTCCGGCAGTTCTTCCCGTGACCGGCGGCAGAATTCCCGGACCCAACTCGGGCTGGCGTTGAAGGTCTCGTCGTAGAAGGCGATGTTGTTGACGCCGAATTGCTCCCGCACGAAGCGGAGGTGTTTGAGCAGGTAATCGACCGAATGCCGCCGCACCTGCCTGCCGAAGTTGCGGTAGCAGAACGTGCAGCCGAACGGGCACCCCCGGGCGGAAAACATGATGAACGTGTTGCTCAGGCCCTCCGGCGGGATGCCATGCCGCTCGGCCATGCGGAGCAGCGAGGGCCGCTTGCCGGTGCTCGCCAGGTACAGCCGCATGTCCACGAGGTCGTAGGCCGGCCAGGGAAGGGCGTCGAGGTCGTCGATCAGCGGCCGGGCCGCGGTCTTCACGATCGTACCGCCGGACGACTTGAAGGCGATCCCGGGAAGATCGTCCAAGGCATGGCCCGCGAGCAGGCTCGCGACCAACGGCACGATCACGCTTTCCCCCTCGCCGATGCAGACGGCGTCGAGGGCCGTGTGCTCCAGCACGGTCTCCGGTACCGGCGTGGCGAAACTGCCGCCGCCGATCACCTTGGTCGCCGGCGACGCCTCCTTGATGCACGCCGCCAGCCATCGGACGTAGTAGTAGACGGTCGTCATCCCGCCGATGCCGACCACGTGGAAGCGGTTCTCGTGAAAATACTCGCGGACCCGCTCGTCCGGCCACCGCAGGGCGTTCAGGTCGAGGATCGAAACTCCGATTCCCGCCTGGCGGAGCACGGCGGCCAGGTACATCAGGCCGAAGGGCGGGTCCGTGGGCCGCGAGTTGCGCATGACCGGCGGGTAGACCAGGAGCACGTCGATGGTCCGGTTCATGGCCGTCCCCCTCCGCTGTCCGCCGCACCCGCTGTGGCACAGCCGCCCTCCATCCGAACTGTGGCACAGCCGCCCTCGGCTGTGCCGCCACCCACTCCCAGCCCGGCTTCCTCCGAGGGCCAAAAAAAGGTGCTAGGCTCCCGTTCGATCCGGTCGCTGACGGCGGTCACGCACGCGAAGAGCCTCGTACCCGACGCCGGGGCCGGCCCCTCGATGCTTGTGGCCGAGGTCTCCGTCTCCAGCACGTCGCACGACGTGGACGGCAACGGAGCCCCGGCGAGGAAGACGTCGTCATAGGTCCATCCACGGGACCGGGTGCCGACGCGGACCCGGTAGCCTACCAAACGTCCTTCCCGAACGCTCGAAGGCCGCCACGACAGCACGAATCGCCCCTCCCGGATCTCGAAGCCAAGGATTTCGGGCAGCGACGGGGGGAACCCGCGGGCCGAGGCCACGTAGTAGCCCGAGACGAATCCCCGCGGATCCGGCTCCAAGGCATCGACGTAACCCCGAACACGGCGGCCGAGAAGGCCCCGGGTATGCCTGGAGTTGGGGCGAATCATCCATCCGGTGGGCGGGAAGCGGTCGAGCAGGTATGGATTGGCCTCGATCGCGTCCATGGTCAGGAGGCGGCCGTCGGGGCCCTCGGGCACGATCCCGTTCTTGAACGCGTCGGCGTCGGCCAGCACCCACCGCCCGCCGCAGTTGGCCTCCACGATCAGGTGCTGCGGCAACTGCCGCACCCGGGCCTCGAACCCCGCGTGCTCGAACAAGGCCGCGAGAATCCGGGCCGTGTGGCCGCAACGGCCCCTCGCACAGAGCAGGGCGGTGAGGGCGTCGGGGAGCGAACCGTCGTCCTCCCGCGGCTGGGCCACCGGATCGCGGAAGACCGCCCGCTGGACGAAACGAATCAGCCGGCGTGCGGCCTCCTCTTCGCCGGTCGCGCCCTCGACGATTGTCCGGGCGAGTTGCTTGAGATACGCCTCTCCGCCCAGGATTCCGCCCAGCCATCGTGCGTGGGCGAGTTGCGGGTCGGGGAAGGTGCGGAGGCTCGCGTTGCTGAGTACGGGCCCGGCCGTAAGCTCTCCGTAGACCGGGGTTGTGGCGGCCTGCTCGGCCGCCTCGAAATGCCGCTGTGGAGAGACGGGCGCGCACGCGCGGTCAGGCTTCACGACAAGACACTCCCAGACGCACAGCTCGTCGCCGTGGTAGCCCGGGTACTTGGGCGCGGCCGGCTTCAGCCAGTCGCACGTCAGGCCGGCCTCGACCGACCACTGGAAATCGGCGAACCCCGCCCTCTCGGCAAGCTCGGCGAATTCCTCCGGCCGGAAGGCCCGCGTGACGCCGAAACGGCAAGGGAGGGTGCGTGTCTGGAGCAGCGACGCCACGTCGTCCAGCAGGAACAGAACGAACTCGTCGCCGCAGAATCCTCGCACGCGGCGCAACAACTCCCGCCCGACGCTGGACCGGCACAGGCAGTCGCGGGCGGCCGATCGCTGCCAGTCGATGCCCCCGAAGGCCGCCATGGCCCGGCGGCCGAGCCGGACGATCCGCCGCTGCACTTTGAAGAGGAACCGCTCCTCCCAAGGCAAGAGTCCCTCGGGATAGTCCTTGGCCCCTTCGACGAGCGCGTCGAGGAGCCCTTGCCCCACGGCGCGCTGGCAGTAGGTTGTGTAGAGCGTTTGGAGGCCAGCGTCGCGGATTGCCTGGACTTGATCTTCGATCGGGCGACCTGGGGCTCCGTCTGGCATGCTCTGATGGATGAAGCGATGATCCCATGTGGCACAGCCGCCCTCGGCTGTGCAGGGCATTTCGCACAGCCGAGGGCGGCTGTGCCACACATCAATGCACGACTGACGGGGCACTAGCGTGGGGTCGCCTGCCCTTACTCCCTGCCCCTCGCCCGCTTGCGGGAGAGGGGAGTTTTGGGTCGGCCCCTCCGTAAGGCGGCGGCTCCAGCCGTCGGCGTTCAGGCAGACGTAGAGCCGGGCGCCGGGGCGGAGCACGCGGTGCAGCTCGCCGAGGGCCCGATCGATCTGGGTGAACATGATCACACCGTAGCAGAACGCGGCGTCGAACGTCGCGTCGGGATAGGGCAACTCCTCGACCGAGCCGGAGCGGGCCTCGACGTTCCCCACGCCCATGCGACGGGCCACGGCCTTGAGCGCCTCCAGGCGTTCGGGTTTCAGGTCGATCGCGTCGACCTGCCGGAACCGCTGCGCTAGGGCCATCGACCACTGGCCGGCCCCGCAGCCGGCGTCGAGCACGCGATCCCCGGCGAACAGAAGCCGGTCGATCCTGTCCAGGTAGTAATCCAGCCCGGGGGCGAACTCCGCGAGCAAGAACTCCCGCTCGTAGTCCGAGGAGGCCGGGCCGGCAATTTCTTCTAGGTCGGGGAAGTTCATGATCGCGCAAGGAGCCGCTTGAGCACCCTCTTGGAGGAATCGGGCAGGATGCGGCCGAATGCCGCCCTCACGGCCTTCAAGGCCGACGCCCCGGGCAACGGCAGGCGAATGGTCTCCAGTCGCACTCCCTCGCCGCTCCGCACCACCCGGACCCGGTAGCTTGGCAGCGGGCTGGCGTAGAGGTTGCGGGGGAAGAAGCCCAGGGCATACTCCCCCTCGGGCAGCGATACTCGGTAGCGCCCGTCAATCAACGGGGCGTAGTAGCGGCACTCTTGCAGCCTGCCTCCGTCCACCGGAAAGAACCCCACCAGGACCTCGCGCCCGAACTGCTTCCAACAATTGCGCAGGATCCGCTCCGGTACGACGCCTTCGACCGGCTCGTGCCGCTGATCGAGGATCTTCCACGGGACGCACTGTGCGACGACGCCGAAATGCGTGTGCTGCGGCGGGCCCTCCGGGGCCCGCGGGGAAGATGAGGCGAATCGTGTTTCGGCCTCGCGGAGCGCGTCGCGCCAGCCGGCCGTCTCGGCTGCCGGGTCGTTGAAGCACGTGAGGCTTTGGTCCACCGGCATGGAGACGACCGGCGAAAGCCCGAAGGGGATCCCACGCTGGGCGGCGAACTCGACCAGGTTCGGGATGTCGAGGAAATTGGCCTTCATCACCGACATGGTCACGGAGACGAACGAAGGCGGGCCCTTGAGGCGCGCCAGTGCGATCATCCGGTCGATGTTCCCCACGACCTGCTCCCAGCGGCCGTTGCGGCGAACGGTCTCGAACACGGCCTTCGAGCCGCCGTCGAGCGATACGTTGAGGGCCAGCCGTTTGAAACGGGCCAGCCCGGCCAGGACCTCGTCGCTCACCAGTGAGGCGTTCGTGGTGATCGAGAGTTGCAGATAGGGATTGGCCGAAAGGCCCGAGTCGTTGAAGAACCGTCGCCACAGCGGGTGCAGGAGCGGCTCGCCGCCGCCGGGGATGATCTGGTCGAGGACCGGCATCAGGGCCAGCACCTCGTCGATGGCCGCCTCCCGACGCAGCCGCGTATCCCTCGCCGCGTCCTGGTAGCAGTGGATGCAGCGGAAATTGCAGGCGTAGGACGCGGTGAGCGACACGACCGTCGGCCGGGCCTGAAGGACCGCGGCCCCGCCGGCGATCTCCTCGCGGAGGAGCTGCAAGTTCTTGGCATAGGGCGAAACGGCAGGGGCCTCGCGGTCGGCGTCGGGATCATACTGGAGGCCCATGACGTTGCCCTGGCGCAGCGACAGGCAACGGGCGCATCCGGCGGCGGCCAAATCGCCCTTCGCCATGTTCCGCCGCAGGTTCTGGTAGACCGGGCCGTTCCAGATCTCCAGCAGCGGCGTCTCGTTCAGGTTGCCGCACGCCGGGTTCAGGTTCCCATAGGCCGACCAGTAGCAGCAGGGATTCACTGTCCCGTCGGCGTCGATCACCATCTGCTGCCACGGGATATGGCATCGGGGATGGCAGCCGCCGTTTGCTGTTGGGGTATCAAGGGCCTTCATCGCAAGCGTTTCGCCAGTCGCGTTCTCATCTGGGGCACAGCCGCCTCGGCTGTGCCGGGTTCTCGCACAGCCGAGGCGGCTGTGCCACATGGGGTTGTCGTTTCATCTTCAAGCCCATTCCGGAGAGACTCCTAGGCCACCCTGCTCAACGGGAACGCGATCGGGTCGTCGGAGGCGGTGAACGCGATGCTCGGCCGCGTCCGGGCGGCCAACTCGCGGAGCTGAGTCTTCGAGCCGTAGTCGGCCCGCTCGAACCGGCGGCAGAGCCAGCACATGTTGTTCTGCCGGTCGTCGGACGCGTTGACCGTGCGCCGCACCTCCTGCATCCGCGGCGAATTCCACACCTTCCGGAAATCGACGAACGCCGAATCATCGACCGCCAGGTTCAACGCCACGCCGCTACAGCAAATTGAAAAAGCCTTCTCGCCGTCGGGCCCGATGCTGATGTGCCCGTTCGACCAAGGCGAACAGCAGCCCCCGGCGCCCGGGTAGGTGACGCCCGTGTTCAACGAGCGGCACGGGACAAGCTGCTCGCCGGCCACGACGTATCCGATCCCTTTCTCCCGGGCATAGCCCGACAGTTCCCGCACGGTGCGCCACACCTCCGGCTCGTCGTGGGTCGCCTCGGTCAAAGGGAGGGCGCCTTCGACCGGCGGGATCGGAAAGTATTGATAGACCTCGACGGCATCGAACTTGAGCCGCGCGGCCAGATCGATCATGGGCTGGACGTCGGGGACCGCCGAACGGGCCAGGACCATGCTCAAGTGAACCGCCAGCGACGGCTTCTTCCGCCGCGACAGGGCCTCCAGGTTCTCCATCAGCCGGCCGAAGCTCCCGCCGCGGATCAACGCGCCGTAGGCCGGCTCGGTGGCCGCGTTGGCGGAGATGTTGAGGTAGTCGAGCCGGTCAGTCGCCTCGAGGTTCTCTCCACGCAGGCCCAGCCCGTTGGTGCAGAGCATCAGCCGGCTCTTCGTCGCGATGCGGCGGACCGCACGGACGATCCGCGCGAACTCGGGATGGACTAGCGAATCGCCCGCCGCCCCGCTCAGCCAGATCTCCCGCACGTAGCGCAGCCACTTCATTCGCTCGAAGAGGTCCGCGGGCAGCACCACGCGGCGCGGGACCTGCTTTGAATCGAGCGAACAGAACCGGCACCGCTGGTTGCAGTAGTTCGACACCCCGAAGCCCACCACGGGCGGGTAGCTCCGGAGCCGGCTCCGGCCCAGACGGCACTCCAGCCGGTTCAAACACTCGTTGAACTTCGGCGGATTCTGCCCGTAGGCGGCCAGGGCGAGCAGAAGGTCCCTTGCCGAGTGCGCATGCCTATAGGCCGATCGCGCCAGCGATCTCGCCAGACGGACGATCGGATTTCGTTTGGACATCGGTTTGCTTGGGTCAACGGGCATGTTCGGGGAGTCAGGCTGGAAAGCCTGGCCTACGCAGGTTCGTGGATCTCGGTAATCATGTTCCGTGTGATTCTTCGGCCGCCTTCCCGGATGGTTTCCGACACGTGGGCCATCCAGATGCCGCAGCGGTCGCAGGCGGGCCAACGGGCCAGGTCGTTGCGGATCAGATCGTGCCGCAGCGCCCGGAATGCCTCGCCCTGCCAGATCGCCCGGAGGCTTTCTTCCGGGAACCGGCCCATGCTCTCCAGGTGCTCGAAGGCGAGCTTCGAGATGGTCTCGCAGCAGTAGTAGACCCGCCCGTCGGGCAGCAGGTAGACCTCCTGCCACGGGTTGAGGCACGCCCAACGCCGCCCGGCCTCCCGCATCCGCGCTTGCGCCACCTCGTGGACGGCGCGGAATCGGCTGTTTCCGTCCTCGTACCGGGCGAGGTGGTAGAGGATCACGCCCTCGGCCGCGGGCAGCCACCGGGCGAGGAATTCTTCTTCCTCCTCGCGCGTGACCTCCTCGTTCCGTACCAGCGAGAGCATCAGGCGGCAAGCGAATCCGCCCTCGCGGCGCGTCTCCAGGAAGGCACGGACGTTGTGCTCCAGGCGGTCCAGGTCGCCGTGCCGGACGCGGCGGTACGTGTCGGGCCGCGCGGCGTCGACACTCACGTACAGGCTGGTGAGGCCCGCTTCGAGGAGGCGACGGCCCACGGCCGGCGTCAACAGCGTGCCGTTCGTCGTGATGTGTACCGCAGGGACGCCCGCCTTCCGGCACGCCCGGACGAAATCGACGATCCGCGGGTGCAGGAGCGGCTCCTCCACGTTGCCGATCTTGACAGGCACGCGCATCGCCCCGCACTCGGCGGCAATTTGTTCCATCGTTTCCCACGCCATGAGGCGGCGCTCGCGGAAGAACGTCGTGGTGTGGGAAGGCTTGATCTCGGGGCTGTGGTAGGGGCACATCACGCAGTGCAGGTTGCACGTGTTCCCGACGACGACGCTCACCTGGACCGGATTCGGACGGATCGCCGCGTAGTGATCGACGAAGTAGTGGACCTGCTCGGGCTCGCTCGACAAGGAAACCCGCTCGCACTGCCGGAAGTCATACGCCTCGCCGCCCGGCGGCGCCGCCGGGCGGCCGGCCAGTCGGCGCAGGATTCGACGCGGAAACGAGCCCGCCTCCGGCAGCGCGCCCGGGAACCAGCCGAGCACGGGTTCGCAGCGCGGCAGGCCCAGGTCCGTCGCCACGGGGACCTCCGGCACGAAGCACTGCGCCCGGTCCGATCCGGCCGCCGCAGCCACCGCGGCAACCGACGCGGGATGGATCGGCACGCCGCGGTCCGGAACCACCAGGGTGCCCGGCCCGAGCCCGGCGAGATGCGAAGACGCGTCGGGCGGCAACCGGCCTGCGGGATCGAGGACGACCAGCCCGGACGACGCCCCGGCCACATCGCACCGCGCGCGCACGCCCGCGTGAGAACCGTCGAGCCGCAATCCGTCCGGTCCCTCACGCGAGGATCCGGACCGTTCCGCCGACGGCGTGGTGCCAGGCCGACCAGTTCCTTTCCACCCAATCCGGATCATACTCAAAACCTTGATACGTGTACGGCCACGGGTATCGGCGCACGAGTTCTCGAACGCCGAGGGCGAGGGCCTCCTCCCGGGTCATCAGTGAGCCGTCGCCGGTCGTCATGAAGGTGTCGGAAAGCTGGAAGACGTCGTTGTCCAGCAGTCGCCACTTTCCCCTGAGAAAGACCTCGTTGAGGCAATGGGCCACCGGCTCGCCGCCGGGCATCTGGCCGGCGCAGGCGATCGTGCGGCACTCGATGCCGTGGGCGGCCAGGAGGCACCGCGTCAGCTCGGCCACCGCCCCGCACTTGTTGCCGTAGCCCACCAGCAGCCCGGCCAGGACCGCAGGCCGATCGAACCCGGTGCGAGAATAATCGAGATTCCAGGGGCCGAACGGGTGGCACGTGGCCTTACGCACGCCCAACGAGAGGAGCCGCACGCGACGGTCCGGCTCCAGGGCCGCGATCTGCTTGTCGCCGGCCAAGGGACCCACATTGAGCAGCATCGGCCAAGGCGGCAGGTCCTGCTTCTCCGCAAGAATCCGGTGCAGGTCGTTGAAATAGCGCTGCGAGGCGGCCTCCAGGGCGGCGAAGGTCCCATCGCGGTGATCCCCTGTGGCACTGCCGCCCTCGGCTGTGCGGACTGCCCTGCGCAGCCGGGGGCGGCTGTGCCCCATGCCAGCACGCTTCCTGCCCACGAGCACGTGGCGAGGGAAACGGGCGTTGGGATAGCCGTGGTCGAGATAGCAGACCGGCTCGAAGCCGTTGGCCGCAAAAATCCGCATCAATTCCTCGGCCGCAATCGTGGAATACGTCTTCTGCTGGAGGAGGCGGTCCGGGAAATGGTCGTATCCTTCGCTGTCGATTCGCGACTTCTCGAGGAAAGTCATCACCAAGAGTCCGCCCCCGGCGACGACCTTGCGGCACTCGGCCGTAACCCGGTCGTAGGGAAGGATCGAGTTCTCCCACGAAGAGATCACCACAAGGTCGAAGGTCTCCGGGCAGTGGATGTCGCGCACGTCGAGGGGGAAGGTGCGAATCTTCCCGCCCGCTACCGCCTTGCTGTAGGCCGCGGCGATGGCCACGTGCCTTGGATCGAAATCGCTCACGGCCATGTTCTCGGGGCGGAAGCCGTGCAGAACGAGTCCGACCGCCACGGGGCCCACGCCGCCGCAGAGTTCGAGCAGCCGAAGCCGTTGCCGGTCGCGCGGCTCAACGACTTCGTCGAGCCAGGCGATGATCTGGGTGTTGGGGGAGTTCACCAGGTGCTCAAACCAGGACCCGCCCTGGAACCGGGCGTTGATACGGCGCAGCTCGCGGTCGAGCCGTTCCAGGCGTTCGCCGTGGAGCCGGTCTGTCACCCAGGCCGGGCCGATCCGGTCGAAATCCATGGCCCCGCGATAGCGGATCTTCTGGGCGTCGTGCAGCACCGCAGACCTCGGCGGTGCCAAGGAGACGCGCACCGCCGAGGGCGGCGGTGCCACACGCTGCTGTCCGGCGAGCAAGTCGCTCAACGGCCCGTGATCGTCGAGTTGGGCAACCTTGGCCGTGGACTCCAGCCCGTCGTCGCCGTAGGCGTAGTAGATCGGATGGATGTTGAGCACGATCAGGCAGCCGGGCAACTGCGGAATGAGCGACGTCAACTCCCGGATCCCGAGGTACTTCCACGCGCCCGCGGCGTCGGTGAGCGAGAGGGCGTCGGCCCGGAGGTGCGTCGACTCCGTGCCCGCGTGGAGCCAGCCGAACGGCACGTGCCGAGGCAGCCAGATCGACCGCATCTTCTTCATGCGTTCCAGCCCGAGGCAGGACGAGACCGGACGCCCCAACTCCGCGAACCGCTCCAGCACGTGGAACTGGGACTGCACCGAGGGATCGCCGGCTGTGAAGTCGAACTCGGCTGCGTAGTTGTCGTACCACGGCCGCATGCGGTCGGGCCAGGCGAACCCATGGGCGGCCATCGTGCGGACGCGAATTCCCTGGGAACGAAGCCGGGCCACGTCGCGCCCGACCACCGAGAGGGCCTCGTCGGCGTTCACCGTGTGGCCCTGCCGGCGGCAGCGGCCGACCGCGTCGACGTGCAGCCCGAATTCAAAGCCCTCGTCCTGGTAACGGAGGACCTGGGCGGAGAGGTTGAGGGTCCACTCCTTCCGGAACGTCGGGAAGCCTCGCCTGCGGCACATCCAGTTTCGCCGGTCCTGCTCCGCGAACAGGTAGGTCGTGCTGCGGACCCCGAAGCGGTGTTCGATCGCCAACAGCGGCCAGACGTTGCCGTAGAGTTCGCACTGGTCGATGTCGTGGCGCAGGAGGAGATTGCAGGCCGAACGCGAAATCCTGCCGTCGAGGATGTCGGCCGCGGTGACGAAATGCCCGCCGGCCTTCTGGAGAACCTCGATCCAGCGGCGGTACTTCCAGCCGACCATGCTGATCGCCACCTCGGTATCGGAGGGTGGATTGCGTACCGAGTACTGAGTACCGAGTGCTGAGCATGGAGTACCGGGTACTGCGCACTGCGTACTGCGTACTGCGTACTCAGCACTGGCTTCAACGGGCAAGCGGCCGCTTTCGTCGCTGGTTTCCAGACTTGTCGCCATGGGGCAGCCCTCCTACGCCACCACTTCCCAGCACGAGGGGAGTTCCGTGGTGACCCATTGTTTCATGTCGCGCCGCAACAGGGCGATCCGCTGGCAATCCTGGGCCTGGCAGAGCAAGTCTCCGTCGCCGTTGACCTTCTCGTGCGGGGCGACCGTGAGGTTCACCTTGTAAACCCCTTCGCCGAGATTGAACGACGGGATGCGGATTCGCACCCGATTAGTGCCCGCGTGAAGGTCGATGCGGCTGGAGGCTTCGGAGAAATCGGGCGCGAACGCGAAACGGTTGTTGATCGACGCGACGATGACGCCGTCCTCGTCGCGAACCAGGCCGATCCCCAGGAAAGCGTTTTCATAGGACCGGTCGGACCGCAATTCGAGGTCCAGGACGACCTCGCGTCCCACCATCGCCACGCCGTCGCCCGCCATCGACGCCGACTGCCAGGAGATCCGCTCCAGACGCACGGGCGAGGGCGGAGGCGGCTCGGACGGTTTGCCGTTGCGCTTGGCGCTGAGGACCTGGGTGTCGTAGCGGTTGGCGATCACGTCGGGCGGGCCGATCTCGCGGATTTCCCCCTGGTCCATGAGCACGCCCCGGGTACAGATCCGCGGGAGGTAGCCGCTCCAGTGCGTCACGAAGAGCACGGTGGCCCCGGAGTCGCAGATCTCGCGGAAGCGGCCGAAGCACTTCGTGGCAAACGCCGAATCCCCCGTCGCAAGTGCCTCATCGACGATCAGAATGTCGGGCGAGACACTGATCGCCACGGAGAAGGTGAGCCGCGCCTTCATGCCGCTGGAGTAGGTGCGGAAGGGCTGGTCGATGAACGGGCGCAGCTCGCTGAAGTCGATAATGTCGTCGATGCGGCGGTCGATCTCCTGGCGGGACATGCCCATGCAGAGCCCGCCCATGGTGATGTTCTCCCGGCCCGTGTAGTCGCCATGAAAACCCGTCCCCAGTTCGAGGATCGCCGAGACCCGGCCGTTGACGGTGACGCTGCCGGCGGTCTTGTCGAGCGTGCCCGCGATGATCCTCAGGAGCGTGCTCTTGCCCGCCCCGTTGCGTCCGACGATTCCGATCACTTCGCCCGGCCGGATCTCCAGGGAGACGTCCCGAAGGGCCCAAAACTCCTTGTGACGCGGGCGCCGCGTCACCGCCTCCCAAAGCATGTCGGCAGGCCGCGCATAGACGCGGTAGACCTTGGAGACGTTTTCAACGCGGATCGCGAAGTCGGCCATTACGTGCATTCCGCAGGTCAGGCTTGGCAACTCAGCAGGTCAGGCTTGGCAACTCAGTTCCCCTCTCCCGTTGGACGGGAGAGGGGTTAGGGGTGAGGGGACTTGGCACGCAGAAGACGGTTCCAACTT
>Ga0067045_1002988_pt1 | contig 37813 bp, 26 predicted proteins | sample TerdegcTABiofilm_FD_59184 | JGI IMG/M metagenome (GOLD analysis project Ga0067045, IMG submission 59184) | Combined Assembly of (Gp0054472, Gp0054536) Wastewater bioreactor microbial communities from Singapore -Terephthalate degrading... | reverse complement strand
CAGCAAAACTTTCGCATACAGTTTTGCGAGGAGCGGCCCGCGAAAAAATTAGCGGCAAGCGTTTTTATTTGCGGGAAAATCCTCTACCGCCCATTGCTGGTACTAAGCGACAACTGGTAGTTGTCGCGCGAGGATTTGAAAGTCCGCAGTAAAACTTTCGCATACAGTTTTGCGAGGAGCGGCCTGCGAAAAAATGAGCGGTGAGCGAATTTTATTTGCGGGAAAATCCTCTACCGCCCATTGCTGGTGCTAAGCGACAACTGGTAGTTGTCGCGCGAGGATTTGAAAGTCCGCAGCAAAACTTTCGCATACAGTTTTGCGAGGAGCGGCCCGCGAAAAAATTAGCGGCAAGCGTTTTTATTTGCGGGAAAATCCTCTACCGCCCATTGCTGACGAAACTAAGTTGAAAGTTTAATGTTCAATGTTTAAAGTTGTACGAAAGGGATGAAAAGTTTCAAGTCTAAGGTTCAATGTTTAAAGTCAATCATCCGTTCATCTATCCTTCCAGTCGTTCCAATCCTTTCAAATCTTAGATATTCAACTATGTATTCGGGTTGACATAATCGTTTTTTTTTTTTTTTACAATATATAAGTGGAGGAGTAATGAAAATCATAATAATCGTTATAGGTCTATTTTTTAGCTCCAATGTTTTTTCCGATGATAATGCGGTTAATAAAGAGGTATCAGTAAAACCGGGGCAAAGCGCCGTAAAAACCGATAAAAATGAATATATAACTCAGTCTGAGTTTGAAAAGATATTAAAAGAAGCCGAAGAGAAATTAAAAATGGAAAAGGACAAAAACAAAAGACTTAGAGATTATGTTTTTGAGCTTATAAACATAAAACGCGAGATGTATCCGAATGAGAGAGTAAAAGCGGGTCTGGCGCTTGAAGAGATGAAAGAGAAGTATCCCGATATGGCTATTAAAATATTTTCAAAAGAAATAGAATTAAATAAAAACAATCCTAACGCTTATTATGAGAGAGCAGGTATTTATACTAAGATTTGCTATAAAACAAAAGAAAAAGATAAATGTCAAAAAGCGGTTAATGATTACAAAGAAGCGCTAAAATATATTAGAAGCGATAAAGAATTGGATATATGGGGAGTGCCATTTAGAATGTTGATATACGATAGGCTTGGATTTATTTATGAAGATACTGCTATTAAAGACTTAAATTTGGCTTTACTTTATTATACCAAAGCTATAGAATCCGATACTTTTAAGCCGAGTGCGGAATATTTCGAAAGGGCGAGAGTTTATAAAACACTTAAAGAGTATGATAAAGCTATAGAGGACTTAAAACTATATAAGAAATGCACAACCAATACCGATTTGGATAAAGAAAATAAAATTTATGGGTTATGCCATGATTTGTATCAAGAAAGCGGACGAGAATTTATAAGAGAATGTCCTACAAGAGAAGAAATTGAAAAAAAACTAAAAATTAAATTTAAAGAGGAATCAAATCGAGAATAGTTAGTTATAGCTAAATATTGATTGAGGAGTATTTACTCCGGTTTTTCCAGTTTTTCTTTTAAAATTTGATATTCTCTTTCCAGTTCCTGTTGTCTTATTACGAATTTTTCTTCCAGTTCCAGTTTTCTTTTTTCGTATTTTTCTATAAGCTCTTTTTCCTGTTTTATCATTTTATCCAGAGTTTCTTTTTCTCTTTCTATAGATTCCGATTTGATTCTGTATTCGTAATCCAATTGTTTTTTAAAATCTTCGGTTTCTTTTTTGTATCTTTCTTCTATGTTTTTAATGTTTGTGTCGTAATCTAAAATTTTTTTGTTAAGCTCTCTGGTTTTTTCTTTTAATTCTTTCTGAAGATTTTGTATTTCGGAGTTTAATCTTTCTCTCGTCTCGTCTTCCAATTTTCTTTCTTCTATCATCTTGTCGTATAATTTTTCCAAAAGTTCGTATTTGTTTTTTAATTCCGAGTTTTTTGCGGAGTATATCTCTTCTATGGACATTATTAATTTGGATTCCCTTTCTTCGTATATTCGTTTCAATTCTTCTATCTGGTTTTTGTATTTGTTTTCTATTTCGGTTCTTATTTTATCTATCGATATTATTACGTCGTCTATCTTGCTTTTATCGGTACTTTCTTTTTCGGTTATTATTTCTTCTATATATTTTATATATCTTGACTCTATTTCGTTTATCTTTAACGAGTATTCCTTTTCAAGGTCTTTTTTAAGGTCCAGTAGTTTCAATGTAAATTCGGATTCTATTAAACCTTTTTCTTTTCTTAGAGTTATTCTTTCCTCTTCTACTTCGTTTAGTTTTTTGGTTAAAGATTTGGAAAGTTCGTCGTATATTCTAATTTCTTTTTCTTTGTTTTCGAATTCCGATTTTATTATTTCCATTTGCATTTCTTTCTCTCTTTTTGCGTTTTCAAGTTCGGCTATTTTTTTGTCTTTTTCTTTTAAAGAATCGTTTAAACTTTCGATTATCTTTTCTTTTTTGTTTTCAAGTTCGGCGTATTCTTTGTAAATTCTTTCAAGTTCAAAAGAATTTTTTTGTTTTTCTCTTTCTAATGCCGAATGAAAGGAATTCTTGATATTTTCAAGATTCTTTTTAAACTGCTCCGATATTGTTTCCGTTCTTTTAACCGACTGTTCTTTTATCTGAGCGAAAATTTCTTCAAAATGATTTTCTATAATCGAAATTATTTTTCCGTTTTCCTCTAAGTTTTCCGCCAGTTTGGCGTTTGTGGTTTCGGTCAATTTTTTAAATTCTTCCCCGATTTTTTCCCTGAATTTTTTCTGCTTCGATTCAAGGGAATTTAGGGTATCGTTTATTTTTTTTATATATTCGAGTTCCAGTTTGTTTTTTTCTTCTAAAAATTTTTCTCTTAAAGTTTTTACGGCTTCTTCTTTTTCTTCTTTTAATCTTATAATCTTTTTTTCTTCCTCCTCTCTAATCCCGGATATTTCCAGTTTTAACTTTTCTATTTCCAGTTTAAGCTCTTTTTCTTTTTCTTTTTCCGATACCAATTGTCTTTCTTTTTCTTCGATCTTTTTTAAAAGCTCTTTTTCTCTTAGTTCAAACATTTCGGTTATTGCGGAAATCTCTTTTTCTTTAAGTTTTGAGTAAAAATCTTTTAATTCTTTTTCTTTTTCTTTTAAAATTTCTTTGATTTCCGCCCTTTCGTTTTCTACGGACATCCTTTCTTTTTCCAATTCCTTCTTTTTTATTTCGAACTTTTCCTTTTCCGCCTTTAACTCCGCTTCTTTTTCCGAATAAAATTTTTCTATTTCTTTTCTTCTTATTTCGTATTCTTTTTTTAGTATGGTTATTCTTTGTTCGTTTTCCGATTTTATCTCTTCTATTTCCGTTTCGTAATCTTTTTTTATCTCTTCTATTTCTTTTTTATGATTTAAAGAGATTCTTTTTATCTCTTCCGACTTAAATCCGATTTCTTCTTCGAGTCTTATTATCTTATTTTCATATTCCTTTCTTATGTTTTCTATTCTCAACTCGGAGTGTCTCATTATGGATTCTATTTCTTTTTTTCTGTTTTTTTCGTTTTCTTCGATAATCTTTCTCTGTTCTTCTTCAAATTCTTCCCTCAAAACCCCTCTTAATCGATTTAATTCTTCCTGCTTTTCTCTTTCTTTTTTGTTTTCCGCTTCTTTTAATTTTAAGCCGTGTCTCTCTTCCAGAGTTTTCCTGACCATTTCCAGTTTTTCCAGGTATATTTTTTCTATGGCTTTAACCTGCTCTTCGGTTTCTTTCGAATATCTTTCTTTTATGAAATTTATTTCAAAATTTATTCTGTTTCTTTCTTTTAAAAGTTCCTCGTCTTTTTCTCTGTTTAGTTTTTCGGCAAGCTCTTTGAAGTTGTTTTCAAGGTCCTCTTTTCTTTTCTCAAATTCCGTTTCCAAAAGTTTCTTTTCGTCCTCTATTTTTTTCTTTTCAATTTCCACCTCTTCTCTCATTTTTAACGTTACTTCTTCCATTAAATTTTTATATCTGTTCCATATCTTTTTTTCTCTTTCCGTTATCATTTCTATAAGTTCTTTTTCTCTTCTGGCTATTTCGTTGTCTTTGGATTTTAAGAGGGTTTCAAATTCTATGTCTTTTAGCTTTTTTAGTTTGGATATTTCTTCGAAATGAGAATTTTTTATTTTTTCTATTTCCTCTTCCCGTTTTTTTAATTCCGAAGAAAGTTCGAGTATAATCTTGGCTTCGTCGAGTTTTTCAATCTCCGGGCTTTCTTTTTTTTCCAATTCCCATTCCATAATGTTTCCGATTATTTTTGGTATTTTTTCCTGAGTTCCTCTTCTTTTTCCGCTATTTCTCCGAGCATCGTATTTCTTTCCATCTCAAGCTCGTCGTATTTGGCTTTTATTTTGTCTTCCATTTCTTTTCTTTTTAAACTAAATTCTTTTTGCCATTTCTCTATTTTTAAATAATATTCTTTTTCAAGTTCTATCATCTTGTTTTCATATTCTTCGTTTAGTTTCATCTTGAGCCTGTCTATTTCTTCAAGTCCCGCGGATATTTTGTTTTCAAGTTCCGCTCTTTTCTTATCAAACTCGGCTTCCAGTAATTGTTTTTCTTTTAATATTTTTTCCGCTCTTTGTTTTTCCCACTCCGTTTTTTCCTTTTCAAAATCGGATATGAATTTTTGCCTCAACAGTTCGTAGTCTTTTTCCATTTTTTCTTCTTTTTTCTTAAAAGACATTTCCATTTCCGCTATTTTTGTTTCGTATGTTTTTCTTATTCTTTCTTCGGTTTCGGCTTTTTTCCTTTCGTATTCCCTTAAAAGAGAGTTTTTATATGTTTCAAGCTCGGCCTGCATTTCTTTTTCTTTTTCCGCCGCTTTTTGCTCGTATTTTATCTCCATTTCTTTAATCTTTTGAGCGGTTTCTTTAATCATATTTTCTTTTAACTCGGTTATCTTAAAATTAAGCTCCGCCTCTTTCTCTATCTGTCTTTTCTCAAGCTCCAATTTTTTCGCGTAATACTCTTCCTCAAGTCTGGATTTTAGGTTTTCTATTTCCTTTCTCTGATTTTCTATGCTCATTTCCTTAGACTTATAAAGTTCGGCTATCTTTTTCTTCTCTTCTTCCAATTTTAACCTGTAATGAGATTGAAGTTCTTCGTATTTTTGCGGAAGATTTTTTAACTCCTTATCAAGCTCTTCTTCTTTTATGGCGATTTCCTTTTTTAAAGCCGATATCCTTGCTTCGTAATCTTTTTTAATTTTTTCTTTTTCGGCTTCAAGCCTTTCTTTTAATTTTATCTCCGTTTCTTCTTCTTTTTCTTTTTTAAACCTTTCCATCTTTTCCTCAAATTCTTTTCTCAATTTTTTCTCTATCTCCGTTTCTTTTTTCATCATATTTTGGTTTAGTTGTTCTTCAAGCTCGTTATAACTTTTCCTAAGCATTTCCCTATATCTCAAAACTTCCCTTTTTACTTTTTCTCCGGCTTCCTCTTCCATTTCCTTCCTTTTTTCTTCAAGCTCCGCTTCTCTGGTTTTAAATCTTTCCTCTAATTCTTTTTTAAACATCTTTAATTTTTCTTCCGTTTCTTTATTTAACCTTTCTCTTTCCTCGTTAAGTTCTTTTAGCTTTATTTGATACCATTCGTTTTTTTCCGAGTTTGTTTGCTCTTCCGCTTCTTTTTTTAATTTTAAAAATTTTTCTTCGTATTCCGATATCAATTGTTTTTCTCTTTCCGCCCACTCATTCGCCCATTTTTTGTTAAGCTCCTCGGTTTTTTGTATAAGTTCTTTAGATTTGTTTGAGCTTAATTCCAACCAGTTTTCTTTTATTTTTTCGGTTATTTCGGCTATCTTTCTGGCACTTTCTTCTTCATGTTTTTTGGTTTTTTCCAAATAATCTTTTTCCAATTTTTCTTTTAGATTTGAAAACTCCTTTTCTTTCAAATCGACGGCCGTTTTTAATTCGGCCCTTTCTTTTTCCAATTTGGCTTCGTATTCGGTTTTTATCTTTTCTCGTTCATCTTCAAGCGACAAAATAAATCTTTTTTTCTCTTCGCTTAAAGCTTCGGCCGCTTTTCTTATTTTATCCAAAAACTCTTTTCTTAGCGTCTCTTCCCGGTTTTTCAATTCGTCTAAAAAAACGCTTTTTTCTTCGTCTAAACTTTTTCTTAGCTCTATCTCTTTTAATTTGTATTCGTTTAAAATTTCGTTTTTAAATCTCTCTAAAGCCTCTTTGTTGGCTTTTTCGGCGGCTTCGTTTCTTTTCTCAAATTCTTCTTCTTTCGTTTTGTAAAATTTTAAAAGCTCGTCGTATTTTTTTTCAAACTGTTTTGTTAATTCTTGCTCGGATATTTCTTTTTCCATTCTATATCTTTCTATAAGCTCTTTTTCCAATTTTTCATATCTTTCTCTTAAATTTTTTTCGCTGGTTTCGTATTGCCGTTTGTAGTTTTCTATTACGCTTTCAAGCTCCTCGTCTTTTTTTGCGGAAAACTTTTTTATTTCTTCGCTTAGAGAAAGTTTTAAAGCGTATATTTCGTTTTCTTTTAGGGAAAGCTCGTTTTTCAAAAAATTTATTTCTTCGCTAAGTTTTCGCTTTGATTCGTTAAAATGCTCGGTTTCTTCTTTTATTATCTCCGACCTTATTTTTTCTTTTAAATCCCGCTCCAATTCTTCCTGCGATTTCGCCACCGCTTCCCATTTTTTAACGGTTTCCTGCCATTTCGTCACCAGATTTTGATTTTGCTCTATTTTAATTTTCATATCTCTTATTTGGGATTTAAGTTCGCCGTTCTCGTTTTTTTCTTTTTCAAATTGCTCTCTTAAAGAATAGAGTTTTTCGAGGGCCCATCTTAGCGCCAGCTTGGCGGTTTCAAGATCCGTTATTGTGGAAGGGTCTAATTTTTGTTTTTCGTCGAAATCCATCTTGCCTCCGGGCAATTTAACACTAAAACTATTATAGATAAATTTTGCTCTCCATAAACATATATTAGCCTTTTCTTTTTTAATATTTGTTTAAATTTTGTTAAATAAATGTTTCAAAAAACAAAAAATGATAAAATTATAGATAGATTTTGTTATGGGACTTTTTGTATTTTAAATCATATAAAGGAAGGTTTTATGGAACCGAAATATAGCTTTGAAAAGAGAATAGGGTCTCTCGCTTATATGATTTTTAAGAGTTTAAATGCGGATGGGGTAACGCTTTTAGATTTTAAAAAACTTAAAAACATATGCGCTTTCGGCGGAAAAATAAAATTTTCCAATCATAAATTTTCTCTTTTTTCTCAAGTTCATACGAGTTTGGTAAAAAATAAAATTTTTGCAAAAGATCCTTTGAAAGACTCCGGTTTTAAATCTTACACTTTTATTCCCGTTTCTATTCCGGGGTTTTTTAGCTACGGACTTTTTGTGTTTTCTTTCAAAGAAAACTTTTTTAAGGAAGATGTTAATAAATACCTCAAAGATATAGAGACTCATATAAAAAGTTGTCTTTTAAGAGAAGATGAAGGGATAATAAACAATATTTTTCTTTCAAGCGGAATATCCGCTTACGCCATACATGAAATGATTTTCGATAAAAATAAAAACCCCGTAGATTATGTTTTTTTAGATTTAAATAACGCTTTTGAAAAGATGACCGGACTTAAAAAAGATTACGTAAAAGGAAAAAAAGTTACCGAGGTCATAAAAGGAATAGAAAACGAAAAATTCATAAAAAAGTACGGGGAAGTGGTTAAAAAGAAAAAGAATATAATATTCGAAGAGTATTCACCGGCGCTTAAAAGATGGTATTTAATAAACGCTTTTTGGGCCGGGGGAGATAGGTTTGCCACATTGTTCTACGATATAACGGATAAAAAAGAAAAAGAAAACAAAATTAAAGAGAATGAAGAATGGTATAAAGGAGCTTTTGAAAATAGTAACGCCGTTAAACTTATAATAGACCCTCAAACCGGTCGGATAGTCGACGCCAACAAATCCGCTGTTAAATTTTACGGATATTCGAAAGAAGAGCTTATATCCATGAAAATATCCGATATAAACATAATGAAAAAAAAGGTTTTTAAGGATTTAAAAAACGCCGAAAAGGGAGAGAAAAAAGTTTTCGATTTCGTTCACAGATTAAAAGACGGAAGATTAAGAAACGTTAGGGTTTATTCTTCTCCGTTTTACAAAAACGGAAAGATATACCTTCATTCTCTAATATTCGATACGACCGAGGAGTTAAAAAACAAAAAAAAGCTGGAAATGCTTTTTAATATTATGAATAAGGCTTCAGACGAGTTTTATTTGTTTAGAGCAAAAGACTTAGTTTTCGAATATGTAAACGATACCGCTTTAAATAATCTTGGATATTCCAAAGAAGAAATCTTAAAAATGACGCCGCTTGACATTAAGCCTGAGTTTTCCAAAAACGAGTTTGTTAAATTTATATCTCCTTTAAGAAATGGAACCGTAGATAAGAAAGTTTTTAGAACTTATCATAAAAGAAAAAACGGAAGTTTGTATCCGGTCGAAATTCGTTTAAACAGTTATTTTTTCGACGGAGAACTTTATTTTTTCGCGGTCGGCGAGGATATAACCGAAAAAATGGAAAAGGAAAGCAGATTAAATCTTTTAAACAAAATGTATTTGACTTTAAGCCAGGCCAATCAGTCGATGGTAAGAAGCAAAAATGAAAAAGAGCTTTTTGATAATCTCGTTAAAATAGCGGTTGATTACGGCGGATTTTTGGGATGCTGGGTCGGTTATAAAGATAAAGCCAATAATCTAAACGTTTTTTCTTCTTACGGGGTTAGCCGAGAAGATATGCAAGAAGTAATAAGGATTCTTTTCCTAAAATACAAAGGCAAACCGTTGTCGATAACTCAAAAAGCTTTTATAAATAAAGAAGTGGCGATAGATAACTCGATAGCCGGACTCCTTCCGAGATATACTTCAAAAATTATAAAAAAATATAACGCTAAAAGCGGAGCCTCGTTTCCGATTTTTGTCGGTCGAGAAATTCGATTTACCGTAACTTTTTATTCCGATAAAGAAAATTTCTTCTCAAAAGATATGGTTAATCTTTTAAAAGAGCTTGTAATGGATGTGGAATACGCTTTATCTAAAATGAAATCGGAAAGGGAGGTTGAAGAGAGGGAGAAAAAATACAAAGCGATATTTGAAAATTCAAGCGCCGGTTCTTGTATAGACGAGATAATTTACGACAAAAATGGCAAACCCGTAGATTATATTATACTCGATGTAAATAAGGCCTTTGAAAAAATAACCGGTATAAAAAGAGAAGAAGCCGTAAACAAAAGGGCAAGCGAGGTTTACAAAACGAAACAAATACCTTATCTGGATGTTTTTGCAAGAGTCGTAAAAACCGGCGTTTCCGAAAATTTTCAGGGATATTTCCCCACTTTTAAAAAACACATAAATATGAGCGTAAGCCGATTTTCGGAAAATAGATTTTCTACGGTTTTTGCTGACATAACGGAAGAGGTTATTTATAAAGAAAAACTTGAAAAAAGCAGTATTATGCTCTCAGAATTGTCGAGCGATTTTGAAGAAAATATCAAAAAACTATGCGATCTTATGTGTTACCTATTAGACGGCGATTTGTGTTTTTATCAAAGATTTGAAAAAGATAAATCCGGAAGTGTGAGTTTTTATAATCTTCCCGACGCTTTGAAAGAAAGTTTCAAAAAAAATTATAATTATTTTCAAAGATTTTTAAAAGACTCGAATCAATTCTTTTTTATTAAAGATTTAAGATCGGAAAACTTAAGCGATATTTCCGAAAAAGGTTATGTTTCTTGTTTGGGATTAAAAGTTAAAACGGAATACGGCTTTAAAGGTCTGATATTTGTTCTTTGGAAATGGGAAAAACAAATTCCGGAAGTTGAAAAACATTATATGTTTCTCGTATCTACCACCCTTTCGAACGAAGAGGAAAGATACGAAGAAAAAAATAACATAATGATTCTAAATAATAGATATCAATCTCTTGTTAATAATATGATAGATCCTGTTTGCATATGGAACAGGGACACTACGGTATTGTTTGCAAATTCCGCTTATAAAAAAACCTACGGAGATTTGATAGAAGGAAAAAAGTGGATAGATTGGGTTAAAGAAGAAGAAAAAGAAAAAATAATTGAAAAAATAAAAAAAATCTTTGAAAATAAAAGAGTTTTTAGATACGAACATGTTTCATACGATAAAAACGGCAAAGAAATATGGCACGATTGGGTGGATGTTCCGATTGTAAACGAAAAGGGAGAAGTAAGCTATGTGCAGTCTTCTGGAAGAGAAATAACAGAAAGAAAGATATTCGAGTCGGAAATAATCAAGCTTAAAACGGCGATAGAGCAGGCACCTTTTGCGATAGTCATAACCGATAAAAGCGGAACGATAGAATATGTCAATCCTTGGTTTGAGTATATAACCGGATATTCCAAAGAAGAAGCGTTAGGTCAAAATCCGAGGGTATTAAAAAGCGGGGAACACGATTTTAGTTTTTATAAAAATATGTGGGAAACCATATTAAACGGAAATGTCTTTAGAGCCAATATCGTTAACAAAAAGAAAAACGGAGAGTTTTTTGTCGAAGACGCCATCATATTTCCGGTAAAAAAAGGCGATGAGATAACCCATTTTGTCGCTTTGAAAAGAGACATAACTTTGGAGCTAAAAAAGGAAAAAGACAGGGAACAAAAACAGAGAATGGAAACCGTGGGTTTGGTAGCAGGGGGTATAGCTCACGATTTTAACAATATACTCACGGCCATAATGGGTTCCGGCGAAATTTTATTGGACGCTCTTAAAGGAAACAGTGAGCTTTACGAAGATGCCAAAGAAATAGTATCTGCCGCCGAGCGCGGAAGTTCGCTTGTAAAACAATTGCTTTATTTTTCAAAGAAAGACGTGGTTAATAAAAAAGTTTTGGAGCTGAATAAGTTTATCGGGGAATCTAAAAAAATGTTTGAAAGAATGATAGGCGAAAAGTATTTAATAAATCTGGAATCTAAATCCGAAAATGTTTTTGTTTACTCCGATGAAAACTCCATAAATCAGATTCTTATAAACCTTATAACAAATTCGAGAGACGCTATGCCTAACGGCGGAAACATAGATATATCGGTGGAGAAATTTTCGTCTTACGAAGACTTTTATCATAATGATCTTAGAATATCCAAAGGAAATTACGCTTTGATTAAAGTAAAAGATTACGGTTCTGGAATATCTCAAGATATAAAAGATAAAATTTTTATTCCTTTTTTCAGCACCAAAAAAGAAGGGACGGGACTCGGACTTTCTACGGTTTATTCGATAGTCAGAAGAAATAACGGATATGTGGCTTTCGAGTCCGAAACCGGCAAAGAAACCTGTTTTTATGTTTATCTCCCGACTATTGAAAACAAAACGGAGGAAAAGATTTTTAAAGGGTCGGTCCCAAAAGAGGCGCTGGATTTTTCCGGGATTAAGGTCGTTTTCGTAGACGACGAGGAAAGCGTAAGAAAATTGGGAGCCAAATTATTGAAATTTTTGAATATAGAAACTTATGTTTTCGATAACCCGCTAAAAGTGTTAAGTTATCTTGAGGAAAACAAAGTTTCGATAGACATACTTGTTACGGATATGATAATGCCGCAAATGAGCGGTAAAGAATTGGCGGATAAATGTTTTGAAAAAAAACTGATAAAGGAAGTTATATATATATCCGGATATAGCGAGGATATGATAGGAGAAGAAAAAATTAAAGAGATTGGGGATAGATTCCTTTTAAAACCTTTTAAAATAGAAGATTTTAAGAATAAACTTATAGAAACGATAAATAAGATAAAAAAATAATCCGATATATATATGAAGAAAAACGAGTTTAAAGAAAAGGTAAAAGGATTATTATTTGGAACCGCTGTGGGTGACGCTTTGGGGGTTCCGGTAGAGTTTAAATCGAGAGAATATCTTAAAGCAAATCCAGTAAAAGATATGATATCCGGAGGGGTTCATAATCAAGCCGCGGGAACGTGGTCCGACGACAGTTCCCTTACATTTTGTTTGGCAGAGTCTTTGATAAACGGCTTTAATCCGAAAGATGTCGCGGATAAGTTTGTAAAAAGCGTATATGAAGGATACTGGACTGCAAACGGAAGGTTTTTCGATTTGGGATATGCTACCGGAGTTGCGATAAAGAAATTAAAATCGGGAGTAAGCCCTTTAAAATCGGGAGCCAAAACCGAATATTCAAACGGCAACGGTTCTTTAATGAGAATATCTCCTCTTGTTTTTTATATATATAAAGAGCCGATTTTAAAGAGATATAAAAAAACAAAAATCATATCTTCGATTACTCACGCCCATATGTGTTCGGTTATCTCTTGTTTTTATTACATCGAGTTTCTGAGGGGAATTCTTTTGGGCGAAGAAAAATTTGAAACGTATTCGAGATTAAAAAAGGAAATACCTTCTTTTCTAAGTTCGTTAAAAGTAAAAAACAAAGAAATAGAAATTTTTGACAAGTTGTTGTCCGGCGATATTTATAAGCTTAAAGAATCCGATATTTCAAGTTCGGGTTATGTCCTTCATACTCTTGAGGCAAGCGTATGGTGTTTTATGACTACCGATAATTTTAAAGATGCGGTTTTAAAAGCCGTTAATTTAGGCGAAGATACCGATAGCGTAGGCGCGGTTTCCGGGGCCATGGCGGGCCTTTATTACGGTTTCAGTTCAATACCTAAAAAATGGACAAAAAAACTGGCGAGATACGGGGATATAATTAAATTGAGCGATTCTTTTTATATTTTTCTAAAATAAGCATTAAATCCGGTAGGCTTTAGACCCTTGACAGGTCAAGAGAAAAGATTAAAATATAAATATGAAAGCGATTTTTTTAATAGCCGTATTTTTAAACCTGTTAAATTCCGAGGAAATAAGGCGTGTCAGTATATACGGGGAAGACGATAGAATGAATTATTACGAGGCGGATAGCGTTTCAAAGGCTTTAGCGTCATCCACCGTAGCCCTTATAAAAAAAAGCAATCTGGTTAGGGTGAACGATTCGATTTATGCCGTTAGAAACATTACTTTCGGTTCGAGATTCAATCTTCATTCTTCGGAAAAGTTTTTAAACGAGCCATCGGTGGCCCATTGCTCGGGTTTTTTGGCTTCCTCCAATACCGTAGTTACGGCGGCTCACTGTTTTAGCGAGATAAAATGCGAAAACACATTTGTCGTTTTCGATTACGCCGTTAAAAGAGATGGGGAGATGCCGCTTCAAATTTCCTCGGAAAATGTTTTTGAGTGTAAAAAAATTATTAAATCGGAGATAGACGAATCGGATAACGGAAAGGATTTTGCGGTTTTAGAGCTCGATAGGAAAACGGATAGAACGCCTCTCGCCGTTTCGAGAAATTTTAATTTGAAAGAAAACGATAACGTCTTTGTTATAGGATATCCTTCCGGCCTTCCGGTTAAAATAACAAGGATGGGAAGCTCCAAAATAAGAAAAATTAACTCCAATACTTTTTTTACCGATCTGGATACTTTCAGAGGAAACTCGGGGTCACCGGTTTTCGACGAAAAAACGCTTAAAGTGGTCGGTATAATTAAAAGAGGGGACAGAGATTTTGTTTATTCCTCGGATAACTCCAATGTTTACGACCCCAAATATCCGCAACTTTACGAGCCGGGAAGCTCTTACAGGGTTGGCCAAAACGAGGGTTTTGGAGAGATTTGCGTAAAAACTTCCGTTTTCGCTTCTTTTCTACCTCAAAACGATCTTGAGAGGTTCTTAAATTCTAACCCGGGCGCGGTTAGAAGGACCGACGAAAGAAACGGGGTAAGGCCCGCGGTTTATAACCCGTGGACGGATTCTCCTCAAGTGGTTCCCGCGGTTTATCGTCCCGTACCTAAACCCAATCCGGTAATAGAAATATAATTATTTTTGTGTTGTCCGGTATGTTAAAAACGATATATTATAAAAATTTTTATTATTCTCTAATTCTGCAGAATATTGGAATATGTGTGAAAAGCGAATTAAAATATTTTTGGATAATTTGAAAGGTGTCGCTCTAATTGAGGCAAATGTTTTATTTTTATCATATATCTTTTAATTCTTCGAGTTTTATTTTGTCTTCCGCGTCTTTTTTAATTACTTCTATCTTTCCTTTTATTTCTATTAATTTTTCGTTTAATTCTTTGGATATATTTACGCCTTCCTCAAAAAGTTTAATCGATTCTTCCAGAGGAGTTTCCTCGTTTTCCAATTTTGAAACTATTTCTTCCAATTTTTTTAATTTTGTTTCGAAATTTTCTTTGTTTTCTTTTTTCATATTTCCTCCGTCACTCGTATATCTTTTTAATATTTGCATCCGCCGAACCTTCGGAAAATATCAGTTTTATCTCGTCCCCTTCTTTTAATTCCGAGGATTTTTTAACGGTTTTGTTTTTTATTGTCGCTATGGCGTATCCTTTTTTGGTTGGGGTTTTAGGGTCTAAGTTTTTAAGTCTTCCGTTTAAATTTTCCAATTTATTTGAAAAAAAAGATATTTTATCATCTATAGCGTTTATCGTTCTTTCATAAAGGTTGTCCAGAGATAAAACTTTGTTTTCTATTAAGCTAAAGGTATTTTTATATATTCTTGAGTTTATGAAAACGGAAAACCTTTGAAATATCCTGTGATATATTATTTTAAGCGCAGATAAAAGCCTTTTTTCTATCTGTTTAATATGGGTTATTAAATCTTCTGCGTTTTTCGCCACAATCTCTGCGGCAGCCGAAGGGGTCGGGGCTCTTAAATCGGCCACAAAGTCCGCTATGGTAAAATCGGTTTGATGGCCTACGCAGGATATTACGGGTATTTTGGAATTCGCTATCGCTCTTGCGACCAATTCTTCGTTAAACGCCCATAAATCTTCCATCGAACCGCCCCCTCTTCCCACAAGCAAAACGTCGATATGGGAAAGTTTTTCGTTTATTTCTTTTATGGCGTTTGAAATTTCTTCCTTCGCTCCTTCTCCCTGAACCTTTACCGGATATATTGTTATGTTTATGTGCGGGGCTCTTCTTTTTATTACGGATATTATGTCTTTTACCGCGGCTCCGTAAAGCGATGTTATTACTCCTACGTTTTTCGGGAAAGGGGGGATCTTTTTTTTCCGGCTATCGTCGAAAAGGCCTTCGGATTCAAGCTTTTTTTTAAGTTTTTCAAATTCTATCTGTAATTTTCCTACGGTTATCGGTATTATTTTTTTTACTATAAGCTGGTATTTGCTTTGTTTGTCGAATGTGGAAATGTCGGCAAGTATCTTAACCAGAGTTCCGTTTTCTATATTTAAATCCTTTTGAGTCGACCATTTGAATAAAACGCAGGATATTAATGAGTTTTCGTCTTTTAAATCGAAATAAAAATGCTCGGATGATGATTTTTTAAATCCCGAAACCTCTCCTTCAACCCATATGTTATTAAAAGCGGATTTTAAAATATTTTTTATCTCGGCATTTAGCTCTGTTACCTTATAAACTATTTCCGCATCTTCCATATCAATCCAAAAGCCTTTTTTCTCCTTCCAATTTTTTTATGTCTTCTATATCGATATCGAATTCCATGCAGCCTAAATATCTGCCGTTAGCGTCTCTCAAAGCGTAGAATTCTATCAATATTTTATGTTTCGGTTCGTTTTCTTTTACTTTCATATCTATCCAGAATCTCGCGGTATTTCTTTTTCCTTCTTTCATTTCCCGGACTATTTTTTCGACCATATGAAGGCTTTTTTCCGGGTGGCATTCTCTGAAGTTTCTTCCCATGGCGACTATCGGCCTTCTAAAAATTCTCGTGTCGTGTTTGTTCCATCCGACCACCTCGTCTTTTGCGTTTATTATCGTTATTTCCCCCGGAATCGTTTCAAGTATGGATTTTACAAGCTCGGGATTTAGGCTGTCGTATATGTAACTTTCGCTCATATCTCCTCCCTTTTTTAAATTATATAATAAAAACGCCCGACATAACTTATTGAATTCTAAAACCCGGGATTGATATGCAAGCGTTAAAAGAAATTGGAGGTATAGAAGTATAGATGTGTAGATGTGTTGGAGTTAGATGCATAGAGGTATAGATGCGTAGAGGCGTAGATGTGTGGACAATCGGAGCAATTAGATGTATAGATGCATAGATGTATGGATGTGTAGATGATTGTAATGTTTTATTGGCTATTTGAATTAACTTGAAACTTGCGATTTTTCGTTCCAGTCGTAAAACTTTCAACTTTAAACATGCAACTTATAGTCTCTAACCCCTGTTCTCTATTTTCTTCAATATGACTTTAGACTTATAACTTTTTGCTCCTTTCGTGTAACATTAAACATTGAACATTTAACTTTGAACTTTGAGCATTAGGCTTTAAACTAAAAAGGTCCAAAGGTCCTATGCGGGGTCCCATTTACGGCAAGGTCTTTTTTCACTTAAATTTTTTAAAGATATGTTCTAAAATATAAAAAATAATAAACCTTTAAGGAGGGTTGGATGAAAAAAATCTCATTATTAACGGCGCTTATTCTGGCGACGGTTAGTCTTTATGCGGAGAAAAAATCGATAGAATCCGTAAAAAATACGGATATTAAGTTCGAGGTGAAATCGGATCTTGCTCTTCCGGCCGTAAGCGTTAAAAAAGACGCGAAAGTCGGCCAGGACGTAAGCTATAAATTTAATCAAGTAAAAGACGCTTTGTGGAGAATCAAATCTGATACCACCTGGCTTAGAAGCGATATTCAAAGATTGGAATCGGACGCCAGAAGAATCGCTCAGGGACAACAGAATTACTGGTTTCAAAACGACCTGAGAAATATGGCTTATAAAATGAATCAGTGGTACAACGACATACAGAGGATATCTTACGATGTAAAAGATCTTTTAAAAATCGCCGAGAAAGATAAGGACTTAAACGCCATAGCAAGAGACATACAGTGGTATGCGAGCGACATAGAAAATACGTTCAGATTCGATGTCGAAAATGCGGCTCAGAATTTGGAGTATACCGTAAGGGCGATAGACCCCAAGATAATAGGATACGACGCTCAGTGGAACGCCGCCGATATTTCGAGATACGCAAGAGACATATCATATAAAACCCAGGACCTTTACTGGGATACGAGAGATCTTCTAAATAAGACCCAGCCGTAATCGCCACCTATAACATAAATACGGCCTATAAGAACGCCCGCTTGGAAAAGCGGGCGTTTTTTTTTAACAAAAAATTCATAAAATTGAAACCGCCTCTTTGGTAAAATAATCTTATGTTTGGATATTTTATTTTAATTTTGTTTTTTTGCTCAAATCTTTTTTCTTTATCCGACGATAATTTTTATAATACCTATTCTTTGGCATACTCCAATACTCTTTTGGATTTCCCGTTAAAATCAAACCCCGCCACCTATGGAAATATCAGAAACATAACCGCGGATATATCGTACTTAAACCAGAATTACGCTCTCTACGGAAAAAGCGATTCGGAGAATAAATCTTTTAATTTTTTCCTTCCGAAAATATCTTACGGCAAAAACCTTACATATACCTTGGGTTATGAAAAAAACGAATTTAAAAATTTGAAAGCGAATATTTTTAATTTGGGGGGAGCCAGTTATCATATTCTGGATTTCGGAGAAGAATATCTCGATTTCGGCATAAATTATAAAAAGCTAAAGCTGGAAGGGATAAACGATTTTTCTTTTTCCAAAGCGTTTATAGACATAGGTTTGCTTGCGAGAAAAAAAGATTATTTGTTCGCGCTTTCTTTTTTAAATTTTAATTCTTCTTTTGCCGATAAAAACAACAAAATAGATATTCCTAAGGTAAGAAAGTTTTCGGTTACTCGTTTGTGGGACGAGTTTTCGTTGGGCTTCGATTTTACAATGAGAAATTCGGATATAAGGTCTTCTTATAATATGGGGGTTTCTTTTTCTCAATTATGGAGAACTTACAGATACGGTTATTTCAGGACGGCTACAAGTTTAAGCATAGGAGACAAAAAAGACAGCTTAGGCCTCGGGATATTTTATAATAGAGACGTCTGGGAGCTTGGTTATTCCCTTTCATTTTCGCTTAATAAACCCGCCTACTTTAACAACGCCGTTTCGCTTGCTATTTATTGGGGAAGAAGGGATGTGGAAACGGATTACGAGAAGATAATAAAAAGAGAGGTTAAATACAGAAAAGACCTTATGGAGGAGCTTGTAAGCGCAAATAAAAGAGAAGAAAAGCTAAAAGGAAATATAGCGAAAATGCAGGCGGAGATAGACGAGTTAATGTTTAATATGAAAAAGTTAGAAGAGAAATTAAAAAACAAAGACGCTGAGAAAACTCAGATAGAATCGGAAAAAGAAAACATAAAAAAAACCCTTGAAAGTTTAATTGAAAAGCAGAGAAAAAATCAGGAAGAAATTAAAAACATTGAGGAAAAAAGAAGGCTTGAGAGAATAAAATTGGCGGAAACCGAGTTTAATAAGGATTTCGATAATTATTTAAAGCTTAAGTCTCAGGGAGTAGGGAAAGAGGTTCTTGTGGGTTATTTGAAAAAGATAATAACTCAGTATCAAAGCGAAAACATCGATATAAGCAGGGCTACAATCGAGCTTCAGAGATTATTAAAACAATAAATATGAAACAAAAAGTTAACAAAGAAGCAATTATTATTTAAAAGCTTTGGTGTATAATTTTTCTTATGAGCGATAATAATTTTACAAACGGATTTGAGTTTTTGGCTCAAGGGGAAACTCCGGCCTTTGAAATCGTCAATTTTTTAAAAAATAAACTTAAGAAAAAAATAGACGAATACGAAGCTACCATAAAAGAGAAAGACAAAACCATAGAGGCGCTTAACGGGGAAATAGAATCGTTAAAACAAACGATTGAATCTTTAAAAAACACTTATTCCGAGACTCAATCCGAGATATTAAGCCAGAATAAAGAGCTTTTTTTGAAAATGGAAGAGTCCAAGCAAATACTTTTAAAACAAAAAGAAAAACATCAGAAAGAAATAACTCTTTTAAAAGATATTTTCGACAGAACAAAGTCCGAGATAAAAACTCTTTCCGAGGAGTTGGACTCGTTAAAAAAAGAAAGGGAAAAATTAAGAAAAGAGGCCTTTGATTTGAGAACCCAAAAAACTTTAGCGGAGGATAAGTTAAAAGCCGTAGAAAACCAGCTTTCTCAATCCAAAAAAGCGGTGGAACAGACCTTATCCGAGCTTTTGGACGAGAGAAGGAAAACGCAGGAACTATCGAAAAAAATAACCGAAGCTCAAAAAGAAAACGAAGATTTAAAAAAACAGTTGGAATCGACCAAATTGGCGTGGGATAGCGAAAGGGCCGAGTGGAAGGAGATGTGGGAAAGGGAAAGAAGCTTATGGGAAAGCCACAGGATGGAGTTTGCCGTGTGGGAGGAAAGATTAAGAGCGGAGAGAGAGGCCTGGCTTAAAAACATAAAAGAGCAGGAAGAAAAAGGGGTGGAAGGAGCGAAATCGCTTGTAAAGGTTTTGGAGGACGCTTCAAAATGGTCTTATAAGGTAACCGAACTTTTAAAAATATACGCCAATAAAGGAATAGAGCTTCCTCAGGTATTTACATCCGCTCAAACCGTAGAAAAGAAGGCCAAAAAAGGCGTAAATAAAATTTTAGCTTTAACCGCGACGGCATTGGTTATGTTAAGCGTCGGTTTTTATTTCGTAAGAGACTATTCTTTGAAACTAAGGTTTTCAAAAATCGCTTCTTATACTTTAGACGACCCGAATTACACCGGTTTTGTAAAAAAAGGAAATTGGTTTGTGTTATCAAATTGGTCAAATGGCCTTGTTTTTAAAGACGAAAATATGAATACGTTGACTAAAATCTCCGAGTTTGACGGGATAAAACCGAAAATTTCGGCCATAGCTCAAGACGGCTACGACCTTTGGATTTTGGATCTTTCGGGACTTAGATTTATAAAAATAAATCCGGACGACGGTAAAATAATAAAAAGCTTTAAAACGGCGGGGGTTGCTCCTCAGGGTTTGGCTTTCGACGGGATGTATCTCTGGTCTTTTGACGCCTCAACCGGTCTTTTATACAGATACGAATTAAACGGCGAAGTAAAAGGTGTTTCAAGCTATAATTTAGACGGGATAAAAAATATAGATTGGTTAGGTTGGGCCGGGGATAAGTTATATGTTCTTTCTAATTCTAAACTTTATAGATTTAAATATTCCGGAGATAAATTTAGCAAAATATCGGCTCAGAAAGCTAAAAATTTTGTATACTGCTATTTATATAACGACGAATTCTATGCTATGAAAGATAATAACGGCGTGAAAGAGATAGAGATTTTTAAAATTAAAAACATTAAGGAGTAGTTATGAAGAAATTTCTGGCTTTAGTATTGATTTTATTTTTCGGAACTTTTAAGTTAAATTCCCAACAACTTTATGTGTCTTCCATAAGCGTAAATCAGGGAGCGGACGAGTATTGTAACGGTTCGACCGGCGGAGATAGGTCTTTATTATGGGACCCTGTTGGCGCAAGGATAGAATTTGATTATGCAAAAACAGGATATCCGGGTGGATGTCTTAGTTTGTGTGCATGGATTACCGCGGTAATACAAACGACCGCAAACGCGAATTTGGGCGTGGATGAGTTAACATTTGAAATATTTAAATTTAAAGCCGGAGCAAATCCTTTAGATCCCGCATCAACTCCACCAGTTAAAACAATAAGCTTGTATAGTATAGCCAGTTTTTCTATGGCTACTATAAGCCAACAAACATATGGTCCAGTATGTGCCGCTTGGGATGGAAAGCAAAATATAGAAGGATTTTTTGGTAAAACAAATGGTCAGTTTGGCTTCAGGGCTACCGTCAAAACGAATATGGTTTCTTCTACCGCTGGAAACATAAATATACAACAAACTTCCGCATTTCCCGGTCAAAATCAGAACCCAATAACGATAAACGTAACCAATGTTCATGTAGTTAAAGCTACTCCAACTGTTGTGGGTAAAATTACCGGTGTGGGAGCTCAGCCTTATAACATTTTATATAGATTGTCAAAAGACGCTACGGTTACCATAACTATAGAAGATTCCTCTCATACTCCAATAAGAACGGTAATAAAATCTTTGCCGAGATTTGGCGAAGGAATACCCGACGGCGCTTTGATGAACGGAGATTTCTGGGACGGAAGGGACGACAACGGCCTTTTGGTTCCGGCAAGCAATTATTATTATAGAATAACAGCATCCGCGAATGATGATTACGGTTGGGATATGGCATGTGGGGCAAGTACCGCTACTCCTTTATCAAGCTGTCAGGGTTATGCTGATAATATAAGCATAGATCCGTTGCAGATTACCGATATAGCCATAAAAGATTTAGGTCCGCTTGCTACCGATGTGGCGGTTATAAGCTATATGTTAACCGAGGAAGCTACTGTTTATTTGGATATTTATCCTCCGGGAACCACTTTTACTTTAAACGGAGGGGTTAACTGCGGCATGAGGTCTACCAATTGTACTTCGGTTACTCCGATTAGAACTTATATAGAGACAAAAACAAGAAGACAATCTGTAAATATGTACTGGGACGGTAAGGACTCAAATGGAAATTACTTATGCGACGGCCAGTATGTTTTCGCGTTATCGGCCGTAACCAAAGGCAGGGTATCCAATTTGCCGCCTTATGCTGGAGACATATGGACAAGAAGATTGGGCGTTGGAACGGTTTCGATAGCTAAAGGCGATCCTTTGGCTTTTATTAATCCTTCATCGACAGTAATAGGTTCTACGCCTCCCGCCGCCGGTTTAAATCCATTTTATTTCAGATATCAGCTCCAAAGACCTTCAAAGGTTAATCTGGAAATAAGAGATATGAACAATAATTTGGTAAGGGTTGTGGTATCGAGCGAATCCAGGTCCAGCGGTCTTACCAATCAGGAGATGTGGGACGGTAAAAAGGACGACGGAACCTGGGCGTCAAGCGGAACATATAGAGCCGCTTTAACCGTCATAGACCCTTACACTTGTATGACAAATAATACTTTTACTCACGACGCTTCCATAGACGTAAATCTTTTTAGGATAGTGGACGTTTCGCCTCAGCATATAATAGCTCTTTCCACTCAAGCCGCCATAAGCTACACTTTGAGCCAGAGTATGTGGACTGATGTAAAGATATATAAACCCACCATAGAAGTTACGCCGTCCTCCTGGCCGTGGGATTCCGGAGTTTATTCCAATAACTCAAACATAGTCTGGTCCATATCCGGTATGAGACCGGGAAGATATAAGGTTACCGAGTACTGGGACGGAAGAGACTCTCAGGGTTATCTTGTAGAGGACGGGCGTTATCCTTTTACGATAGTCGCTTATTCTACGGGAACTCAGAAGATGTATGCCGTCGATAAGGCATACGGTTACATAGACGTATCCCGCGGAGCGATAATGTTTTATACATTTAACATAACGCCTACAATCGCCGATATGAAAAACTCAAGCGAGGTAGTAAAGCTTCCGCCTTATCTTATAGAGTACTCGCTTACAAGACAATCCTCGGTAACTATAACGATAAACGATTTCAATACAAACGCAATAGTTGCGAGAGTGGTTACTGGAGAAACCAGAGATCCGCTTGTAACATATAAAGATTTCTGGGACGGTAAATGTTATAAAAGTACTCCTACCGTATGCACGGACGGCCAATGGATGATAGGAACCTATAACGTCAATGTCTATGCGAGAGATGTTTTAGCAAATCCAAACGGTCCGATAACCGTTTCTACGGTTACTATGACCATAGATAACTATCCTTTAAGATTATACGATCTTGCCGTGGCTCCGCTTACCCCGGAATCTCCGGCGGTGGTGAGTTATCAGGTTTCCGAGCCGATGAAGGTCGCAATAAAAATATATAAACCGGGAACGAAATTTTTAGCCGAACAGCCAGTAGGTTGCGGAACAAACGAAGAGGGTTGTCTTATAAACAAAATAGTTGGGGTAAGGCCCGCAAGAACTCCGATAACCGAATACTGGAGCGGCAAAGATATGACCGGGGCGGTGGTTCCGTCCGGCAATTATATATTTAAAATATTCGCTTCTACCGACTCTACGGAGATTAGCAGTTTGACCGGAGATTGCCCTAACGGTATATGTAACTCGCTTGCCGACGATATAATAATAGCCGACCTTCCGGCAATGCAAATGTATGTGACCGATGTGTGTAAATATTTTGAGGAAAACTCTTACTTTGCTCCCAATCCTTTCGATTCGGTCGAAGGTAATTTCAGGGTGGCCGTACCGATGTTGGGAAATGTGGAGGTCAGGGTTTATAACATAAACGGAGAAAAGGTTTATTCTTACGACAGTAAAAATAAGTGGCCTAACGGAATAGAACTGGACAGCGAAGGCCAGTGTATTTCCGGTTCTACAAGTTTTAAAGGCGGCGTAACCTGTAAAACCGATACAGCTCTTAAGTGGTCTAAAACCAATATATCGGGTAAACCTTTAGCTTCGGGGCTCTACATCGCCGTATTTAAGTTTATGTCCACTCAAGGGACAAAAGAATTGTGTCAGTTTAGAAAGAAAATACTTGTTCCTTAAAAAGGATTTATTAGAGAGGTGTTTATGAAAAGTTTAATCTTAATGGCCGTAATGAGCTTATCGCTTAAAGCCGCGGATAATACCGGGACAAGCGGTTTTACATTCCTTAAACTTCCTACGGGCTCGGCGAGATTTCAAGCTTTGGGAAATAACGGAGTTTCGCTTTTAGAGGGCGCGGAGGCTATGAGCATAAACCCTTCGGGAATAGCTTTTGCTCAGATGAAAGAGGTCGGTTTTTCAATGGTCAACTGGCTTGAGGATTACGACGGAAAGTATATATCCTATGTAGAGCCTCACGGAACGAATGTAATAGGAGTAAATTTGGGTTATTACTCGACCGACGGTTTCGACGTAAGAGATAAAGACGGGGTTCCGATAAACGCGGAAAGCGTTAAGTTTAAAAATATGTTCGGTTCTTTGACATTGGCAAAATCCTTTTTTATGGAGAGATTCGCTTTGGGCCTTAGCGGAAAATATGTAAGCGAGGACAGGTATTTGACCAAAGAAAATAAATTTGTAATCGACTGGGGAGCGATTTTGAAACTTTCAAGAAAAATTTCATTTGGTTTTTCTCAACAGAATATTACGGGGGATAATAAAAAAATAGTGGGAGTAATGAGATACGGCGCTTCTTTAGCTCTTTCCAATTATATTACTGTTACCGCGGATAATAGAAAATACACCGATACTAAAGCAAAAACAGGATTTGGTATAGAGCTGACTCTTCCCGAGGAACTTTTACAGTATGGAAAATTTGTTTTTAGGGCGGGTTACAATAATAACGGAAATTTCGGTAAGAATTACGACGACTCTACTCTTGAAAAATTGGGGTTGAGTCAGAGTTCCAACTGGTCTTTCGGAATAGGAATTTATTCGGCTCAAAGTTTGGGTAAATCCTATTCGCTTGAGTACGCTTTGACTCCTTACGGTGAGTTGGGCAAAACTTCTCAGATCAGTTTTAAATTGCAATTTTAGTATGAGATTGAAAAGAAAAGCTCAAACGACGGTGGAGTATATTTTGATTACAGTGGTTATGGTCGTTGTTTTTGTTATAATGCATAAGGCTTTGCAATGGGCGGTAGCCAAACAGTTTGAACAGGGCGGAATGACCATACTCCACATGTATAAGGAGACCTTTACCGTCAAATGACCTTGATTTTCGGTGTAATTGTGTTATAATATAAATATAATTTATTGGAGGTAAGATGAACAGGTATTTCAAAATGAGAAAAGGCCAGAATACCGTGGAGTATCTATTGATGCTTGCGGTCGTTGTGGGTGTTGTTCTTATAGCCGGTATGGCCCTTAAAAAATACATGCCCGGGCTTTTCGCTCAGATACAGGGTATGATTTCCGGAGCTGCCGGTTCGTTGGGAGCGGGTGCGGGAAATCAATAATATAATTCTTCCAAGCTGTAATCTTTTAATGGGCAGAACCAAAAGAATATCCGTTTTTAAAAAAGCTCAGGTTACGGTGGAGCTTTTGTTGGTTCTGCCCATATTTTTTTTAATGCTTTTTTTCATAATGGAAATAGGGCTTTTGGCTCATAAGGTGATAGTGGTAAATCACGCCGCATATGAGATTGCGAGAATCGGCTCTCTTCTGGCCGGTTCTCAAGGCGGTAAAAAGCCGGGGCCCGCGGTTATCGAAACGAGCAAATTGGAATCGGTTAAGTGTCAGATATTTCAGGCCACATGCGGTGAAGTGGTTTTAAACGCCACAACGGAAACCACGGGTTACGACCCGCAGGTTGGACCATCTCATACCAACGAAGATATTATAGTTACCTTGATATATCCGGTTCATTTGGTTTTCCCGGGTTCGAATTATTTTTTGGCGGACGACCCTAAAAATAGGCATATAAAAAGAATAACCGTAACGGTCAGGATGCCGGTTGAAAAACCGCTTTTCCAGAGTTCGAGTTTTTAATTTTTTTTTAATATTTATTTAATAGGTTGTTTGTAGAATATTAAGAGCAGAAGGAGAAATTATGGAAAAAAAACAAACTCTAATACCGCTACTTCTTGCAATAATTGCGGCATCGCTTTATTGGTGGATTTTATCTAGTAAAGAAAGAGAGCTTTCAAAGGCTTATGAAATAGCCCAGGTGCTTGTCGCAAAATACGATCTTCCGGCAAGAACTATATTAAAACCCGATCTTGTAGAGGTGGCGCAGATACCGCGAAAATTTATAGAAAAAGACTCATATGAAATAAGAAACCCGAGCGACATTAAGCTGGTTACCAATTTGGTGACCGCCATAAGAATACCGAAAGGAAATCAAATAACTCAATCGGCTTTGTTGACTTTAACTCCGGAGGCCGGTCTTAGCGTTAAGGTACCTCCGGGATATAGAGGCGCTACTCTGGCGGTGGACAGCGACCTTATAAAACTTATAAAACCCGGAGACAGAGTCGATATACTCGTAACATTCGACGCCATAGTCGGAGACAAAAAAGAAAAGGTTACCGCTACGATATTGCAAAACGTTTTGGTTTTAGGAGTGGGTTCCAATTTGGGACAGGGTATAACCGCGGATCTGGCAAAAAAACAGTCTTCTCAGGAAGCGGCCATGCAATCCTTCTCGGACAAAGGAGTTTTGAGTTTGGCCTTAAACCCGATAGAGGCTCAATATCTTTCGCTTTCTCAGGAAGTCGGTAAGGTTGGAATAGTCGTAAGAGCTTTGGGAGACGTGGAAGTTCATTATATGGAGATAGCAAGCTTTAAGAAACTTATTAAATCTTAAGGAGCATATATGTTTAAAAAGATTATTTTATGCCTTTTAGTTTCGGTTCCCTTGGCCGCTTTTTCGCAACAAAATCAGGATGTCATGATAGCGGTAAGCGCCGATATAGTCGAGATAAGCGGTTCCATACAAAAAACCACCGGGTTTGGTTGGAATCAGATGCTTGATTTCGGAGAAAAAAATATTCCCGGCATACTTACGCTTGGGGACTTTGAAAGAAGGACTCAACTTTCCACCTCGCTTAAACTTCTTGAAACCGAAGGTAAAGCTCAGCTTCTATCTAATCCCAAAATAGTCGTAAAAAACAGTATGCAGGCGAATTTTACCGTCGGCGGAGAAATTCCGATTCCTTATTCCAATAACCAGGGTATAGGCGCGGAGTTTAAAAAATTCGGCGTTATACTTCAAGTGCTTCCGACCGTAGTTCCGAATAAAAAAGATACCGTTGACGTTCAGATTGCTCTTGAGGTATCAAACCCGGATTATTCAAAACCTGTAGTAGTTCAAAACACAACCATACCTTCAATGATAACAAGGCAAATACAGACCGAAGTCGAAATAAAAAGCGGGGAAACTCTTGTGATAGGCGGTCTTAAAAAAAGCACAAGAAACGTTTCGATGAATAGAGTTCCGTTTTTGGGGAGCATTCCTATAATAGGAGCGCTTTTTAGGTCTAAGGACGTGGTTGAGGACCAAAGCTCGTTGTTTTTATTTGTTACATTTGAAATAATTAAATAAATTTATGCCCAATAAAATAATCACATTTACAGGTCCAAAAGAAGGCGTAGGGAAAACCGCGGTAACAATAAATACCGCGATAGCTTACGCTCATTTAGAAAACCGAAATGTGATTATAATACCGATGGACCATCTTTCAAGGTACGAGCATGATAAGATGCTGGGTCTTTCAAACGTTCCGTCGGTAGTCGATATACTCAGGATTTTGGGAAGAGAATCCATTACAAGCGCGGGGATGCTTTTAAAGGGTAAGATTCCTTTTTCAAACTGGGGAGTGGGCGTACTTCCTTTGGCCAAAAAAAGACAGGACCTTTTAAAATTATCTCCAGATATAATAAACGGTCTTTTGTCTAAACTTTCACAAAATTTTGATATTTTCATAGATGTAGACCCTTATTATCCGATGCAGTTTTTTTCCTTCGACATATCAGATCTAGTTTTCTGGGTTACAAATGCAAATGCAAATTCTCTAAATGCCACTGCCAATATATTTAGAGATATTAACGAGATGCATTTTCCGCTTTCTAGATTTGAGATGATAGTAAACTTATACGATATGCCCGGCTCTCTTTCCCCCAAAGATGTGGAGAAATTTTTTAAACAGATGGGAAAAGATGTTTTAGCTTTTATGCCTTGGGAGGATGAGCTTCCGGCAATGTTTAATCAGAATAAGGTTTTGATAGCGGAAAACCCCAATTCCCAGTGGATAAAAATTTTAAAAATAATAATATCAAAAATAATAGAGCTTCAACCGGTAGAGAAAAGTTGGTCTAATTCTTCCTCACAAGCGGAGTTTTCCCACGGAAGCGACCTTTTATGGAAACCTCTTGAAAGATCTGGTGATATATTCGGTTCTCCTTCAACCCAGACTCAAGTTAAACAACAATCTCAGGTGGCTTTGCCAGAGTGGTGGGAAGAGCTTAAGATGAAGGTTCATAAAGACGTTGTAACTGTTTTAGAAACCGAAAGGATAAAAATAAGCGACGATCCGACTCAAAATCAAGAAGTTAGAAAAAAGGTTGATTCAATAATTAACTCGCTTTTGCAAAAAGAAACTCAGTATCCTCTTACCAGAGAACAGCGTTCAAGATTTATATCTGAGTTAATAGACGAAATATTGGGTTTGGGACCGCTTGAAGAGCTTATGAGGGACTCAAGTGTTACCGAAATAATGGTAAATTCTCCGGATAAGGTTTATATAGAAAAATCCGGTAAGCTTATTAAAACCAAATATAGATTTAGAGACGAAGAGCAGATAATACAGGTTATAAAAAGAATAGTAGCTCCCTTGGGAAGAAGAATAGACGAATCGGTTCCGCTTGTGGACGCAAGATTGAAAGATGGTTCCCGTGTTAACGCAATAATACCGCCGCTTGCGGTAAGCGGTCCTACATTAACAATCAGAAGATTTTCATCTAAACCTTTTACGGATAAAGACCTTATATCCAAAGGTAGTATATCTGCTGATATGGTCGAGTTTATAAAACTTTGCGTTCTTTTAAGAAAAGATATAATAATAGCTGGTGGTACCGGTACCGGTAAAACAACTTTTTTAAATATGTGTTCATCGTATATACCTGAGGATGAAAGAATAATAACTGTTGAAGACACCGCCGAATTAAAACTTCAGCAGGACCACTGGGTAAGATTAGAATCTCGTCCGCCAAACATAGAAGGAAAGGGCGAGGTTACTATAAGAGATTTGGTTAAAAACTGTTTGAGAATGAGACCGGACAGAATAGTGGTCGGAGAGGTAAGAGGCGCCGAGGCTCTGGATATGTTACAGGCGATGAACACCGGTCATGAAGGTTCTTTAGCCACAATACACGCAAACTCTCCTAGAGACGCTTTAACCAGGCTTGAAGCTATGTGTCTTATGGCTGGAGCCGATTTGCCAATATGGGCTTTAAGAGAAATGATTTCAAGTGCGGTTCATATGATAGTGCAGTTAACCAGATTTTCGGATGGCACCAGAAAGGTTACATCCATTACGGAAATAACCGGAAGAGATGAGAATAAAATATTGACTCATGAAATTTTTAAATATGTACAGACCGGTGTCGATGAGAACGGAAAGGTTCACGGATATTTTACGGCGACCGGTGAACCGCCTAAATTTTACCCGGACTTTAAGACTCACGGTATGGATGTTCCTATAGAGATGTTCTGGACGGAAGAGCAGAAAAAGCAGAGGATGAAATAATAGAGGTAGTTAAAATGAAATTCGGTTTTGTGAAAAAAATTCTTGCGGTTAGTATTGTATTTTTGGCCGCAAACAGTTTAATCGCCGGCGTTTTTTCCAAGTATCAAATGGAGGAAATCAGATGCGCTTCCACCAAGATGCAGCTTTTTTATTTTTACTTAAACCCTTCACGTTCAGCAGATATAAAGGATTTCACATTTAAGTGTAAAGGTAATGATGTTAGGTATGTAATGCCTGCATGGATAGACCCTACGCTTCAAAATATGATAGCAAAGAAGGTCTGGAGAGACCCGGAAGAAGGGGAGGTATCCGAAGCGGATTTGTGGAGAACATCCATATCCATAGTTTACGAATTTCTGGAAGTTACCAAAAAAACCTTTCCGCCGGAAGACGGGGGACCCGGAATACAGCCCGCTCTTTTGGTTAAAGAGTATGCGGATATAAAAATAAGATTTCAGATGTCTTTAGATAGGTTGTATAGAGCAAGGCTTGGAGATTCTTTCGACGGAAGAGGCAGAACCATACTTGCGATATTCAACATAATACTTAAAGAGATGGACGCGATATTGGAATCTATAGCCACATCCGATCCTAACAAATACAATCAGGCGGTTGTGGCGATAAGCGTTCTTTCGCAGGATTCTTTTTCGATAATATTAAAACCTTCGAGAAACTACGAACCGCCGGCTCCTCCGGATAGATTTAAGATGATGCTATGGAACATATTCTCTGTGGTCGGAATAGTTCTGGTTTTTTTAAGCATATGGATATTTTTTGTTTTAAACGAATCTTCCACGAAAAAATGGACCGAAGATTATAAGAAAAAGATAGAGGTATGGAAGCAGGATTTTTCAAGACAATTTTTGGATATAAACATAAACTATATCGTTATATTCCCGATAGGACTTTTTGGAATATTGGGCCTTTTGACGATGGATATATTTTTGTTCCTGCTCTTTTTAATCGTAGGAGCGATAATAGGTTTCAAACTTCCGAAAATGGTTTTAAATACGATGAAGTTAGCCAGAGGCAAAAAAATAGACGCTCAGCTTATGGACGCGATAATTTTGATGTCTAACTCGTTGAAATCGGGACTGGATATAATACAGGGTTTTGAGATGGTTTCTAAAGATCTTCTTCCTCCGATATCGGACGAGTTTGCGCTTGTGATAAAAAATTATCAGTTAGGTATGCCTTTTGAAAAAGCGTTAGGGGTTATGGAGGATAGAGTTTCGAGTAAAATGCTTTCGTATATGATAAGAGCCATAGTTTTGCAAAGACAAATCGGGGGAAACCTTACAAAAGTTTTTGAAAGAATAGTCATAGACATAAGAGAAGAATCCAAGCTGGATGAAAAAACAAAAGCCTTGACTGCTCAACAGAGAATACAATCCATAGTCGTGGCAATAATGCCGTGGGTTATGGTTTCGGTTATGTTTGTTTTCCAGCCAGATGTTATGATAAGGTTCTACTCGACTCCCATAGGAGTTTTTACCGCCATATTCTGCATAATATGGATGGGAATAGGAATAAAGGTCGTTTCTTCGTTGGGTAAGATAAGGGTGTGATATGGATATATACTCTATACTTTTAATAATATTGGGAGTCATAGGGTCGTTAGCTTTCTTTGTTTTTACTCAGAGGTTTTTTTCTCCCACGAAAATAGAGGAGTCTCCGGTATCCAACATATCGGATATGGCTCAGAAAGAGGTCTCGCCGTTTGACAAAATAGACCCCTCGAGAAGCTTTTTAGATAAAATAGATTATGTTCTGGCCAAAAGGATGGGAGTGGGGAAAAAGATTGAAAGATTGTTTTTGATGTTAGGAAAACCGGATAATTTAGACCCGATAAAAATGCTCCATATGAAAGAAGGTCTTGCCGTCGGACTTCCGGTTTTTATATTTCTTCTCGTGGGCTCGCCGGTTATGGCGTTGTTTTTCTGCCCATTAGGATTTATAATCCCTGATGTTCTTTTAAATTCAAGGATACAAAGAAGGCAGGAGGAGATACTAAGGAATTTTCCGCAGTTTGTGGACCTTGCGGCTCTTATGATAGAATCGGGACTCGATTATATAACGGCTTTCGATAGAATAGTCAAGGTTTCGCCGGTTAAAACCGAACTTGAAAAGGAAGTTGAAAAAATGATAGGAGAGATACAATTTGGATATTCCAGAAGAGACGCTTTAAGAAGGCTTGCCGACAGAACGGGGTTGCAGGAGATAAGGTCTTTTGCGGGGCTTGTTATACAGAGCGACGAGTTAGGAACGAGTCTGGTGGATCTATTGAGAAATTTTAGCGCGGATATGAGGTTTAGAAGATTAAACAGAGCGGAAAAGTTGGCCGCTCAGGCGTCTACCAAAATGCTCATACCGCTTTTCATATTCATATTCCCGGTTGTTTTTATATTAATGTTGGCTCCGATGGTAAGCGATCTTTTAAGAGGCGGGATGCCGTTTTAACAGGCGGATATATCTTTATAGAGGTGGTTTTATGAAATTTATAATTTTTTTGATAACCATAGCACACATCTCTCTTTTTTCTCAGAAAACCAGAGACGAATCTCCGGCGATATTGAGCTTGGGTAATGTCGGGCTTGAGAAATTAAACGACGTGGAAGAGAAAAAGAAATTTTTAGATACGGTTTATGTGGAAAAACAGAGGATACAGGATTATGTTTTAAAAAGAATTTTAGATAACGCTTACGAACTTTATAACAGCGGAGATTACGACGGAGCGGCGCAGGTAGCCAAAAAAGTTTTATCCATAGACCCGAACTCCGAAGAAGCCAAAATAATAGCCAACGCAAGCGGTAGCGGAAAAGCGGCGGGGAGAATTTCTTACGACGAGCAACTTCAAAAGTCTCTATCGCTTTATCAAAAAGGGGAAGTGCTTGAGGCGTATAAATTGATGGGAGTTTTATCCAAATTGTCTCCGAATAACGTAAAAGCTAAGTACTGGTATAAAAAAATGGAAGCCGATCTTAAAGATTATTACATAACAAAGGCGCAGGAGGCTTATAACGCAAACGATAAAAAAACAGCTCTTACGATGTATTACAAGGCGGTGGAGTACGCCCCCAAAGACGATACGATACTCGCAAACATAACTCAGATAGAAAACGAAATGAGACAGGAAAAGGTTAATCAAAAATTAAAAGAAGCTCTGGACGTATACGCCTCGGGAAAATTGGAAGAATCTTACAATATACTTAAAGAAGCCATAAACATAAATCCGGCGGATGAAAAGACCAACAAACTTTATAACGAACTGAGAGCCGAAATAGAAAACAAATATGTTGCGGAGGGAGATTCTTTTTATAAGAAAAAACAATACTCGATGTCTATAAAATCTTTTACAAAGGCCCTGGTTTATGCGGAAAATCCGGCGAAAATAGAGAGAGTAATAAACAATATTAAAAAGAAGATGAAAGACGAAGAGGAGTTAAAGAAAAAGAAAGAAGAGGAAAGAAAGAGAAAAGAAGAAGAAAGGAAAAAACAACAGGAAGAAGAAGAGAAAAAAGCCAAGGAACAGGGCAAACAATCGGATTCTTCGGCTAAAGACGACAAATCCAAAAGCATTATAACCGAACAAAATAAAAAAGCGGCTCAGGAACACTGGGTAAACGGCGTTAAATATTTGCAAAGCGGAGATTATCAAAAGGCTAAGGAAGAGCTTTCTATAGCCAAAAAATTGGATCCTACCAATTCGGACGTGGATGCGGCGTTAAAGAGAATAGATCAGATATTGGGCGGAGGGCAATAGAGTTGTAAGTTCAAAGTTCAATGTTGCACGAAAGGAATATAAAGTTGCAAGTTTAATGTTTGAAGTCGCACGAGAGGAACGAAAAGTCGCATGTTCAATTTTGAAAGTCCAATGTTCAAAGTTTAAAGTTCGGCGGTAAGAAAGAAAAGATTAAATATAATATAATATCTTTATGAAGTTAAAAGGGATTTTAGCCGTTATTTTGTTTCCTTTGTTTTTAAACGCCAAAAGCGTCGCGGATTTTTCATACGCTTTTGGAACGGACAGCTTCGATAAGTATTCTTTGAGTTATTTTACCGGCATGTCGACATATGTTTTTGCCGGGGCCAATTTTTCTTTTTACGATAGAAAGGATATCGACGGCGTAAGCTCTTTAAGGCTTCCGTTCAATTATGTTAAAAAAAATTATATCCTTTCGATAAAGCCTTTTTATTATCCCAAAAAAGACGGTTTTAAAACTTTGGGCTTTAAAACAAGTTTCGCCGTGGTTAAAGGCAAAGACGATATTTTTACTACTTATTATCTTTCAGCCGGGTTTTCAAAAGAGGATTGCAATTTGCAAAAAAGCAAAGATTTTATAATAGACGCTTCTTTGGAGAAAAATTTTTACGACGAGTTTTTTATTATGGCAAAAGCCGCCGTTAACATAAATTACGATAAAAGGAAATTCGGGTATTTCGACAACTCAGACCTTATAAATTACGGTCACACGGGAGTCGTCAATTTTACCGTTTATTCGAATATCGGAATAAATTTCGCAAGAAGCTTCAAGCCGGATTTTAACAGTTATCTTTATTTGGGTTTCGACAGATTAAACGGATATTTGGACGATTTGAACTCTTACGTCGTCGGTCTTAAAACTTTTATAGACGAAAAAGAAAACTATTATATGGACTTTAATTATAATTTTGCGGACTTTAAAAAATTTTCAAATTCAAGGATATTCAAAATTTCNATAGGAGTAAATTTCTAATGTCCGAAATAGACAAGCTTGAAATGCTTGTGACGGTATCGAGACTTCTTTCTTCCAAATTAGATATCGCCGACCTTTTGACCACGATTATGAGGCTTGCCACAAGGGTGGTAAATTCCGAAAGAGCCTCTTTATATCTTTTGGACGAAAAAACTCAAGAGCTTTATTTCGATGTGGCTCTGGAGCTGGATGAAGAGCTTAAAAAGATGAGGTTTAAATTAGGAGAAGGGCTTGCCGGAACCGTGGCAAAAGAAGGCCGATCGGTTATATCCAACAATGTCGATAAAGACCCCTCTCACACGAAAAAGGTTGACGAGAAGAGCGGTTATATAACCCGTTCTCTTTTAACCTGTCCCATGATAATAAAGGGAAAAGTTATAGGAGTGGTTCAGGCTATCAATAAAGTGGAGGGAGATTTTACCGAAGAAGATAAAAACAATTTCGAAGCCTTCGCTTCTCAGGCCGCAATAGCCATAGAAAACTCAAGGCTTTTCAATAAAGTAAAAGACGAGAAAAACAAACTTGAAAACATTTTTAAAGTGATAGAAGAAGGGGTGGTCGTTACGGATGAGGAAGGAAACATAAAAATAATAAACGATTCCGGAGTTAAATATTTCGATTATAATTCGAACAAACATATTAATATAACGGACATACTGGAAGGTTTTTTGGTAGATACGGAAATAGAAGAACTTTTAAAAGAAAAAAAGAATTATAAGTTTTTAGCCGAGAAAAAAGATAATAAAAAATTGATACTCGAGTGCGATTTTGTGGCGGATAAGTTTTCTTTTAAAGAAGGAAAAGAGTTTTTGTGGATATTTAACGACGTTACTCAAAAAATAACCGAATCCAGAGTTTCAAGAGAATTTTTGTCGCTTGTCTCCCATAAATTTAAAACGCCGATAACATCCATGGTCGGTTATTCCCAGATACTCGAACAGATGGAATGCGATAACGAAATAATAAAAAAAGCGATAAAATCCATAATATCCCAGGGTTTTAAATTAAGTTCTCTTGTGGACGAGATGTTGGAGTTTTCATCCATAGAAAATAAAAACGCATGCGAGTTGAAGCTTACGGATATTAAATCTTCGGATATCATAGATTCCGTTATTTCTCAAAAAAAAGAAAAATATAAAGAAGTGGAGTTTGAGAAAGCCATAATAGACAATTTCGAATTAAAAATAGATTCCGAGCTATTTTATAAAGCTCTTTCGGAACTGATTAGAAACGGCATAAAACATAATAAAAAAGATAAAAAGAAAATAATAATAACTTCGAAAATTTTAAACGGTTTTAAAACCATATCCGTATGGGATAACGGTAACGGAATACCGGGCCGGGAATTAGATAAAATATTCGATAAATTTTATCAGATAGAATCGGGTTTTACGGGTCAGACCGAAGGCTGGGGGCTTGGGCTTAGTATGGTTAGAAAAATACTGGAGCTTCACGGGTTTTCTTACAAAATAAAATCTCAAGTCGATAAAGATACGATATTCACTATAATAATGAATAAAATCTAAAATTGTTTTTGGATCCGGTAAATGGCGTGATAAACGCATATTCCTACGGATGTGGCTAAATTTAAAGACCTCACGTTTTCAGAACTCATAGGTATTCTATACAATTGTTTTTCAAATCTTAAATAAAAATCTTTTGGCAATCCCGAAGATTCGCTTCCGAATATAAGGCAGGAATCGGGGTTAAAAGAAGCTTCCCAGAGCGTTTTTTTTCCTTTGGTAGAAAAAAAGATTAGATTGTTTTTGTCCGATAGCGTTTTTAAAAAATCTTCAAAGTTTTTATATACGCTTAATTTTAGATGTTTCCAGTAATCAAGCCCCGCTCTTTTAAGAGATTTATCAGTCAGCTCAAAACCCAATCTTCCGACCAAAACAAGTTCGATATCGTTTGCCACGCAGGTTCTTCCTATATTGCCGGTATTTTGCGGAATTTCCGGATTTATCAAAACTACTTTCATATTTTAAAATCGCTAAAATAGTTAGAATGCCATATTTCAAGCATAAGAAGCGCCCATAACTTGTAACCGTGGTCTCTTTTAAAACTTTGATGCTCTTCCCATAATCTTTCTATTTCCTTTCGCTCAAAGTACCCTCTTTTAATCGCTTTTTCGCTTAAACAATATTCTTCAAATTTCTTTTTAAGCTCTCCTCTAAACCAGATGCCAAGCGGTATTCCGAAGCCCATCTTCCCTCTGTTGTTAATAGAGTCGGGGAGATTGTTTTTAAAAGCTTCTTTCAATATAAATTTTGTTTTTGTAAATCCTTTTAATTTATAATCCGAAGGCAGGTTTTGGGCAAATTCCGTAAGTTTATGGTCTAATAAAGGGGATCTCGTTTCTAAAGAATTGGACATAGACGCCATATCCATCTTTGTCATAAGACATTCGCTTAAGTAAGAATAAATGTCGGTTTTGGTTATGGATTTTATTATATCCTCAGATTTGTTTTTTTCCATTAAGTTTAGCAAATATTTTTCCGAATAATTTATTTCTTTATCGATTAATTTTTTGAATTTATCTGTTAGAATTCGATTTTTTTCTTCGGTATCGAAAAAAGACAAAGAAGAAATGTAGCTTTTTTCTATGCTTTCCTTCATCGCTATCCTGAGAAATTTTCTTAATTTCCATATTTTACCGAAAGGCGCGTTTTTTTCTTTTAAAGGTTCGGATAAATAAAACATCCCCTTAAATAATAAGTCGGGCGAAAATCTCTTTATAAAATCGAGTATCTTTATCGCTTGATACCTCGAATATCCCGCAAAGTTTTCGTCTCCTCCGTCGCCGTTTAGAGCCACTTTAACGTATCCGGATGTTATTTTGGATACGTAGTAACTCGGGAGTGCGCTTGGGTCCGCAAAGGGCTGGTTATATATTTTTACGAGATTTTCCAGCGCATCGGTCATCTTTTCTTCCACTATGAACTCGGTATGTTCGGTGGAATACATTTCGGCGATTTCTTTTGCGTAGTTTAATTCGCTGTATTTTTCTTCTTTAAAACCTATCGAAAAAGTTTTAACCCTTGGCGAATTTTGGGCCATCACGCTTACTACCACCGATGAATCTATTCCTCCCGATAGAAACGCTCCTATGGGAACATCGGATATCATCCTGAGCTTAACCGATTCTTCTACCAATCTTTTAACCTCGTCTCTGGCTTCTTCAAAAGAGATTTTAATCGGTTTTTCTTCTATTTCCCAATACTTTTCATTCTTTATGCCGTTTTTGTCTATTACGAGCGTTTCGGCCTGTTCGAGTTTTTTTACTTCTTTGTAAATAGTCGAAGGTGCGGGTATGTACTGGAGCGTTAAAAAAGAATCTATAGCGGTTAGATTTATTGTTTTTTTAACCTTTTCAAACGAAATTAAAGAGTCTATTTCCGAAGAAAAGGCGAAATAATCGGAGTCTATATAATAAAAAAGCGGTTTTTTGCCCAATCTATCTCTTGTAAGTACAAGCCTTTTTTTTCTTTTATCCCACAAAGCTACGGCGAACATTCCTCTTAGTTTCTTGGGAAAATCCGTTCCCATTTCTTCATATAAATGAACTATAACCTCGGTATCGGTTTTGGTTTTAAATTTGTGGCCTTTGGATAGAAGTTCGTTTTTTATTTCTTTAAAATTATATATCTCTCCGTTGAAAACCGTTATTATGTCGTTTGTTTCGTTTGAAATAGGCTGCTTTCCGCTTTCCAAATCTATTATCGAAAGCCTTCTCATTGCGATACCTACGGTTTCTTCGACATAAAAACCTTCGTCGTCCGGGCCTCTGTGTATCAAGAGGTCGTTCATCTTTTTTAA
>Ga0067045_1000682_pt1 | contig 37815 bp, 26 predicted proteins | sample TerdegcTABiofilm_FD_59184 | JGI IMG/M metagenome (GOLD analysis project Ga0067045, IMG submission 59184) | Combined Assembly of (Gp0054472, Gp0054536) Wastewater bioreactor microbial communities from Singapore -Terephthalate degrading... | reverse complement strand
CGTCCGTGGCGGGGGAGATCAGCACTTCGTTGGGAACGGCGAAGCGAGGGGCCAAGCCCAACGCCGCCCGCTCCTCATCCTCGGCCTGCACCCGGGCCAGATCGGGAAACGGAACCGCTACCACCGGCACCGCCGCCAGGTCGTTGTCCGGCGTGTCCGCCGGTGCGGGCGGCACCACCAATACTGCGAGAACGACTCCGACAATCGCGAGAGGGGTGCACGACATAATCCTGCGGAACATGGTCGTTTTCCTCGTCCTCCCCAGGGCTTGGCGCCAGCCGAGTGCGTAGCCGACAACAAACGAAGCCGCCTGCTCTTCCGGCATGTTGGTGTTGGTCTGCATGGTTGGCGAGGTGTCGATTCGCTCGCTCTTGGATGGTGCGGTAAATCCCGGTGCAGTCGGAGGTACGCTCGGCGTGCCTTCCGGCGGAACAAGACGCCGCAAACTGGCGAAGCGCTGGCGAGCCATCCCAAGTCGCACGCCCTGCGGCGCGGCCCAGAGACCGGCCGCGTGCACCATCCCAGCGCGCAGCATAGTCACATGCCGAAGCGCATTCAAGACGAATTGACGCGGCCGCCCTGTCGAGACGCTGGCTTGGCGGCCTCGTTTAGGGCTATACTTATGAGCCCGGTTGACGGTGAGCCGAGCGGGCGGCGATGGAGCGGCGGTGGAGCGCCCCGAGATTCGCGAGTGCGTTCGACCGGTGTCCCGGCGTGGCGTGCACGCCGACGGCGGGTCCACAGCGAGACAAGATGATGAGTACGGCGACGTCAAAAGGGCGGCCGACTGACCAGCAGTCCGGCAAGCAGGTGGAAGAGCTTGTCCAGGCAGCGGTTCGATTTGCCGGGGATTCTGGGGACGGGATGCAACTGGTAGGGGGGCAGTTCACGAGTGCGTCGGCCGTGTTGGGGAACGACGTGGCGACGTTTCCGGACTATCCCGCCGAAATTCGGGCGCCGATGGGGACGTTGGCGGGGGTTTCGGGCTTTCAGATCAATTTCGCCAGTCGGGACATCTACACGCCGGGCGACCGGATCGACGTTCTGGTGGCGATGAATCCGGCGGCGTTGAAGGTGAATCTGAAAGACATGGCCGAGGGCGGCACGATCATCGTCAACGTCGACGAGTTTGACGACGCCAGCCTGCGCCGCGCGCAGTACGATGCGAACCCGCTCCAGACGGGCGAGCTGAGCCGCTATCGGGTGTACCCGGTGCCGATGACCCAACAGACGCTCGAGGCGGTCCGGGAAACTGGCTTGGGGCCGCGCGATGCTGGGCGGTGCAAGAATTTCTATGCTTTGGGGCTGGTGTGCTGGCTATTCGACCGGCCGCTGGAACCCACGCGGCGCTGGATCAACGCCAAGTTCGCCCGCACGCCCGCCGTTGCGCGGGCCAACCTGTTGGCGCTCGAAGCCGGCTACGCATTCGGGGAAACGGCGGAGATGTTCAGCCAGCGCTACCGGATTCGCCCAGCGAGGCTTGCACCGGGGACGTACCGGAATCTGACGGGCAACCAGGCGCTGGCGCTGGGACTGGTCACCGCCGCGCGCTTGGCGGGCAAGCCGCTGTTTTACGGCAGCTACCCGATCACACCCGCCAGCGAAATCCTTCATGACCTGGCGACCTACAAGTACTGCGACGTGCGGGTCTTTCAGGCCGAGGACGAAATTGCCGCCATGGCGGCGGTCGTCGGAGCAGCGTTCGCGGGTGCGATTGCGGCGACCGGCACGAGCGGTCCGGGAATGGCGCTGAAGCAAGAGGCGATCAGCCTTGGGGTGATGACCGAACTGCCGATGGTCATTGTGAACGTACAGCGTGGTGGCCCGAGCACCGGCCTGCCCACCAAGACCGAGCAGGCCGACCTGTGGCAGGCCGTGATGGGACGGCATGGCGAGTGTCCATTGCCGGTACTGGCCGCGCAGTCCCCGGCGGACTGCTTCTGGGCCGCCATCGAGGGCGTGCGCATCGCCGTCAAGTACATGACGCCGGTCGTGCTGCTCAGCGATGGCTATCTGGCCAACAGCTCGGAACCGTGGCGCGTGCCGGGCAAGTCTGAGTTGCCGCCCATCGAGATTGTGCATGCGACAGATCCCGCCACCTTCCGCCCCTATGCGCGCAATGCCCATGGCGCGCGTCCCTGGGCGATCCCAGGCACGCCCGGCTTGGAACATCGGGTCGGCGGACTGGAAAAGGCGGATGTCACCGGCGAAGTGTGTTACGTCCCCGAAAACCACCAGCGCATGACCGAGCTGCGCGCCCAGAAGGTCGCGAACGTGGTGCACGATGTACCCGACCAGACGGTGTTCGGCGACCCCGAAGGCGAGTTGCTCGTGGTTTCCTGGGGCGGGACCTTCGGCGCCGTGCGCACTGCCGTGGAACAGGTTCGGGAGCAGGGGCGGTCGGTGTCGCACGCGCATCTGCGCTGGCTCAATCCCATGCCGTCCAATCTGGGCGAAATACTCCGGCGGTTCCGCCGTGTCCTGGTGTGTGAGCTCAACCTCGGCCAGTTGCAGTGGTTGTTGCGCGCCCGGTATCTGGTGGATGCCCAGGGGCTGCATAAGGTGCAGGGACGTCCGTTCCGGGTCGGCGAAATCGTCTCCCGGATCGAGGAGTTGCTTGGAGGACGTGCGTGATGAGTACCGCCGCGGAGTCGCCCGAGCTGTCGGCGAAAGCATTCAAGAGTGACCAGCAGGTCAAGTGGTGCCCAGGCTGCGGCGACCATTCGGTCCTCGTTCAGGTTCAGAAAGTTCTCGCCAGCATCGGTGCCCGCCGCGAATGTACGGTCTTCGTGTCCGGCATCGGCTGTTCGAGCCGGTTTCCGTACTACATGGGGACCTACGGGATTCACGGCATCCACGGTCGTGCCCCGGCGATTGCGACCGGGGTCAAGTGCGCCAATCCCACGCTCGATGTATGGGTGGTCACGGGCGACGGCGATGCGTTGAGTATCGGGGGCAACCACATCCTGCACACCATCCGCCGCAATGTCGGCCTGAAGATCATTCTCCTGAACAACCGCATTTACGGACTGACCAAGGGACAGTACTCGCCCACGAGCGAGTTCGGGACGCGTACCAAGTCGTCGCCGCAGGGGTCGATCGACCACCCGATCCATCCGATCTCCGTGGCCATCGGCTCGGAGATCACGTTTGTCGCGCGGACCATCGATACCGACGTGGCCCACGTGCAGTACGTCTTACGCCGCGCGGCGGCCCACAAGGGCACGGCCTTCGTCGAGGTCTACCAGAATTGCCAAGTGTACAACGCGAACGCATATGGGTGGGCGACCGACCGCGAAACGAAGGCCGACCGCGTGCTGTACCTCGAGCACGGCAAGCCGCTTATCTTCGGCAAGAACCGCGACAAGGGGATTCGTCTCAACGGCGACACGCCCGAGGTCGTCGAGCTGAGTCGGGTCCGGCCCGATGATCTGGTGATTCACGACGAGAAGGCGCTCGACTCCTCCATGGCTTTTCGACTGGCACGCATGCACTACCCTCAATTCCCCGAGCCGGTCGGCGTGTTCCGCGCCGTCGAGAAGCCCACCTACGAGGAGCTGATGATGGCCCAGATCGCTGCCGAGCAAGAGCGACACGGGCCTGCGGACCTCGAGCGGCTCTTCCGCAGCGGCGACCTGTGGGAGGTCAGCGAGACGGCGGAGGGCTGACACATCGCGTGCACGGCCGCGGGGCGCGAAGCCCTGGACGAATGCGGGGGGGAGGCAATCCGATCGTGCACTCAGCGCGCCGCACCGACGTGCGCGTCGAGGGCAGCCTTGTAGTCGCGTTTGTGCTTAGCGCCGATCATCTGCTGAACGACCTTCCCGTTCACGAAGATCAGCACCGTTGGAATGCTCTGGATGCCATACTGGCCGGCCAGTTGGCCAGCCTCATCGACATTGACCTTGCCGACCTTGGCACGGCCGGCATACTCGGCCGCCAGCTCGTCAATGGTGGGCCCGACCATCTGGCACGGTCCGCACCAGGGTGCCCAGAAATCGACCAGCACGGGCAGCGGCGATTTCAAGACCTCGGTCTCGAAGTTGCTCTCGTCAAACGTCAGCGTGTGTTGACCGGCCATATGGGCCTCCACCATAACCGCCTCGTAGACCGCGACAAGTCAGACCGGATTGTATTGGGCGAAGGCACGCTGTCAACGCACGCGGCGCAGGACGCGCTCCACCCCACTCGCAACGCGATCTAGCCGGGGAGTTTTTTCAGCGTTTCGGCGATCAGCTCGTCAACCTGGCGGGCGTTCTCGGCCGACAGCCCCGAGTACGCCAGCAGAATCTTGCCTTCCGGATCGATAAGGTAGAACGTGGGAATGCCTGTGACACGATAGCGGGCCGCGACTTCGTCGCCCTGCAACAGGATGGGGTATGTGTAGCCCTTCTGCTTCATGAACGACACCGGATCGCCGCGCTCCCACGTACACACGCCGTAGACGGCCACCGGCTTATCCTTGTACTTCTCGTACAGCTTCTGAACATCCGGCATCGCCATGCGGCAGGGGCCGCACCAGGTCGCCCAGAAATCCAGCAGAACGACCTTCCCGCGCAGAGAACGGAGCGAGACTTCCTTGCCGTCGGGCGTCTTCAACGTCCAGTCCGGCGCGAGGCTGCCCACCGGCAGAAAGGACTGTCCCGTGGAATTGGAGCCGGTTCCAGGCAGCCGCGGGCGGCTCGTCTCGGTGAAGCCGTCCGGCTTGTCCAGGCGAAAGTCCTCTTCCCGGACGGTGGGGGCCGTATCCAGCATCGCAATCGAGATGGTCAGCGTCGTTGGGCCCAGTGGCGAGTTGATGATCCGCTGGATGCGGCGGGGCAAGTGATCCTTACGCGAAAACCACCAGCGGCTTTCCACGTTCTCTGTGGGGAAAACCGCATGAAGTACATCGCATTCGTCCTTGCCCGCCCATTCCCGTCCCAGGTAGCGCAGCGAAGAGGCCCGGGCTTCGCGCTCGAGGGGAGCACGCGAGGCGAAGTCCGACACGAACACTCCGATGAAGTTGGACAACAGCGCCTGACCGGTGGGGAGGTCGAGCTGTGTATAGGTGCGCTGGCCATGATCGACCAGCACGACTGTCTTTCCGTCCGATGCCAGCTCCATGCGCTGCGACGTGGTCTCCTTGGATCGGGTTACCTGCGCATCGATCCGCAGTTTGGGAAAGTCGGTACCCGACGCGGCGACTATGGTGACTCTGCCGGAAATGTTCGGCAGTTGCGCGGCCAGCACACCTTCCACGGAGCCCGTTGCTTCGTAGCGGACCGCGCGCAGCGCCTTAAGCGCCGAGATCGCGTCGTTCAGCACTGCCCGCGGATCAAACACTTCTCCCGCGTCCGGGGCGGCGAGAAAGGCCGCCGCCGCCAGGTTGCACCAGAACCGCTTCCGTGTTCCGCGCTCCATTCGCATCTCCTGAACGCCCGAACTCGCCGGGCGTGAGCCGGGCAGACACGACCCATTCATCATGGCAAAAGGCGCTACTTCCCACAAGGCGGATTCCGCCGTCGGCCCGTTGACGAGAATCGGGACGGCGTCAATAGTGGGTGTCTGATAACCGGCCCGCGGCGCGGTCTGCGGGGTGTCGGTGACACAAAGGAACAAACGTATGCGCGCAACCTCATGGAAGAAACTGGCCCTCTTGGGCCTCTGCGGTTCTCTCCTACTTCAGATTCCAAACTGCTTCCAAGTCGTTTCCGCGCTGTCGAACCTGGTGACTGCCGGAGGCGTGCTCTATCTCGTACGTCGCGTCATCGACTGACGGTACTGGCCGCGGTGCGTCCATGCGAACCCGGGGTCCCGCGCGGACCACCGGAGCGCTGACTTCGTGCGCCGCCACGTCGAGCCAGCGAACGCGGAGATTGGTCAGACGCGGGCGTTGCGTCGGTAACGAGGAGAACCGCAGATGAGCAGGAGCATGATAGCCTGCCGTGTTTCGAGTTATGCCCCCTTCGAAGACCGCGCATACCCGCACCTGGCCGAGTTGGGCGTTCGGTACGTGGAGATCGGCCTGCCGCCGCCTGACCGGGCCGAGGCGGTGCGGGCGGAGCTTGACCGGTATGGACTCGTGGCGAGCAGCGTGCATGGCGAGTGCGACGTGCGTCGGCCTGACGTAGTCGAGCGGGTTCGGGCGCAGATGCCGATACTGGCCACGTTGGGGGCGGGTCTCTTGTTCGTCTCTGTCAAGGCGGAAGACACGCCATTGCCTGACGTCTACGATCGTCTGCGGGCCGCGGGCGACGTCGCGGCAGAACACGGCGTGGTTATTGCGCTGGAAACGCACCCCGACCTCGTGACAAACGGCACCGTGGGCGTCGCGACGATGAAAGCGGTAAATCACCCCGGCGTGCGCATAAACTACGATACGGCAAATGTTTACTTTTATAACGAAGCGGTAGACACGGTAACCGAGTTGCGCAAGCTCGCTCCGTGGGTCGCTTCCGTACACCTCAAGGACACGGACGGCGGTTATCGCCACTGGTACTTTCCCGCCTTGGGTGAGGGGATCGTCCGCTTCGCTGACGTATTCTCTGTTCTGGACTCGGTTGGTTTTCTGGGACCTTACACACTCGAGATCGAGGGTATTGAAGGCGAAGAGCGGACGGAAGGGCTTGTGCGCGGCAGGATCGCTGCCTCGGTGGCCTATCTTCGCCAACTGCGACGATTCTGATGCGTATATCCGAGCAGGCGATATAATGGATTTTTGCGACCCCTTTGGAGGTCGATAGTAGAAATATGCACGCAAGGAAGCAGCACTTGCTGAGCGCGCGCCATGCCCTACCGGAACATGACCATCGAAGAGCTCGCGCGACACATCGGCATGGATGCGCGCCTCGTGCGCAAGTGGGCTGAGAAGGGGAAGCTGCCAGGACAATTCATCGGCGGAACGTGGCGCTTCAATCGCGCGGCACTTTTGGACTGGTTGCAGCGCGATCTGCATACGCTCGACGAAGAGCACGTCCGCAACCTTGAGCGTGCTATGCGCGCCGAGGGCGACGACCGCCTCATTGCCGCGTATCTTTCGGTGGAAGCGATCGACATGAACGTGCACGCCCACTCGCGGGCCAGCGTGCTGCGCGAACTGGTGCGGCTGGCCGAGCGAACGGGACTGGTGTACGACGGCCCGGGCATCGTCGCGGCCTTGGAGGAGCGCGAGGCGCTCGGTTCGACGGCGCTGCCCCGCGGCATCGCGTTTCCGCACCCGCGCCGTCCCCTCGCCTACGCGACCGCCGAACCGTTGCTGTGCCTGGCCCGGGTTCCGCACGGCGTGCACTTCGGTGCGCCGGACGGCAGGCTCACTGACCTGTTCGTACTCGTGTGCGCGGGCGGCGACCGGTTGCACCTGGGTCTGCAGGCGCGGCTGGCGATGATGTTCAACTCCGACCTGCCAGACGCGTTGCGGGCAGTCGAGGAAGCCGCGGCGGCGCTGGAGCTGATGTTGGCGAAGGAGGAGGAGATTCTCGCGCGTGGGTGAAGGTTCGGGGACTTCGGAGCAGCGGGGCGATCCGTTTACGTGGGCTCACGTGTGCAACGGTTGCGGAGGCCGAGCAGGTCTCTGAGCTCGGCGGCCCGCTCGTAGTCTTCGCAGGCCAGGGCCTGCTCCAGGGCCGACTGGAGCTTCACCGGCGCGTTGTCGGGGAGGCGGTCGAGAATTTCCAGCCGCTGCGCGCGGAGGGTCCGCAACTCGGGCAGCCGATCGGCCTGATCCTCAACCTCGGGCAAGGCGGCGATGGCGGCGATGGCCTCGTCGATGATTCGGAGGGCGCGCTCCGGTTGCCCATCGTGCAATGCGCGGTACGCCCGCGCGCGCGTGTTCATCATCAGCACGTACGCACGCTGCCGGCGCAACGCCCGCCGATCGGCCTCAGTGGCTGCGTAGCGCTCGCACAGGTCGATCAGGCGCAGATTGCGGGCCGTGTCGCGCTCCACGCCGTCGAATTCCTCCAGAACGAATAGCGAAAGGTAGCGCTGGTAGTACAGGTACGCCTCCTGCCGCAGCTCGTGGCAATCTTCGGGCGAAAGCACGAAGTCTTCGTCGCTGCCGCAGATTTCGATGTGTTCGCGGAGCCGCTGCTCGTGGTAATCCAAGAGTGACTCGTGCGCGCGGGGGCGTTGTCCATCAGGCCGGCCGGTGCATTCGAGCTGGAGGACACCGAGATCAATGCGGGTCTGAATCTTCTCCCGTCCGTCGCGCCCGATGATCTTGCGGACGGAGATCTTGCCCGGTTCATATTCCCACCCCTCCAGGATCGTGCGCAGGTCGCGTATCATTTCATCAGCGGTATCGGCTGGCCGGGTGGACATCATCATCTTGAACTGCTGTCGGCCCTGCTTGGTACGGCCGCCCGTGGTGGAGACAGCAGACCATGCGTGTGATCGCGGGACGGTTTCGCGGACGCTCACTGGCGGCGCCGCGCGGACTCATCACGCGTCCGATTACCGATCGCGTGAAGGAGACCCTGTTCAACATTCTCGGGCATCGCTTCGGGACCCTCGGGCACTTACCGGACTTCGATGTGCTCGACGTCTTCGCCGGCACCGGCAGTCTCGGCATCGAAGCCTTGTCACGCGGCGCCCGGCGCTGCACCTTCGTCGAACGCGACCACGCCGCCCTGCGCTGCCTGCGCGACAACCTGCAGCAGCTTCGCGTCCTCAAGCACTGCGTCGTCCGCGCGGAGAACGCCTGGGCCATGCGTACGCCAGAGTCGCCGCACGGATTCGGGCTCATGTTCGTCGACCCGCCGTACCGGGACGCCGCCGTGGGGCTGCGGCTGGTGGACCTGCTGGACCGGCTGACGCCGGCCCTGAGGCTGGACGGGCTGCTGGTGCTGCGACTGGAGGCGCATGCGGTATTTCCGGACGAGCGTCTGCAAGGGTTGGCGTGCGTGGATCGACGTCAGATCGGAAGCATGTCGCTGCTGTTTTTTGAGCGGAAAGAAAGCAGCGTGACGAACCAGGCCTGAGCGGTCAGGAACCGTTCCGCGTGAGCAGGTAGAAGAAGAAGCCGGCTCCGAGGAGGTTCGTGAAGACACCGACGGGCAACTCCCCCGGGGGGTGGAGGCTACGGGCCAGTCCGTCACACAGGGCGAGAAACGCGGCTCCCATCAGCGCCGAGCCGAGCAGGAGCGGGAGCGTTCGAACGCCGACCAGGGCGCGGGCGATGTGCGGGACCATCAGGCCAACGAACCCGATCGGGCCGCAGTTCGCGACGATCACCGCTGTCAGCAGCCCCACGAGCACGAACGATCCCCACACGCCGAGCGGCACGTTCACGCCGCGGGTCGCTGCCAGCTCGGGGCCATAGTGCAGCAGGTCAAGCGTGCGGTGTTGCGCCGCGGCGAAGGCGAGGACGACGACGAGCACGAGGCCGATCTCGACGGGGGCGCGGGGTCTCACCATGCCGAGCGATCCCATCATCCAGGTGACGACCTCGTTGGTAATGGCGCGGTCACCGAGGAAGAAGACGAGCAGGATGCCGGCTGAGCACATGTAGGCGACGCACACGCCGCCCAGCAGCAGGCGTGCCAGGTCGAGTCCGGGGCGTAGTCGGCTGAGCAGATGAACGATGCCCAGCGCCGCGGCCGCCCCGCAGAACGCCAGCCAGGTGATTCCCGGAATGCCCATCAGCGACCCATGCCAGCCGCCGAGGAAACCGAGTGAGGCGGCGAGCGAGGCCGCACTCGCGACCCCGAGCGTGTATGGTTCGGCAAGGGGATTGCGAAACAGGGCTTGGAAGACGACGCCGCCGATCGCCAAGCCCGCGCCGGCCAGAGCCGCAAGGAGCGTCCGGGGGAAGCGATGGTGCCAGAAGACGTAATGGCCTGGGTGGTCGGTTGTGGTTATGGCTGCCCAGCCCAGCCGCTGCTGCCCCAGGAACGTGGTGGTGGAGACCAGGAGCAAGACGATCGGAAGCAGAAAGAGCAATCGGGCGGGGGCGGCACGGGGCGGCATAGCCTACGGCTCCCACTCGTCCTTCTCCTCCAGATCGACATCGTGGAAGCAGCGGGCCACGAGCCGGGCGGCATCCTTGCCCAGCTTGGCCGCCTCGGCGTCGACCGCCGTCGCGTCCGTGGCCTCGCGCATCGGTCGGCCGCGCTGGATCGTTCGACCGAGCTCCTCGCCTTTGGGCCAGACGCGCGCTTCGCGCGGCGAAGCGCTTGCATCAATGACCTTGACGCGCAGCTCGACCGAAGGTTCGAGCACGGGCCGTTGCCCGGCGGACCGCAAAGCCAGGCGCTCGACACGGATGTACAGGAGCTGCTGCGCGTTGAGCGCCTGGGCGATTCGCTGCATGGGCCAGCGGTCGAAGTCGGGGTTGACCTGGCGGAGGCGCTGCACGTCCTTCAGCGGCACGACCTGATCGTTAACCTTCTTTTCCCGGAAAATCTCGACCAGTTTGTCGTACAGCGCCTGCGTGAAAACCGGATTCTCGTCTTCGGGCCGGGCCGGCTCGATCAGAATGGCCAGCCGCCCGCGCGTCAGCGTGAACTCCGCCTTCTGAATCTGCGGCGGCGCCAGCAGATACGTGAACGCGCCAACGATGTTGCAGCCGCACAGGACCAGGCAGGCTGCGGCGACTGCCGTCAGCAGCAAGAGGCGCGCCGGCATGCTACTTCACCTTGACCGTGCGGTCGTAGAACTTGGCCGCGACATCCTGCGCGAAGGCTTCCATGGTCCGGCGGCGGATTTCGCGGTCGCCGGTGCCCCACGCGCCGGCCGAAGCGGGCGGATAGACCGTGTCGACTTCCTTGGAGTAGACCGGCTCGCTCCCGGGGTACGCCGAGTTGTAGACGCGGACCAGCGCGGTGATGTGGCCACGGTACAGGTGGGGGGACTCCGGCTCACGCGTGGAGTACTGCGTCAGGTCGATCATCAGAACCCGGTCGGCGGAGAAGCGTTTGCCGATCTCCGCGGGGTCCATCCGTTCCCAACTGGGGTCGCGGCGCTGGAAGTCGACGACGGAGCGCGGATCAACGATTTTCACCCCGCGGACGTTGGCCTCCAGCGCGACGCGCACGTGGTCGGCCACCTCCCACTGCACTTGCGGATAGTCGAAGAGCGTCTCCATATCCGCCCGGACGACGATACAGACCTTCTGGTTGGCGAGGTGGGGATACTCGGCCGGGACCGTCTTCGTGGGCTCGTTGCCCCACAGCAGGACGGCGGCCGTAAAGGCTTCACAGCCGGTCGCAAGCGCCACGGACGCGAGCAACACCGCCGCGGCGGCCTGACGCAAACGATTGCACGCGGAAATCTTCCCGTTTCTCATGGCGCAACTCCGCCGACACGATACCAAGTGCACCTGGGGTTGGGTAGCGGTCACCTGCGCGCGCCGACCGTTTCGCCCGCGGGGGGCTTGAGCCCGCTTGACCGCTCCCGCCGCGGGCGGCGATCATGAAAGCGGTGGTGCAGGACCCGCAGCGATGAGCAAACCCGTCAAACGACTGAAGTTCGAGGAGGCGATGCAGCGGCTGGACGCGATCGTCAGCGCGCTGGAGTCCGGCGAAATCGGCATTGAGGATTCCATCGCTAAGTATGAGGAAGCGATGAATCTGGCCGCACAGTGTCGGCAGATCCTTGACGAGGCGGAGCAGCAGATCCAACGGATCCAGATCAACGCAGCCGGCAAGCCGGAGTGTGTGCCGTTCGAGCCTCCCGAAGGGGCTTCTGCGGCGGAGGAACCCTCTGCCTGAGAGGGCTGGTGAGTGGTTCGCACCCTGCGCCACGTTGCGTATCACCTGCTGGATGCGCTGCTGCCCCAGCAGTGTGTCAGTTGCGGCGTATGGTTGCCGGCGGGCCGCGGGCTGGCGTGTGAGGCATGTCGCGATGAGTTGCTGGCCGCGCTGAGGCGGCCGTATTGTCCGCGGTGCGGGCGAACCATGCCGCCGCCGTCCATTCATGAAGACGGTTGTGCCCGCTGCCGGACCGAGCACTTCTGGAACGTGGCCGAAGTGGCCCGTGTGTGCGCGTACGACCCCGCGGTCCGCGGCGCGATTCTCGACCTCAAATATCGAGGGCAGGAACGCAACGCGGAATACCTGGCGGACCTCCTGGCCGCCGCCATCCGAGCGCGCCCGTGGGCCGGCAAGCTCAACGCATTGGTGCCCGTCCCGATGCACTGGCTGAGACGCTGGCAGCGCCCCTGCGATCACGCCCGGTTGTTGGCCGAGGCGCTGGGGCAGCGGCTGAAGCTCCCGGTGTGGCGGTGCGTACGCCGCGTCCGGCACGGCCCCAGCCAGACGGGTATTCCCTCCAAGCAGCAGCGATTTGAAAACGTTCGCGGTTGCTTCGGACCGGCAAGCGGGCTGTGGGGCCGCGTACGCGGACGGTGCGTGTGCATCGTGGACAACCTGATGGCTACTGGCGCCACGGTGCATGAAGTCTCGAAGGTATTGCGACGCCTCGGGGCAGACCCGATCTATGCGGCTGTCATTGCCCGCCCCGCTGCTCCGGGCGATCCGCCGTCGCAGCTTCCGCCGGCGACCGACGAAGTGCTTGCCACACCGTGAGGGCGTCGCGCAGGGCGCGCACGTCGTGTGTTCGGATGTACTGCACGCCTGCCTGTGCGGCCCACAACTCGGCCGCGAGCGTACCGGCAGCTCGTTCGGGGACGGGGCGCGGGTGTGCCGCACTGCCTAGCGTCGCCCCGATGAACGACTTTCGCGACACGGAGACGCACAGCGGCCGGCCGAGAGTGGCAAGCCGATCCAGATGCCGCAGTACTTCCAGACTGAGTTCCGGATCGCGGCCCAGGAAGAAGCCCATCCCCGGGTCCAGAATCAGCCGTTGCCGGTCGATGCCGGCTGCTTCCAGGGCCTCCACACGCTCGCGTAGGAAGTCCAGGACGCGGGTCACGATGGTCCGGGCGTCCACGTCGGAGCGCTCCGCGCGCGGGCCGGTGGCCGTGGAGTGCATGACGATGATGGAAGCCCGCGCGGCGCGCAGGACAGCCACGGCTTCCGGATCCCGGACGCCGGTAACGTCGTTGATCATTTCCACCCCCAGATGAAGCATGGCCCGCATGACGGCCGGCTTCCAGGTGTCGATGGAAACGCGCACGCCCTCCTGGCGCAGGGCGGCAACGACGGGTGTGAGGCGACGGATTTCCTCGTCCGCCGATACTTCCTCTGCGTCGGGATTCGTCGCTTGGGCGCCGATGTCGATGATGTCCGCCCCGTCGGCGACGAGCTGCCGACCGTGAGTGATGGCCTGCTCAGGCGTCAGATACCGGCCGCCGTCAGAAAAGGAGTCGCGCGTCACATTGAGAATACCGAGGATCTGCACACGCATTGGCCGGCCCCGGCGGTCTTTTTTTCTTTCCGTCGTCGCTGAAACCGCCCATTATAGTGTGTGTCATCGGGCGGGATGGAGCGCGGCTATGGCCGCCGGGCTTAAGGAGCATCTGATATGACCGCCAAGGATGTCATTCGGTACGTGGTGCAGTCTTGTTATTCGATTACACGCGATTACGTAGCCGACCTGAGCGACCGCGACCTGCTGGTCCGGTCGGTGCCCCAGTCCAACCATATGGCTTGGACGCTCGGGCACCTGATCACCAGTGCGCACGGGATGCTGACCCAGCTCGGGCATGCGCCGCCGCCTCTGCCGGCGAACTTCGCGGAGTCGCACACGAAAGAGGCCGCCACTTCCGACGATCCGGCCAAGTTTTTCCGCAAGGCGGATTACCTGGAGTGGATGGCGAAAATGGAGGCGGCAACGCTGGCAGCAATCGATGCCACCCCGGACCGGGACTTGGACCGCCCGGGCCCTGAGTCAATGCGGGCGTACGCGCCGACCGTCGGCGCGGTGCTGGTGCTTCTGGGCACGCACTGGCTGATGCACGCCGGGCAGTTCGTCCCGATTCGCCGAAAACTCGGCAAGCCCGCGCTGTACTGAGCGCTGCGTTGCGTTTGGCGCGCTCTGTCCGGTCGCACGTCGCCGTGCTGCCGGCGCTACTTGCCGCGCTGAAGGCGTTGGCGCAGTCGCGCGTCGATGAAGGGCTGAATGTCCCCGTTCAGAACGCGCTGCACATCGCCGATCGCCAGGTTCGTGCGATGATCCTTGACGTGGATCGTCGAGCCGTGCAGGACGTAGCTGCGGATCTGATTGCCCCAGGCGATGTCGCCCTTCTCGCTGTACAGCTTGGCCAGCTCGGCGTCGTGTCGGGCCTGCTCCATCTGCTCGAGCTTGGACTGGAGAATGCTCAGCGCCATGCGCTTGTTCTGGGCCTGACTGCGCTCGTTGACGCATTCCACCAGGATGCCCGTCGGCTTATGACGGATGCGGACGGCGGTGGCCACCTTGTTCACGTTCTGCCCGCCGGCGCCCGATGCACGCCGAAAGTACTCGATTTCCAGATCCGCCTCGGCGATCTCGATCTTCGGTTCCTCCAGCTCGGGCAGACAGTCCACGCCGACGAAGGATGTCTGCCGCTTGTTCTGCGCGTTGAACGGGCTGAGCCGCACCAGGCGGTGCACGCCGACCTCCGTCGAGAGGTACCCGTAGGCGTAGGGGCCTTCGACATGCAGGGTCACAGACTGGATGCCGGCCTCTTCCGCATCGCGGCGATCGACTTCACTGGCCTGGAACCCGACCTTCTCGAAGTACATGAGGTACATGCGGAGCAGCATTTGGGCAAAATCGCAGGCGTCCACCCCCCCGGCGCCGGCCTGAATGCTGAAAAAGCAGTTGCGGGCATCGTTTTCGCCCGACAGCAACGTGAGCAGTTCGACGTGGTCCGTGGCGCGGGCGATCTGCTCCAGCTCACGCTCCAATTCGGTCCGGGCGTCGGCGTCGGCGTGCTCCTCGGCCAGCTCCGCGAGAACCTGCGCATCGTCCACGCGTTTAAGCAGGGCCTGGACCGGCTCGACACGGGCGCGCAGCGCTTTCAGTTCCCGAACGACCTGCTGCGCTGTCTCGGGATGATCCCAGAACCCCGGCGCCTGCATCTGGCGCTCCAGCTCCGCCAGCCGCTCGGTTTTGGCCGGCAGATCAAAGGGAGTCCCGGATCGCATGGATCCGGGCCGTCAGCTCGTGCAACGCCCCGGCGGGATCTTCATAGCTTGACATGCGTGCCATCCCACTGCGGACAGTTCGGTTCTCCGGTCTGCGCGCCTCCGCCCCCTAGGACCCGGCTGCCCGCTTGAGTGTATCTGCCTTGTCCGTTCGCTCCCACGTGAAGTTCGGCAGCTCACGCCCGAAGTGCCCGTGTCGGGCCGTCTCCCGATAAATCGGCCGGCGCAGATTCAGATGCTCGATGATCCCCCGCGGCGTGAGCGGAAAGTACTCGCGGACCAGGTCGCTCAGCCGCTCGTCGCTGATCCGACCCGTTCCTTCCGTGCTCACCAGTACGCTGATCGGCTCCGCCACCCCGATCGCGTACGACACCTGCACCTCGCACACGTCAGCCAGCTCCGCGGCCACGATGTTCTTAGCGATATAGCGGGCCATGTAGGACGCCGAGCGGTCTACCTTCGTCGGGTCCTTCCCTGAGAACGCGCCGCCGCCGTGCCGGCCCCGTCCCCCGTATGTATCGACGATAATCTTGCGGCCGGTCAGGCCCGTGTCGGCGTGCGGCCCGCCCAGTTCGAAACGGCCCGTAGGATTCACCAGGATCCGAATCTTCGGATTCCACCAATCCCGCAACACCGGCTTAATGATCTCCGCGATCACCGCGTCCTTGAGGGCCTCCTGACGATCGTTCCACATCGGATGGTGCTGCGTCGACAGCACGACCGCGTCCACCCGCACGGGCTTGAGACCCTCATACTCGATGGTCACCTGACATTTCGCATCCGGCCGCAGCCCCGGGATGATCTCTTCCCGCCGCACCCCCACATGGTGCTCCATCAGCCGATGGGCCAGCCAAATGGGCAGCGGCATGAGCTGCGGCGTCTCCCGGCAGGCGAACCCGAACATCATGCCCTGGTCGCCGGCCCCGTCGCGATTGACGCCCAAGGCGATGTCCGGCGACTGTTTCTTGATCGAGGTCAGGACGGCACAGGATTCGTAGTCGAACGCCATGTCACCGGACGTGTACCCGATCTCTTTGATCACGTCCCGGACGATATCCGGGATCTCGACGTAAGCAGTCGTCGTGACCTCGCCGGCGATGACCGCCATGCCGGTGGACACCAGCGTCTCGATGGCGACGCGCGCGTATCGATCCTGCGCGAGCATGGCGTCGAGAATTGCGTCGGAGATCTGGTCCGCAACCTTGTCGGGATGCCCCATGCTCACCGATTCGCTGGTGAACAAGTACCTGCGATTGTCCGCCGTCGCCAAGTATGACTCCTTTCACGCTGCGGCTGGCCACGCCGCGAACTCTGGCCGAACCGGCGGCATGGTAGTCCTGCGTTGCGGGAGCGGCAAGCCGACGAGGGAGGAGCCCCGCAGGCCACCCCGGCGTGCTACCCGCGGAGAAGCCCCAAAACCGGCCCGAGCAACGCGCCGTTGGTCGCGACAATCTCGTTGGCCCGGTGGTCCAGTCTGCCCGACCAGTCAGTCAGCGTTCCGCCAGCTTCGGTGACGACCGGAACCAGCGCGGCCGTGTCCCAGATGGCCATTTGCGGATCGAGCACGATCTCGCAGCGGCCGGTGGCCAAAAGCGCGTATCCGTAGGCGTCCGACCATCCACGGTCTGCGTAGCACGCTTCCCGGACGCGCTCGTAGGCGGCTCCGCGTCCGCGCTGGTAAAAAAGTTTCGCCGACGTGGCCACCAGGCGCGCCCGCGCGATATCGGTCACGCTGGACACGCGGGCCGGGCGGCCGTTCCACCGACAACCCAAGCCGCGCGCCGCGTAGACCGTTTCGCCCAGCGCCGGCAGGTGGATGACGCCGGCGAGGACTTCGCCTTCCCACTCAAACCCGATCAAGACACTGTACAACGGCACGTTGCTGATGAACGACATCGTGCCGTCGATAGGGTCGAGAATCCAGCGGGCCACGCCGCGACCCGGTTTCTCGCCGAACTCCTCGCCCACGATGCCGTGGTCGGGATACGCGGCTTCGATGCGTTGTCGCAACAACTCCTCGGCCCGCCGGTCCGCGATGGTCACTGGCGTGTTATCGGACTTCGCTTCCGCCGACACTCCTGTCCCGAAGTACCCCAGGGTTAGCTGGCCGGCCAAGTGAGCACTTTCCACCGCAAAATCGAGGATTCTTTGCAGCTCGCCGCCGCGCATCACAGCACCTGCTTGCCGATGTCTTCTTTGTCAACCTGCGTCCGGTGTCAACCGGATATTGTTCTGCGGCACCTTCGGATTGCAACCGTGGCCCCGAAAACGCGAAAGCCCGCTAAATACGCGGAAGACCTTGCGTAGGCAGGGGGCAAGGAGATTATCATGTACGTTTGTAGGGCACAGTTGCGGAGGGCGGTGAGGCGCCTGGGATGACGTTAATTGGTGTGTGCGCCCTGTCCAGCCACCAAAGAGTGAGTTTGGATCCGCCGTCCGGTGGATCACCCGAGCTGCGCAACCCTCCGAACCCGAGTGAGCAAGTGATTCTTTCCCGTGTGGTGATGAGGAGTCCGTCGATGGTAGCAGGAATCAAGTGGTGGCAGATGTACGCGTTCTTAGTGGTCGGGCTGTGTATGGCGACGCCCTTCGCATGGGCCGACACTTGGATTGAAGTGGATTCCGCCGGAACGGTTCTGGCGCAGGACGCTGGCAGCGGTGCGCCGGCCAAGCTGACAGTAACTGCCTCGACCGCGCGCGGGCTGACGGTCAATGCTCGGCTGGAGGGCGTTCTGCTTCAGCCGGTCAAGAACAAGGATGGTCAACCGTTCGTGCAGGTGAGCTGGCCGGATGCGGCGGCGTATGGCGACGTGGGCACGCCGGCTTTGCCCGTGATCCGTCGTCTGTTCGTGGCGCCTGAGGGTGCCCAAGTGTCCTACTCCGTGCGCACCGGGCCGCAGACGATCATCGACGGAAGCTTGATCGGCATGGACCTCGTGGTCTGGCCGGTGCAGGAGCCAGTCGAGAAGCTCCCGGGCGCGTTCGAGCGGGCCATCTTCCGGCTCGACGAGGCGGCGTACAGCAACAACGCCGATCTGCTCGCCGAGCGGGCCACGGTGCAGTATCTCGGCGTCGTGCGCGGGCAGCATCTGTGGCAGCTTGAGATCTATCCCGTCGCGTACAACCCGGCCAAGCGCGTGCTCAGCTTCTGCGGTGACATCACCGTCGATGTCACCTTCGCGGGCGGTACGCCGCGCACGAGCGGGCGCGTGCTGCCCGGGCTGCACCGGGTCGTCTTGAACCCCGAATTGCTGCCCGCGCCAGCCGGCCGGCCACAGGGCAATTATCTGATTATCGTCGCCTCTGCGCACGCCAGCGGCATCTCGTCGTTCGCGCAAGCGAAGAGCGCGCAGGGGTACACGGTTTCCACGTATACGGTGGCGCCGGGTACCACCAAGGAGCAAATCAAGGCGTACATTCAGGGTCTGTGGGGCGGGCCGAACGAGCCGGACTACATCCTGCTCGTCGGCGACGTGGACACGATCCCACACTGGACCGGCGGCGGCGCGGGGAGTCCGCCGACCGATTTGCCGTACTGCTGCATGGATGGCTCGGCGGATTGGTATCCGGACATCCCCTTGGGGCGTTTTCCGGCCGCTACGGCTGCCCAGCTGACGGCGATGGTCGATAAGACCCTGTACTACGAGGGTGGCGCGTGGGCCGACCCGCAGTATGTCAAGCGGGCCGTCTTCATGGCCTCCGAGGATAACTACACGGTCAGCGAGGGCACGCACAATTACTGCATTCAGAACTACATGATTCCCAATGAAATCGCGGCCGACAAGCTGTACTGCCACACGTTCCACGCGACCACGCAGCAGGTGCGGGATTCGTTCAATGGCGGGCGGTTCTACGGCGTCTACAGCGGGCACGGGTCGGAGACTTCCTGGGCGGACGGGCCGCCGTTCTCGCAGAGCGATGTGAACGGGCTGACCAACGCGAACATGTACGCGTACGTATGCAGCTTCTCCTGCCTGACCGGGAACTACACTGTCAGCGAATGCTTCATGGAGACCTGGGTCCGGGCACCGAACAAGGGCGCCGTCGTCGCCATGGGCTCCACGGTCACGAGCTACTGGACCGAGGACGACGTTCTCCAGAAGCGCCTGTTCGATACGATCTACGACGAGAACCAACCGAACATCCCGAAGCAGATCGGCCCGATCCTGATCGAGACCAAAATGCGCTACCTAGCGCAGATGGGCTCCGGCTCGACGACCCGCCGGTACTTCGAGATGTACAACATCATGGGCGATCCGTCGCTGGGGTATCCTGGCAACTGCTCGGACGCCGGCACGATCGTCCTGGACAAGGGCCGCTATGCGTGCGAGAGCAGCGCGACGATTCGCGTGCTGGATTGTGGCCCGAACGTCAACCCGGATCAGATCGATACTGTGACTGTGACGATCGCCTCCAATAGTGAACCAGCAGGCGAGTCCGTTCTGCTGACAGAGACGAACCCGAATTCGGCCCTGTTCGAGGGTACGATCGCCCTGAGCACCACGAATGCGGTGGGGGTGTTGCAGGTATCGCCGGGGGACACGCTGGTGGCGACGTATCAGGATGCGGACAACGGGCAGGGGCAGCCGGCGACGGTGACGGCGAGCGCGGTGGTGGACTGCACGCCGCCGACGCTGTGGAACGTGGCCGCGATCAACATCGAGCCGCGGGCGGCCACGATCCGCTTCCAGGCCAGCGAGCCGGTCCGCGGCGTGGTGCGCTACGGGCTGTCCTGCAACGCGTTGAATCAGGTGGCCAACGGCAGCGGGTTCAGCACCACGCCGACGGTGCCGCTGAGCGGGTTGCAGGACAACACCACCTACTTTTACCGGGTGGAGGCGGTGGACGAAGCGGGGAACGTCGGGTCGGACCCGAACTGCTACTGGTTTACGACGCCGGAGGTCCCCGACTACTTCACGCAGTTATTCACGACGGACAACGATCTGGATTTCCTGTCGCTGATTTTTGTGCCGAATGCGTCGGTGGATTTCTATGCCGGTTGCGTGGAACAGAACCTGACCGGGCAGTTCCCGACCGAATCCGGCGGGCGGCACGCCGCTGTCGCTGACGGATGACAGCTATGCGACGGTGACGCTGACGGGCGGGGCGCGNGTGTGGCTGTACGGGGTGTCGTACAGCACGTTCTACGTGGGCAGCAACGGGTACATCACGTTCAATTCGGGCAACACCACGTACAGCGAATCGTACGAGAATCATTTCAACCAGCCGCGGATTTCGGCGNTGTTTGACGATCTGAATCCGGCGGCGGGCGGAAGTGTGAGCTGGAAGCAGTTGTCGGATCGGGTGGTGGTGACGTGGCTGAATGTGACCGAGTATGGGGCGAGCAATCAGAACTCGTTCCAGATCGAGATGTTCTTTGACGGTCAGATTCGGATNAACTACNTGGCGATNGCGGCGACGGACGGGTTGGCGGGGTTGTCGCGTGGGCAGGGGGTGCCGAGCGACTTCCTGCCGTCGGACTTGTCGAACCTGGGCTCGTGCGGGCCGCGGCCGCCGTATGCGTCGGCGGGCAGTGTGCAGACGCCGGTGAACGTGCCGGTGCTGGTGACGCTGACGGCGACGGACGATGGGTTGCCGGATCCGCCGGGGGCGTTGACGTACATTGTGGTGACGTTGCCGGCGCGTGGGCGGCTGTATGACCCGCAAGGTGGTCAGATTGTGGCGGTGCCGTACGTGCTGCTGAGTGGCGGGAATCAGGTGGAGTACCGGCCGAGCTATGGGTACCAGGGATCGGACGGGTTCCAGTTCAAGGCGAACGATGGCGGAACGCCGCCGGAGGGCGGGGACTCGAACATTGCGACGGTGGCGATTGTGGTGGGTGGTCCGCAGGTGGTGTACAGCTTCCCGCTGGATGAGAATCCGGGCTGGAGCACGCAGGGGCAGTGGGCGTTCGGGCGGCCGACCGGTGGCGGGTCGGGGAATCGTGATCCGACGAGCGGGTACACGGGTCTGAACGTGTACGGGTACAACCTGAATGGGGACTACACCAACAACATGCCGGTGTATTACCTGACGACGACGCCCTTGGATCTGACGGGTGTGACGCAGACGGAGCTGCGGTTTTGGCGGTGGCTGGGGGTGGAGTCGTCGACGTACGACCATGCGAACGTGCAGATTTCGAACAATGGGAGTACGTGGTACACGATCTGGGAGCACTCGGGCTCGTCGGTGAGCGATTCGTCGTGGTCGCAGCGGATTCACGACATTTCGGCGTATGCGGACAATCAGCCGACGGTGTGGATCCGGTGGGGTATGGGGCCGACGGACAGTTCGGTGACGTATCCGGGCTGGAACATTGACGATATCGAGATCTGGGGCGTGGTGCCGTATGTGCCGACGCTGTGTCCGGGCGACATGAACTGCGACGGGCAGATAACGTACGCGGACATTGACGGATTTGTGGAGGCCTTGGGCGGCGAGAGCGGCTGGAGCCACGAGTGTCCGTGGCTGAACGCGGACGCGAATGGCGACGGCGACGTGACCTACGCCGACATCGAACCGTTTGTCGCTCTGATCGGTACCGCGTGCCCATAAGGAGCGACTTTGACTCGCGTGTGCCGGCGCTGCTGCATGGCGCGCGTCGAGTGACGGGTTTGTCGCGGATCGTAGGAATTGCCCGGCGCGCCGGTGCACGCCGAGCGGTCAGATGGTGCACGAATCGGAGTAAAGGAGCAGGCGAATTATGTTGAGCAGGAAAGACGCGGTCGTGCAGACGCGGTTGGGGCGTGTAGTGACGGTCGGTGTGATCGGGTTGTTTGCGGGGCTGGCGGTGGCCCGGGCGGATTCACCGGCTGCCACCCGCGGTATCCTGGACTGGAAGAGTGGGCCGGTGAGCACGGCGAAACAGGACCCGGCTGTACTCTTGCAGAATATTACCGCGATTGCGCGGGCCGGGACGGATGCCGCACGGCATGTAGTCGTGCAGTTCGAGCGCGCCATCGCGCCCACCGAGCGGCAGGAGCTCGAGCAGCGGGGTCTACGGCTGCTGAACTACCTGGGAGACAACGCGTTTTTCGCGGCGGTGGACGGGCAGCGCCTTGATGCTGCGACCTTGGCGGCGTCCGAGCAGCTGCGCTGCGTGCTGCCGATCGAGCGAGGCTGGAAGCTGCATCCGGACCTCGTGGTCGGCACCGTTCCGCCCTGGGCGGTCGTGAATTCACCGAAGGAGGGGGAGCCCGAGCCGGCGGAACGCGTGGTCGCGTTGTACGTCCTGTTTCACCCGGACGTGCCACTGGCCGACGGTGTGCGCCTATGTCAAGCGCACGGTGGGTGGGTTCGTTCCAAGCTGGAATCTATCAATGGCGTGGTCGTGGAGCTGCCGGAGTCCGCGGTCGGGCCTCTGGCGGATGAAGACGCGGTGCAGTGGATTGAACCGCCTCTACCGAAGATGTCGCCGAACAACGACGACAATCGGCTACGAGTGGGTGCCAACACGGCCCAGGCACCTCCTTACAATTTGAGCGGGGCGGGGGTGACGGTACTTGTGTACGACGCGGGGACGGCGGACGCGAATCATCCAGACTTCGCGGGTCGAATCCATGTGCGGGATTCCTCCGGTACCAACTATCACTCGACGCACTGTGCCGGGACAGTCGGCGGCAGCGGCGCGGCCAGCAACGGTACCTACCGCGGCATGGCGCCGGGAGTGGTGATTGAGTCGTACGGCTTTGAACAGCAGGGGGGCCTGCACCAGGGCTTTTTGTATACCGACCCGGGAGATGTCGAGGCAGACTATAGCCAGGCGATCAACACGTACGGCGCGGATATTGCCACCAACTCCATCGGGACCAATACGGCATCGAACGGGTTCCCATGCGAGTGGGAAGGTGACTACGGTGTGACAGACGTGCTGGTGGATACGATCGTCCGCGGGGATGGCAGCAATCCGCTGTTCAACCAGCCGTTCCGTGTGGTCTGGGCAAACGGCAATGAGCGCAGCAGCGGTCGCTGCGGGTCGACATATCACACCACTGCGCCGCCGGCGTGCGGGAAAAACCACATCACGGTGGGGGCGCTGAATTCGAACGACGACAGCGTGACCAACTTCACAAGCTGGGGGCCGGCCGATGACGGGCGACTCAAACCGGATATCTCCGCGCCCGGTTGTCAGTCGAACGGCGATCTCGGCGTAACCTCCTGCAACTCCGGCGGCGGATACACCACACTCTGTGGCACGTCCATGGCCTGTCCAACGGTCGCCGGCATTTCAGCGCTGATCCTGGAAGACTATCGCGCGCACTACCCGGGCCAGCCGGACTTCCGCAACTCGACGCTGAAGTGTTTTCTGGCGCACACCGCGGTCGACCTGTTCAACGCCGGACCGGATTACCAGACCGGTTACGGGTCGGTGCGGGTTGTTCCGGCAATCGAGCTCATGCGCAGTGGTAACTTCCTCGAAGCCCAAGTCATTCAAGGTCAAACCTACTCCGTAGTGGTGATTGTGCAGCCGGGGCAGGGGCCCCTGAAAGTGACGTTGGCCTGGGATGATTTTCCTGGCACGCCGAACGTAAACCCGGTGCTAGTGAACGATCTTGATTTGCGGGTGTTCGACGCGCAGAACACGCAGTACTACCCCTGGACCTTGGGCGGACTGGCCAACCCGGCAGCGCCGGCGGTCCGAACGCAGGCCAACCATCTCGACAATATCGAGCAGGTCGTCATTGACAATCCGGCGCCGGGCGCGTACCGCGTTGAAGTATACGGCTACAATGTGCCCCAGGGGCCGCAGCCATTCTCACTGACCGCCACTCCGTATCTGGTGAACTGCTCTTCGCAGGGGACGGCCGCACTGGACCGCAACAAGTATGCGTGTGCGTCCAGCGCCACGATGCGCGTGGTGGATTGCGACCTCAATACCAGCGACACGGTCACCGACACAGTGGCCGTGAGCATTGCATCGACCTCGGAGCCGGCGGGCGAAACAGTGGTGCTGGTGGAGACGGATCCGGCCTCGGCTGCGTTCCTCGGCACCATTTCGCTGAGTCAGACGAACTCCCCCGGTGTTTTGTGGATTGCGCCGGGCGATGTGGTGACATTGACATACAACGACGCGGACAACGGTCAGGGGCAGCCGGCGGTGGTCACGGCGACGGCAACTGTGGACTGTACGCCGCCGACGGTCTCCGGGGTCCAGGTGAATCCGGTGAACCCGCGTGACGCGACGGTCGTCTTCTACACGAATGAACCAGCGCAGGCCGTGGTGCGGTACGGCTTGACGTGCAGTAATCTCGTCTGGTCCAAGGCAGGAATCGGTTTCCGAACCAGCCATAGCATCACGCTGAGCAATCTGACGGACAATACAACCTACTGGTTTGCGATCGACGTGGTCGACGAGGCGGGAAACGCTGCCACGGCCAATAACGGCGGAAGCTGCTATTACTTCATGACCCCGGAAATCCCGGATTACTTCACGCAGTTATTCAGCGGGAACAATGATCTGGACAACCTAAGCCTCATCTTCGTACCGAATAATACGTACGAGTTTTACCGGGGCTGCACGGAGCCGATTACGGCGCTGCCGACCGACCCCACTGGAGGCACGGTATTGACCCTTTCGGACGACACATATGCGATGGTGACCCTCAGCGGGGGCGCGACGGTCTCGCTGTACGGGGTCAACTACACCACCTTGTACGTCGGCAGCAACGGGTACATCACATTCAACAGTGGTGACAGCACCTACAGTGAGTCGTTGGCGAATCACTTCAATCGCCCGCGCATCTCCGCATTGTTCGACGACCTGGACCCGGGGCAGGCCGGGACCGTGAGCTGGAGGCAGCTGTCTGACCGCGTCGTCGTCACGTGGCTCGGGGTGACCGAACACAACGGGAACAACCAGAACACATTCCAGATCGAGCTGTACTTCAACGGGCAGATCACCATCAGCTACCTCGCGATCGCTGCCGCTGACGGGCTGGCGGGGTTGTCCCGCGGCACGGGCGTGCCGGCGGATTACTATCCCAGCGACCTGTCAGCGATGGGAGCGTGCATCCCAACGCCACCGACCGCGCAGGATGTGGTGGTCACGACGGCGGAGGGTACGGCGGCGACAGTCACGCTGAACGCCCAGGACGATGGCCTGCCGAATCCGCCGGGGCAGTTGACATACATTATCCTCACGCTGCCCAACCGCGGAACACTGACAGAGCCCGGTGTGGGGCCGATCACGTCCGTTCCTCACGCGCTCAGCGGAGGCGGAAAAGTGGTCACGTACACGCCGAGGAATCAGTGGTTCGGGACCGACGGGTTTACGTACAAGGTGAACGACGGCGGTCAGCCACCCGAAGGTGGGGACTCGAACGAGGCCACAGTCTACATCACGGTCCGCGGCGTGCCGCGCGTGCTGTGGAGTTTCCCGCTCGACGAAAATCCGGGTTGGACGGTGCAGGGCCAGTGGGCGTTCGGTCGGCCGATGGGCGGCGGGACGCACGGGCGAGATCCCACTAGTGGAAAGACCGGCCTGAATGTTTACGGGTACAACCTGAGCGGCGACTACACGAACAACATGCCGATGTACGCCCTGACGACGCCCGCCTTGGATTTCAGCCAAGTGACGGGTGCGCAGTTGCGGTTCTGGCGGTGGCTGGGCGTGGAAGGCAATGCTCACGATCGGGCCAGTGTAGAAATCTCGAATAACGGGACCACATGGGTGACGTTGTGGAGTAACGGTTCGGCCGCCATGAGCGACACGTCCTGGGTTGCGCAGGCGTTTTACATCGCGCCATTCGCCGATCATCAGCCGTCGGTGTGGATCCGCTGGTGCATGGGGCCCACGGACGCGGCTGTGACCTACCCCGGCTGGAACATCGACGACATCGAGATCTGGGGCGTGGCGCCCTATGCGCCCACGCTCTGCCCGGGCGACATGAACTGCGACGGACAGGTGACGTACGCGGACATTGACGGGTTTGTGGAGGCCTTGGGTGGCGAGGGCTCGTGGAGTCACGACTGCCCGTGGCTGAACGCGGACGCGAACGACGACGGCGACGTGACCTACGCCGACATCGAACCGTTCGTCGCTCTGATCGGGACAACGTGCCCCTGACGCTTCCATCGCCCGGGTAGCGCCAGGTTCTGCGTAGCTGTGTTAGCGCAAGGTGCGCCGCGGCGGAGCGGGCCTGTTCAGAAATACAGGTCGCGCTCCGCCGACTCTTGAATCTTACGCAGACGCGCCATGAGTTCGTCCTTGAGCGGCCCCTCCTCGAACCGGGCAAGCTCATCAGCGATCAGCCTCTCTCCGGCGGCGCGCGTCGCGGGCGATGCGTAGTCGCGGAGGTATTCGGCCGCGGTCAGCAGCGCGTTAGGGGTGCAAAAGCGTTTGATAAAGCCGGGGATGGCAAATTCCATGAAATGCTCGCCAGTTCGTCCGACGCGATAGCATGCGGTGCAGAAACTGGGGATGTAGCCGTCAGTGACAAGCTGGCGCAGGACCTCGTCCAGTGGTCGGATATCGCCGAGTTCGAACTGCTCGCGATCGAGTACCTGGGCGTCGCCGCACTCCGTGTAGCCGCCCAGCTCGATGCGCGTGCCCGCGTCGATCTGGGAGACACCGAAGCCCAGCAGCTCGCGGCGCAGTTCCGGGGGTTCCCGCGCGGTGAGGATGAGCCCGGTGTAGGGCACGGCCAAGCGCAGAATGGCGACCAGCCGCTTGAACTCGGCATCGCTGACCCTCCAGCGGTCGGGGAGGCGCACTCCCAGGGCGGGCCGAACGCGTGGAAAGCTGATCGTGTGCGGACCTACGCCATAGCGTTCCTGGAGATGCAGCGCGTGGCTGACGAGTCCCAGCACTTCGAACCGCCAGTCGTAGAGGCCGAAGAGCGCCCCGATGCCGACGTCGTCGATACCGGCTTCCTGCGCCCGGCTCAGCGCGTCCAGCCGGTAGAGGTAGTTGCCCTTCCGCGTATAGGGTGGGTGCATCTGGGCGTAGGTCGCATGGTGGTACGTCTCCTGGAAGACCTGGAACGTACCGATGCGGGCGGCTTTGATCGTGCGGTACCCGTCCACATTCTGCGGAGCGGCATTGATGTTCACCCGCCGGATCTCGCCCGGGTCCACCTTTACGCTGTACACGGTTCGTACGCACTCGGCGATAAATTCGGCGTGATAACGCGGGTGTTCCCCAAACACGAGAATCAGCCGCTTGTGCCCCTGACGTTCCAGAGCGGCGACCTGATCGCGGATTTCTTCCTGGTTCAGCGACCGGCGGACCGCCGCCAGATTCGATCGTCGAAATGCGCAGTACAAACAGTCGTTGGTGCAGTCGTTGCCGATGTAGAGCGGGGCGAACAGTACGATCCGATTCCCGTACACCTCGCGTTTCAGTCGGCGGGCGGCCGCAAACATCTCCTCCAGTAAATCGGGGTTCGTGGTGCGGACCAGCAGGGCGGTTTCGGCGACGGTCAGCGGAGTCTTCGCCAGACTCTTGGCGAGGACGTCGCGTACCTGCGCTGGTTCGGGTTCACCACCGGTCAAGAGGCTTTCAAGGGCTGCATCGTCGATGAAGTCGACGGCGCCCTTGCTCAACTCGAACTGCATATCCGCGTAATCACGCATCTCACCCGATCCTATGCGCGCGTCGAAGCCGCCGGCGATATTTCGGCCGCCGACGCCCGACGGTTCAGCCAGTTCCGAGAATAACCGGGTCCCCGGCCGACGCTGCGGCCGATGGCCCGCAGACGCTCGCTCAGCGCGGCGTGGTACGCTGTCGGATCTTCAAACAGACACGCTTTGGCCGGGTAAATCTCGTACAGACGACGATAGGGGGCCGGTGTCAAGTTCGGCATGATGACATTCGCGCCGCGCTGAAGACCCAGCTCGCGGCCGTGACGACGGTTGAGCGTGGCCAGGGCGGTGGTGCTTGGGATGTTCGCGTCCGGGCACACCAGCCGCGTCAGCGCGACGACCTTGTACGTCACCAGCTCGCTGTTGGGCACCGGGTCCCATGGGCTTGGGCGCGGTGTCTCGCGTCCCGCGGACCCGGCCGTTGTGCCCACCGTCGCCGGGGCGTGATTTGCAGCGCCCTCGAAGCAACTCTGCCCGAGCGGCGTGTCGGGGTGCGGCACGAACGGTCCCACGCCGATCATATCGAGGTCCAGCACGCGAAATAATTCAATGTCGCGCGCCACGTCCTCGTACGTCTGCCCGGGAATGCCGATCATGATGCCACTGCCGACTTCGTAGTCGAGTTGCCGCAGGACGGCGAGCTGCGCGAAGCGGTCGCAGCGTCCGGGCCGCGGCGGATGAATACGGTCAAGCAACGCGGGGTTGGATGTCTCGAAGCGCAGCAGGTAACGATCGGCCCCCGCTTGGCGCCACGCTCGCAGCGTGTCTTCATCCTGTTCGCCCAGGCTCAGCGTGATCGCCAGACCGGTAGCCGCCTTGATCCGCCGCACGAGGTCCGCAACCCAATCCCGCGTGAGCGCTGGGTCCTCGCCCGCCTGAAGCACAACGGTACCGTAGCCCAGCGCCGCGGCTTGGCGGGCACACGCCACGATTTCGTCGCTGGTCATGCGGTATCGTTGCAGTGCGGCGTTGGGGCCGCGCAGGCCGCAGTAGGCGCAGAGCCGAACACAGTGATTGGAAATCTCGATCAATCCACGTAGATGGACGACATCGCCGACGTGCGCACGGCGGACGGCGTCAGCCGCTCGCCACAGCTCCTCGAGCCGGTCGGCGTCAGTTTCGAGCAGCCAGTGAAGGATTTCGGAGCGTTGCATCATCACCGGGCGGCGGTTTGTAGTCTCGCTGCAAGACTACCGTAAAGGTACTGCCGACATCGGGCTGACTGACGACACCGACCTCCCCGCCGTAAAGCAGCGCCAGCTTCTTGACCAGTGACAAGCCGAGGCCACTGCCAAGAATATCGCGCGTCTTCTCGTTCTTGATACGCACGAAATCCTGGAACAGGCGGGCACTCTCGGCGGGCGTCATGCCGATGCCGGTGTCGGCCACGCTGATGGTCACACGGTTGTCGTCGAAGCGCAGCTCAACGTCGACGCGCCCGCCGTCGCGGTTGTACTTGACCGCGTTGGACAGAAGGTTGTTGAGGATGATCTCGATTTCGCTGCGGTCGGCGGTCATCGGCACGGGCTCATCACCGTGCAGTTCGACAGTGATGTGGCGCGCGTCGGCCATCGGACGGACCGTCTCCAGCGCGGCCCGGGCGATTTCCCGGACGTCCACGCGTGTAAGCTCACGCCGCTTTTCGCCGGACTCGATCCGCGTCATGTCGAGCAGGTCGAGGATGAGCTTGCGCATACCCTCGCTGCGTTTGAGACAGCGGTCAATGACCGCCTCATAGGCGCTCAAGTCGCTGCCCAAAGCGCGGTCGCGCAAGATCGTGAGGTAGCCCTCGATCGCCGCCAACGGCGCTTTCAATTCGTGCCCGAGGACGGAGATGAACTCGAAGCGGACCCGGCGCCTTTCCGCCGCCAGCTTGCGGGCCTGCCGTTGCACGATCAGGTGGCCGGCGGCCTTGCGGATCGTTTCCTTCAGCTCGTCGGGCGTGAAGGGTTTGGCCAGGAAGTCGAACGCGCCCGACTTCGTGGCGCGGATCGCCGTTTCCAGCGTCGCGAAGGCCGTGATCATAATGGTCAGGACGTCGCGCTCCTGCTTGCGGAGCTGTTCGAGCACCTCCACCCCGGACATACCCCCCATCTTGTGGTCCAGCAACATGATGTCCGGTGGGCGCACCGCGATCACCTCCAACGCTTCTTCACCGCTGGAGGCCGGCTGAAGGTCGAAACAGACTTCGCCTTCGACGTCCGGCAGGTGAACGCGAAAGGCCCGCAAGGCGCGGATGACCGCGTGCCGCATTCCGGGTTCGTCATCTACGACCAGCACACGCAGCGTATCCATGCTCAGCTCCGCTGTACCGCGGTCAGCGCTTCCGCGCCCGGCGAGTCTGGCCGCTGGCGCGGCAGCGTGACGGTGAAGGTGGTGCCGGTCGGACCCGCCGCCGGATCCGCGTTCGACTCCACCCGGATGTCGCCGTGGTGCATTTTGACGATCCCGTAGGTAACCGAAAGCCCCAGACCGGTGCCCTTGCCCGGGTTCTTGGTGGTAAAGAACGGCTCGAAAATCTTCTTGCGGTTTTCGGGTGGGATGCCGATGCCCGTGTCACAGACCTGAAACCAGACCCGCTGATCGTCGCCGCCGGTTCGCAGGGTAAGCACGCCCCCGTTCGGCATGGCGTCCACGGCGTTGTTGATCAGGTTCGTGAGCACCTGCGCGACCTGATCCCGGTCCACTTCGGCGCGAACGTCCTGCACGGCGTGTTCATACCGCACACGGATGTTGGACGGGATCCGCAGCATCTGGACGGTTTTCTCCACCAGTCCGCACAGATTCGTCGTCCGCGCCTCCACCTTGTTCTTCCGCGCGAACTGGAGCAGCCCGGACACGATCTTGCGACAGCGTTCCGCCTCGCTGGCGATCAACGTGAGGTCTTCGCGGTGCGGGCTATCCGGCGGCAGTTCCTCCAGCAGCGTGTGCGAGAGCATCAGCACTGTGCCCAGCGGGTTGTTCACCTCGTGCGCGATGCCGGCGGCCAGTTGACCCATGCTCGCCAGCTTTTCGGACTGCATCAGGGCTTCCTGCGTGCTGGCCAAGCGCTCGTTCGAAATCGCCAGTTCCCGACACGTCGCGCGGAGCTGTTCGATCGTGTACGGCAGACACATCTCGCTTTCTGCGAGCCCCTTGTAAATCGCGACGGCATGTTCGCGGCACGTCTCGTATCCGCACGCCCCGCAATTCAGTTCGTCCTCCGGTTCCAGTTTGCCCATACGAGCGAGAATCTGCCGGATGTCTTCCTCCGAAGGCACCGCGATGCGCTGATCGTACGCGCTGAAGCTCCGCCGGAGGTTGAGATCCGCCAACACCGTCCAGTGGGTGTGCCAGCGCTCGCGATCGAGGTCCGCCATCCGGCGTTGGGCATAGCGGGCGACCTGCGCGCGGCGATTGAAGAGCGGAGCCGTGTTACTGATGCCCGGTCCCATGATGCAACCGCTGCAACACAGGACCTCCAGCAGACGGGCGTTCAGGTCCCCGCCCTCGAATTCCTTCAGCGCCTCTAGAAATGCCGGACGCCCGTCTGCGGCTACGATCTCGCCCGTGAGCAGGTCCTCGCCCAGTTGTGCCGCTTGGAGCATGCCCCGGCTGAGGGGGAACAGCGCGCCCGTGCCGGCGTGCGGGGGGTCGAAATCGCTCGGTGCCACCGACTCGGGCTTCACGGCGTGTCGGTGGAACATCTCGCGCAACTCGATGAACGTCAGGACGGCGTCGATCTCACCCTGAATCTGTTCGCTCTCTGCTTCGCCCTTTTTCGCAATGCACGGACCGATGAAAACCAGCTTCATTCCGCCGCCGTCGAGGCGACGCAAGGCACGCGCCGTAGCCACCATCGGCGAAACGATGGGCGCCAGCGAGGGAACCAGGTGGGGATAGTAGCGTTCCACATAAGCGACGATGGCTGGGCACGTGGTTGCGATGTAGCGGCGGTCCGGGGTTTCCGCGAGCAGTTTCTGATACTCGGCGGCGACCAGGTCTGCCCCGAACCCCACCTCGTGGACCCGGCTGAAGCCGAGGTTCCGCAGCATCCCGATGAGAAACTCGTAGTCGATGTCGGTGAATTCCGCGGGAAAGCTCGGCGCCAGCAGCGCAGCCACTGGAACCGCGCCGCGCAGAAGCTGCTCCACCCGTTCGATCCCGCTCAGCACCTGCTTGGCCCGCTGGCTGCACACCCGCACGCAGTTGCCGCAGCCGATGCACCGGTCAACTAGGACCTGAGCCTGGCCAGAGGTAATGCGGATCGCCTTGGCCGGGCATTCGCGCACGCACGTGTAGCAGAGGCGACAACGCTCCTTGATCGTTGTTACTAATGGGGCGCGTGGCGGATTCATCGCTGCTCGACACTCCGAAGAGCGGCGGTACTCGCTGGGTTCAGCGTCCGCGGTGCTCCGATGATCGAACTCGCTGCGAAGGCCTTACGTACGTCTATATCCGGCCGTGCCTTGCCTTTTGCCCGAGGACCCGTCTGCGTCGGCCAGCGTATGAATCAGCGGTCGATCGCGGTCAATGCGTCCAGAACCGAGACCCGGCGATTCAAGGCTGGGCGCAGAAAGAGCCCGTCTCACAAACATCGCCCCGGAAAGCTCTTGCGCGCCTTTCATAAACTGATGGTCCCGGCCGGTGCCGAGCGTAGACTCTCCATTATAGTTAGTATCGTCACGCCCCGCCACGCGAAGCGTACCGTAGACACGGGGGTCAGCGCGCTCCGGAATGCCTCTCGGAGCAGTCGGTGTGGGCCATTGTGCGGGACATCTGTCCTACACACAATCGGATGCCGCCTACGGGTTGTGCGGATAATCGGGTTTCTTGTTGACGCGGTGGCACCGCGGAAGGTAACCTACCAGTCAGCGTGGCGGTAGATCGGCCGGGTTCACGTCACGTTCAGCAGGGCCGATCGCGAAAGCGTGCAATCCGCCACGAGATAAGCGGGGTCTGACCGATGAAGGCGCGCGACGCGGCCTGCGGGCGGTGACTGGAAACCTAGAAGAGGTCTCGCCGCTTACGGTGCGCGCCATGACACGTCTGGACCCGTCGGGCACAGGCACATAGGTGCGTCTTCCCGCCAGCATCATCGGGCCGGCAAGAAGACTGCGGAGTCTCGTTGAACCAGTTTTACGGTGGCGCCCAGACCTGCCGCGGCGGGCCGTGCGCGCCTATGTGGGGTCCGGGCGCAGTTGAAGTTCCATCTCGGGGCGCCGGCTGCTCGTGGGAGCGTCGGCCAGCCCCGTGCGTATGGCCGGTGACAGACAAGACCGGCTACTGGAGGTGCTCAGATGATTGGGTGCAAGGCGAGCTGCGCAGGCAGCGCCATTCTCCTGACTGTGGGATTGGCGCTCACGCCGTACGAAGTGTACGGCACCGGAGCGGAAACGGTCGGCGCTTTGAACGCCGCATTTGTCGAACAGGAGGTACAGAAAAAAGCGGATTTGGGCCTAGAAGACGTATTGGTCCCGACATCGGTGCTGCCGGTGGCGCCGGGGGAGGCGGAGGAATGGGGAGCGCGGCAGGAATGCACGGGTGACCGGGATATCGACGGCCTTGGTATGACCAACTGGGGTTATACGCTGAATGTATACTACAAGTCCCGGCGCTCGACGACGATCTACCGCGCGTCGGAGTTCAATTGCCCAGGCGGCGGGCCAATCAGTGGAATCAGGTATTACGTGTCACAGGTCCCGGCTATGGCAATGCCGAACCTCACCATCCGGCTTCGGCATACAACTGCCAATGTCTACACGAGCCCGTATTGCTTCAACAACGACGGCTGGACGACGTGCTACCAGGCCACGACACAAATCAGCGCGGCCGGGTGGTATACGTTTGTCTTCGACCCGCCGTTCCTCTACAACGGTGTTGAGAATCTGGAGGTGGACGTCAGCTTTGGTCAAAATTCGACATGGAACAATTCTGGCCAGATCTGGAGCTTTTCAGCGGGCACGGGTAACAATCGTACGATCTATGCCTATTCCGATACGATTGCGAACCCGCTGAACTGGACGTGCGGCACCGGCAATCCGACGGTCAACGGCAGCATTCAGGTGCCGCGCGCTCAGTTCATCTTTCCGCCGCCGGTGACGGGGGCATGCTGCGTGAACTTTGTCTGCCTGGCCACGACCAACGAGCCGGACTGCATCGGGATGGGTGGAACCTGGTACGGCGGGCAGACATGCCCCGAGTTCTTCTGCCCGCCATGGAATGACGATTGTCAGGCCGTCGCGCCACAGTCGCCCCCACGGAGCCCGGGCTGGAGGCTGAAGAAGCACGCGCATGTGCGCCACGATACCACGGTCTGGGCTACCCTGTTGGGCGAGAAGGTGTCGAAAATCTATGAGGGGCGGAACATTCCGCCATGCCACTGGATCAAGATCAGCGGGCCCTGGTGGTCGACCGATGCTGCCTGTAAGCAGACNTTCCGGAATTACCGAGGAGGCGACCGAAGTACGGAGACCTCCTTGGCAGTGGTGAGGGGAGCGCCCGGCTCGTACACTATGCCCGTCCTGGAGGAAGCGCTCGCAGGCCCGCCTTTCAATGGAACATCCTCCCTCTATCCGGACATGGTCAGCTCGTTCTTCGACATCTTCGTGGCGATCGACGTCGATGACTTCGTGGCTGGTGGCGGCATCGTGCCACCGCCGGGCACGGTCTTACAGGTCGTCAACGGACAAGTCGTGAACTACCCCATGCCCGGCGTACTGGTCGCCACCCAGCCGTTTGAATTCACGACGGAGTACGGCTGGACCAGTTCCGCACTCCTGACCGGCCCCGTGGAGGCGATCGGCGAGATGGAGCTCGGGCTGTCCGCGGCCATCGAGTACACGTTCTACGGCGACAACCGGGGCGCGACCAACGATTGCACTTTGTTCCCCGGCGGGCAGGTCTGGCACGCCATCGACCTGCCGTTCGGTTACGCCTCCTTTTTCGACCTTTATCTTGATTACTGCGGCACTTCGCCGCCCTTCGGGAACGCCTGGCTGAACTGGGCGATTGGCTGCCCCTGCACGGCGGTCACCGCCGCCGGGACCTGGGACACGACCACCTGCCCCGACGGCAACCTGACGATCCGCTGGTACGGGCTGCCCCCGGGGACGTATTTCTACCCGGTCCTGCTGGACCCCAACAACAATGCCGCCGGGCCGTACACATTGCACGTCGTGGCGCGTCCGGCGTACTGCGAGTCGCGGGCTACCAGCACCATCGATTCAACGGTTGACCGCGTGCAGTTCGGCACGATCGACAACGATACGACCGGCGTGTGTGACACCTATGACGACTTCACCGCGCTGTCGACCGACGTGGTGCAGGGGGCCACGTATCCCCTCGCCGTCACGCTGGGCGATTGCAGCCCACCCACCTGCTATGCCCGGGTCGGCCGCGTGTTCATCGACTGGAACCACGACTACGACTTCGATGATCCCGGCGAGCTGGTTCTGTCGCAGGCCGTGCCCAACACCCCGTGCGTCGTAACGATTAGCACCAACGTGGTCGTCCCGCCCGCGGCGGCGGTAGGGCCGACGCGCATGCGCGTGATCTGCCGCGAAGCCACCGACCCGAACGTGGTCACCCCGTGCGGGACGTACAGCTATGGCGGCACCGAGGACTACACGGTGACGATCCTCGCGGCGCCCCCGGGCGGTGCCTGCTGCTTCGGGGCGACGTGCGCCCCGGATTACCTGGAGGCGGACTGCCTGGCCCAGGGCGGCGTTTTCAAGGGCAACGGCTGGCCGTGCGATCCAAACCCATGTGTCGGCCGCTGCTGCTATCCGGATGGCACATGCGTGGTCCAGCCGCCGGCGGAGTGCACCGGCGTCTACTACGGCGACATGACGGATTGCGGTCCGCCCAATCCTTGCCCGCAGCCCGGCGACGACTGCACGAATCCGATCGTGGTGGTGCTCCCGCAGGCGCTGCCATACACAGACCTGGATACGACGTGCGGACGTGGCAATGCCTATGCCAACACGTGTCTCGGCTACTACGACGGCGGCGAGGACATCATCTACGAACTCGTCGTGACCGAGGACGTGCTCGTCCGTGTCGTGATGACCACAACGGCCACGTGGACCGGCATGGCTATTCACGATACCTGTCCGCTCGACCCGAATGTGTGCCTGTACAAGGGCACGAATACCGGCGCCGGCGGCGTGACATTGGAGAACGTGCAGCTCTATGCCTCGGTGGGCGTGTATTACCTGATGATTGACACCTGGCCGTCACCAAACTGCATCCCGGAGTTCACGTTGGCGATCGCTCGTTACCCGCGTGGCGCCTGCTGTGTCGGCCCGGCGTGCAGCGAGGTGACGGAGGCGCAGTGTCTGGCCCAGGGCGGCACGTGGCTCGGTGCGGGCGGCGACTGCTTCCCGAACCCCTGCGTTCCACCACCGGACTACTACTGGGACATCACCACAGGTGAGCAGGGCGGCAACGGGTACAACGGCGAATGGATCTACTACCCGAATGCGCCTGGCGGCGAGTGGTGGAACATGTGGTGGCCGAACGAGCGGGCCATGAACCGTCAGAAGCAGATTACGGTGACCTTCGATGTCGGTTTTCCGACCGGCGGCGGGCAGTTGGAAGTGGCGTTGAACTGGGCGACGCCCGACTGGCCTCTGGTGGAGCGTCCCCCGCTGGCCGATGAGGAACAGTACATCGAACGCGGGTATCTGGAGCTGATCAGGGCGCCGGGTACGTACACGTATTCGCTGACTTTGCCCTATTGTCCGGCGTGGGTGTCGATGGATGTTCGCGGCGTCGGGTACAGGCTCCAGGGTACGATCCAACACATTTGCCTGCCTGCACCGCCGACGGGCGCCTGCTGTGTCGGCCCGGCGTGCAGCGAGGTGACGGAGGCGCAATGTCTGGCCCAGGGCGGCACGTGGCTCGGTGCGGGCAGCGACTGCTTCCCGAACCCCTGCATCCCGATCGACTTCTGGTACAACCTGGTCACCGGCGAGCAGGGCGGCAACGGCTACGAAGGAATGTGGTACGTGTACCCCAGTGGCTGGATCAACATGTGGTGGCCGAACGAGTTCGATCTGATCCGCCACAAGCGCGTCGTGCTGCGCTTCTGGGTGGACTTCGTTCCCGATTCGCCGGGGCCAGCGGTGATCGCGTTCAACTACTCGGTCCCGAGCTGGACCGAGTCATTCCCACCGCTGCCGCCGCTGGATATGCAAATCGTCCGGGTCGCGCTGGAGCCCCCGATCACCGAGCCCGGCTATTACGAACGGGCGACGGTGATTCCCTTCTGCCCGCGTTGGGTATCCGTGGACATTATGGGATGGGGATACTGGATCCAGGGCACGATCGAGCATATCTGTCTGCCGCCGGTGGGTGGTGCGTGTTGCCTACCGAGCGGCCAGTGCCAGCAGATGCCGCCCGATCAGTGTGCGAGCATGGGCGGGCATTACTACGGCGACGGGACCTTGTGCGCCCCGCTGGATCGGTGTCCGCCGACCTGTGCGGGCGACACCAATTGCGACGGGATGATCACCTTCGCCGATATCGACGGGTTCGTCGAAGCGCTCGGCGGGGAGGCGGCCTGGACGCATTGGCCGTGCCCATGGCTGAATGCCGATTGCACTGGCGACGGCGACGTCACGTTTGCCGACATCGACCCGTTCGTCGGGCTGATCGGCACGACGTGTCCATAGCGTCGGTCGTCCAGGGTCCGCGCGGATGGCCGCGGGGGCCGCTGCGACCGCGGTAGATGGTCCCGGCAGCGGTTTGCGGGCAGGTCTGGGCGTGATGCTCGGACCTGCCCGCTCCGTTTTGAGTCAATTTGGACTTGCATAGTCCTATTTGCTCTGGTAAGCTGGTACGTGGCGGGTGCGAGCCCGATTCGGCCCGGTCACACGCCGGCAGTGGACGTCCTCCAGGGTCCATGGAGCTGCGGAGGGTGCGGACCACGCCCAAAGATCAGGCGGAAAGGACGCGGACGATAGGCTGCCTCTGGCGGCCGCTGTGAGGAGAAACAGCGTGAAATGGAATGTCGTATCGTGCTTGGGTCCGGCGGCTTTAGGACTAACTTGGGTATTGTGGCTTGCTGTTACCCCAGTGCTGGGGCAGCCAGAGGACGATCTCGCCATCGTGCCGGTGGTAGCGGTTCCGTTTCCCGATCTGGCCCGGGTGCAGGCCGAGGATGAGGAGCGGGCGGCGTTGGGCTTGGCCCCTCGCTTCGCCGTTCCCAACGAAGTGCTGATCTCCCCCGCCACGGACG
>Ga0067045_1028268_pt1 | contig 37816 bp, 27 predicted proteins | sample TerdegcTABiofilm_FD_59184 | JGI IMG/M metagenome (GOLD analysis project Ga0067045, IMG submission 59184) | Combined Assembly of (Gp0054472, Gp0054536) Wastewater bioreactor microbial communities from Singapore -Terephthalate degrading... | reverse complement strand
CAATTTAGAGTGAAAGATGGAGAAAATCAAGGTGAACCCCCACCCAATTCATCTTCACTTACCCCATCCTCCAAGAGAAAAAAAGAGAAAGAACATACACATTCCTGAACAACTTTTTTAATTAAATCTCCTGGGGCGTCAGCGGTGAAGCATTTGTTCCATGCGGCGCATAACTGCCCTCCCTGGCAGGATGCGCCGCCGGCGCCCTCCGTGGCGCCTATTCCACAAACACTCCACCGCTGCCGCCCTTCTCGTCCCTGCGGAATCCTATGTTCATAACGGGTGCCCTATTCCTTATCTTCTATACTCCCACTGATAACGGATTGACCTGCTGAAGTAATGAGCCGGTATTTCTGCCCCAATAAAAATCGCAGAATTGGCCTTTACCCACTGTTAAACAAAGTTCAAAGGATATGTGGTGTTTTTTAAGGGTCGTTTACGGTTGGGCGTGGAGTTTCAGGAAGGGTATTAAAAAAGTTCAAGGGGTCTATGTCTTTTTTAAGCGGCTTCTGATGTAGAATGTGGAGGTGGGGAGGGGCGAGGGTAGCCGGTGTTTGTGGAATAGGCGCCACGATGGCGCCGGCCCCACATCTCCGCCATGGAGGGCGGTTATGTGGGGCATGGAACAAATGCCGGCTGCCCTCGCCCCAAAGACAAAAAAGCATGTTATTGAATCAACCTGCCGCAATTCGACATAAACAGGCTGTGCCTCTCGCCCCAAAAGCATATTTGATTATTGACTGGAATCCTTTGAGGCCTCCTGCTTCTTTAAGGCCATCATCTGCGTTACATTGATGGCATTTTTGACGATCTTTTCAAATGCCTCAGCAGTATGGCTGTTGGGATAGGCTGCCACCACAGGCCTTCCAGCATCCCCTGTCACCACAATACGGGGGTCCACCGGCACCCTGCCCAAAAACGGTATGCCCAGTTCCTCTGCCAGTTTTTCTCCCCCGCCCTTTTTGAAGACATCGATGGCCTTACCGCAGTGAGGGCAGATCATGCCGCTCATGTTTTCAACGATGCCTAAAATGGGCATATTCACATGCTTGCAGAAACTGATGGACTTTCTCACATCCAGAAGTGAGACCTCCTGAGGTGTGGTGACCACCACTGCATAGGCATCTGGAATCATCTGGGCGATGGTCATGGGCTCATCGCCTGTACCCGGCGGCGAATCTATGACCAGATAATCCAGTTTGCCCCATTCTATCTCATAGATGAACTGCCGAATGGCCGACATCTTCATAGGCCCCCGCCACATGACCGCCGAATCCTTCTTGGGTAACAGGGGCTCCACCGACATAAACTGAAGGTTCGGCGAGTAATGCACCGGACCCACGGTACCATCGGAACGTCTCTGGAGTTCTCCTCCCTCCAGACCAAGCATCTTGGGCACATTGGGGCCGTGCAGGTCCACATCCAAAAGCCCCACATAGAAATTTTCAAGAGACAGGCCGATGGCGAGATTTACGGCCACAGTACTCTTGCCTACTCCGCCCTTTCCGCTCATCACCATGATCTTGTGATCTATCTGGCCCAGGGTGTCCTTTATCTTCTGGTCCTGCTCGGAAAGAACAGGGTTATTCATTGGTTTCTGCTGCTGTGTCATGTGAAATACTCCTTTTAATTTGAAAGATTTGACCATATAATAATACGTCAAGCGAGGTTATGCCACAAATTCCCATAATAATTCAAGACAACCGCCTGACAAATACCACAAGACAGGGCAGGCCTTGACAAGATCGATATCCATCTTTCACATAACCAAAAAGGCAAGGGGGAAGGCTTATGAACCGCTCTCAACTGATTGGCAAAAGGTCCAATGGTTTCACTCTGATAGAGATGGCCATAGTGCTGGTGATCATCGGGCTGCTTCTTGGAGCAGGCGCGAGCCTCATAGGGCCGCTTACAAAGCGGGCAAAGCTCATAGAAGATAGAGAGACCGTAAAAACACTCTATGAGGCGATTCGCGGCTTTGCAGCACAAAACAAACAGCTTCCCGCCGATACATCAGCCATTGGCGTCAAAACCACCGACGCATACGGCAATCCCATAGATTATTACCTCTGGACAGGCACCAACCTCTGCACGACCACCGGCACGTATCTCACGGTCAACGATTCCTCCAGCGGCACTTCCATCACCAAAAACAATGTCGCCTTTATTCTGATTGCAAGGGGCGAGAACCGTTGCAATCAGACCGGTTCCGCATCTCCATTTAACATTTTTCCTCAGGGTCAACAGGTCAACCCAGGCACATGCCCTGCCGGAGACGACTATGACGACATAGTCATGTATGCCGACATCGACACCATTCGACAAAATATCTGCAACACCTTTCGCATCACCACTGACTCCCTGCCTTCTGGCACAGAGGAACAGGCCTATTCCACCACAGTCCTGCAGGCCACAGACGGCACCCTGCCTTACACATGGAGCATTACCAATGGCTCATTACCGCCAGGTTTAAGCCTTTCCAACCTCACATCCGGCACATGCGGCACCATCACCTGCACTTCAGCCAACCCCTGTGGCTGTATCTCAGGCACTCCCACTCAGGCCGGAAGCTTTAGTTTTACGCTACAGGTCACGGACAGCGACACACTCCAGCATCGCACCGCCACCAAAAGCCTGTCCATCACCATAAACCCCAATTCACCTGTAATCACCACGGAGTCTCTGCCTCAAGCCACTGAAGAGCAGGCATATAACACCACTTTAACAGCAACCGGCGGCAAACCACCCTATACCTGGAGCTGTTCTTCCTCTCCTTCACTGCCAGGAGGCATCAGCATATCAGGAAACACCATCTCCGGAACACCCCATGCAGACGGCAACTACAACATAACCTGCACCGTTACTGACAGCGGCTCACCTGCCCGTCAATCTCAACCCAAGACATTGGCCTTGACCATCATGCCCAATAAACCTCGCATCACCACGGAGTTTTTACCCATCGGCACAGTGAATTCTCCATATCCTTCCACCACTCTGAGCGCCACCGGTGGAAGCGGCGGTTATATCTGGGCCATGTCAGGCTCTCTGCCGACAGGTCTGTCGTTCAATGCAGCCAATGCCACCATCTCAGGCACTCCAACGGCTGACGGCACATACTCTGTCTCATTTACTGCCACGGATTCCAGCGGCGACTTCTACACCAAGACACTGTCCATTACCGTGTATCCACAGGGGTGGAACAGCAGTTCCAGCAGCTCGAGCACCACTTCAACCTCCTCCAGCAGCTCCAGTAGCTCAGGAGGGTCAGCGACCTGTACCATGACGGCCCCTCCTGTTAACAACAACCAATCTGCTAATGTTTCTGTCTCTATCTCAAATGGGCCAACAAGCGGAACATTTTTACCCTCAACCGGTGCCTGCACGAGCTTCACAAATGTCAATTCGGTCAATTGTCAAACATCGCCATTAACACTCAATCAACTTTTATCTGCACAATTAGCAAACGGAAATTCTTGTTCACAAAAGATATGTGTCTTAAAACAGTCAGCTTATCGTATCTGGAATACAACAGGTCAAAGAAGGGATTTTCGAACCCCTAATGGAGGCTGTAGACGGGTCACTAATAACCAAGAAATAACAACACTATACAATAATAATCTTATTACATCCGGCAAAACGGTAACTGGTTATACGAGTGCAAATGGTCACTGCAACGGAACAATTATTAGTTCTGTGGATTATAACCAGGCGGCTTGTACTGATGATGATGGCGATGGCTGGATAAATTATAATTCTAATGGCTCAACTAGTGACAGGTAACAAACTAAGTCATCGGTGGCATACTGCCCTATCCTTGCGCATTTTTAGATCGTTGACAGCCAAAACGCATTCGAGGGCGCCTCTTTCTTTTCACCTTTCAACGGGCAGGCCTTTGAGTCTGCCCGTCGCATAGTCTTTCTTCGTTGCGCATGGCATTCCTGAGACTCACTCTCTTCATTTGCTGTATTGCATGTCTTACCCTGCTGAATACTCATCTCATCACTTCTGCCAATGCCGCAATTATAGACCTCTCCCTTTCCATATCCCAAGAAGGCAATGAGATACATACCACTGTCATCAATCGCTCCTTCAGCCCTGTAACCCTCGATGGCCTGGAGGTTACGGTGTTTGAACACAGTTATTCCATGGCAGGCAAGGTCATTCCTGCTCAAAACAGCTATACACACACCCTTTTCGTGGAGATGCCTTTCGCTCCAGGGAGTTACCCCGTTTTGGCAAGGCTACACTATACCAACGAGGGCCAACACATCTCCCTTGTGCATGTGGGCGTGGTCATAAACAAGGGCCCTGGGCCAAAACCGCCTCTCACAGGCAGGCTCTATGGCACAAGCATGGTGCAAAAAGGCACTGTGGCATTAAAGGCCTTGAACACACAGGCATGGCGCTTGATAACGCCCAATGAAATACAGGTGACAGAAGAGCTGCACAAAAACGGGCTTGCCATATACGGCATTAACACAAAGACAAGGGGGCTGAACAACTCCTATCCCATATTTGCAGTGGCGGAAGGCGAGGAATCAGGCAGGCACTGGACAGAGATTCTACAGGCAAGGCTTCATGTCCTAAACGCCGAGGCCGAAACCAGAGGTAAGACGGCCAACCCATTACTGGCGGCAATGGCGCTTTTGTTTTTGATGGGCTGGTGGACTGCACAGGCACGATTGAACAACAGAGCGGAACAGGCCGGCCAGGCCCTGCATGGCCTTTTGAAATATACCAGCAGGGGTATTCTGCTCTCCCTGGCCTATTTGACGCTGAAAGATGCGCCCATGCTGGTCTCATGGCTTTCAAATGGCGTGGTGAGGCTCTTTCATGTGGCCTGGCCCATTGAGCCTGCTCAGCTTCTCATAGAGCATCTTGTGGGCAGAAACTACGAGTATTTCTTTCAATACTTCGTAGATATCTATTACTGGCTTTCCCTGCTGTTACTTTTTCCATATCTTTACTACACAGACAAACATATTTCGGCATTTGACGATAAATATGTAAATACCATTCGAACGCTTTTGACATTCCATCGCCTGCTGTTATTCAAAAGGCCATACTTTAATGAGTTGTCCAGATTAGGCATTTTGACCCTTTGCGTAAAGCTCTTCTTTGCGCCAATGCTCATCTCATGGGCCATAAACAATGTCCTGCATATTAACAACCTCATTCATACGCAGACCCTCTGGAATCTCAAAACGATCAACAGTTTTATAGTTGACTGCCTTGTACTTCTGGATACGAGTATCTTTGCCTTTGGCTACACCATCGAAAGCAGATACCTCAAAAACGTCATAAAGTCTGTGGAACCTACCCTTCTGGGCTGGGTGGTCTGTCTGTGGTGCTATCCACCCTTCAATGCCTTTTCCTTCAGGCCATTTGACCTGCCGTTTTTCAAAATCGCCCTTTCCAGCCGTCCTGAGTGGCTGGAAGGGCTGATTCTCTGTCTCATCACAGGCCTCTGGGGTATCTTTGTGTGGGGTTCCGTGGCCTTGGGGTTCAAAGGCTCAAACCTCACCAATCGCGGCATCATAGGCTCAGGACCATATCGCTTTTGCAGGCACCCTGCATACACGGCAAAGGTGCTGGTCTGGTGGCTGGAAGGCATATTCTTCGCAAAATACGGGCTTTCCATGCTCATTGGCTTTACAGTCATCTATGGCCTTCGGGCCTGGACGGAAGAAAGACATCTGATGAGGGACCATGACTACACTGAATACAGAAAAAAGGTCAAATGGTGGTGCATTCCACTGATTTTATGAAACTATTAAGGGAGCCTCGAAAAATTAGAATTTTCGTTCGAGAACAAGGCACGAGGAAATGCTACCTTAAAACATGCTCAAAAGCTGACGCACCATCAGGAGCGTACCACTGGCAATGAGAAAGAAATGGATGTAACGCACGCGGCCTGCATTGGACAGCCCGTGCCGCACCCGCCTGCCAAACCAGAGGGCCGCCAGAATAACCGGCAAGGATTTCACGAACAACAAAAGCACTCCGTGTGTCCAGAGCCCGCTCATTCCGTGCCACGCCAACACCAGAAGGCCTGTGATCAGAAAATAGCACTGCATCGTAGCTATGAAGTTCAGGACCGGCCAGCGCCTCATAAGCCCGTAGATGACAACAGGTGGGCCGTTGGTGTTGTATGCGCCACCCAAAGTCCCTGAGATCAGGCCGAAAAGCCAGGCAAGTCCATCGCCTTTGAGCCGCGGCATTTCGATTTTGACAAGGGCGTAAAGGGAATTCCCAGCTATCACCAGCCCCAGAATGAAACGAAGCAGGTCCTCGTTCAGCCCTTTGAGCAGCCACAGACCCAATGGAATGCCCGCAAACGAGCCAAGCACCATTTGAATGGCTGCCCTCCAATAGACATCTTTCCAGTAGCGCACTGCAAGGATTAGATTTATGGCGCTGCACATGAGGGCGACAAAGGGTGTGGCAAAGGAAAGGCCGAGGGACACGGCCAAAAGGGGCATGGCCACGAGCGCACTCCCAAACCCGAAGACAGCATGCACCAGGGTAGAGACAAAGACCACCGCCAACGCCAGGAGCTCGTTCATGCGCTCACCGCTCGTGTTGTTTACGGAATACCGGCCTCACGGTCTTTCATCCATATACAGGGTGGTGACACTTTCCAGATGATGGGTCTGGGCAAACATGTCAAACAACCTTATCTCTTGAATTTTATAGCCTTTTTTGCCGAGAAGCACCAGGTCGCGAGCAAGGGCCGGCGGATCACAGGAGATATACACGATTCGTGAAGAGAGATATGGCAAAAGGGGTATCAGTTCCGGACAGCCCCCGCGGGCCGGATCAAGAATAAGCAGATCGAATCTTTGGCGGTGCTTTGACAGTATCTCCGCCTGTTTTTTTGCGGTTTGGCAGGTCAATTCAGCGCTCAGACCGAGGGCCGCGGCATTTTTCCCGGCATCAGAGACGGCCTCGCAAGAGACATCGGAACCGCAGAGCCGCATGTCAGCCCTGCCGCAGGAGAGCAAAAAGTTACCCATGCCGCAGTGGAGGTCCAGGATGGAACGACAGTCACAGGCCTCGCCCTTCTGGCGGATCAGGTCCTGAATGGCCAGATTTATGGACCAGTTGTTCTGCACAAAGACACCCGGAGAAGCCAGGAGGCAAGCAGATACGGTGGAGACACCGGAATCCGGCAACGGAAAACGCCTGATGACATCGCAGCCGTGTCTCAGAAATGATGTTTTCAACCGTCTTGTGCTGGAATCCTGCACAAGGCAGGCCTTTATCCCCTCACAACGCTCGAATATTTCACGAATGAGCGCATCTGCAACCCCGGCTACACCATTTTTCAAAAAAAGGACGGCCACCACCAGCCGTTCCGTAAGTGAGATACCCAGGGATATCTCCTGAAGGCTGCAAGCGAGTTCAGACCATGCGCCCGAGGACTGTATGGCATTCATGCACTCAAGAATGAGTGGGTCAGCGATACGGCAACGAGGCGTGGGCGTCACCTCATTGGACCAGCGTCTGGCAAGACCGAGAAACGGACGTGACTCACCTGTGTGGGCGCAGTGAAAGCGCATGAAGTGCCGGTATTCCAATGGGTTATGGGCAGGCAGCACATTCGAGACCAGACGAATGGCATCCTGTTCAAACCCCTTTTGCCGTGACAGGGAGTCCAGAAACATGGCCTTTTTGGCCTGAAGCTGATATTCGTAAGGCATGTGCTGAAGCTGACATCCGCCACAGTCTTGAAAATGCACACACACAGGCGTCACCCTTTCGGCCTCGGGTTCCAGAATACGTATGGCCCGGAAAAAGCCCATATCCCGCTTCAGCCTGACGGGTTCCGCCTCAACCAGTTCATTGGGCAAGACGCCGCCGTCCACCAGCGCCACGAATCCGCTTGCGAGCCTGCCAAGGCCGTAGCCGCCGTGCACCAGTTTTTCTATACGCACTGTTTCGTTATGACTCATGACAGATTCCAGGAAAAGCGAGAAAAAAATGAAAAGACTGTGGCGGTCCCAAGGGGGTTCGAACCCCTGTTTCCGGCGTGAGAGGCCAGCGTCCTAGACCACTAGACGATGGGACCACAGTTTGAAAAGGAAGAAAAACAGAGTGATGCTTTATTGGGAGGGCAAAATAGCATATAGCGGAACATTTTGCAAGTACCTTACAGAAAGCGTAGCGGCTGCCTTAACCGTTCCTGAGTCTGTATTTCAATGCCTCCATGGCCTCCAGGATCCTTTTGGTGGAGATACCCCTTCGCACACCCAGCTCAGGCGCAAACACGGAGAGCTTGTATTCCCAAAGCATCGCCCGCAATTCTTCCCATTCCTTTGCAGCAGACCCATTCATGGCCTTCGACACCGCCATTTCACAAATGGCTTCATAACCCTCCAGCACTGGTCTGATGCCCTCTAATTTGGCCAGGTCCTTCATGGGATTTTCGCTGGCACGCCTGGCGCGCACGGTCAGGGCGTTCAGGTGACGCGGTATCTCGGCTAACCATTGTTCATCACAATTCAAAGGGAAATGCGTGGGAATGAGCTCATTCAGCTCCTGTTTCAGGCATTCCATGACCTTTTGTGCCACTGGTTTGCCCTTTGAACCTGCCTCCATGCGCTTCAGTTCCTGCCAAACCACCCTGAATTCCTTCAGTACGGCATTCAACGCCTTCATCTCCCGAAGCCCTTGAGACACAAACCCTTCCCGCAGTCCGGGGAGCAGATTTCCCATCTCCACTCTGCGGATTTCTCCAAGCCGCTCCTCAATCACGGCAGTCAGCACATGTCTTACGGCATTATCCGCCATACGGCCCAGCCCCAGAAACACCGATTCCTGGGGGGTCATGCCTCCAGAGGAAAATTGGGCCTTCAACCAGCGGATTTCCTTGTCAAATACCTCCTCCAATGCCCTCGCCAGGGCTGCCACGGTCCTTTGGCTGGCCTCGTTCCGGTCCCAAAACAGCCTGGTCTTCAGGCCGTTTTCAAACTCAAACCCCAGAAATACATCAGACTCGGCAGCGGCGCCGACGACCCTGAAGACCTCGGGCAGACCGCACACATTCATCAAGGACACGGCCCTCCCATTCCACTGCTCACTCAGGCGCAGAAACTCCGGCGCGTGGCACAGGCGCTCCTGAATGGTCAGGCCAAGCTGTCTCTGCAACAGGCCAAGGTCCCTGCCTGAGGCCAGTATCTCACGCCTTCCTTCCCTCGCCCTGCCGAATATCTCAAAACGCATTTGAAGATGATGAGGCAATTCATTCTCGGAAGGCCATGTCTCCCTGGAAATCCTGACGCCCTTGAGCCGGTAAACCGCCTGCTCCAGGGCCTCGAACAGGGGTATTTGACCGGCATCCTTTCGCACCTGCTGGAATATCTCACGGGCTGTGTCCTGCATAGGAAACAGGTCCTTGCGAATGTTTTTAGGCAGTTTCTGTAAAATCGCCTCAATTTTATTCTGGAGAAAACCCGGCACCAGCCACTGAAACACCCTTGCATCCAGTTCGAACAAATGCTCCAGTTGAATCTGAACCGTAACACCATCATTCTCCGAGCCGGGAGAAAAGCTATAGACAAGCTGAAGTATGTGACCGTTTACCTCCAGATGCCCTGGAAAGAGGCTGAGTTCGCTCTCCTCCACTGCATTCTTGAGAAGCCTCTCTTTGCTCAAAAAAAGGGGCCTGTCCCCTGTCTCCGCAAGTCTTATGGCCTTTTTAAGCTGGCTTTCCCTGGAGATGGTGGTCATTTGTGCATCTTTCTTCAGGATTTGCAGCCCCAGTTTCAACTCCTCTGCCATAAACCCCTCGTCCACCACCAGATCAGCGCGTCTGGTCTTGTCTTCCAGGGAAACAAGCTCCTCCAGCACCTGCATATTGTGTTTCAGAAAGGCGTAACCCCCCTTCAGTGCCCCGGAAACCAGGGCCTCCCGCACAAATATATCCTCAGCCTGCTCAGGCGCTATGCCTGAATATGACACACGGCGTCTTTCCACCAAAGTCAGCCCGAAAAGAGAGACCTTCTCCCATGCCATCACATCCCCTCTATCCCTGTCCCATCGAGGCTCAGAATAACTGCGAGTCACCAGGTCAGCCGCCACCTCCTCCACCCACTCCGGCTTGATCTCTGCTGCTACCCGTGCAAAGAGCTGAGAGGTCTTGACCTGTTCCGCTGACACGATCCATTTAGGCCGTTTCCGGTACACCGCAGAACCAGGAAAAAGCACCAACTGCCTGCCCCTGGCGCCTGTGTAATGCACCCCTTCTTTCTGCATAGCGACATGACACGGAAAGCCTGCGATCACCGCCTTGTGAATGGCGTCGTAGGAGGCAGGGGTCTGGTTCAATGAAAAGCCCCCCATATCGGAGAGTATGGCAAGTATCTGGTCATAGACATCCCGCCACTCCTCCATGCGGGTGAATGACAGAAAATTTGTGGCACAGAGCCGCTTGATGGCAGTCCTACTCTGACGCTCTTTTCGAAATTCATCCACAAAATTCCAGATATTCAAAAGGGTTACGAAATCCGACGAAGGATTTTTAAAAACGCTGTGAAGCTGATCCGCCTGTCCTTCCTTTTGAGACGGCCTCTCTCGTGGGTCCTGAATACTCAATGCCGCAGCCAGAATCACCACCTCTTTCAGGGCATTCAATGCCTTTGCCTCCAGAATCATGCGGGAAATCCTGGGATCCAAAGGAAGTCTGGCCATGATACGGCCCATAGGAGTCAACTCCTTGTGCCGATTCAAGGCCATCACCTCCTTCAGGGTCTCGATTCCCTCGGAAAAGGCGCGAAGAGAAGGGGCTTCCAGAAACGGGAAATGATGTATATCCCTAATCCCCATGGCAAGGAGCTTCAAAATGGTCTCCGACAGGTTGGAACGCAGTATCTCGGGCGTATCAAAAGGCTGCCTGGCCTCAAATTCCTCTCTGCTGTAAAGCCGGATACAGATGCCGGAAGATACCCTGCCCGCCCTGCCGGCGCGCTGTTCGGCGCTGGAACGGGAGATGGGCGACACAGGCAATATCTTGAGCCGCGAACGCACATTATAGCGGGAGATGCGGGCCAGACCTGAATCCACCACATAACGGATTCCAGGCACGGTAATGGAGGTCTCGGCTATATTCGTGGCGCAGACGATCTTCTGAAGGGTGGTGTCCTGAAAGATACGGTCCTGCTCCGCAGAGGTGAGCCTTCCAAACATGGGAAGGGGCATGGTGTCAGCCGGCATCTCATCCCTGATCGCCTTTATAAGGCGGCGGATATCCAGTTCAGTGGGCATAAATACGAGGATATGACCCATTCTGTCCTGTTCACGAATCATACGAATGGCACGTAAAGCCATATCCACCGGCGTCTGCTCCTCAAGTGAGGCCGCAGAAAGCCCCTGCTGTGCAAGCATGTCTGAATAATAGAATACCTGAACCGGATAGCTCCGGCCCTGAATCTGAATAAACGGCGCATCGGGAAAGGCCTTCTGAAAGACCTCCACATTCATGGTGGCGGATGTGATGACCAAGCGCAATTCAGGCCTTTTCTTCAGCAGCAACCGCACCGAGCCCAGCAGTATATCTATGTTCAGACTGCGCTCATGGGCCTCATCCACGATGATGGTGTCATATTCTCTGAGCAGCGGGTCACCCTGCAATTCAGCCAGCAGGATGCCGTCTGTCACAAATTTGATGCGTGTCCCGAAGGATGTCTTGTCCCTGAACCTGACCTTGTACCCCACCAGGTCTGGAATGCCAAGCGGCGAGAGCTCTTCCTGCACTCGACGCGCGATGGATATGGCCGCTACACGCCGGGGCTGAGTACAGACAATACGCCTTTTACCGCCCTGCCCTGCCTCAAGGCATATCTTGGCAAGCTGGGTTGTCTTGCCGCAGCCTGTCTCTCCGGTCACTATGACCACCTGGGAGGTGCGGACGGCGTCCACCAGCTGATCCCATTTCTGTAAAACAGGGAGATTTACGGGGCAGGTGGCCTTGAGCATGAAGGAAACGGTTATTTCAGATATGGATTGTAGAGCTTTTCGTGGCCGATGGTGGAGGTGGGCGTGTCGCCATAGTCATGTCCCGGAAGCACAATGGTCTCATCGGGCAGCACGGCCAGCCGTTCTTTCAAAGACCGGTTCAGCACCTCCATGGAACCACCAGGCAGATCAGTACGGCCCACCGCACCCACAAAAAGGGTATCCCCCGTGAAAAGCACGCCGTGCCCATAAAGACACACTGAACCAGGTGTATGGCCTGGTGTGTGAATCACCTGAAAGGAGAGCTCTCCCAACTGCAATGTCTCACCATGCAGGACATGGGCATCCACGGCAGGCGTGGCATGAAAGCCCCATGCCTTGAACATGCCCACTATGGAGGGGGTGTTAAAAAGCCTGTCATCCTCTTCGTGCATCAGCACTTGTGCGCCGGTCATCTTTTTAATGGTATCGTTGCCGGAGGTATGGTCTGGGTGGCCATGGGTGTTCAGTATGTAAACAAGGCGCAGGCCGTCCCGCTTCAAATCATCCACAAGCAGCCGTTCGCTGCCCGCCGGGTCTATAAGCATGGCCTGCCGGGTCTTCAGACACACCACAAGGTAACATCTCACCGACAACTGACCCACTGTATAGGCGCGAATCAACGGCGCGCCGTCCTTGCCTGTCATGATGGTATCAGACATAACATCAATCTCCTTGCCGTGTTGTGTCTCCCTCTAATGCCTGCATCTCCTGTTCAGTCAACCCGAAATATTCTCCGGTAAGCCATGCCGAGAGGTCCAGGAGCTTGCAGCGTCTGCTGCAGAAAGGTCTATGGGGATTCTCTCTGAAAATTACAGGCTTTTTGCACACAGGGCACGGCCGCACCCTTTCAGCAACCATTCGTCCTGTCTGCACAAGCTCATCTTCTAAATGTGTCATATGCCCTGAAATCCCTTAATATATGGGAAAGCTGCTCATGTAACAGGCTGTTTGTGGCCAAAATCTCCTTGGAAAATATGGAGTAGGGCTCTCCGCCGAACAGGGATACCCGGCCGCCCGACTCTTTCAGGATCAAGACCCCTGCCGCAGTATCCCATGGTTTGAGCTTGATCTCCCAAAAACCATCCAGCCTGCCACAGGCCACATAGACCAGGTCAAGGGCGGCCGCCCCTGCCCTTCTGACACCCTGGACATTCACCAGCACGGCCTGCAACGCAGCAATTACCCGTTCATACTCCTGATGCACATCATAGGGGAAACCAGTAGCGAGCAAGGCATCCGCAAGGTTTTCAATACCTGAAACCGTTATGCGAGTGCCATTCAACCAGGCGCCACCCCCCTTTACGGCATAAAACAATTCATTCTGAAGAGGCAGATAGACCAGACCCGCCGCTACCTCTCCCTGCATCACACATGCTATTGAGATTCCAAACCACGGAAAGCCATGGGCGAAATTGGTGGTGCCATCCAGGGGGTCGATCACCCAGAACTCGCCGGTCTCATGGCTCAGCGAGGCATGGGTCTCTTCGGAGAGGAATACCGCATTTGAATAATCCCTGTGTATGGTCTCCAGAATGATCTTTTCAGAGGCGAGGTCTGCATCTGTCACCATATCTATTTCGCCCTTGTGATAGACACCGAAACGATGGTCTGCATAAAAGGCCCGCAGGGTCTCTCCAGCCCGCAGTGCAGCGCCAATGGCTGAATGCAACCGTAAAATCATTTCAGGTTCACAATGTCTGTCATGTAATGGAAACAGGTAATGAGACGCATCAAATGAATAATTGCCGGTAGCCATATATCGCCCCCTATTTCCCGATGCAGAATCTGCTGAAGATTCTATTCAACACATCCTCGTTTGCTTCCAGGCCAAGCATCTCATTCAGTCCGGAAAGCCCGTTTCTGAGCTCTATGGCCACGATTTCAAGCGCCTTTCCATTCTTCAACAGGTCTTGCGCCGATTCAAAAGACTCGGCGGCCTTCATCAGTATATCCCTCTGACGCAAGGTCGGAATGGGAAAATCGCAATTCACTGCCCTGTCCGACAGAGCGGCATTGGCAATGCGTTCCTTCAATCTGTCCAGACCGAACCCTGTCTTTGCGGAAACAGGTAGGAAAACAGCCTCGGAAACGCCTTTCTCCAGCAGGACAGCCTGAATCTGCGCTGTCACCGGCAATACATTCAGCCCGTCCTGAAGACAGGAAGGCTCTGCAAAAGGGCCCTTCAGGAGATCAATCTTGTTCAACACCACGGTCACAGGCCGGCCTGGATGAATGCTTCCCAGAAGATGCAGGTCTTCATGGGTCAGGGGCAGGCTGCAATCAATCAAGACCAGCAGATGGTTCGCCCTTTCCATCTCCCTTTGCGCAATGTCCATTCCCATGGATTCTATGGTATCGGATGTCTCCTGTCGAATACCTGCCGTATCCACCAGAGTGACCAGCAGACCGTTTATATCCAGGTTCTCCTCAATGCTGTCTCGCGTAGTGCCAGGAACAGGGCTTACCAGGACGCGGCTTGTGCCCAATATCCCATTGAAAAGACTGGATTTCCCTGTGTTAGGTCTGCCGGCCATGACCACCCTCACGCCATCCCGCACTATGTGTCTGGTGTCATAGGATGCGAGCAGGGCATGAATTGGATGAAGAATCTTTTCAGAAATGGAGCGGCACAGGGCTGTGGCTGAGTGAAATTCCAGACCGTCTTCAGGAAAATCCAGTTCTGCCTCGATTCGGGCCAGCACATCCACCACCTCTTCTCTCACACCATGAATGGAACGGCTCATATTTCCGCTCAAGGCGCCTATGGCCGCCTGTCTTTGCAGGTCGGTGGCGGCTGTCACCAGTTCCATTACGGCCTCGGCCTGGGCCAGATCAATACGGCCGTTCAGAAATGCCCTGCGCGTAAATTCTCCAGGGTCAGCCTCGCGGGCCCCGCAGGCCAGAACGGCCTCCAGAATCCTTCTTGTAACAGCAGGCCCGCCATGACACTGTATCTCCAGCACATCTTCCCTTGTATAGGAATGAGGGGCCTGCATGAGCATGACGAGTGCCTCATCAATAAATACACCTGACACTGGGGCATAAATGAGACCATAATATACCCTGTGGGACTCCAGGCAATGCACCGGGCGTTTAGGCCGAAAGATACGCATAGCGATCTCCTTCGCACTCATTCCACTGACCCTCACAATGCCGATAGCAGCGGAAACAGGGGCAGTGGCAATGGCGGCTATGGTCTGATCTTCACGGGCAAGACCGCTCACTCTGCTTGACTGCTTCTATTCGGGGTTGACCGGCACAGGTTCCCGTCTGGGCCTGTTCAATGGAATTATCACGACCTTGCGCCTCTCCCCATCCCCCACACTGCTCGTCCGGATACCTGGGACACCCCTCAGACTCAGGTGAACAAGCCTCCTGTCCCGAGGATTCATTGGGGCCAATGCCATGCTTTTACCCGTCTTTTTGACTGTCTCAGCCTTGTGTCTGGCAAGGGATATGAGTTTTTCATCCCTGTTGGCCCTGTATGTGCCGGCATCGAGGGTCACCGGCACAATGGAACCCATTTTATGCGTCAATATGCGGTTTATGATGTATTCGATGGATTCAAGGGTCTGACCGTCTCTTCCTATGACCAGAGGGATATCAGCTCCCTCGAAGACCAGCGATGTCTGTTCGTTCTGTTTCTGCACAGACACCTCGCAGTCAAAGGCAGACAATGTCAGGATCTGCCGCGCTATGTTCAATGCCTCGGTCAAAGTGGCCTCGTCAGGCTGTCTTATCTCCGGAGTTTCCTCCCTGTCTGAGGCAACGGCACTGAAGGCGGCGGTGTCGTCCCGTTCCGTTCTTTTTGAAGGGCCTTCTGCCATCATATCCAAGGTCTGCGCCTTAGGGGCGCCTCTTCTGGGCCTCTCCGGCCTGGGTGCACGGCCAGCGGACTCCGCCCGTCTTTGGCGGCCTCGCTGCGTCTCTTTTACGGGTTCATCTGCCTTTTGCACCTCCACTTCCTTTGCGGTGTCAGCCTGTATCTCTGTGATCTCAGGTTGCTCGAGCCCTTTGTGCACAGGTTGAATAACCGGCTTAAACGCCTTTATCTTGGCCTTTTTGCTGCCGAGGCCGAAAAGACCAGTGGATCCCCGAGTGATTATCTCGTATTTCAGTTCCTCTTTTGAAATATTGAAGTGTTTACAGGCCGCCTCGATGGCGTAATCTACGGTTTTCCCCTCGAACTCTAAAAAATCATTAGCCATAATCTCTCTCAATCTACTGTTTTATTGGTATAATATTGTTGTGCAATGGACAATACATTGTTTACGAACCAATACAGCACAAGACCTGATGGAAAATTGATGAACATGAATGTAAAAACAAGGGGCAGGAAACGCATCATCATGGCCTGAGTCGGATCACCTGCGGTGGGCGTCAGACGCTGCTGCAGATACATGGAGGCGCCCATCAGGAGCGTCAGCACCGGAATGCCACCGATCCACGGCAGTTCCACACCTGGAATCATCAGGCGATCCGGAGATGAGAGATCGGTAATCCACAAGGCGAATGGGGCGTGCCGAATCTCTATGGACTGCAACAGCACCTTGTAAAGCGCAAAAAACACAGGTATCTGAAGCAGCATGGGCAGACATCCGCCCATGGGATTTACATTGTAGGTCTTGTAGAGCTGCATCAGCTCCTTGTTGAGTTTTTCCTTGTCATCCCCGTATTTTTCCTTCAGCTTGGCCAGTTTTGGCTGAATCTTTTGCAATGTCTTCATGGACTTGGCGCTCTTATGGGCAAGAGGCCAAAACAATATCTTTATGATCACGGTGATCAGAATGATGGCCACACCATAATTCGGAATATAATCGTGAATGAAGTTCAGGAACAGCAGAAGGGGCTTGGCTATCACGTCGAACCAGCCGAAATACAGTGCGTTGGTGAGGTCGTAATTCACCGCCTTGAGCTGTGAATATTCCTTGGGACCGATATATGCCCCCAGGTCAACAATGGTCTCTCCCTGCGCCTGCTTGAGCTGGCCGGACGCTGTGGAAAGCTCGCTTTTGAAGGCGCCCGCATCGTTTATACGCTCAAAGGCCACTCTCCATGGCACATCCCGCGTCTTGGTCACAAGGCTGGTGAGGAAATAGTGGTCGCTGTAACCCATCCACTCCACAGGCTCCACCAGTTCCTTACGCTCACCGGACTTTTTGAGCTCCAGTTCGTTGATGCTGCCCTTGCTGTAATAAACAGGCCCTGCAAAGACCTGGCCGGCCTTCTCGAGCGGGTCGTTTTGAAAGCCCAGGGATATGGACTGGGCTTCCATGCCACTGACTCGAATGGCTATGTCAATCCAATAGCTGTTTGCATGCAGGCCGAATGTCTTTACAACCCGGCCGCCGCCCGGCATTCCGCAGGTGAAAGAGAGTTCGGCGTTTGAATTTTTCTCATTCAGCTTGAGAAGGGTGGAAGACGCATCAAACACACAATTTGAGGTGTCTTTGTTGTCCAGCTTCAAAAGCAGGGCCGAATCGTCATGTATGATCTCGATGGGCTTGCCATCCTTCTGGGATGTAAGATATTTTTTGAGGGCCAGAGAGCGAATCACCGCACCCTTTTCGCTCAGCACCATGGAATAAAGGGGCGTGTCCACCACCACATCCCGCGCGGCCCTGCCTGTCTCGGACTCCATGGCTGCAACCGTCTTTTCCTGCGCTGTGGCAGATTGGACCGGTTGGGCTGCGTCTGTCTTTGCAGCAGCCGGCGTCCTGTTTTCAGCAGAAACAGGTTGTGATGTCTGCGTGTTGTTTTTTTTGGGCGGGGTCACAAGGGGACTGATAAAAAACTGAAAGGCCAGCAGCACTCCTATGGAAAGGGCTATGGCTAAAATGGTTCTATTGTCCATGATAATCACTCTCTATTCGTTCTTTTTGCTTTGCTTCAGTATAACATGAAATCCCGGGCGGTACCGGGTCATATCCACCTGAATGCCAGGGATGACACTTGCAGAGACGTACCACGGACAGCCACAATCCCCTGAAAGGACCGTGTGTCCGAAGAGCCTCTTCCGCATAATGGGAACAACTGGGATAAAAACGACAGGAACGAGGCAGAATGGGGGCCAAAAACAGCCTGTAACATCTGATGAGGCAGACAAAACCTGAAACAACCCCCTCACTGATAACGGTGCATATCCGATTGATTTTTATGGCACATCACCCCTTGGGCAGGGCAATACGCAGGGCGTCCGGCTGAATGAATTCAAATCCGCTCAGCTTTTTTTGCAGAGCTGTTTTATAGAACAAGATGGAATGGCCGGGAAAGTCCCTGTATGGCAGAAATACGATGTCGTAACCGGTTCGAGTGTTTTCCGTAAGCATGTTATCAGTATGCAGACACAACAACTCACTGAACATCTCTTTATTCCGCCTGTAAAATTCCCGCAACACCCGTTTAGCCCTGTTTCTTTGCACTGCCTTGCCGAATTTACGGCCTATTCCTATACCTATTCGATGCCATTTCAGGCCGTTGGCCACATATATGAGAGTTAGCCCTGGCAGTTTGATACGTTTTCCATTTTTGAAGATATTGGTAAAATCTCCCTGCCGCCTCAGACGCTCATTACGTGTAAGGGCCTCCCCCCAAGGTTTCAAACAGGTTTTCAAATTGTCCCTTCACCCCTGTCCGTTCCAGTCTTTCCCAGGGACAAAATCAGGCCGACAGTCTGTATCTGCCCTTTGCCCTGCGACGCGCCAGCACCTTTCGACCGTTTTTTGTGCTCATACGTTTGAGAAAACCGTGCGTTCTGCTTCTTTTGAGTGTATTGGGCTGATAGGTCATTTTCATATTGCATCTTCTCCTTTTATTTTTTTTGCATTTCAGCGGGTGCATGAATGGCGCAGGCGTATTTTTCAAAAACCGATGGTTTAATTACACCTTGCCTGCAAGGATTCAAATCAGTTAAGATGATGCCATTCAAAAACCCTTGAAACAATGTTTAATAATATAACAAGATGCCCGTGTCAAGCCATTTGACAGTCACATATTTTGCGGACAAACAGTGCCTATATGAAAACACAACCCCAAATCCTTCATGAAGACAACCACTTGCTGGTTCTCTGCAAGCCGTCGTGCATGCCTTCGGTGCCGGACGCCACTCATGATCAATCCATTCTGGAATGGGCCAGGACATATCTCAAGGATGCTTACAACAAGCCCGGCAATGTCTTTTTGGGGGTGGTGCACCGCCTCGACAGACCGGTGTCAGGCATTATCTGCTTTGCCAAGACATCCAAGGCCGCCTCCAGGCTCTTTACACAGATGCAACAAGGCCTCATGCAAAAGACATATCTCGCGGTGGTACAAGGCGCACCAACTACTGCTCAAGGCGAATATAAGAGTGTATTGCTCAAGGACACTCAAAAAAACAAGGTAACTTCATATTCCGCAGACATACATATCAAAAACGGCCTTCTCGCCCGCTCACACTGGCAGGTTTTACACACACAAAACGGCCTTTCACTTTTATCTCTCACACCCATTACAGGCAGACCACATCAGTTGCGCGTGCATTGTGCTGAACTGGGCTGCCCCATAGTTGGAGACGTGAAATACGGACCAGGTCCTGCCCTGCCCGATGGCTCCATCTGCCTTCATGCCTGGAGATTGACCCTGGTTCACCCCACTCGCAAGGAAGGAATGGAATTTAGTGTGCCTCCGCCTGAAACAGAGGCGTGGAGAACATGGCCTGACAAAAGTAGTTCTGGGGCTTTCCGTGAATGCCTCACATGAAGCTGAGGGGATCCACGTCAATCTGTAATCTCACGCCCTGCATTCGCTTCATGTCAAGGCCGGCAAGCAACTCTTCGCAAAAGGCGTGAAGGCCTTTGACGCCCTTGAGCAGCAACTGCCAGCGATACTGTTTTTTCAGTCGAGAGATGGGAGACGGTGCAGGCCCGAGTATCTCCATCGAGGCGTAATGAGGCCCTTTAGCCGTCCGTAACGCCTCTGCATGCCCTCTCACATAATCAGCGGCCCTCTGCACATCCTTTTCATTCGGGCTGTTAAAAAGCAGATTTATCATGCGGGTAAAGGGTGGATAGTTCATACGACTTCGAAAGGACATCTCCGTTTCGTAAAAACCGGCATAGTCATGTCGCGCCACATATTCCATCACATAGTGTTCAGGCAGCCAGGTCTGAACGATTACATGACCTTCAAGCCCTGCCCTTCCCGCCCTTCCCGCCACCTGTGAAAGCAGTTGATATGTGCGCTCCCCTGCATTGTATTCCGGCAGATTCAGGCCCAGATCCGCAAACAATACGCCCACCAGAGTCAGATATGGAAAGTCATGGCCCTTGGTGACCATCTGTGTGCCCACAAGAATGTCGATCTCCCGATCGCGAAAGGCGGCCAGCAACTCCTCCACATACCCCTTGGCAGAGGCAACGTCCCTGTCTAATTGGGCCACCCTCGCCCCTGAATATCGGGAGCGCAAATCATCCACCACTCTTTCTGTACCGCATCCGAGGGTCTTGATGTTGGTTCCCTCACATTTGGGACATACCGGCATGGCAGGCAGACTCTTTCCGCAGTAATGACACAGAAGAAAACCCTGCATGCCGGTTTCATCCTCTGATGACCCTTTCACCCTGCGCGTCTTTCTGTGCCACGAAAGGCTTACGCTGCAATGCTCGCAGGAAAAGACATGGCCGCAATCCGCACAAAAGATATGAGAGGCGTATCCCCTGCGGTTCAAAAAAAGCAGCGCCTGTTCCTTTCGTTCCAGGGTCTGCAGAATGGCCGCATCAAGCTCCTGGCTCAACCATGAAAGATTATTGGAATCATGCGTAGTATCAACGCCTTCCCTTCTTTTACGCCGTTTCTTCTCCCGTTTGTTCTGTATATCCTCGCGCATATTCACAAGGCTCACCACGGGCAGCGCACGCTCCTCCACTCGTTTGGTCAGGGTAAGAAGTCTGTATCTTTTCGACACGGCGTTTCTATAACTGCTCAGGGAAGGGGTGGCTGAGCCCAGCACCACCACAGCCGAAGAGATACGGGCGCGCATCACGGCTATGTCCCGGGCGCTGTAACGGAATTTCTCCTCCTGTTTGTAAGAGGAGTCGTGCTCCTCATCCACCACGATGAGGCCGAGGTTCCACACAGGGGCAAAGACAGCGGACCTCGCGCCCACCACCACCTTTGCATCCCCCTTCAAAATGCGGCGCCACTCGTTTTTGCGCTGTGCCGGAGTGAGACCGCTGTGAACGGCCGAGACCACCTCTCCAAACCGGGCCTGAAAGCGGGCTATTGTTTGGGCGGTCATGGCTATCTCAGGCACCAGGATCAAGGCCTGTCTGCCCATGGCCAAAGCGCGCTCACACGAGTGCAGATAGACCTCGGTCTTTCCGCTGCCTGTCACGCCATACAGCAAAAACGGGGCATATTCACCGCGGGTTATGGCGGTTTCTATGGCCTCTACGGCCACAGTCTGCTCGGAATTGAGACAAGGCCTCTCATACGCCCGGCCTGACCCGCCGGATTCTGTCATGACCCTTCGATGCCGGCCGGTCCTGGGCGTCCTTTCAGAAAGCAGCCCGCCAGGTATGGCCTCATCTATGACATGCCCCAATGGATACATATAATAGCGGCTGGCCCATTCCAGACAATCCAGCAGATGGGGCGGCAGAAAGGAGGAATCGTCCCATATCTCTTTTATGTCCCGAATCTCAAATTCAGGTTCATCAGTACACTGGGCTGTGAAAATACCCACTGTCTCCCGTTTTTGAAGCGGAACCAGCACACGGGCGCCCCGTTTGGGCATGGACATGCCCTCAGGCAGGGAATAGACCAGACAGCCGTCGCCCAACGGCACCGGCAGAGCAATCTTCAAAAGCATATATCAGGAAAGCTTTGAGATCATATCCTGCAAAAAGAGCCTGAAAGGCCCACCCAGCTCCGGGTGTTCCAGGGCGAAATGCACGGTGGCCTCCAGATATCCCAGTTTATCCCCGGCATCGAAACGGCTTCCCTGAAATTCATAGGCATAAAGCGCCCGCTCGTTTTTCAGGGTGGAAAGCGCATCCGTCAACTGTATCTCTCCACCCACGCCGGGCAGGGTGCGATGCAGGCAACCGAATATCTCAGGTCTCAGGCAATAACGGCCTATAATGGCCAGATTCGAGGATGTACTGCCGGGCGAAGGTTTTTCGATGAGTCTGTTGACCTTGTAAACCCCGGGCGACACCTCCTCACCTTCCACTATGCCATATCTGTGAACCTCGTTTTCAGGGACACGCTGCACCGCCACGATGCTCTCATCCAGCTCCTCAAACAGCTTCTTCATTTGATATACACAAGGCACCTCTGAGACCACCAGGTCATCCCCCAGCACCACAAAAAACGGCTGATCGCCTATGACCGTCTCGGCCATCATGACCGCATGCCCAAGGCCCAACGGCTCCTTCTGCCGAACAGAAACAACGTCTATCAGCCGGGAGATATTCCTCACCTCTCTGAGCAGGTCCCTTTTGCCCTTCTGGGCGAGAAAGGTCTCCAGTTCAAAGGAATAGTCGAAGTGGTTTTCTATGGCAGCCTTGCCTGAAGATGTGATCAAGACTACCTCTTTTATGCCCGACGCCACAATCTCCTCAACTATGTATTGAATGGTGGGCCTGTCCACTATGGTGAGCATCTCCTTGGGAATGGCCTTGGTAGCCGGCAAAAAACGGGTTCCGAGCCCTGCCACAGGCACTACGGCCTTTTTGATCTGCATATGATTCTCCTTTCCATGCGCCTGGCGCAGTATTTTTTATGGATTCCTTGAAAAATAAACCATTATCGTCTTATATTAAAGGAAACCTCAAAAACTTGCCAACGGACAAAAAAACGATTTTTTAAGGCACCCGTAAATTACAACCTTTGTAAAAAAATGCAAAAATATTATTCCATTTTCATATCCCTTGTGGGCAAAAAGGTGCTTGTAGCAGGCGGAGGAGGGGTCGCTGAAAGAAAGATAAAAGGCCTGTTGGACAAGCAGGCTGTGATCCATGTGGTAAGCCCTAACCTCACCGAATGCCTGCAGGAACTGGCCGAAACCGGACGGATCATCTGGCACAAACGGGGATTTCAGGCCCATGACCTTCAGGATGCCTGGCTGGTGATAGCCGCCACCAACGACTCAGCTACTCAAAGATTCATCGCGGAATCAGCCTCATCACAGCGTATCTTCTGCAATGTGGTCAACGCGCCGGACACCGGCAGCTTCATCACGCCCGCTGTAATAGAACACGGCCCCATACAGGTGGCGATCTCCACCTCCGGCAGCAGTCCTGTCCTGGCAAAACGCCTGAAACAGGAGCTATTGCCGGTTGTCACCGGCCATGCAAACGGCTATGCTGTCTTTCTGGAGGAGATGCGGACATGGCTGATCGCCACGGAAAAGGACGAAAAAAGGCGCAGGGAACTGCTCTCAAACCTGGACAATGCGCAAATAGAGGGGTATTTCAAGCACGGCCAATGGCGGGACATAGCAGAATGGGTTCAAAAAAACTATGGCGATAATGCCAGACATATTGTAAAAAAACACACACAAAACCATGATTAAGACCCTTTACGAACTCCTCTTGACAGGCGCCCTGTGTTTTTACACACTGGCCACAGTAATCTTTCTGGTGCAGTTCATCACCCTCAAAAAACGCATGGAGAAGGCGGCCACAGGCATTTTGTGCGCAGGACTGCTGTTTCATACATCAGCAATAGCAGTCAGGTGGGCGCAAGCAGGCCACATACCCCTTGTGCATATGCATGAAAGCCTGTCCTTTTTAAGCATTGTCATAGTTGCTGGTTTTCTTCTGGCCCAGATCAAAAACAGGCTCAAATCGCTGGGGGCCTTCGTGACCCCCCTTGCTTCCATACTTCTGGCATGCGCCTTGACTCAGGAACGTACAATAGTACCTCTACCTCCAGCGCTTCAAAGTATATGGCTGCCGATTCACGCCACCATATCAATTGTTGCCTACGCCATCTTCACCATTTCATTCCTGATAGCCGTCATGTATCTGATACAGGAACGGCAGATAAAGACCAAGAAACTGGGCGGTATCTTTCAGAGGCTTCCCTCCCTGGATGGCCTGGATGCCATTTTAGGCAGGACCCTCGCCCTTGGATTCGCCATACTGACGCTGGGCATCATCACAGGCTCCATCTGGGCCGAAGAGGCCTGGGGCGCCTACTGGAGCTGGGACCCGAAAGAGACATGGTCCCTTGTGACCTGGCTTCTGTATGCGGCCATTCTGCATCAACGCTTCACCATCGGATGGCGCGGGCGCAGGGCGGCCACCATGACCATCATCGCATTTCTTGTCTTGATCTTCACCTTTTTGGGCGTCAATCTCCTGATCCCCGGAGAGCACAGCTATGCCACAAGACTCCAGTAAACCCGGGATACTCCTTTTAGGGGTCAACCACAAGACAGCAGAAGTCGGGATTCGCGAACGCCTGGCCATGGTAAACAGCGATATCCCTCCCCTTCAATTCTTTTCATCGCTGAATGTGTGTGATGAAGTGGTATTTTTGTCCACCTGCAATCGCGTGGAGGTCATTGCCGTGGCACCCTCCATAGAGAATGCCATGGCGAAAATAAAACTGCACTGGCTTGAAAAAAGCGGCCTTTCTCTGAAAGATGCCTCAAACCTCTATGAACACAAGGCAGATGACGCCATTCGACACCTGTTCAGGGTGGCCTCGAGCCTGGATTCCATGGTGGTGGGTGAACCGCAGATATTGGGGCAGTTGAAGGATGCCTACAAAAAGGCCGACGAAGCCAAAACCACAGGCACCATTCTGAATCGCCTGATGCACAAGGCCTTTTCTGTAGCCAAGACCATTCGCACAGAAACCCGTATCGCCAGCAACGCCGTGTCCATCAGCTATGCGGCCGTGGAGCTGGCCAAAAAAATATTCGGCGAGCTCAAGGGCAAACGGGCCATGCTGATCGGCGCCGGAGAGATGGCCGAGCTTGCAGCCCAACATCTAATGGCAAACGGCGTGAGCAAATTGATTGTGGCCAACCGCACCCTTGCGCGAGCAGTAGAGCTGGCCGACAAACTGCATGGCAAGGCCGTCTCACTGGACGAGATCCCCGATGCCTTGCACGAAGTGGACATCGTCATCAGTTCCACAGGCGCTCCTGGCTATGTGATCACCGCAGAACAGGTCAAAAAGGCGATGCGCCCGCGTAAACACAACCTGTTGTTCCTTATCGACATAGCCGTGCCCCGCGACATAGAACCCAATGTAAACAACATCGAAAATGTCTATCTCTATGATATAGACGACCTGAGCGGCATCGTGGAGACCAACAAGGCGGAGCGTGAGAAGGAGGCTTTGAAGGCGGAACGCATAGTGGAGGCTGAGGTAATCAAGTTTATCTCCTGGCTCAAGTGCCTGGACATCGTGCCCCTGATTCAGGGCATTCAGAACAAGGCGGAAGAGACCCGGCTAAAAGAACTCTCCCGCTCGCAATCCGCCCTGAAAGGACTCACCCCCGAACAACTCAAGGCCATAGATACCCTCACCCGCTCTCTGGTGCAAAAATTATTGCACGACCCCATAGTCTCCCTGAGAAAGAGCCACAGCGAAGGGGAAGAACAGGCATTGGCCCTGATGGATGCCGCCTCACACCTTTTCAAGGTAAACGGGTCCGGGAAATAACATCAGGTTGTTATGCCGCGCCGCTTGGATCATCGGTCTTGTATTCCGTTGTGAACGCCCGGTGGAGCGCTCTGATTTCGTCGACACCCTCATGGTCCTTCAAACTCTCGACATCAAAGCCGAGGCAGATCTCAATGTCCTTCTGCGACAGATAGTTTTCGTGGATGAGGACCTCACGAATCTGGTCGGCTGGGTCAAGGAGAGCGACAGGTAGTTGCCCAGTTCGGCGGCTTCTTCCATGGCACAGAGGGACCTGGCTCTTGGGGTCGGGCACTTTGCCCACCAGGATGTCGCGGGCGGTATCGATGCGGCGTTTAGTGTCGGTGTCGAGCATGGCTACTCCTTGGTTGACGGGGTGGACTTTGTGGATTGATTGGACCGTGACTGCGAGCGGACGCGGTAGAGGCGCTCGGTAAAGCCGCCTTCCTTCTCAAAGACGGCAGCCTGGGCAGCGATCTGGCGATCGAGCAGGCTACAGGCAACCTTCAGCAGCACCAATGCAGCGTTGGCGGCAAGCTCCGGAAAGGTGGGCTGAGTGGACAACGTGGGCGTGGTTGACTCGTTCTTCTGTCTACTATTTTGTCCACCTCGTCCACCAATTCCACGATCATGCTGGTCCAGCACCCAACGCGCCACATCGTCAGCAGTGGCGCACCTGCGGTCGATCAGGTTCTGTCGGCGAGGGTCTTCACGCTCCCAGATTTGCAGGCCACGCTGGCGCAGGAAATCTTCGTAGTCAAGGCGAAGTTCCTCCAGGCTGGCCCGCGCAACATTGGTCAGTTTGAGTTCGGTCTTTTTTGATGTTCCGGAGGCTTGACTGCCTTCCGCGATATTCTGCACGCCAGAGCGCGCGGCCTGTACCATCTGATCGTGAGTACGGCTGCGCTTATCGACATAACGGTTGCAGAAGCGGACGGTCACATCGTAGATGAGCTGTGCCAGCTGAAAACTTTTGAGGTGACGATAGCCTCCATGTTTTGTGATGAGGGGTTCGGTCATAACGTTTCCTATGTAGCAAACTGATTCAAGGAGACATAGTCCTTGATATACTCCGGCACGAGCGTGCGGAACTGCTCGGGCACGGCTTTGTAGTCGCGAGTCGAGAACACGGGGTTGGTAGCCAGGTCAGTAAACTGGCACAGAGGGCTGTGGCTTCTTTCTCAGACACTCAGGCTCCTCGTTCAGCTACGATGGTGGTTAATCGGCATAACATTACTTCTTACCTGGCTTACAGATTTTATAAAAAAATCATGAAATTGCCTCACTGTCAAACAATAATAATGGCAAAAAATGACCATTCAGGCCCAAGCCAAGGAGTTACGACGGAATGAGCCACCGGCCAAGGGTTTTAGGGGTGTCAAGGAATTGGCAAGAAGGTAACTTCTGAAAAGAGGTGCACAGGATGTTACACAAAATAAAAACGGCCATTTTGTTTTTCACAAATGGCCGTTTAATTTTATTTGGTAGCGGGGGCTGGATTTGAACCAACGACCTTCGGGTTATGAGCCCGACGAGCTACCAGACTGCTCTACCCCGCACCTGAAAAGTTTTATGAATACTATTTAAAATAATGCCTTGGCCTTAAACTGTCAAGCCAGGGCCCAAAGGCATACATCAAGCCTCGTAACGCTTCCTTCTGACCTTACGCCTTCTGCGCTCGGCGTCCTGCATCTTGCGACGTTTTTTCTCGCTGGGTTTTTCATAGAAACGGCGGTTCTTGATCTCGCGCTGAAGTCCATCGATCTGCATCTTTTTCTTCAGAACCTTCAATGCCTTTTCTATGTTGTCATCCTGCACATCCACTATAATTGACAAGGGAAATCACCCCTTTCTTTTTAGAATCAAGTGGCATAAAATCATGCCGCCAACAAAAACAGAGGTTATTTATACTACCCTTTGCGATCTTATGCAACACACAATAAATTTTACAAAAAAGGGCGTTCAATATCTTTATGACAAAGGCTATCATGTTTCAGGGGACCGGCTCAGGGGTGGGGAAAAGCCTGCTTACAGCCGCATTCTGCCGTATTTTACACCAGAATGGTCTTCGTGTCGCCCCTTTCAAGGCGCAAAACATGGCCCTCAACTCCTTTGTCACAGCAGACGGCAAGGAGATGGGACGGGCTCAGGTATATCAAGCCGAGGCATGCGGTCTTCGGCCGGATGTGCGCATGAACCCAATTCTGCTGAAACCCACAGGAGAGATGCGTTCACAGGTGATCCTCCTGGGTAAACCAGCAGCCACCCTGTCAGGCAGGGACTATTATGCCCATCATCAGAAACACCTGCAAATCGCACAATCCGCCTACGATTCCCTTGCAGGGGAATTCGATGTGATCGTCATCGAGGGTGCCGGCAGCCCTGCCGAGATCAATCTCCAGCACCGAGACCTCGTTAACATGAAGATGGCCGAATATGCAGGGGCACCTGTCATCCTCATAGGAGACATCGACAGGGGGGGCGTCTTTGCCTGGCTCAAGGGCACTTATGACCTGATTCAAGACCTCCACAAACCCCTTCTGCGCGGCTATCTCATCAATAAATTCAGAGGTGACAGGGGCCTGTTGCAGCCTGGGATCGACCAGTTCGCCCGAATACTGCCCCTACCCTGCATGGGTGTGCTGCCATGGTTTCAGGACATCACGGTTGACCAGGAAGACGGAGTACATCTGCACGAAAGCGCCAGATTCAGGTCAGGGGCATCCCTTCAGATAGCAGTGGTAAAACTGCCGCGCATCAGCAATTTTACGGATTTCACTCCCTTCGATGTGGAAGAGGACATATCCATAACCTTCACAAGCGCTCCGGATCGCCTGAAAAAAAGTGACTGCATTCTGATACCAGGGACCAAAAATACCCGTGCTGACCTACAATTTCTCCATGAAAACGGCCTGTCAGAGGCAATACACGCCGCCAGGGCCGCAGGAAAACCCATTTGGGGCATCTGCGGCGGCTATCAGATGCTGGGCCTGACAGTAAGCGATCCACTTGGCGTAGAAGGCCCTTCCGGCGCCACGCCAGGCCTGGGACTCTTGCCCGTGGAGACCGTCATGACCTTCGACAAATGGCTGGAGCAGACGGAGATCCCTCTGGAAATTCCAGCCCTTGGGCTCGATGGCCGTGCAACCGGCTATGAGATACACATGGGGAAGACCTCTGCCAGCGGCCCTGTCCAGCACATAAGCCCTGAAAAGGGAGAGGAACTGGGCGCCATGGCAGATGACGGCCTTGTGTTGGGCACATATCTCCACGGAATCTTCGAAAACGATGAGGTCAGGCTGGCATTTTTGAACCTCCTTCGCAGACGGAAAGGGCTTTGCGAAAGACGGGAAACCATCTGCTACAAGGCCTTCAAGGAACAGAACATGGACAAACTGGCTGAATGGATGAAGACTAATGCAGATATGGGCAAGATTATGTCGGTGCTGAACAAGGGGCTCTGAAAGGGGCCATGGCATCAGAAAAACTGCCCACATGAAGCCATTTCTACTGGAAAACGGAAACGCCTGGCCTATACTTGCCGCTGTTACTCTGGACCTGCTTGCAGGCGATCCAGAATACATGCCACACATGGTGCGCTACATGGGCCTTCTAATCAGCCGGTGTGAGCCCGCATTTCGCAGGCTCAGCCTACCCCCACGCATTCAGGGCGGACTTTTTGCAAGCGCCATCGTCCTGATCTCCTGCACAACTGCATGGGCGGCCATCTCCTTCTGCAAATATCTTTCCGAACCCGCCTATTGGCTTTTGAGCACGTTTCTGATCTATCAGGCGGTCTCCCTGCGCTGTCTGGCGGACGAGGTAAAGGGGGTTGGAACCGCCCTGGAGGAACAGGGGCTGGAGGCGGGAAGACTGCGGCTTGCCCGCATAGTGGGCCGGAATGTGAGCAGTCTCGATGAAAAAGGGATTGTCATGGCGGCCATAGAATCCTGCGCGGAAAACCTGGTGGATGGAGTGATTTCGCCCTTTTTTTACGCAGCAGCGGCAGGACCGGTGGCTGCGGTGGGTTTCAAGGCCATCAGCACACTGGATTCCATGGTGGGCTATAAAAACGAACGTTACATGGAATTCGGAACAGCGTCGGCACGAATGGACGACATAGCCAACTACATTCCAGCCCGACTGACCGTGATCTTCATAGCTGTTTCTGCATGGCTTCTGCGCATACGAGACCCATTTCAGGTATTGAGAGGCGTCAGACAGGATGCAGGCAAACACGCAAGTCCCAATTCAGGCCTGAGCGAAGCGGCCTTTGCGCACAGCCTCGGCATTCGGCTCTTCGGGCCCGCCAACTATCATGGCAAATGGGTGCAACGGCCTTATATGAACGAAGACAGCGGATTCCCCTCCACAAGGCATATAGATGAGGCGGTAAAACTCCTCTATCTCACCTCTGGTCTCTTTGCAGGATCATGTTTTTTAATGGCCGTCCTGTATTGATGACCTGAAAAACACCCTGCTTCACGGCCGTTATGGCGCTTCTCGAATTACATGCCGAAGATGACGCCGATGGACCACAACCCTGTAAACAAGGCCGCCTGATCCAACCCCCAGAAAGGAATGGCATACAGAACGGCAAATACTGTTCCAATGGCCCCACCCACCAGATCCGCTGTATAAAGCGGCGCAGCCAGCCTCTCCTGCAGGCGGTCATGACTCAGGTATGCGAAGACACCGGCCAGAAGAAGGCCGCAGATCAGCATCAGGGGCCCGACCGACCAAAAGCCGGACAAAAATCCCGTATCCACCCCCCAGGCCGCCAGCAAGCCGGTGCATGTCATGGCCGACACCAACACAGCCCCCAGCATACGGGAAGGGGAAAGGGCTCCGAAGACCAGGGCACCCACGGACATCCCCACCATCAGCGCCATGAGAAGCAGGCCAAGCTCACCGTAAAGGGCACCGCTTGCGACCTGATACTGCAAAAGAAGCACTGTCTCAAGCACAGCGCTCCAGAATGCGGCCCAGCACATGACGCCTGCCCTGGAAAGGATCTTTCCGCCCCTCAACAGCCGGAATAATACAGCAATGGCCAGAAACACGCCCAGCGCCTGAAGATAATGCAAAGGAATGCCCCAAAAAACAGAATGACCGGTATGGCCGGCAAGCGGCCCTTCAGCGGTCAAAACACCAGGGAAAAACCTGGAGAGCCACAGACGTATGGTCAGGGAATAACAGACAGGCCTCTTGTCCGTGTTCATCAGACCTGCGGCATCCTCTTTCCACATGTGGCCGGCCACCTCCTGAAACCTGTCACTGCTGATCAGATATTGCAGATACTGAGGAATGACCAGCCGGTTTGCAAGCCCTGCGGCCTCATAACGCCTGGCCAGCAGCCCTGTATCTATGGTCAATTGGTCTCCGGCCAGGACCAGATTGATGGAGCCAGGCAGGACCATGACGTCCTGGAATACACCCTTTACAGCCGAGACAATCGCCCTGTTTCTGGTAATCAACTGCTGCGACCAGAAATTCTCGGATGCGCTGAGCCTGAAGCCCATGACACCACCGGTGGAAAGCCTTGTCCTGCAGAGCTGAAAGAACTCTCTGGTATAGAAGCGATTGGCCTGCCCTGAAGACGGCTCAGGCATCGCCACAAGAATCAGGTCGTATTTGCCGGAACTGCGGAGCAAAAAACGCCTGGGGTCTTCATAAATGAAGCGCACACGCTGATTCGAAAGGGCCTTTCTGCGCTCATCCGTAAGAAACGGCAGGGTGGTGCGAATCAATTCCTGATTCAACTCCACACAATCAATGGTCTGCATACTCGCATATTTCAGGGCCTCCTCCACAAGTCCCTCCAATCCTCCGCCAAGGAGCAGGACGCTGCGGGGCGCTGAATGTTGAAGGGCCGCTGAATGCACCAGCTCTTCCGCTGAATTGCTCTCGGTCTCAAAGCTGACGGAATCATTTTCAAAGATGGTGGTCTGCCCTTCCAGGGATGTGACAGCTATTCTGCCATAGGGTGTGTCCGCCACCGCCTTCAAAAATGGGTGATTGAACCCGCTGGTCCAGAGGTCTATGGGGCTTACAAAAACAGCGGAAACAGCAAAAAACACGGCAAGCAGCACAGAAACCACTGAAACAGCCCGTATCTTCTTGAGCGGAGGCATACGGCAAAAGATCAGAAGGAGGGGAAAAGAGGCACAGCACAATCCGGTCAGGGAATTCGGCACATGAAAGGCCGGCGCAAGGGTGGCGAGGCCGCCTGCCGCCACACTGCCGATGCACTCCCAGCCATAGGCACGGGCCAGTGCATTGGTCTCACTGCATTCAGCAATCCAGAGTCGCGCAGCCCGTTGAAAGGCCATACCCATCAGAAAAGACAGTGGAATGACCGAGAGTATAAGGGTCAGTATCTGAAGATGAAACGGCAGAAAGGCACCTGTCACTCCGCCCAAAAGCCATCTGGAAAGCCGCAAAAAAACCATATCCAACGGCAGCAACAGGGAATACAGCAGAAAGATCCACAGGACGGCTGAATAACCGCCTGTGCCCCTACGCCGCCCCAGACCAGCCCCCAGACTGGAGCCGATGAGCCAGCCTGCCATGCCCAGGAGATAGATGAGTTCCACGCCATAGGTGGCCACGCTTAACTCGCGAAGCAGGACAATCTGCCCCAGCAGCGAGACCAGGCCTATGGTAAAGAACTCAGGAAGCACCTATTTGTGTTCCTCTTCAAATATCTCCGCCTGGAATGTATAGAATCTGGCCCCGCTGCGCCAACAGTCCTGATTCATTCCGGCCTTTCTGCACAAATGGCTCAACATGGTATCGCGGTCCCAGCCCTGCTCAGGCGCCACCTGCGGCAGAAATACAGCGGATGCGCCGCCCTTCACCAGAAGCACGCCATCCCTGCCGACAACTATCTCGTTCACTCCGCTCACCTCCCTAAAAGGAGTAAGGGCCGATATCTCTATTTGAATGGAAGAAAGTTCGTCGTAACTGACCTGATGAAAACGGGGGTCATTCAATGCAGCGGACAGGGCCATGGCCCCGACGGTGCGGGCCAGGGGAAAGGATGCCTGCATATTCCCGATACAGCCTCGAAGATCGCCGTGTTTTTTGAGGGTGACAAACGCCCCGCGCACCACATTGGCGCCAGGCCCGAACCCGCGAGCAATGGGGGCTGTCTGAGTGGAAAGAAACTGCTCCAGGGTATCACGAGCGAACTTCAAAAGGGCCTTTTTGTCTTCAGTTGTCAGCACAGCATCCTGAACCGGCTGTTCCATGGCGGATGGCACAAGGGTCTTCCACTGCACAGGGCCCTTCAAGAAGGCCACAGCGCCATAACCCACCACGCGATTATAATCACCCATGGAGACATCCCCTGAATTGGCATAACTCACTACCACTCCTTGTCTGGCGCCAAGCCCTTTACAGGCCTCCATGAGCGCAAGGATCGGCCCCTCGCCGCAGGCGCATGTGCCCAGCCTGCGCACACCCTCTCTCTCGCCATCGGAAACGGCCTGAAGCAGGGCGGACGGCTCCAGGGACGCCGCAGCCCTCAAGGTTCTCATATCCACACGCACTGCGTCGTCATGCGCAGGATAATGGGAGAGGTCGGAACTGGCAACGATCAGGGGTCTGCGGCCCTTCAATACCTTGGCCAGGGCCTGACCAAAGGCCTTGCAAAGCCCCTCGTCAGGCTCGCCGATGACCACGGGCAGAATCCTCACCTTTGGAAAGAGATACTGAATGAACGGCACCTGCACCTCAACGGAGTGTTCCTCCCGATGCACGCCTGAATCGAAGACGAAACGCTCATCCTCCTTCAGAAGGGCCTCAGCCAGGGCCTCGTCCACATATGCCGTTCCCAGGGGCGTCTGAAAGCCACCCCTGGCATAAATGGACACGCCTGAAAAACCAGGCCGCGTGTGATTGGTGCCCAGTATCACCACCACATCATAATCATGACCCTGGGCCTGTCTGTAGGCATCCGCCGCTATCTGTCCTGAATACACATAGCCTGCGTGAGGCGCTATTAGACCGACGGGTTCGGCCCCTGGAATCACAGGGGCATGTGCCAAATAAAGTTCTATGGCCTTTTTGAGCTGTTGCGCGTTGGATGAATAAAACTGACCTGCCACATACGGTGCTCGAATCATATCTTCCTCCTTGGAAAAACTGACAACAGGCAAACACAATATCAGGAAACACAGCATCAGGGTCCTCATGCCCAGACCCCCCGAACCGGTTCTCCACAGAACCCGCATTTGCCCTCCTTCAGGTGATTGGCCAGCAGGAAGAGGCTGTTCCGCTCCAGAACCACCTTTCCACACGCGGGGCAATGGGTGTGAGCACCTGGGTGCCCCGGCACATTGCCCACATAGACATAGCGCATTCCCGTCTTCATGGCCGTGTCCCTGGCCTTCTCCAGCGTCGCCACCGGCGTGGAAGGCAGATTCATCAGCTGATAATCCGGATGAAATTTGGTGAAATGCAGCGGGGTATCCGGCCCTGTCTCATCATATACCCAGGAAGACAGGTTCCCCAGCATGGATTGGGAGTCATTTAATGTGGGCACCACCAGATTTACGATCTCGAGGTGGCACCTGCCCTGCCTCACCTGTCCGGAGACAATCTTTATGCTCTCCAGCACAGGCTTGAGGGAGGAACTGGTGACATTCTGATAGAAATTCTCGCTGAAGCCCTTGAGGTCGATCTTGATGGCGTCCATGACCTGCGCCAGGTCCTTCAAAGGCGCAGGATTTATAAATCCGCAACTGATCATCACACATTTTATGCCCTTTTCGTGGGCCAGGGGCACGACATCCAGCATGAATTCCGTCCATGTGGTGGGCTCGTTATAGGTGAAGGCGATAATCGGCGCCTTTCCTGCCGAAGCGGCGTTCACGGGCGCAACAGCCTGAATGCGCCCTACATTAAAGTCCTCGGGCGACATCTGGGATATCTCCCAGTTCTGACAGAAGCGGCACTTCAGAACGCATCCGGATGTGCCCATGGAATAGGCATAGGCGCCAGGCAGGAAGTGAAACAAGGGTTTCTTCTCCACTGGGTCTGTGTGAATGGCCACAGGCCTTCCATATACCAGGCTTTTAAGACTGCCTTTCACATGCATTCGAGTCCTGCATCTGCCCCGTTTTCCTTCCTCTATCACACACATGTGAGGACAGAGCTGACAGCGGATTACGGGTGTCTTGTGGTTGTGACCACCGGCTTTCACTGCCTGAATGCCCTCGTCAGCGGCATCGTGACAAAGGCCGCAATCCACCCCTTCCTGATTCGAGTAAACCCAGTATCTGGCTTCAGGGGCGTCCATCAGAACCTCATCTATGGAGGCGGCGTTTGCAGAGGAGAGGCAAAAGGCGTTCAAGGCGGCGTTTATGCCATTTTCAAGGGATGTCCTGCCTGCCATTGCGGCAAACAGCTCTTCAAGCAGTTCGGAACCGGCAAAGGAGGTGACACAAAGGGATGCAGCAAGGGATTTCAAGAAGAAACGGCGGGTGGAATCGGCTTCTTTCATAGGGCCCTCCGAAACAAAAATGCGAAAAGACGAGACAGAAAGGCGTTAAAAATATCCTGTTTTTTATTACAATAATGACTGTTCCGTAAAAAGACAACAGCAAAAATCCCCTATTCCTTTACCCCATCGCTCAAGACACCCCAACTCTTAAAATCAGACAAATCATGCAGGGAGTCTTGAAAAATTATTCAGTTCAGCAACCCATTTTCTCTTTGGGCACTTCAACAAAACGTTTCGCCCAATGGGATGACGATGTTACCCCCTCTGGGCAAATAAGCCCCAATAGCTTAAAAGAATGCTCACCCTTACTGTGTTTTGCCTTGGTTTTACAGTTCTTCGTTGCATTAGAAAGTGCCTGGTAAATCTGCTCCTTTGCAACAGACTCGATTTCATTAGCTGCTGTCGGTAAGGCCTCTGCCTGAATTCGTGAGCTTTTGTCCAAGATTTAGTTTATCTTATTGAAATTCTATATTATGTCATAATGTGTTTCACTGAATTTCTGAATTTCGTGGTCTTTCATAAAGTGCTTCATCCTTGAGCAATCCAAGAAGGAAATATTATGCGAGCCATTCCTGCATGGCCGTGGTCGGCTCTGCCTTGAACAGGTTTACGGGCATTTCCGGTATTGGTGGGGATGGCCACGGCATCCGGAATGCGGATGTGCTCAAGGGCTATATAGGCCTTTCCCCTTGGGAAAAAGCGACTTCACAGCAATTAGAACAAGAGGGATGACGTTCATTTCATGCAGTCTCTTGATGTCGCCCGGGTCCTTTTCGAGGAGACCCTCCGCCAACGCCTCAACAACCTGGCAAAAGGCCCATTGAAAGAGATGCAGGCCTTCGTAGTGGGGATGATCAGAAAGAGCGGCCTGTCTCCGCCCTTGACACAGGTCATGTCCCTCTCGACTCAGATGGTTTCACCGTGGACAACTCCGGCACCAAAATGGAGCTTTGCCCCGGAAGCAGGCATCCGCAGAGGGATTTTCCGCCTGCCTGAATCAGACGATAGAGAAGACGGGGACTGTCACGGACAAAGCCCTCCTCCTGCGCCCTGATTCCGCCCACGATGCCGTGGAGACAGCGGTTGGGCCTTTACAATCGCCTCTCAGAACCGTACTTCAAAGCCGATGCCCCACTGGTAGGCCGAGTGCCAGCGGGCAGTCAGGGAGATCGGCTGGCTGACCTGATAGGCAAGGCCCACACTCCCTTCCCATTGCTCGTGGGTATCGTACTCCGCCTCAGCGGTCAGTTTCAAGCGCGGGGTGAGCGGCACGATTTTCTCTAGACTGAGTCGGCCGCCGCTATCCACATCGAGCCAGAGCCGCGATTCGATCATAAACGGCAGCAGGGCGCGGACGCCGACCACCCCGCGGTGGTGGTCAAGCTCATCCCGCTCGCCAAGCAGATCGATGCCGACAAACACCGAATAAAAGGCATTGAGCGGCCGCGACCAAGTGGCCTGTACCTCCCACGCGGTTTCGTCCACCTGCTGCCAGCCCGCTTCCCACGAGGCGGTCAAGATGTTGTAGCGGTTGCTCGCAACGAGCGCGCCCTCAGTCATGTTGCCAAGCAGCGCGGCCTCGCCCCAGGCGAACCAGGTGTCCTGGTGCAACTGCGCCCGGCCAGCGAGCAGTTCCTGGTCGGTGGCAAAATTCTCATAGTGGACGACCCGCGCCATGCCGCTCTCCATGTGGTAGAGCAAATGGCAGTGGAAAAGCCAATCGCCGACTTCATTGGGATCGAATTCGATCACCGTGGTGGCCATGGGCGCCACGTCCACCGTGTGCTTGAGCGGAGCCCAATTGCCCTGTGAGTTCACCACCCGGAAGAAGTGGCCGTGCAGGTGCATGGGGTGGTGCATCATGGTGCGGTTGATCATGATGAAGCGGGTGATCTCGCCCTGGCGGATGGTGATGGTATCGTGTGGGCCGAGGGCAACATTGTTCATCTGCCAGACATAGCGTTCCATGTCGCCGTCCAGGGTGAGGCGGATCTCGCGCACTGGCCGATGAGGGGCAAAGCCGGTGGGATGGATGGAGCGCAGCTTGGCATAGGGCGGCCAGGGCCGGCGTGGGTCCATTCCGTCCATGGCCAGCTCGGGCGCGGCTGCGACATCGGCACCGAGCAGGGAGAAGTCGCTAGCACCTTTTTTGGCGTTGCGGTCCATGGCGGGCAGCTGGGGCGATGGCATGGCATGGCTGGCATGATCAGGAGCCATGGCCGGCGCTGGCATTTCATGCATGGCCCCATGTTTCGGTTCACCGGCCATCGGGGCGGCCATCTGGTGGTCCATGCCGGCGTGGGCCTGCGCCTCGGGCATTTCTGTCATATCGCCCATGCCGTGCATGGCCATGGCGCCGGGCTGGTCGAAGCGGCCGGCGGCCACGGCCTCGTCATCCATGCCAATGGCCCCAGCGGGGGTGAGGGCGAAGAGCTCCTTGAGGCCCAACTGGCCCATGGTGTGGTAGAGATTGGGCCTTGGTAGCTCCGGCGCCGGGTAACGCATCCCTTCGCCGAGCCAGACCGAGACGAACCCTGAACCGTCATGGGCCGTGGCCCGTAACTCGTAGGCCCCTCCTGCCGGCACCTGCACAAGCACATCGTAGGTCTCGGCCACTGCCACCAGCAGTCGTTGCTCGGTCACCGGCTCCACCTTCTGGCCGTCGGC